>Ga0256830_1002381_pt1 | contig 12439 bp, 10 predicted proteins | sample 128326metaG_FD_190537 | JGI IMG/M metagenome (GOLD analysis project Ga0256830, IMG submission 190537) | Hydrothermal vent microbial communities from Lau Basin, Pacific Ocean - 128-326 | ecosystem: Environmental > Aquatic > Marine > Hydrothermal vents | place: Pacific Ocean: Lau Basin | collected...
ACTTGGCGAGATCCTCATGGGGATCCCCAACCTGCCGCACGAATCGGTGCCCGCCGGCCTGAAGGAGGAAGACAATGTCGAGCTGCGCAGGTGGGGCGAGCCGCCGCGTTTCGATTTCAGCCCTCGGGATCACGTCGCCATCGGTGAGAAGCTAGGACAACTGGACTTCGAGACCGCGGCGAAGATCACGGGTTCCCGTTTTGCCCTGATGAGCGGTCCGATTGCGCGCCTGCATCGCGCGCTGATCCAGTTCATGCTCGACCTGCACAGCCGCGAACACGGCTATACCGAGACCTGGGTGCCCTATATCGTCAACGCCGACAGTCTGCGCGGCACCGGCCAGCTACCCAAGTTCGAGGAAGACCTGTTTCGTCTCGAAGGGGAACATGCCTGGTACCTGATCCCTACCGCCGAGGTGCCGGTGACCAACATCGTACGCGACCTTATCATCGAGGCCGACGAGATGCCGCGCAAGTTCGTCGCCCACACCCCCTGTTTTCGCAGCGAGGCGGGATCCTACGGCAAGGATACGCGCGGCATGATCCGCCAGCATCAGTTCGAAAAGGTGGAGCTGGTGCAGGTGGTGCGTCCGCAGGACTCCTGGGAGGCGCTGGAGGAACTGACCGGCCACGCCGAGGAAGTCCTGCAGCGCCTGGAGCTGCCTTACCGCGTGATGGCGCTGTGCGCGGGGGACATGGGCTTCTCGGCGGCGAAGACCTACGATCTGGAGGTGTGGTTGCCGGGGCAGGATACCTACCGGGAGATCTCCTCATGCAGCAATTTCGAGGACTTCCAGGCGCGGCGCATGAAGGCCCGCTGGCGTAACCCCGAGACCGGCAAGCCGGAGCTGGTGCATACGCTCAACGGCTCCGGGCTGGCGGTGGGGCGCACCCTGGTGGCCGTCATGGAAAACTACCAGCAGGCGGACGGCAGCATCCGCATCCCGGCGGTGTTGCAGCCCTACATGGGCGGCGAGGAAAGCATCGAGATCGCGTAGCGCTCGCGCGCGTTTCTGCCACCTGTTCTGGATTCCACGACGGTTTTCATACCTCAGCCGCTCGCCGTCGCGGCAAGTGGCAGGCCAAACGCTGTCTCCCTGTTTTAGCGTACCGACATGATCAGGAAGATCACGAACAACACCACCAGCCCGATGGGGATGAGCAGGGCCTGCCAGTCACCCTCTTTGGCCTTGGGGCTGTGCTTGACCATCTGTTTGGCGCGCGGCAGAAGAAAGATGATCATGGCGCCAATCAGGATCGCCGAGCCGATCTTGAACCAGTCCATATCCGGACCCCCTCCGCGGTAGAAAAAGAAAAGCCCCGTAGTCGGGGCTTTTCCTCGGTTCCTGTGCTGCTGCCTTAGTCGTCGCCGCTCAGCGCACCCAGCAGGTTCAACAGGTGGATGAAGATGTTGAAGATGTCGAGATACAGGGCCACCGTGGCCATGATGTAGTTGGTCTCCCCGCCATTGATGATGCGGCTGGTGTCATACAGGATGAAGCCGCTGAAGAGCAGGATGACCGCGGCGGAAATGGCCAGCGAGAGGGCCGGGATGGCAAAGAAGATATTGCCCAGCGCGGCGAAGAGGATCACCAGCAGCCCCACGAACAGCATGCCGCCGAGGAAGCTGAAGTCACGTTTGGTGGTCAGGGCATAGCCCGACAGGCCCAGGAAGATCACCCCGGTGCCGCCCAGGGCGGTCATGATCAGCTGGGCGCCATTGGGAAGGGCCAGGTACTGACTGAGGATGGGACCCAGCGAGAATCCCAGCAGGCCGGTAATGGCAAACACCACCCCGATGCCGGCGCTGGAATTGGCGGTGCGCGGCAGCACCAGCCAGATCAGCAGGAAGGCACCACCGACGGACAGCAGGTAGGTTCCCGGTCCGGTTTCCACGTACATGGAGACGGCGGCCATCAGGGCGCTGAACAGCAGTGTCATGGACAGCAGGCTGTAGGTGTTGCGCAGCACCTTGTTGGTGGCCAGCACCGATTCGGCGCTACGGCTGACGGCCGGTTGGTTAAATGCCATGGTTGGTATCCTCCTGATTCTCTGGAAATAAATTGCTAATAGCTTAGACACAGCATACCGGAACAGTTCCCGATATCAAGTAACAACATGGGGCCGGACGCGACAAAATCAAACTGGTCAGCCCGCCCCCTTTTTGGGTATGCTTCGCCCCATTGTGCGTCGCCGGGCGGGCGGGGGCAAGGGCTGGATGCTTCGAAAAATCCGCAGCGGTTCCCCGAAAAAAACTGTTCAAAAATCAGTCTGTTACCATTCTATATACCCGCACGCCGGGGGCCCAGGGATACTGCATCCACCGGGGCGACGCGACAATCTGGAGAGCTGGCTGAGTGGTCGAAAGCGGCGGTCTTGAAAACCGTTGACCGGCGACGGTCCGGGGGTTCGAATCCCTCGCTCTCCGCCAGACACGAAAGGCCCCTTCGGGGGCCTTTCGCGTTTGTGGAACGGGGTCGATGCCCACCTGACCGCGAGCCTTCCTCGTGCCTTTCCGAAGTAGCTTAACCCGTTGCCGCCCTCCCGGTTCGTAAAAGATAAATTGTTTGCAACCCCCTGCGGGGGCACGGGCGTTAGCAAGTCCGACGCCGCGATGGTGCCGCGCCGCGGGCGATATACTTCAGGAAATGCGCACAGCGGGCAGAAAGTTCATGTTGTCGGGTCGGTACCGCAACAGGGCGTGTTTCAGGAGAATGCGGTCAAAAACTGACCATGTCCGGCCTCGCCAGACCTGCCGCGGGAAGGGGCTAGTACTCTCCGGTTGGCAGTTTGCGGTCATTTGTGGGAGATTATGGCGAGCGTGCCCCGGGCACGCAGCCGGGTACGACGAGAAGAACAAGCCGGAGAAGAACAGGCCATGTCGCGGATCAAGATCTACAGGCTCGGTCGCAACAGCAGTAACGATTACGTCATCAACGACGACACGGTCTCGCGTTCACACGCGGAATACATCGTCTGCGATGATGGTCGCCTGTACGTGACCGATTGTCACAGCACCAGTGGCACCTTCGTTTTCCGCGGTGAGAGCTGGCAGAAGATCCGCCAGGACTTCGTGGCCCCCGATGAGAAGCTGCGCTTCGGCGAGGCCGAGGTGAGCCCCGTGGAACTGGCATCTCGCGCAAAGGCCAGTGGACCCACGGCGGCAACCGTGGCCCCGCAGGCCGGGGAGAGTGAAAAGGTTTCCGAAGCGCCGGAGGCGGGCACCGGCTTTGTGCGCAACCCCGAAACGGGCGAAATCATTTCCAAACAGTAACACGAGACGATAATCAGGAAATGGAAAATCGCACCACCGTATTGCTGGTCAGCTCGGGTGCCGGCCTCGTTTTCATTCTGCTGCTCAGCCTGCTCCTCGACAGCGGTTTCTTCGCCGATTTTCTCCTTGATCGAAACACGAACTGGGCGCCGTACCCGTTCACCATCCAGAATGTCATGTGGCTGGTCTTCTTTTTCGGTCTGGGTGAACTGTATCTTCGCCACGAGAGCGGCAGCGAGGATCTGCGGCAGATTTCGCTGGGTCTGCTGCCCGAGGACGAAACCAGTCTCCTGCGCCCGAAAGACCTGCCGGCACTCTACCGCAAGGTACGTCAGTCTGATCCGGACAGGCGGCATTTTTTACAACGCATGTTGACGCGCTGTATCCTTCAGTTTCAGAGCAGCAATTCCGTGGACCAGGCAAATACCCTGTTCAATTCCAGTCTCGAGCTGTACCAGCACGAGGTGGAGCTGCGCTATAACATGTTGCGCTATATCGTCTGGCTCATCCCGACCCTGGGGTTCATCGGCACGGTAGTGGGGATCGCGCTCGCCCTCAGTGATGCCGGCGCGGCAAAGGATTTCCAGGACCCGGAACTGCTCAAGGTCCTGACCAGGAGTCTGGGCGTGGCGTTTTATACTACCTTGCTGGCATTGATGATGTCGGCGGTGCTGGTATTCCTCATGCACGTGGTCGAAGGCCGGGAAGAACGCGTGTTGAATACGGTTGGTCAATATACACTCGACAACCTGATCAATCGGCTCTATGAAAAATAAATGGAAAAATAAATGACCCGTAAGCGGTGGCAGGGAACCGACCGCGGATCGATGCCGCGCCACCACGGGGCTTGAACCACCAAAGCAGAACAGGCAGGTAAACCATGAGTGACTCTGACTACGATTCACCTACCCGCAAGGTAGGATCTCCGACACGACGCAATACGGCCAAATCGGGTGACGCGGGCGCCACCCGTCCGGCGGGAAGAGGCGGCGCCGCCGATAACGGCGAGACAAAGACCCAGATCTACCGGCCGGGGCGCAGGCGGGATGCTGATGCCGATACCCAGTCCAACCCCACCGGCAGTAGCGCGCGTCGCGCCGCCGCCTCCGCCATGGACGATCCCCCCGCGGGCTGGCTGGTGGTCATCAGGGGACCGGGGATGGGCAGTGTCGTGACCATCGGAATCGGCAGCAATTCCATCGGCCGGGATGCCAGCGAACGCATCAGCCTGGACTTCGGCGATGAAACCATTTCCCGTGAAGGCCATGCAATCGTTACCTACGACCCACGCGGCAAGAAGTTCTATATCCAGCATGGGGGCGGCAAGAATCTGACCTATCTCAACAACGAACCCGTGCTGGCCCCCGCCGAACTGGAAGCGGGTGCGGAGATCGTCATCGGGGAGACTGCGCTGCGCTTCATGCCGCTGTGTGGGCCCGACTTCAACTGGGAAGATCTCGAGGCGGATCAGTAAGGACAGCTAAGAAAGCGAGCGCATGTTTCAGGTTAAAGGCGATCAAATCATCGGCGCCCGGACGCGCCAGGAAGACAGTTTTCGCATTGAACAACTGGATACCACGGCACAGCACCTCATGGTCATCACTGACGGCATGGGTGGTCATGCGGGTGGCGCGCAGGCAAGCCGCATCGTGGCAGACAGCTTTGTCGATGCATGGCTTGGTGGAGAAGGTACAACGGTGGATCGCCTGCACGATGCGCTGTTTTACGCCAACGACCAGGTGGCCCGGGCGATAGAAGACGATCCTGAGCTGGTCGACATGGGAACGACCCTGCTGGCCTGTGTGCTCGATGGCAGCGAGTTGTCCTGGCTCAGCGTCGGTGATTCCATACTGTGGGTTTACCGTGATGGCAAGCTGCTGCGCATCAACGACGATCACTCCATGGCGCCCGTCATCGATGGCCTGGTGGAAATCGGTCGCATGACGCCAGAAGAGGCCGCCAATGACCCCAGGCGCAACCAGTTGCGTTCAGTAGTGACGGGTGAGGACATACCGCTCATCGATATCAGCAAGACGCCTCTCGTGCTGGAGGACGGTGATATCCTGCTGCTCGCCACGGACGGCATACTCACCTTGAGTGAGGACGAAATCATCGCCGTGCTGCGGGATAGCCGCACAGCGGGGCCCGAGGCATGCGCCGGGGCGATCTTCGCCGCCATTGAATCACACGCGGAGCCACAGCAGGACAATACGACCCTGATAGTTGCTTCGCAAGACTGAACCACGACCGCCGGCCGACGCCGGTGAGACAACGCAGGAAGAAGAATGAAAACATCCATCCTGAAGAAGATCCTTGTTTCCTCCCTGCTCATCCTCTCGAGCCTCGTGCCGATGTCGTTTGCCGCCGCGGATGCCATTCTCGACCAGACTGGAAAGGCCGTTGTGCGGATCCAGGTTCTGCACGGCGGCAAGGTACAGAGTGAACAGATCGGTTTCATCATCAATAATGAAACGGGTCATGTGGCGACCTACTCGGGCAAGCTCGGCAAGGACAGCACGGTCAGCATTACCACCGCCAGCAACCATGAACTCAAGGCCGAGGTCGTCTTGCTGCGTCCCGAGGAGGGCGTGGCCATCCTGCGCACCAATCTCGCCGGGATGGATGTGGACTCCGTCCTGTTTGCGAAGGATCCCCTGGAAGATGGACGTACGGTGGCAACGGCCGTTCTTTCCGGCAGTGCGCCGGACACGGAGATCGGGATACGGCGGGGCAGTGTCGGGCAAATGGTGCCGGCGGTGGGCACCGGCAAACCGGTGCTCATTCAGCACAATGCGCTGGTAAATACCCGCAGCTTTGGCGCTCCGCTGTTCAACAACTGCGGCGAAGTCGGTGGCCTGCTGATACCGGAAAAGCGCGCGCTGACGGCCATCTTCGGTGTGCCCGATGCACAGGAGGAGGGTGTCGCCTATGCGATAAGTGGCGAATGGTTGAAGAACCTCCTGCTGGCGAACGATATCCCGTATTACACCGCGGAAGAGACCTGTGCCAGCGAGATCGAACAGGTCGCCCAGGCCGAGGGTGACGTGGAACGAGCCGAGGAAGAGATCCGCGCTGCCAACGAACGCCTGGACGAACTGCGGCGCCAGCTCGAAGAGGCCGGACAGGCCAGCGCCGAGGAACGGGCGCGGCTGAAGGAGGAAATAAAGAAGGCCGAGGCCTCGGTGCAGGCGCTGAAGAAGAAACAGAAAGAACTCGAAGCGCAGGCGGCGGAGCTGGCCGAGCGGGCCGAGGCCGTGCGCAAGCGCGAGCGACAGGTGACCATCGCCGCCGCCGTCGTTGTCGCCATCCTGTTGCTGCTGGTCTTCCTCGCATGGCGGCGCAAGCGCCGCGCCCTGCAGGAGAAACAGGCGGCGGAGCGGGCACGCCAGGAAACCGAAGGGGAGCTGGAAAAGAAACTGGCGGAAGAAGCCATGTTGAAGGAGATCCCCGACGTGCTGCTTGAAGCGGAGTCACCGGACGGTGAGAAGTTTGCGGTCAAGATCCCGGGGCCCAATCTTGGCGGCGCGGAAGGCGCCACGGTGGGTCGCAATCCCGAGATGAGCAATTTCGTCATCAATCATCCCGACGTATCGCGCACGCATTTCCGCCTGTTGTCAGTGCGCAAGCAACTTCTCATCGAGGATCTGGGATCGACCAATGGAACCAGTATCAACGGCATCCTGCTTGGCGAGGGCGAACTGGAAGCGGTCATGAATGGTACCGTTATCAGGATCGGGGACCTGCGCATCAAGGTGACGATAAAACAATAATTACAATGGGGCTGGACAATGTCTGAGAAACTCATGCGGCGCTCCCTGCTTCTCGGGGTTGGTCTTCTGTGTCTGCTGCTGGCGCCGGCAAGTGTACTTGCGCGGCAGTTTGACGTGGTCAAGCTCGAAAAGAGCGTGGTTCGTGTCATCACCGACAACGGCACCGGCACCGGCTTTGTCATCAACAAGGAAGGGTATGTTCTCACCAATCACCACGTCATCGAAGGCGCCTCGCGATTTGTTGTTATCTCGAGCTATCTGGCCCAACCAGTCGAGGCCGAGGTGGTGTTTTTCGACCGCCAGATCGATGTCGCGCTACTGCGCGCCCGCGGCCTCAATCTGCCGCCGGTAACACTGACCACCGCGACACCGGAAAAGAGCGACCAGGTTTTCGCGTTCGGCTTCCCCGGTCTTGCCGACTACGGCTCCTGGGAGGAGATTGAAGGCATTGCCCTGGATGTCACCATCACCGACGGCGTCCTGAGCCGGATTTTCGAACAGCCCTGGGCGGGAAATTCCACGGTGATCACCATTCTCCAGCACAATGCCCAGATCAATCCGGGCAACAGCGGCGGCCCACTGTTCGATCTATGTGGGCGCGTGATTGGCATCAATACCCAGCAGGGTGTTGGCGGCCAGGGCATTTTCTGGGCCTCGCATATCAAGGAAGCAATGGGCCTGCTGAAGCAGAAGAACATCCGCTTCAAGGTCACCAGCAAGCCCTGCAAGGAAGTGACGCCGGCCGCGCCACCCCCGCCGCCGGTACCGGCGCCGAAGGTGATCGTGCCTCCGCAGTCGCGTTACACCCCCTGGCTGGTGGCGCTGTCCATTCTCGTTGCCACCGCGGCACTGTTGCTGGCGCTGAGGAAGCCGCGCGAGCGTATCGTGGAGGTAACCAAACGCTATGCAAGTGGTATCACGCGGCGCATTACCGGTGCGAGGAAAGAGACGCAGGGTGGGGCGGCTGCTACGGTCAAGGCAGGTGCGGACGGAAAGAGTCAGGAGGGCAAGGCTGCCAGGACGGGCTTGTTACTTTCCGGTTTTACCAGTGGGGGCAAGCCGATACGCATCGAGATCACCGATCAGCAACTCGCCGGACTGGGATTCAGTCTGGGACGTCATCCCAACCTGGTGGACTTCGTAATCGCCGACGACTCCCTGTCACGGCGTCATTTGCGCATCAGTGGGGGGCATGGACACTACTACGTGGAAGATCTCAATTCCAGCAACGGGGTATCGATCAATGGCAAGCCGGCGAAACCCTTTGCCAGGGTCCAGATTATGCCGGGTGACAGACTGACGCTGGGAGACGTGGAAATCGATGTGTCCCGGATTTGAGCGCCTGGCACGGCGTATGCCGGTATCCGTCTCCGTATCAGGACGCCAGTCGTGAGACGCCGCAGCCGCGAGATCAATATCTTCAACGTTTCGGCGCTGGATCTGTTTGCCTCGGCGCTGGGTGCCTTCATACTCATTACGGTGGTCCTGTTTCCCTACTTTCCAAATACCGGAGACTCGCCTGAGCGGGTGGCGACCTGCAAGCAGGCCCTGCAGGAATGCCGCAAGGAAAAACAGCGTCTCGAACGGGAACTGGCCAGGGCGCAATTCCCTCATCTCGACCTTGTCATTGCCCTTGACGTCACAGGCAGCATGAAGGAACAGATCGACGGTCTGAAATCGGAACTACAGCAACTGACCATGGTGCTGGGAAAACTGGCCCCTTCCCTCGGTATTGGTGTAGTCGCCTTTGGCGACCGCAAATGGGAGCAACCCATATTCACCTATCGTCTCAGGGAGGTTGGCGGCTCCCCCGCCAATTTCCAGGAACTGCAGCGATTCATCGATAACCTGGCACCCAACATGGGACTGGGTTCGGGAGATAACGACGATTACCCCGAAGCCGTTGCACGTGCGTTAGATGAAGCCATAGCGATGCCATGGCGGGCGCAGGCACAGAAACGGATCATTGTCGTCATCACCGACAACCCGGCCTACCCCGACAGAATTAGCTATTCTTTACGAAGGGCAGAGGAATTTGCGCGTACACCAGGACAACAGGTATCCACCGTTCTGGTGATTTCGCAAAATGATCCCGAAATCTATGGGCCGGCTCGGGAATTTTTGGCTAAACTGGCCCGTAGAGGGAAAGGAGAAGCCGTCAAGGCCGGCGGCTCCATGACAGCGGCACTGCTGTTGGCATTGCTGGGATAATTTGATTACCGAGGCACACCAAACCATAAAGCAGGAAAAGACGATGAATGACAACCATGCGACAGTGAGAGAGAAAGGCGTAGCGGGCTGGCTCATTACAGCCATAATTGGCCTGATGTTCGGTTCAACGGCGGCCTACGCGGATCAACCCTCCGATACGGCGACGGTCAGTGCGGAGTTCGAGACTGTGCTGGAAGGGCAACCCGATCCGGCCCGTCTGCAGGCCATGTTGCAGTTCGCCGAGGCAAAGAGCAGCAGCAGCGGGGGAGGCAGCGCGCCCGTGGCGAGCGGAGGAAATGTCTGGTTCGCCATCTTTCGCACCACCGACAACCGTCAGCGCTGGGTCCGCGATACCACCCTGGAAGGCTTCCTGGGTTCCGTTCGCAAGGCCTGGGGGGACGGCTACCATCTCAAGCGCGTCAACTATGCCGATGGACGCTGGGTGGGCATCTTCGTCGATACCAAGGTGGGTTGCGCCGAGCGTAACGGTTTTGAAACTGCCGGCTCACGCCAGGCTTTTCTCGAGGCTGTAAAGCAACGGTGGGTCGATGGTTATACCCTGGTCGATGCGGCCTATGGCGAAGGCACCTGGTTTGGCAACTTCTGTGAGGATCCCCGTGACAATACCTACGTCACGGCAAGCGACTGGGACAGCCTGAGCAACCTGATCAGCAAGAAATGGGACCAGGACAGCCAGTGGCACGTTATCTCCGCGGACCGTGGTCCCGAGGGCTGGTTGGCGGTGTTCGTCAAGGGGGAGTGCCCGGGACGCAATGGCTGGACCATCTATGAATCGCAGGCGTCGCTGGAAGAGGCGCTGCGCGACAGCAACAACGACGGTTTCGCGGTTCGCAACATGGCCTACACCAATGGGAACTGGGTTGCGATGCGTTGCGAAGAGGATATCAGCAACGTCTATGAATCCGCCGCCAGCTGGTCGGATCTGAAGGAAATCATCAAGCGGCGCTGGGGTCAGGGCCTCGACCTGATCGCCATCGACTACGGTCGGCGCTAGCTCTCATATCCACAATCGGCGGGCGGTCCCGGTCTCCGGGACCGCGCCCCGCCACCGTGGAACCTTCCACGGCAGACCCGGCGGGAAGCCGCCACGGGAGGACTGTCCTGCCCCCTGTGGGTGGGGCCGAAGGGGCACGGCCGGCCCGAGTCATTGAAATTGCCGGGATTTTCGGGTTAGATAAGGCGCGTGGCGAGGATGTTGTCGGGAACAGCGGGGCATCCCATACCCGGCGCCATGCTCACAGGACCATCGGTATCTACCCCCCGGATCCGGCTGGTCGCGGTACATTAAAATCATAATGAAGTCGCCATGAACGAACATCACCATTCCCTGCCGGAGGGTTACCAGCTTTTCGAATATCGCATCGATGGTATTCTGGGCACTGGTGGTTTCGGGATCACCTACCTCGGCTGGGACAGCAATCTCGACAAGCAAGTCGCCATCAAGGAATACCTGCCCGGTGAATACGCCGTGCGTCTCGAGGGGGAGACCGTGGCGCCCCGGTCCACCGAGGACGAAGACGACTACGCCTGGGGGCTGGAGCGGTTTCTCGATGAGGCCCGTGCCCTGGCCCGCTTCGATCACCCCAACATCAACCGCGTACTGCGTTTCTTCGAAGCCAATAACACGGCCTACCTGGTGCTGGAGTACGTCGAAGGCAGGACGCTGGCCAAGGCTCTCAAGTCCGGCTACAGCTTCAGCGAAGCCGAGATCACCGACATGCTGGGCGCCATGCTGTCCGGCCTGGCGGTGGTGCACCGCGCCGGCTATGTCCACCGCGATATCAAGCCGGCCAATATCATGTTGCGCCCGGATGGCCAGCCGGTGCTGCTGGATTTCGGCGCCGCCCGCCAGGCCATCGGCCGCAAGACACAGAGCATTACCACGGTCCTCACCCCGGGCTATGCGCCCATTGAGCAGTATGACCAGCATGCCGAGGACATCGGTCCATGGACCGATATCTACGCCCTCGGCATGGTCTTCTACCGCTGCGTCACCGGGACCTCGGACGGTGAACTGGTCGATGCCGTGGCGCGCGCGCGCATGCAACGCAAGGGAGAAGATCCCCTCACGCCGGCAGTGATTGCCGCACAGGGCAAGTACAGTCCGAAGCTGCTCGAAGCCATCGACTGGGCAGTGGCCGTCAACGAGGAGGATCGTCCCCAGAACGTCTCCGAACTCACCGCGGTCCTGCCGGCTTTTGAAAATCGCACCCAGGTCTCGGAACGCAGCGATACCCGGGCCCCCACGCAGGCCGCCGGCCAGGCCCCCGGCGGGAGGCACCCGGCGGACCAGAAGACCCGCGCGGTCGCGCCGGTGGGCATGACCAGCGGGGCTCGCTGGGCGCTTGGCGTGACGCTGACGCTGGTTCTCATCGGCATTGCCCTGGGTGCGGCGTGGGTCTTCTGGGCCGGCCCGCCCGATGGAGGGGAACCCGGCGGCCCGCTTGCCGGTGGACCCACGCCCGGCGCGGGCGCGGATCCCACGCCCGCGGTGGCCGCGCCCGTGGAAGTCGCGCCGGCCTATCTGGTGGTGCGCAGCAATGTCTCCGGCGATCACGTCATCGTCGATGGCCGGGATCTCGGGCACAGCGGGACGCACCGTCACGAACTGGCGCCGGGTGAACATGAAATACGGGTGGAGAAAAAGGGTTACATTCCCTGGAAGCGGACGCTGACGCTGGAGAGCGGCAAGACCCTCACGGTCAGGGCGCGCCTGCGTCCCCTCGCCGGGGGGCCGCCGGTGGCCGGAGGGGGCAGGGGACGCTGGTTTGCCGTGTTCAGGACCACGGACAACCGCCAGCGCTGGGTGCGCGACGGTACCCTCCGGGAGTTCACGGCATCCATAGAGGAGGGCTGGGAAGACAACTTCCACCTGAGCCGCGTGACCTACAACCAGAACACCTGGATAGGGGTGTTCGTCGATCGGGCGGTCGGTTGCGCCAATCGCAACGGCTACGAGGTGGCGCGCACACGCCGCGAGTTCATCGACCGTATCAATAAGCGTTGGGACGACGGGTTCACGCTCGTGGACATGGCCTACGGCGAGGGCGTGTGGTTTGGAAACTTCTGTGAAGACGCGCGCGGCAATACTTATGCCACCGCAGCCACCTGGGATGCGCTGGAGAAAAAGATCAGCCAGAAATGGGACAGCAATGATGGTTGGC
>Ga0256830_1002382_pt1 | contig 12438 bp, 17 predicted proteins | sample 128326metaG_FD_190537 | JGI IMG/M metagenome (GOLD analysis project Ga0256830, IMG submission 190537) | Hydrothermal vent microbial communities from Lau Basin, Pacific Ocean - 128-326 | ecosystem: Environmental > Aquatic > Marine > Hydrothermal vents | place: Pacific Ocean: Lau Basin | collected...
CCTCCAGTGCCAGATACGCCTTTGGGAGCCTCATGGACCTCCCTCTGCAAGCTGGGGGGTGAAACGGGGGATGGAGGGACGGGACACAAAAAAAGACCGACCCCTGGGCAGGGCCGGTCGGCTCTTCCTCGCATCCGTACGCTTCACAGTGTTGAGCTTCCCCTCCATCCGGGGGAGCACTTGGGCGCGATTATAGCACGGCGGGGCGGGGGAGGCCAATCCCGGGGGATCCCTGGAATTCCCCCCGAAAAGCCCTACAATGCTCCCCGGTGATCGAGATGGCCCGCATCCAGGTGGTGGCGACCCACCCCACCGCCAAGCGCGACTACGAGATCGAGGAAGTCTATGAAGCGGGGATGGTGCTCACCGGCACCGAGGTCAAGAGCCTGCGCCGGGGCAGCTGCTCGTTAAAGGACGGCTTCGCCCACGTCAAGAACGGCGAGGTGTTTTTGGAAAACGTCTACATCGCGCCGTACGAGGAGGGCAACCGCTACAACCACGAGCCGCGAAGGACCCGCAAATTATTGTTGAAGAAGCGGGAGATCGCACGCCTCATCGGGAAGACGGAGCAGCGGGGGTACACCCTCATCCCTCTGAGAATTTATTTCAAGAACGGCTACGCCAAGGTCGAGCTGGCCGTGGCCAAGGGGCTGGCGAAGTACGACAAGCGGGAGAAGATCAAGCGCAAGGAGCAAGAGCGCGAGATCCAGCGGGCCATGCGAGAGTTCCAGAAGGGGCGCTAACCCCCACTTAAGACGCCCGCAAGAGCGCCCGTGCTTCCTCGCGGAGCGGAGCGACTTGTTTCCTCTTTCCTTGTGGGGGAGAAGATCCCAAACACTCCGGGCCGCAGACCCTTCGCCTGCGGCGGGTCAGCCACGAGACGAGCCTCACCACAGCGGGATAGAGCCAAAACGCCAGGCGGGCTATGGGGTGGGGAAGGCCGAGCCCGCGGACGACCCGCCGGGCGGCCTCCCGGCCCCAGCTCACCTCCCCGGCATTAAGCTCAAAGAGATACATGGCGAACCCGTAGCGCTCCCCGAACTGGGCTTGGAGCAGCGCTCGGGCTTGTTGAGCGTCGAACGCGAGCGCGCGGAAGCGCCTTTGACGATCGAGCCTTTGGAGCACGGCGACGAACGCCCGGCAGTAGGCGCACTCCCCGTCGTAGATGAGCAGCTTTTCCCTCGGGGAACGCTCGAGGAGCGCCGTCGGCAGCTGTCCGGCCAGCAGCCGTCCGTGCGTCAGGGCCGTCCGTCCCGTCCCCACCCCCTCTTGGAGCTGTCGTTCGAGCTCCTCGACGGTGTACGGGAAGACGTCCACGGGGACGCTCAGGCCGCGGAACGCCTCCAAGAACTCGGGGATGCGATCCAAGAAGCGCTCGGAGGAGCGCTTGAGCACGAGGAGCACATCCGCATCGCTCGTGCCGGTGGCCGTCCCGTCTGCGAGAGAGCCGAAGAGCACCACGGCCTCGACGTCCGGGTTCTGCGCGATCAAGCGCTCCGCGGCCTCACGCAGTTCCTCAAGCACCCTCTCCCGATTCAGCGAGATGACCCTCACAGTAGCGGACGACCTCCTCGGCGGCCCGGATGGCTTCCTCCGCGTCTTTTTGGGTGTAAAAGTCGGCAGGGGCGCCCTCCGGGTAAGAGTTCGGATAGCGCGGCGGGACGTAGTGCTTGTCCAGCTGCTTGGCGTGCTCGATCAGCTCTGCCGGGACGCTAGGGAGGGCTTCGACGAGCTTGAGCACGCTGTGCCCCCAGACCTCTCGTCCCCGGGCCAAGTGCAGGGCCTTCAAAGCCTTCTCGGACGCCTGCTGCGCGGCAAAGCAGGCCCACTCGTAGTCCCCCAGTTCGCGACTGCGGCGGGCGTGCTCCAAATCCCGCTTCGCTTGCTTGAGCCAATCACGCGCTCGGTTCATGATCCCCCCACTCCCGCCCTCGGAGCGCGATGACGTACGTGCACGTCCGATCCCCCTGAATCATATGCGCCTCCCGGGTCACGACACAAGCGGGGAGCGCCGCCCGAAAGAGCTCAAGCTCCGCTTGGCACGCCTGGGGCGTCCGTTTGGCGATCTGGCAGATGGCGCAGTTGCGCTCGATCAGCAAAAAGCGCCCGTCCGCAAGCTCCTCCCAGTCGCACCAGTAGCCCTCCTCCGTGCGGATCCGCGCCAGCTCCTGTACGCGCTCTTTGAGGGGCTTGCCCGCCAGGCGCGCTCGGTACTCCTGCAGAAGTCGCTCGTTCCGCTTCTCGAAGAGCTTTTGGACGGCGTCCTCCCCGTGGAGCTCGCGCAGGGCGTCGAGGAGGCCGAGGGCCAGCTGGGGGTACGTCCGGGGGAACAGCTCGTCGCCCTGCTCCGTGAGCTCGTACACGAACGCGGGCCGCCCCCGGGGCCGCTTCTCGACGCGGTGCGCGACAAGGCCGTCCCGCTCCAAGGACGCCAGATGCCCCCGCACGCCCATCGCCGTCATCCCCAGCTCCTTTGCGAGCTGCCGAGGGGTCTGCGGCCCGCGGAGCTTGAGCAGCTCCAAGATCCTGCGGCGGGTCTCCGACCTCACGTGCGCCAGCGCTTGCGCAGCCATACCCCCATTATATCGCCCCCACGCCCTTTGTAAATTATAGCAACTATATACTTGACAAAAGGGGAGTTCCGTGCTATCGTAGAGCCATCCACGGATGGGAGGAGTGAGGAGGATGCCCCAAGAACGCCCCCGCGTGCTCGGGCTGGGCGGCAGCCTGCGGGAGAAGTCGCGCACCCTGAACGCCTTGAAGACGGATGGGAGGAGTGAGGAGGATGCCCCAAGAACGCCCCCGCGTGCTCGGGCTGGGCGGCAGCCTGCGGGAGAAGTCGCGCACCCTGAACGCCTTGAAGATCGCCCTGCAGGGCGCCGCGGACGCCGGGGCCGAGACCCGACTGCTCGATCTTAAGACGCTGAAGCTCCCGCTCTACGACGACAGACCCGACCCCGAGACGTACCCGGAGGACGTCTTTCGCCTGGTCGAGGAGGTAAGGTGGGCCGACGGGCTCCTGCTGGCGACGCCCGTCTACCACGGGACGCTGAGCGGCTCGATGAAGAACGCCCTGGACTTCCTGGAGCTGCTGGCCGAGGACGATCCGCTCTGTCTTGGGGGGCGGGCGGTGGGGCTGATCGCCGTCGCTGGCGGGAGCATCGGGACGAACGCGATCAACTCGCTGCTCTTTACGTGCCAGACGCTTCGGGCTTGGGTGGCGCCCACGGCGGTGGTCGTGCCGGGGAGCGCGTTTGCGGACGATCGGCTGACGGACCCAAAGATCGAGGAGCGCCTGCGGCGCCTAGGAAGGGAGGTCGCCTGGGGCGCCGAGAGACTCCGGGGCCGTTGAGCGGAATGGAATCGAGGGAAGCCAAAGCGGGGGGAGGGGGAATGAGAAGTTGTTTGCTTTACATCGGGACGGAGGACGGGATGTTCGTGTTTCGCTGGGACGGTGGCAAGAAGCTTAATCGGATCGGACGCGGCCTGGAGGGGCACGCCGTGCGCGGGATCGCCGTGCATCCCCGCAAAGCTCAGATCGCGTACGTCGCCTGCGGGTTGCGCGGCTGGGGGCTCCACCGCACTCGAGACTCAGGCCAAAGCTTTGAGCTGGTGGACTTTGAGGATCGCTGGGTCTGGGACGTCGTCTTTCACCCGTGTCACCCAGCGCCCGCGGAGCCGAGGGCGCTCTACGTGGGCACCGAGCCTCCCATGCTGTACGTCTCCCACGACCAGGGGCGAACGTTTCAGGCGTTCGCGGGCATCGAGCGGTTGCCCAGCCGATCTCAGTGGAAATTCTTCTACGAGCCCTTCTACGCCGGGCACGTCCACGGGATCGCCATCCACCCGGAGCGCCCTGAGCGGATCTTTGCGGGCGTCGAGCACGGGGCGCTCATCTACACCCACGACGGCGGGAGCACGTGGCACGAGGCGCTGGTGGGCTACGACCTCCACCGGGTGGCCGTCGATCCCCGGGATGCCGATCGGGTCTTCGCCGGGGCGGGCGAGGGGCTTTTCATCAGCGAGGACGCCGGGCGAACGTGGGCGCCCGTTCCAGCGCTCAGGGACAAGTACGTGCACGCCATCTGCTTCGATCCTCGGCAGCCGGAAAGGGTGTACGTCTACGTGGCCGAAGACGGCGGGCCCCTCTACAAGAGCGAGGACGGGGGGCGGAGCTGGCGGCCCATCGGCGGGGGCCTTCCGGCGGCGCGGCCCGCGGACACGTTAAGCGTGCACCCCGAAGCTTCAGACGTGCTCTTCTACGCCGGGGACGTGGGGTCCAACAAGAGCAAGGTGTTCGTGAGCTTCGATCGGGGCGGGAGCTGGGAGCCCCTCTCCGAGGAGCTTCCCAAGGTCTGGCGACTGCGGGTGGGAACGTCAGATTGACGGATTGAGGGAGGGGCAGAATTATGAAGAAGGTCTTGAGGATTCGGGGTGTAAACCTCTTGGTGGAGGACATTCGGGTGATGGCCGACTTCTATCAAGAGGTGTTGGGGCTTCAACCTCGGCATATCGGCGGACGAGAGGGGTTTCTCTACTGGGATCTCCGCCGGGAGGACTTCGTCGGCCTCTTCCGTCGTCGGGATTGGCCGGATTTTCCTGACGGATGGCACCACGTGGAATTCCGCATGGAGGTATCTACGTACGAGGAAGCCGTCCGGGACGTCAAGGCCAAATGGTTAGAGCGCCGCTCCGGCCCCTGGGGTGTGGCAGCTCTTCGACAACATCTAGAGCAGGCCCGCCGTGACTTTCCCGGCCTTCTCGTGGACGAGCCCTTGATCCCACTGAGCCTATACTTCAACGCGCAAGATCCCGAAGACCGTAACCTTGAGCTGCTTTATTTCGACGAGGTCTACAGCCGCATGGAGATTCCGGGCCTCCTCGAAGTCAGACTTGCCGTCGCCCCTGAAAAGCTTGACGCCGTCCGACGGTATTACGAGAGGCTGGGCATGGAAAGAAGCCAAAACAAGTCCCAAGATACCCTTACGATCTCGTTCACGCTGCCGTCCGGCCAGGCGTGGACCCTCCAGCCTGTGGATCAGGGAGGGGGCTTACACTCTGTCATCATTGGGGCGGACGAACCCTATCTCGCCCGTGTGTCTCAAACTTTGCGAGCTCATCGGCATCGCTACGAGGAGACAGAAGGGAGCGTCGCCTTTGACGATCTCGAAGGGTACCGATGGGAGATATGGGAGATCCGGAGGGCTCAGGGATGAGCCGAGAACACGCGCTCGTCATGGGCGGCACGGAGATGCTCCGGGCGCCTTGCTGAAGCTGGCCTGCTGAAGCCCGACGGCCTCCTTCACGTGCTGGGGAGCAGGGTGGCCGACCCTTCACGTTACGACCCCAAGCGCCGCGCCCGCTTTGAGGCCCTTCCCAACGTCCGCTACCATAAAGTGATCTTGGATCTTGGGTTTCGTGCTCGATGGTGGCGCTCCCGTTGGCTCACCCGCGAGGAGATTTGCCGTGGGGGTCTGGAGGCGATCGACCGGGGAGCCCGGTGCTTCGTGGTGGGGACGGTCAGGCCCTGGTGGGCAAGGCCCTGATCTTGGGAGGTGATTTGTATGGAGCGGGTCTACACTGCGGTGATCAAGCAGGACGGCGATTGGTGGATCGGGTGGATCGAGGAGATCCCTGGGGTGAATTGCCAAGAAGCCTCCCGGGAGAAACTCTTGGAGACCTTACGAATTACGCTTCAAGAAGCCCTAGAGCTCAATCGCGAGGTGGCTCTCACAGCCGCTGGAGAGGATGTCAGCATCCCCCCGATCAAGGGATGAACCCATCCGGTCAGCTATTGCCTCGACGACAGGCTCACCACTTGGACGATCCGGGCTATAGCAGCTGCCATGGCGCACCAACGGGAAGAACGGATCACGTTCTTTAGCGACATCCGCGGCTTCTCGGAGGCCACGGCCCGCCGCGGGGACCTTTCGGCTTACGAGCTCGTCCGAACCCACAATGAGATCGCCCAAAAGCGCCTCGATGCCCACGGCGGACGGCTCGTAAAGACCTACGGCGATGGGGTCATGGCCGTCTTCCCCCCCGAAGCCCCCGAAGAAGCCCTCCGCTGTGCGGCCGCGATCCAACAAGACCTCCACCGGCTCAATCAGGAGCGGGACGACCTGCAGATCTTCGTGGGAATCGGGCTCCACGTCGGCGAAGTCCTCCGCGTCCCCACGGAGCGCGATGAGGATTACATCGGGAACACGGTCAACGTAACGAAGCGCCTGGCCGAGAAGGCCAAGGGCGGCCAGATCCTCATCTCGCAAAAACTCTACGAGCGCGCCCGCGGCGCGGAGGACGTGGGCTTCCTCTACGGGGGAACCGCGTCGCTCAAAGGGGTGGGCGAGGTGGCCCTCTACGAGGTGATCTGGTGGCCGGAGCGGGCTCGGCTGCGCACCCGGGACGACGCCCTGCTCCTCGTGCTCACCGAGGACGAAAAGCTCCTCATCCGACTCAGCCGGGAGGCCCTGCAGCAGGAGCTCGAGCGGATGCGGGGGACGCGCTTGGGGAAGTGGCTCTTTCGCAGGCTCTTGCCGCGGATGCTCGATTGGGCCGGCTTCGGCCGGGAACACCCCGTGCGCGACGTCCGGCTCGCCTGGGATGGGGAGCGGCTTAGGGTCTACCTCAAGCGCCGCTGGGGCCACCTGGACATCGACTTCGACGCTAAAGACCTCAACGCCGAGGAAGCCCAAGCGTTCGTCTCCGCCTTCCAAGCGCTGCAGGGGCAGGGGGAGGGAGGACCGCAACGCAGCCCTCGCGAGAAGTCCCACCGCAGGGTAGAGCTTACCCTAGCCAAGTTCTCCCTGGGCAAGCGATCTCATGAGCCTCCCAAGCCGAAGAAGTCCTAAACCCTAATAGGGCCATTCCGTCGATTCTGTAGAGCTATCCTCCCTCGCCTTCGGCGGAGCACCGCGGCTCGGCGAAGTAGATGTGCTGATCGTAGTGGGGCGGCATCCCCGGAGCGTGGCCCTCCATCGGCCCGACCATGCCCAACAGGGGCGCTCCGTTGAGGTCTGAGGCAGTAAAGAGGTACTCCACCCCGACGAGGAAGCCCGTGTCGTCGTACAGCAGGATCTGAAGGCCGCCCGCGCGCCCCTCAAACCAAGCCTGCGCCTCCTCCGGCTTGAGGTAGTGGTACCCCATCCCCGGCTCGCAGGGGGAACCCTCCACGTACCCCAGCCCCCTCGCCTGCTCGACGGTAAAGGCGTCGCGATGGTAAACGGAAGACCAGCGGTTCTCGGGGTGGAAGCGCCCGTCGTCGGCGCTCGAGGGCGCGTCGTGCCCCCCGTCGTGTCCCCAGCCGGGCAGCAGCAAGCCCGCTCCGGCGATGAGTCCCCCCACGAGGGCCAACAGCCCCCAGCGCGCGGCGATTCCTTTGTTCATAGAAACTCCCTTCACGGCTTAGGATTTCGGATCTCGGCTCGTTCGATAGGGCGGATCGGATCAATGTCCCGGCTCTCCGAGCAGAACGAACGACGTCGGCAGGAGCCCCCTCTCCCGGAAGGCTTCCACCGTGGCGACCCGCTGGCCCGTGGCCAGCTCGACCACGGAGATCGTCCCCGCGTTCATCCCCTCCAGCCCCAGGAGGTTGTTCTGCACGAACATATATTGCCCATCGGGGCTGAAGACGATGTGGTGGGCCCCCGCCTCGGCGGGGAGCGTGCGCAGGAACCTCGGCCGCTTCGGGTCCTCCAGGCTGTAGACGTTGACCCCGCCGGGCTGGGCGAAGCTCACGTAGAGGTTCCCGTCCGGGCCGACCGCGATCTCCAGGGGCCAGCTCTGCCTCCGCTCCGCCCCGTCGTCCACGACGGCGAACTCGAAGCTTTGCGAGCCTTCGTCCCAGACGGCGGCCCAGAGGGTCCCCTCCAGCATCGCGCTGATGTACGCGATCGGGCGGTCCGGCAGGAAGGTGATCTCGACGGGGGCGCTCGGCTGCTCCGGATCGCGGGCCAGGGTTTCCGTCGAGAGTATGCGCCCCGTGCTCCGCTCGATCACGTTGATCGTGGAGCGGGCCTCGTTCGTCCCGGGCCGGAGCGTGTTCGTCACCAGCAGGCGGTCGATGGGCTCATAGGCTTCGATGCCGTGGGGGTTGACGAGGGCGGGTTCCGCGGGCGGCGGCGCCTCGATCCGGCCGCGCACCTCGTCGCTGCGCGCGTCGAACACGAGAACGCGATCGGACCCCATGCAGGTCATGTAGAACGTCGTCCCGTCCTCCGTGAAGTAGAGGTCCTCCCCGACGGCGCAGACCTCGGCCGAGACGAGGGGCACGGCCTCCACCAGGCGCTCCCCCGACAGCTCCACGCGGTAGAGGGCGGGGTCCGCCAGCGAGGTGGTGTACAGGCGGCTCCCGTCGCGGTTGTAGTAGAGGTGGTGCGGGACGGCTCCCGGGCCGAGGGGCAGCCGTTGGAGCAGCCGTCCGAAGGTCGGGGAGCTCGGGTTGAGGTCGAGGACCGCGATGCCGTCGGGGCCGTCCGCGCTCGTGTAGTCGACCACCGCCAGGAGGGGCTCCGGCACGCCGGGGCGCGGCAGCCACAGGTACGCCAGAAGCCCGAGGACGACGAGGGCAGCGAGGATCAGCAGCTTGTTCAGGTTCATGGGCCGGCTCTCACTCCTTTGTCTTCATCTCGTGAAGCGGGTTACGGGAGCAACTCGATGCGGCCCCCAGCCTACTCCATACCCGGGCGCTTCGCCAGCTCCCCGGGGGGCCTTCGATTTGGCATCGGGAGGGTCGGTTGCTACCCTTACCCCCGCAGCCCATCATCCGAGGTGATCTCCGTGCGTACCGCGTTTCTCTACCCCGGCCAGGGGTCGCAGTTCGTGGGCATGGGCCGAGCGCTCTTTGAGCGCTATCGCGAGCGCGTCGAGCCCCTCTATCAAAGGGCCCGCGAGGCCCTCGGCTTCGACATCCAAAAGCTCATGTTCGAGGGCCCCGAGGAGGCGTTGACGCTCACGGAGAACGCCCAGCCCGCTATCCTCTTAGAGAGCGTGATCCAGCACGAGCTTCTTACAACGCTTAAAGAGACAGAGCCCGCCGTGGGGGCCGGGCACTCCCTGGGGGAGTACTCCGCGCTCGTCTGCGCGGGCGCGCTCACCCTGGAGGACGGTCTCCAACTTGTCCACAAGCGCGGGCGGTACATGCAGGAGGCCGTCCCCGTCGGCGAGGGGGCCATGGTCGCGATCCTCAAGCTCCCCCTTGAGGAGGTCGAGGCCATCTGCGAGGAGACGGGCGCCGAGATCGCCAACATCAACGCGCCCGAACAAGTCGTAGTCTCGGGGAAGCGCGCGGCCGTCCTCGCAGCCCAGCAACGGGCCGAGGCGCGGGGCGGGCGGGGGATCGAGCTGGGGGTCTCCGCGCCGTTTCACTCATCGCTTATGGCCCCCGCGGAGGAGCGGCTCCGCCCCGAGATCGAGCGGGTTCCCTTTCAGCGCCCTAAGTTCCCCGTGATCTCGACGGTGAGCGGCGAGCCCGAGACGGACCCCGAGCGCATCCGGGAGCTCCTGATGCGGCAGATCACGGCCCGGGTGCGCTGGGTGGACTACGTCCGCAGGCTCAAGGACCTGGGCGTGGCGCGCTGCCTGGAGGTCGGCCCGGGGGAGGTGCTCACCCGCCTCGTGCGCCGCATCGACCCCGAGCTCGAGGCGGGGACGGCCGAAAAGCTCCTGCTGCGGTAGGCGCCGGGGAATTGCCTTTTGCCCCCAAACTCGGTACAACATTCGCCGTCATGGCTACGACGACGACTCCTACGGCAACGACCCGAGAGCTGCAGGGACGGGTGGCGGTCCTTACGGGGGGAACGGGCGCGATCGGGCGGGCGATCGCTGAGGAGCTAATTGCCCAGGGCGCCTGGGTGGCGCTCTTGGCGCGCGACCCCCAAAAAGGCGAGGAAGCCGAACGCTCGCTGGGCCCCAACGCCCGGTTCTATCCCCTCGACGTCACCCACGGAGAGGAGGTCGAGCGGACGTTTAAGGCCATCTACGCGGACCGTGGGCGCATCGACTTCTTGATCAACAACGCCGGGGCGATGCGCGATAACCTCCTGGTGCGCATGAAGGACGAGGAGTGGGACCTCGTGATCACCACCAACCTCAAGGGGGCCTTCTACTGCACCAAGGCGGCGGTGCGCTACATGCTCCGGCAGCGCTCCGGCGCGATCGTCAACGTGACCAGCGTCTCCGGGCAGCTGGGGGTGCCGGGGCAGGCGAACTACTCGACGGCCAAGGCGGGTCTGATGGGCTTTACCCGCGCGCTGGCTCGGGAGCTGGCCTCCCGGGGGATTCGGGTCAACGCGGTGGCCCCCGGCTACATCGACGCGGGGATGACCGAGGGGCTCGACGAGCGGGTCAAGGGCTACTATCGCGAGCAGATCCCCCTCGGGCGGTTCGGCCGCCCCGAGGAGGTGGCGCCCCTGGTGGCCTTCTTGCTTTCGGAGCGCGCTTCGTATATAACAGGCCAGATTTTCAACGTGGACGGAGGTCTCGCGCTCGGCTAACCCTTGGGGGTGGCCGCAAGGAGCGAGAGGAAGTACTCTCCACCCGACGGCGAAGGAGGTGTGAGCGATGGCCGACATCGAGGAGCGCATCAAGAAGATCATCGCCGAGCAGCTCATGGTGGAGGAGGAGGAGATCACCCCGGAGGCCTCCTTCATCGACGAGCTGGGCGCCGACTCCCTCGACACCGTGGAGATGATCATGGAGATCGAGGACGAGTTCGGCATCGAGATCCCCGACGAGGACGCCGAAAAGCTCCAAACCGTGGGCGACGCGATCGAGTACGTCAAGCGCAAGGTCGAGGAGAAGGAAGGCCAGACGGCCTAAGCCCAATCAAACCCAAGCCCAAGGGGGAAGAGGGATTTCCCGGGTGGGGGCACACTCAGAGTGTGCCCCCTTGCACTTCCCCCGGGGACGAACGTCCTGCCCCCGGGGGAGCTGGGCCGTCGACTCCCCCCCGCCTGCCCGCTACGCTCCCTTGCTGTGAGGTGATGGGCTCATGAGATGTCTTCACAGAGTCGTGGGAAGCCGCGTAGGGGGGGGCCTTCTGGTGGCTGTCCTGGCCCTTCTCTGCCTCGGCATCCCCGCTTGGGACGCCGAGGCGCAGTCGGTCACCACCGGCCTGCGGGCGGGGGTCCTGCTGGGGGAGTTCACCGCCTTCGGGGAGCTGTTCCTCACCCCCTCGATCTCGCTGAGCGCGGGCGTCGGGATCCAGTCGGCCTCCTTTACGCTCTCGACCTGGGGGACGGTCTACCTTACCCGGAGCACCGGGGCGCTCGCGCCCTACCTGGGGCTGGGCACGAAGTTCCTCATAGGCGGGGGGCGCTTCCAGACGTTCCTGATGGTGCTGGGAGGGCTGCGGGTCAATCCCCCGTTTGCCTCGTTTATGAGCGTCTTTACGGACCTAGCGCTCTTCGTGCGCCTGCCGCGCTTCGACCGGGCCGCCCTCGACGTGCGCTTCGCGCTCGCCGTCCGCTTCTGAGGGGCCTTGTCCCTGCCCCTGTTCCAGCCCCTGTCCCAACCACCGCCACAGCTGCCGTTCGAGGAAGCGCCGCACCCGCACGGAGAGCTCTTCCCGGTCGGGGGCGACGGGGTGGACCCAGATCGTGTACATCCCCATTCGCTTGGCCCCCCAAACGTCGGTGAAGAGCTGATCGCCCACCATGGCCACCCGCTCGGGGGGGAGGTCCAGCAGCGCCAGGATCTTTTGGAAGCCCCGCTTCCGGGGCTTGCCCGCGTTAAACAGCATGGGGCAGTCCCCCAGGCGGGCGCGCAGCTCCTCCCGGCCGTCCCCCTCGTGGTTGCTCAGGAACCCCAAGCGGAACCCCTCCCGCCGGAGGGACTCCAAGAACCGCAGGGTTCGCTCATCCAGACGCTGAAAGCCCCAGGGGCCGAGGGTGTTGTCCAAATCGAAGACGATCCCCTCGATCCCGCGGGCCCGCAGGCGCCCCGCGTCGAGGTCGAAGACGGAGGGGAGCCGCTCGTCGGGCAGCAGCCGGCGGGCAAGCGCCGCTCGAAGGCCCATCACAGCTCCGTCCGGATCTCGCCGATCGGGATGTAGCGCCGGGCCCTCTTTAAGATCGCGAGCACCTCGTCCATCAAGCCCGGCGGGACGAGGATCTTGACGAATCGGCGGCCGTTCCGCATCAGCCAGTCGCGGCGCACGTGCGCGATCCCGTCGTAGCCCTTGACGATCGTCTCCAAAAAGTAGATGTCCCGCTCGCGCATCTCCACGTAGAGGGCGAGCGTGTCTCGGGGGATCTCCGCCTGAGCTTGGGCTTGGGCTTGAGTTTGAGCTCGAACTCGAGTTTGAGCCCCGACGCCCGCGCCCCCCCGCGCCTCCCCCCGCAGGCCCGCCATGGGCGCTACTCCTCCTCCGAGTTGGGTTCGTTTTCCGTCTCCGTCTCCGTCCCAGTCTCAGCCTCGGTCTCGGCCTCGGACTCGGAG
>Ga0256830_1002383_pt1 | contig 12437 bp, 11 predicted proteins | sample 128326metaG_FD_190537 | JGI IMG/M metagenome (GOLD analysis project Ga0256830, IMG submission 190537) | Hydrothermal vent microbial communities from Lau Basin, Pacific Ocean - 128-326 | ecosystem: Environmental > Aquatic > Marine > Hydrothermal vents | place: Pacific Ocean: Lau Basin | collected...
AGGCTGAACAATCTATCAGAAGCATGGTTATTTTTAGAAAGATTATCTTCGGTACTCGCTCGGCCACCGGACTGAGAACTCATAGTATCTTGCCAAGTCTTGTGCTCACTGCTCGCCGTCAGGGCAAGCATCCCAGAGAGTTCCTTCAAACTTTACTAACTGCTGATACCACTAATGCACAGGATGCTCTCTTTAATAATTCTTCCTGATTAATCGATTCTATCCGTAAAAAAAGAGACTAAACTGTTACGTACGAGATGTACCTTAAATTGCCCTTAAAAATTGAATGACAAACCTGTTATCAATGCTTCATTTTTTGAGTTACCCTTTGATTTCTCAACGTTTAGACCAATGTATGGTCTAATGTATATCTCCCCATCGGGATAGACGTTTTGGTTGTTCAACAGACTCTCTTCAGTATCTGCTTTTTTATTACCTGAACCTAACACCAGTATAAGTGTAATAAGGAGCACTCCTATCGATAATGCAATTGACATATTATTCAAAGATTCGTACTTTGAAACATCATCCGCGTATGCATTTGTTGGAATGATTAAGGTTGCCGACAGGAAAGCTACAATAATGATGAATACAACAATCCTTTTTGGTTTCGTAAACATTTACATCTCCCCTATTGATACGGTCTCGGAAAATAGCTATAGACAGGTTCACGGATATCCCCACCGCCGTAACAGCAAATACGACACCACCACCTATCCCTAATTGCAAAGCATAGGAAAAAGAGTTTTGCTATTCAAAAATTTGCTGACAAACCAACCATTAAGGTTACATTTTCAACATTGCTGCGCGACCTCTCATAGTTTAGACTTGGATAGACATTGTTTCTTAAGCTCAAAAACGGTTTAATAGATTTTTTCTTTACCCCGTGTCTTTTTGAAAATGCTGTCTCCAATTTGGCATAGCCTAAATCTTGTGATGTATTCATCAATGGCGAATAGCTTATTGACTCAGGCTCTAAGTCATTCCTTGATTGCTCCTTTTCTTGCACTTCTCCATCTTTTTGTTGGTTGACATTTGTTGATGCTTTTTGAGATTTGTATATCATTACGCCAATAATTATTACTCCTAATGCTGCTATGCCCACTATAACACCAGAGTCCACCATCCCTGGCAGTTCATCCGACTGACTTCTCCACTTTGCATTTGCTTCTAATGGGATAGCCGTAATCAAGAATACGGAAACAATCACAAGTATAACCCTTCTTATGTCTAAAAATAGCATTGTCTTCCCTCCTTTTGAAAGTTGTTTTTTTACTATTGAAATTACTCCCACCCATTGCAACTTTATAACTCACTACCTAATTATAGGCTCACCTCCTGTTTATTATGCGTCTATTTTACTTTAATCACAGGCTGAGTTGTGAGGTTGTCACTGGCCCTATAGTAGTAATTTTTATAATTAAAACACAGTATAGTATTATGTGTCAATATAAAATTCAGGATAACTTTATCCTTCCCCTCTAATCCAGTAATGAAACAAAGAAAAAGAAACTTTGGGGACATCCTATAGTCTCCTGTCAAGTGAAATTTTTTTGGTAAAGTTTTTCTTTTACAATCAAATAGTTGCAAACAATGGGGCCTGTCCTTGACATGGGACAATTTTCATCAATTGCCGCAACCCTTTTTCTGACCCTCCTGTTCCAGCTCATCTCCTTCTTTAATTTTTGTCTTATGTCAAGGGCTGATAATCATATAAAAGGTTTCAGCCGGCCACACTTTGTAAGTTTATCACAGCATTAGAGGCGCCTTCACTCATAATAGTTCGGAAAAGGCTGGAAGGGATCGTAGTAGAATCTACTTACAATTGGTATTGGCTGGTGGATGGATTAAACGATGCTGATTACAAAACACACCTTGCCAATCCTGCAGCGATCAAACAGTATGAGGGATTGAAGCACTCGGATGACAATAATGACGCTTTTTTTCTTGCACATCTTCTAAGATTGGGAATACTGCCTGTGGGATACATTGTATCCAAAAGAAGAACGACCAGTGAGGGATCTGCTTAGAAAGCGTCTATTTCTTGTTCGTCAACGGACCGCACAAGTATTGAGTTTTCAAAGTCTTGTAAGCAGATGTCTGGGCACTAATATGTCTTGCGCACAGATCAAAAATCTCCTGGAGAGTGATGTAGAGAATATTTTTGATGAGGAACATCTGATTCTCTCAGGAAAGGCGAGCATAGGAGCAATCATATTTTTCACACAAAAAATAAAGGAGATAGAAGCTTCGATTCTGAAGAAGGCAAAGCTGAAAGATGAATACAGATTGCTGCTTACCGTCCATGGAACAGGAAGGATACTTGCTCTGACCATTATGCTTGAAACAGGTAATATCAACAGATTTCCAGCTGTAGGCAACTATGCATCGTATGCTCGATGTGTAAACAGCAAGCGTATTTCAAACGGTAAGGTCAAGGGTGAAGGCAACAGGAAAAATGGCAACAAGTATCTGTCCTGGGCTTATGTTGAGGCAGCTAATTTTGCTATTCGGTCTTATCCGAATGTAAAGAAGTTTTATCAAAGAAAGATGTCAAAGACCAATAATATAGTTGCAATAAAAGCGGTGGCTAATAAACTTGCAAGGGCGTGTTATTACGTAATGAAAGATCAGGAGGCTTTTGATCCCAAAAAAGCTTTCTGTTAAAGGTTGGCTGCGGCAGGGAACCAGTAATGGGGTTGGATAAGAACCACATGGTATATAGATAGGCGAAGTATGGACAGAATGTATAAATAGCGCCGTGGGCGAAGTGGAAGAATTTTGTGGTGGAGTAAATGAGGGAGAAGCTGAGGGCGATGAGGGTGTAGGTGCTGCCCGCAATGATACTGTTTATGAGTAGCTGGTTGAACATTTATATTATTCGATAATTCTATTGAGTTCTTTCACTGATAATATAATAGTATTTTTACCTGAAGGATATGTTTCCTCTCCGGGATATACAATGAACGCCTTCCGGCACGACAAGTCTTCAAGGGCATTCCAGAATCCTCTTTCAGCCCTCGGACTTGCCGAATATTTGATTTCTACCGCTATCAGCCTATTCTTTTTGTCTATAAGCAATAAATCTATCTCCGCTCCTGCGCCTGTCCTATAGAAAAAATGCGACCAGCCATCCGGCAGCAGACCGATTATCTGTTCAATTACAAAACCCTCCCACGACCTGCCCAGTGATGGGTTGCCCATGAGATCATCGATCTCCCCTATCCTCAATAATGAGTGCAGGATTCCTGAATCCCGGACATAAACCTTCGGAGATTTGACCAGCCTTTTTTTAATGTTTGCAAAATAGGGCTGCAGCCGAGTTACGACAAATGTCTCCTCAAGAATATCAAGATAGCTTCTCACTGTCGGCGCCGACACTCCAAGACTGCCTGCTATCTGGCTTGCATTCCACAAATGTCCATGTGAATGTGCCAGCATAGTCCAGAACCTCCGGAGCTGAGCAGCAGGCACACGTATGCCGAGCTGTGGAATGTCCATCTCAAGGTAGGTCTTTATAAACGCGTCCCTCCATGCAAAACTGTCTTCAGCGCTCTCAGCAAGATAACTCAAAGGATAACCGCCCCTCAGCCATAACTGCTGAAAGTTCTTATGTCCTGTCTCGTGAATCGAAAAGGGAGAAAGCTCATGATAGATTATTCTGCCCGCAAGGCTTTCTGAAGAGTGCTTTATCAGCCCCGGCGATGCGGAACCAAGAAGAAGAAACCTTCCACCGGTCCTTTTTTTGTCAACCAGCGCCCGGATAAGCGGAAACAGGGAAGGCATACGCTGTATCTCATCAATAATCACAAGGGAGTCGGTAAATTGTACCAGGTACAGCTCCGGGTCATGGAGTTTATTCAGGTCGGAAGGCAGTTCAAGGTCAAGGTATATTACCTTTTTTGAAACCCTCCTCTGTATCATTTTTGCAAGAGTTGTCTTGCCTGCCTGACGCGAGCCGATAATCCCTACAACGGGATATTTTTTGAGAGATGTTTCAATAGAAGCCTGAATTCGCCTTTTTATCATTCTGGTATTATGAAAGATTGCCTTTCAATTTGCAAGGTTAAAATTAAATCCGGTCAATTATATCCCCTGATGATGTTAGAACATTGGCCTGCCGGAGAATCCCCTCAATTTCAAGAAAACAATTCCTCTATCTGTTCAAAATCCATACTCAGAAACTCATCTATTTCAATGCCGCCCCCGCCAACGAGCAGGAGTTTATTTGCACGAAACTTTTTTGAAAACGCTTCCATACCCGGCAGAGAAATTTTTGCCCTTCCGCTCTTTACTTCCAGTGCGATCAACGCTTTCCCCTTTTTGAGGATAAAATCCACTTCCCGGTTTCTGTCTCTCCAGTACAGAACGGCAATATTCGTTCCCTGCGTGATATTGACAAGGTGCGCTCCGATTGCGGACTCCACCAGTCGTCCCCACAGCTCACCGTCGAGTCTTGACTTTTTAAAAACCGTATCAATCTGTGCGCTAATCAATGCGGTATTCAGCACCTGCAGTTTCGGGATTGATGCCTTCTCCGCTATCTTCTTTGGCGAGTACTTCTGCAGCCCGGTGATCATTCCTGCACCTGAAAGCAGATTGAGGTAATGCGAAAGAGTTGTCACGTTTCCCGCATCATGCAGCTGTCCGAGCATCTTATTCAGGGAGACGATCTGTCCTGAATATGAACATCCCAGTTCAAAGAGGTTTCTCAGGAGCGCCGGTTTGTCCACCCTTGTCATCATAAAGATGTCTTTTGAAATGGTGGTTTCTATTAATGAGTCCCTGATATAGTACCTCCACCTGTTTTCATCCTTAATAAGTCCGGCAGCTCCGGGATAGCCCCCGAAATAAATAAACTGCTCGGGAGAAAAGCCGAAGGCCTCCTTTATTTCAGAATACGACCAATGAGGTATCCTAAACAGTTCGAATCTACCGGCAAGAGACTCGGTCAGTCCTTTTTGTACCAATAGTGGGGCTGAACCAAGAAGTACGACCTTGATATTGAGACGGTTTGCGGTGTCCCGGTCCCAGAGGAGTTTTACTGTTTCGCTCCAGGCGGGGATTTTCTGTATTTCATCTATTACGAGGATAAAGCCTTTTTTATGAGGGCCGGATTTGTGTTTGATTCTTGCTGTTTCCCATTGCTGCTGGAGCCAGACGGAAGAGGTCGCTGAGACCGCATCCGCAGAGACGTAATGGCCGGGGATGCCGATGTCATCCATCACCTGTTGTATCAGGGTGGTCTTTCCTACCTGTCTTGGGCCGGAAAGTGCCTGGATGAACCGTCTCGGCTCTTTGAGACGATCAATGATTTTCTTATATGCGTATCTTTTAAACATACGTTTTACTCAATGGCTTGAGTAATTTTACTCAGAATGGCGGGGAAATGTAAATGGGAAAGTAGATGAGGAAGACTTCGAATTTTTCCAGAACCCTGCCGTACAATATGTCAATGGCATTTACAATTTGTACTAAAAGTTCGATTTGCAAGGTTAACAAATAACCCGATAAATTATATCCTCCCTATACTTCTCCATGAAACCACATGCCCTTCCTGTTTCTCGTATGACTGCGCCCCTGCATAGACAAGCATCCCTTTTGACGCTGCACCACCGGCAAGATTTTGCCATTTGACCAGTCCCTTGAAAAAGTCCTGTGACACGGTCTGCCCTGCCTTTATTTCAACCGGGAGCAATGTTTGATCTTTTTCAATAATCAGATCAATCTCATCACCTGCATTGCTTCGCCAGAAAAATAGATTTGACGGGAGACCCTGGTTCAGCCTGCTCTTCATAAGCTCGCTGATAACGAAGGTTTCGAACAAAGGGCCGCGCATTGAGCTGACAGCTATCTGTTCAGCTGAGTGTATGCCGAGCAGATATGCCGCAAGCCCTGCGTCATAGAAATAGAGCTTGGGCATTTTGACAAGCCTTTTATTAAAGTTTTGATGGTGCGGCCTGAGCAGAAAAACTATATAGCTTGCCTCAAGAACAGATAACCACGCCTTTGCAGTATTATGAGATATGCCGCAGTCGGCCCCGAGAGCGCTCAGGTTCAGAAGCTGGCCTGTCCTTGAAGCGCACATCTTTAAAAATCGCTGAAATACGGACAAATCCTTTATGGAGAGTAATTGCCTTAAATCCCTCTCAACATAAGTCAAAACATAGTTGGCATACCACTTACGGGGTTCAACATCTCTGGTATGCAGGGGTGGATACATTCCCTTAATCAGGAGGTTTTCAATTTCAGAGGGCAGTTTTTTTACAGATTTGAGTTCACCTGTGCTGAACGGAAGAAGCTGGACAATTCCGGCGCGTCCGGCAAGAGACTGTGTTATTTGAGAAATAAGGTTAAACTGCTGGGAGCCGGTAAGAACAAACAACCCCATCCTGCCATCTTCATCAACGATGCCCTGCAAATATGAAAATAGTTCGGGACATCGCTGGATTTCATCAAGTACACCACCGTCAGGAAATCGTTTCAGAAAGCCCCGGGGGTCTGTGTCGGCAAACATCCGCTCGTCCGGATCTTCCAGAGACACATAAGCCTTTTTGGGAAAGGTCTTGCGGGCAAGCGTGGTTTTTCCTGATTGGCGAGGCCCGTTTATTACAATTACAGGAAAACCTCTGGCAAGCTCACGAACTGTTTGTTCCGCATCACGCCTGACAAGCATGGTTTAAGGATACCAGATTTTATGCTATTTGTAAATTCAACTTACAAATAGCAAGACGGCTTGCGGTGTCCTGATAGGAGTTTTACGGTTTCACTCCAGCCCCCTGTGTCAGAATAGATGTCCGGAAACTTTGGGGACGTTGTTGCATACTATGCAAAACTATTTACAGGCTAAGGATAAAGACATCACAAAAAGGAATTAAACCAGGCTGATTTAGGTTGCCCGCTCACAGAAAGTCAGCAAAACTCTTGATAGAAACTTTGGAAACGTTCTTTTCCAGGTTGACTTAGTCGAAGACCACGGGCTTCCGATGGCCGATGTAGCCCGTGCTGCCGGGGTGAATCCACATCAGCCATATCAAAAACGATCAGAAAGAGCGAATAAGTTGACTCAGAAAAGAACATCCCCTAACCTTAGTAAGGCCCCTAAAATTCCCGACTAGAAGTAGGCTTTCAATTAGTGATGTAAAAGCTTAAACCATACAGCTGCTACTGGATAACTCTCCAGATGAGCATGTCGGAACTATCAGGAATGATGTCTTTTGCCCCTGTCATGAGTATCCTGCCATTTGAGTCTATAGTGATGGAGTTTCCCTTATCATAATATCCACTCACGTAATCATGAGTTATAGTACCGCCACTGCCAAAAGTTGTATCCGGACTGCCATCAGTATTGTACCTCCAGATAACTATCCAACTTGTGTACAAGATTCTGTTCTCGCCAGTCACAAGTATTCTACCGCTTGCATCTGTGGTAATAGCCAGGCCGACATGAATAGACATTTCATCAGGGGCAGTATCATCGGTCACAATGCCGCCGTTACCAAAGGTAGAATCCAGGGTGCCGTCAGTGTTGTATCTCCAGATGGTCATTTCTAAATCAGCACTGCTTTCGCTAACTCCGGTCACTAGAATCCTACCGTTTGAATCTATTTTGATACAATTGCCGCTGTCATGACTATCTCCACCAGATGCACTGTCATAAACCACAATACCGTCGATTCCAAAAGTAGAATCCAGGGTGCCGTCAGTGTTGTATCTCCAGATGACCATATCGGAATCAGTGCTACTGTAGCTATAGCCGGCCACAAGTATCCTGCCGTTTGAGTCTATTGCTATGGAGTTGCCCCTATCAAAGCTATCTCCTTCTGCTGCACTGTTATGAACTACGACACCGCCATTGCCAAAGGTAGTATCCAAAGTGCCATCAGCGTTGTATCTCCAGATGACCATGTCGTAAGCAGCAGTATCGCTGCCGCTATCGCCTGTCACGAGAATTCTGCCACTTGAGTCTATTATTATGGAATTACCCCTGTCATCATCATTTCCGCCAGCTGCATTGTCATGAACCACAATACCGCCATTGCCAAAGGTAGTATCCAGAGTACCGTTATTGTTGTACCTCCAGATAACCATATCGGAATCAGTGCTACTGTCGCTATAACCAGTCACGAGTATTCTGCCGCTCGAGTCTACTGTGATGGAATTGCCTATGTCACTCCTCCCTCCGCCAGCTGCATTGTCATTGACCACAATACCGCCATTTCCAAAGGTAGTATCCAGAGTACCGTTATTGTTGTACCTCCAGATAACCATATCGGAATCAGTGCTACTGTCGCTATAACCAGTCACAAGTATTCTGCCGAATGAATCTGTTGTGATGGAATTGCCTCTGTCATTCCTGTCTCCACCGGCTGCACCGTTATGAAACACGGCACCATCATTGCCAAAAGTAGGGTCCAGCGTGCCTGAATTGTAGCAGCTTACCATAACATCGGTCACATGTTTATCGGATATCGTTCCGCTTCCGTTTGCTACTGAACAAGTTTGCCCTGCCGGCTGTGTCAATATTGTCACTGCATAGGTGCTGCCACCTGTAAAAGAGGCTGAAAAAGTGAACGTACCGTTTGATGTAATACTCAGATCATTCTCACCATTGTTCTGAAGTACAACAGTGCCTGAAAGACCACTTACCATGCCTCCGACATTGTAAGTCGAATCTTGGTTTTTGTCTTTTCCGCAGCCTGTAGAAACGAGTGTAAGAGAAAGAATAAACATGATTATCAGTGCGTTATTTCTCATAGTATCCTCCTTAACAGTGATCCGCATGACGACATCTTATCAATAAATTCCATGCCTGGTTTTAATAGACATATAACACTTTAATCGTATTCCTGGTTAATAAAGTCGTATTTTGGATAGATATTAATATCTAATTACATGTTTGACCCACTACCAAATGACTATATCAGTCTAACATTCGAAAAGCAATATCAAAAATAATGAGTATCAAGCCAAAATAGAAATGTCCTGTTTTTATGTTTGAATCCTCAACTCTTTATTTTTAATAAAGGAGATGAGCTGGAACAGGATGCTCAGAAAAAGGGTTGCGGCAATTGATGAAAATTGTACCATGTCAAGGACAGGCCCCATTGTTCCCTAAACTTTGCATTGGGCATCAAAATAAAAGTTGATAATAGCATGAATACCGTGCTATCATGAATATATGATTCGGTCATTTAGGAATAAAGGGACGGAAGATATTTTCAACGGCAAAAATTCTAAAGATGCAAGAAAAACATGTCCACAATCATTATGGGGGGTTACATCAAGGAAATTGGATCAACTTGATTCTATAACACATCTTAATGAACTACGTATTCCGCCAAACAATAAACTGGAGGCATTAACAAAAGATAGAAAAAGTCAATACAGCATAAGGATAAATGATCAGTATCGAATTTGCTTTATCTGGAGCGAATCTGGTCCGGACAAAGTAGAAATTACAGACTATCATTGATATAAGAAAAGGAGGCAAACAATGGTAAGGATACCAACACATAGAGAGCCGACACATCCGGGGGAAATGTTACTTGAGGAGTTTCTTAATCCTATGGGCATTACGCAGAGAGAACTGGCTGAAAAGATTCATGTGCCCTACCAGAGGATTAATGAAATTATTAACAAACGTCGTGGAGTGACACCCAGTACAGCATTACGACTTGCAAAGTTTTTTGGGGTTTCAGAAGATTTTTGGATGAATCTACAACTTAGATGGGATATATATAAAGCGAAATTAAATGAAGCAAAAGAATTAAAGACTATTAAACCATTAAGAATGAAAGAGTCATTAGTCCTAAAATAAGCGAGTTATATTTATGACTTTGATTTTGCCGGATTCAGCGTAAGATGAAACTTTGGGGACGTTGTTGCACACTATGCAAAACTATTGACAGGTAAGAAGAATCAATGGGGTCAGGTCTACACATTTGACATTACCGGGTTTGACAGATAAAATACGGCACTTGAGAGAAACATGGCACGACCATTGAGAATAGAATACCCTGGTGCGTTTTATCACGTTACGGCAAGAGGCAATGAACTCAGAAATATTTTTGAGAGCACAAAGGATCATGAAAAATTCCTTTCGTACATAGAGACAGCCACCTTACGTTACAAAGCAACAATACATGCCTACTGTCTTATGAGCAACCATTATCACCTCCTCATAGAGACCCCATTGGGCAACCTTTCCCAGATCATGCATCATATAAACGGAGCATACACAACATTCTTTAATACAGGGCATCAGAGAACCGGGCACCTCCTGCAGGGACGGTACAAAGCAATACTTGTAGATGCCGATGCATACACGGCAGAGCTTTCCCGCTATCTTCATCTGAACCCTGTCAGGGCAAACATGGTTAAAAAACCGGATGAATACCTGTGGACGAGTTACCAGTTCTACACCGGTCAAAAAAAGAAGCCAGGGTGGCTTAAAACAGATCTCGTTCTGAGTTATTTTGGCCGGAACATACGCGCTGCACAGAAGAGTTACAGGAAATTCGTACTTGCCGGGATTGATAAAGAATACGACAGTCCATTAAAAAAAACGGTTGCATCAACTATTCTCGGCAGCATTGATTTTGTGGACAGAGTAAAGGCCAAATACCTGAACGGGAAAAAAAAGGCTGATCGCAATCTGCCGGACTTAGCGAAACTCTCCCAAGCCCCCACAATCAAAGAGATACACAACGAGATAAAAAAAATATTAAATGATGACCCTACACTATCCAGGAAAGCAACAATCTATCTTTGCCATAGATACAGCAGGAGAACACTACAGGAAATCGGGGATCATTTTGGCATAGGTGAATCCGCTGTATCACAGGCAAGTCGCCGATTACAGGCCTCACTTGGCAAAGACAGAAAACTACGAAAAAAGATTGAGGGTATTGGCGACAGGTTGAATCTGTGCAATGTGTAGACCTGACCCTATGGTTGCTGTCAAACAAGTTATTTCTTGAGTAAATCGCTTAAATCAGGCTATACAACAGGTGCATGTGCGGCGGCAGCGGCTAAGGCTGCGACATTAGCACTTGTATCAGAACAGGCCGGTCCGGAAAGCGTAGAAATTCCGTTTCCTGACGGATCAAGAGTTAAATTTGACGTCAGCTCCGCAAATTATATATCCGGCCATGGCTCCGACAAGCAGTATACAGGCGTGGCTTCTGTCATAAAGGACGCCGGCGATGATCCTGACGTGACCAACAAGGCGGAGATAAGGGCCGAGGTTACGATGGAAACATCAAGCAACCCCTTTGCAATAAAAATCAAGGGCGGTGAGGGAGTCGGCGTGGTTACCAAACCCGGCCTTGCCCTGTCTGTGGGAGAACCTGCGATTAATCCGGTACCAAGGCGCATGATCGAAGAGGCGGTGAGAGAGGCTCTGGATGAAAGCTCGCCACTAACCCGCACTCGTATCGTAACCGTCATTATATCTGTTCCAAAGGGGAAGGAACTGGCAAAAAAAACCCTTAATGCACGTCTTGGAATCATGGACGGGATTTCGATTCTTGGCACTACCGGAGTTGTCAGACCGCTTTCGGCCGGTGCCTGGACCGCCACTATCACGGCATCCATGGATGTAGCCCTGGCTGCTGGACTTTCGGAAATAGTCATATGTACCGGGCGTACCTCGGAGAAGGCACTCCAGCGGCTGCTTCCAAGTCTACCGGATGAGGCTTATGTTATGATGGGAGATTATCTGGAGTTTTCCCTCAAAGAGGCTGCCGTCCACGGCTTTAAGAAAATCTACCTGGGAGCAATGTGGGCCAAGATGATCAAGGCCGCCCTGGAAACACGCCAGACCCATGTAAGGCATGGCGCTTTGGAGGTGGACCGGATTCTCTCGCTTCTTGCAGACCTGGGCGCAAAAAACGAACTGATAGAGAGTCTCAAAGGATCAAACACCGGCAGAGAGATTTACACAAGGCTTGTGGAGCTAAATCGTACGGATTTAATTCAGGCGGTCTGCCGTAAGGCCAAGGCCTACGCCGTGAAAGTCACAGGAGGTATTACAACACAGGTGTGTCTGGTACACCATACTGGAAAGGTGGTCGAAAGTGTATAAATTGTATCTGGTCGGTGTCGGCGCGAGCGAGTCCCTCTACGGCATGGATGAGCACCGGTCAGGCATACTTAAGGATTGCGGATGCATTATTACTTCCGGGCGGTACAGGCCTCTAGTAAGACATTGCATGGCCGAGGTTCTGCCCATATCTCCTGTCAAGGATGCCGTAGCTGCTATAAGAAACCGCCTTTTGACTATGGATGTGGCTGTGCTTGCAAGCGGCGACCCGCTGTTTTTCGGTATCGGAAGGATTCTCGTCAAGAAATTTGGCAGGGAGCAGGTGGAGCCTCTTCCGGCCGTGTCATATATGCAGACGGCCTTTGCAAAATTTAAAGAGCCATGGGATGAC
>Ga0256830_1002384_pt1 | contig 12437 bp, 10 predicted proteins | sample 128326metaG_FD_190537 | JGI IMG/M metagenome (GOLD analysis project Ga0256830, IMG submission 190537) | Hydrothermal vent microbial communities from Lau Basin, Pacific Ocean - 128-326 | ecosystem: Environmental > Aquatic > Marine > Hydrothermal vents | place: Pacific Ocean: Lau Basin | collected...
TGCCCGCCGAGAGGCCACGGACGCCACCCTTACTTCTTCAGGCTCTTGGCGCTGTACGTTGAAACCCTCGGGCTGCCTCCCGGTGCTTCAAGGAGAGAGGTGGAACGGGCGTTCAGCGGGCATCTCCTCGGCGAGGCGGTCCTTATGGGCACATACAGCCGGTGATGCGATGAGGCTGAAAAGGAGAGGCCTGCAGGGCTTGCGCCCCTTGACCGGGCCGGAACATGGGTGGTGGCTGCATCCATGAACAGAGGCCGGGCAATAAAGATCGTGGCCATAGCCGTTGTAGCCGTCTCGGCCGTGATAGTCGGCGGATGGCGGGCAGAGAGGTTTTTCAGCTCCACCGCCTTCTGCATCTCCTGCCACGTGATGCGTTATCCGTTCGAGGAGATGAAAAGATCGCTCCATTACGCGGCATCGGGCGGAATACCTGAATGCGGAGACTGCCACCTGCCCCGGGATCCTGTGGACAGGACGATCACCCACGCGGCGAAGGGGATAAAGGACCTCTACGGCGTCCTCACAAAGGACATCTCCTCGCAGGAGGGGTTCAGCCGTTACAGGGACGAGCTTGCAGACAGTGCGGCCGCAGACCTCAGAAGGTGGGACGGCGGCCCCTGCAGGGGCTGTCACGGTGTGCCTGTGCCTTCGTCGGCACCGGGGAGGGCCGCACACATGAAACTTCAAAGGGGCGAGGCGACCTGCATTGACTGCCACAGGGGGATCTTTCATACAGCGCCCGGCACATAGCAGGGTGTTCACTGGCGGGAAAGTGCGCATGGAACGGAGAAGCGATCCATGAAAAACGCCTACATCTCCAGCAGGACCTTTAGAACACCCTTTTCAGATGCATATCCGATCGCCTCTATCCCCCTTTCGACGGGGAATATCCTGCTGATAAGGGGCTCGACATCCACCCTCTTCGACTCGAGCGCCTTCAGGGCGGGCTCGAAGGGACCGCACCTTGAGCCTATAAGGGTGATCTCATCGACCACTACTCTATTCATATCCACCTCCCTTCTGTCCGTCACGGTGGTCTTGACGATGATCTTTCCTCTCGGTTTGACCACGTCAAGTGCGGTCCTGAGGGCGGAGGAGGACCCGGCTGCATCTATTACGATATCAAAGGCCCTGTTCCCTGGGACCCCGAGCATGGTTCTTATTCCCCTACTCTCCAGCATGGAGAGTTTTTCTCCGTGTCTTCCCGCAACGGTAAGATCACACCCTGCAAGATGCAGAACCTGGGCGATAAGGAGGCCCATCTTTCCGTCGCCCAGCACGCATACCCTTTCATCAGGGCCGATCTTCACCTGCTCCATTATCTCAAAGGCCGCTGCAAGGGGCTCTGCGAAGACCGCCTCCTTGTCACTTACAGAATCAGGGATGAGATGGAGATTCTTGACGGGAAGGGTCAGATAATCGGCAAAGGCACCGTCTTTACCGAGGATTCCGAGGACGGAACGGTCCGGGCAGTGATTTTCCAAGCCCGACAGACAAAGACCACAGGTCCCGCAACCTATATTGATTTCGCCGGTAACCCTTTTCCCGAGAAGTTCCGGATCCGTACATTCCTCCACAACTCCTGCAAACTCATGGCCCGGTATGCCGCTGAAGCCCATGTATCCCTTGAGGATCTCGATGTCGGTGCTGCATATACCCGCATATCTGACCCTTATGAGCGCCTCTCCTTCCGAAGGCACAGGCAACGGGTGGTCTTCTCTGTAGTACAGCCTGTCCTTCTTGACGAGTGCGCGCATTCTACACAATTCGGTCCGGTCTGGTAGGGAATCTTCAAATGTAAGGATGTTTGTATTATATTCGCTCGCTAACCCCGCGGTAAACTGCGGGGGACGCGTCCGCTATGCATTTTCACTCTGCCGGGCTTACGCTTTGACGAGCGTCCATATGCCTATGGCTACGAAGCCTATGCCGGCGATGTAATGAAGATGCTTTTCACTTATGTACTGTGAAATCAGACCGCCGGCCAGCACGCCGATACCAGAGGCCACCATCAGGGCCAAAGACGCGCCGATAAATACCGTGAGCTTGCTCACTTCTTTATCCGCGGCGAACAGCATTGTGGCCAGCTGCGTTTTATCGCCGAGCTCTGCGATGAATACCACTGCGAAGACTGTGAACAGTACCTTGTATTCCAATCCAGTTCTTTTTGGGACCTGCTTTCTTGGGCCTATGTTCGGATAGCGGTGCTACGCAGGAGGCATCCTTGTTCACCCGATCGTTAACCGCCCTTTCGCTCAAAGGGGCCAAGGGCCTGTTGTTTCTGTCCTCTATTCGGACGGTCGCGTCATGCATCATAATAATATCCGTACTTGCCGTGGAACGTCAAGAAAAAGCAGGAGCCGCGGAATCGAGCCCTGAATCACGGCTTATTACCCTCAACCTGTTTGATATCCCCGCTCAAGCAGTGGATACCGTGGCTTGCCGAAGTCTCTTTCGGCGGCCCCCATGCCTTTTTGGTACGGCCTTAGTACAAACGGCGCAGATGCCATGCATAATGAAGCATCCGCTCTTACCGCATCTCCTCGTCATGTCGCAACCCACGGCGCCCCGAGGATACGGCAACTTTGAAGCTCCCTGCAGCGGGCTCAGGGAATCTTCTCATGTAAGGAATTATACGATTATATTTCGCTCGCCAACCCAGGAGCGGGCTTAGGGGAATGCGTTTGCGATGCATGTCCGATTAAAGGACACTTCTGCTCTCATTATCGACATCCCCAACCCCAAATGCCTATTTTTTAGGCACGCAATATTCTGTAACCCCTAAAATCCCTATACTTTGCAGGCACTTCAGTTGGCACGCGGCTTGCAATTATATATAAGTGCAGAGCCGGTGCTGCACCGGCACGAATTAAAGATCGATTTGCGAGGTGGGTATTTATGGAGACGAAGAAGAAACTGGTCATGATAGGAAACGGCATGGCCGGTATGAAGGCGATAGAGGAGATCATAGACATAAACCCGGATCTCTTCGACATAACCATATTCGGGGCCGAGAGGCACCCCAACTACAACCGCGTGCTCCTCTCCTCCGTGCTGGCCGGCGAGATGACGGTCGAGGACATAATCCTCAACGACGAGGAATGGTACCGCAAAAACAATATCACGCTGCACCTCGGCAAGCCCGTGGTCGAGATCCAGCGCGGCTACAGGAAGGTCGTTGCGGCGGATGGAACCACGGCCGCCTACGACTGCCTGGTGATAGCCACGGGCTCCAAGCCCTTCATACTGCCGCTTCCCGGGGTGGACAAGGAGGGTGTCATAACCTTCCGCGACATCTACGACTGCGAGAGGATGATGGAGGCATCCGTGAGGTACCGGAAGGCCGCGGTGATAGGCGGCGGGCTCCTGGGTCTCGAGGCGGCCAAGGGGCTCGTGAACCTGGGCATGGAGGTCACGGTCATACACGACCGCAAGACGCTCATGAACATGCAGCTCGACGAGGTTGCGGGAGAGATGCTCAGAGAAAGCCTCGAGGAACAGGGGATGCGCTTCCGCACCTCGACGCTCACAAAGAGGATACTCGGCGACGATAGGGTAAGGGGGCTCGAGTTCGAAGACGGTTCCAGGCTCGAGTGCGACATCGTGGTCATGGCCGTTGGCATACGCCCCAACAAGGACCTCGCCGAAGGGGCACGGCTTTTCTGTAACAGGGGGATCGTGGTGAACGACTACATGCAGTCCATAACCGACCCCTCGGTGTACGCTGTGGGTGAATGCGTGGAGCACAGGGGAAAAACCTACGGGCTCGTGGCCCCTCTATTCGAGCAGGCGCGCATCCTCGCCTACCACATCACCGGACAGGGGCTCAAGACGTACACGGGCTCGGTCGTATCCACCAAGCTCAAGGTCTCAGGGGTGGACGTCTTCTCCGCAGGCGACTTCGAGGGCAACGGCTCCTCGGACACGGTCATGTACCTGGACCGCAAGGGCGGGATCTACAAGAAGATCGTCATAAAGGACGAGCGCATCATCGGAGCGGTCCTCTTCGGCGATACGGCGGACGGCACGCGGCTCTTCCAGATGATGCAGGACGGAACCGACGTATCCGAACAGCGCTCCACCCTGCTCTTCGGCAACACCATGCTCGGTGACGCCGGCCACTCGGGGCTAGCTCAGGTGTCAATGATGAGCCCCGACACGATCGTCTGCGGCTGTAACGGGGTTACGAAGAAGATGATAGAGGACGCCGTTGTAAAGCACGGCCTCACCACGCGCAAGGAGGTCACCGGATGCACCAAGGCCGCAGGATCCTGCGGCGGCTGCGGTCCGCTGGTGGACCAGATACTCGTCTCGATACTCGGAAGCTCCTTCGCCCGCTCGGCCAACGCCATGCCGCTTTGCGACTGCACCGAGCTCACGCATGACGAGGTGAAAGAAGAGATCCGCAGAAGGCGCCTTCTCACGGTCGGCGGGGCGATGCGGGCGCTTGAGTGGAAGGGCGAGGGGTGCGATACCTGCAGGCCCGCGCTCAACTACTACGTGCAGTCCATATGGCCAAAAGAGACGAGTGACGATCCGGCATCCAGGCTCGTAAACGAGAGGATGCACGCAAACATCCAGAAGGACGGGACATTCTCCGTGGTCCCGCGCATGTACGGGGGGCTCACGACCCCTGAGGAGCTGATGAGGATAGCCAGGGTCGCCTCCGAATACAACGTACCGGCCGTAAAGCTCACCGGAGGCCAGAGGATCGACCTCCTGGGCATCAAGAAGGAAGACCTCACCGCGGTGTGGAGGGCGCTCGGCATGGAGTCGGGCTACGCCTACGCAAAGGCGCTCCGGACGGTGAAGACCTGCGTGGGGAGCCGGTGGTGCCGCTTCGGGACCCAGGACTCCATGGGGCTCGGCATAAACCTCGAAAAGATGCTCGAACGGGTGTGGGCGCCGGCAAAGCTCAAGCTGTCGGTTTCCGGTTGCCCGCGCAACTGCGCCGAGGCGTCGATAAAGGACCTCGGGATAGTCGGCGTGGACGGCGGATGGGAGATATACTGCGGCGGAAACGGCGGCGTGAGGGTACGGGTCGCCGAACTCCTGTGCACGGTCCGCGATGCCGACGAGGTCATGGAGATCGCCAAGGCTTACGTGCAGCTCTACCGCGAAGACGCCCACTACGGCGAGAGGACCTCGGTGTGGATTGAGCGGGTCGGGCTAGACCGCGTGAAGCGGGCCGTCGTCGATGACCCGCAGTCACGCAGCGCGCTCGCCGCAAGGCTCGACGAATACATCGAAACGCTCGGTGAAGACCCGTGGAAGGCCCGCATCAGGGAAGAGGAGGAGCGCCCGGGCATGAAACCCATAACGATCGACGCAAGGGCTGTGAACGAATGAAGTGGCTCAAGGTATGCCGTAAAGACGAGATCCCGGAAAGGGGAGGACGCGCGGTCCTGGCGGGCGGGAGCCGGATAGCCGTCTTCCGCCTCTCGGACGGGCGCGTATTGGCGGTCGAGGACCGCTGCCCTCACAAGGAGGGTCCCCTCTCGGATGGCCTCTTGACCGGCGCAACCGTCATCTGTCCCATGCACCACTGGAAGATAGACCTCGAAAGCGGAAACGCCCTGCCCCCTGATTGCGGTTGCGTGAAGACCTATGAGGTCAAGGTGGAGGATTGTATCGTGTGGCTCAGGCTTTAAGCTCCCGTGGCAGGCAGCGGAACCGCGCAGCTGTTTGAAGCCGCCGGGGGCGCTTCAAATGCAAGGATTTATATTCGGCCGTGTTACCCGAGGCGTGCTTCGTTCACTACAGAATATGACGGCCGTAGTTACTGCAGCCTGAGCTCCGTCGGGACCTCTTTACCATCCCTTCCGTACCTTATCCTGACCGCCCCGGAGGCATCAACGCAGAAGGTCACTTCGACGTCTTCTTCAACGGGCTCGTCGAAGGATAGGGTTACGGCCTTGAAGCCGTGGAGCTCGACCTCGTCGTAGGAGTGCTTGATGACCTGTTTTATGAACTCCATTCCGGACTCCCTCACCCACCTCCTGGTGACGAGGTTCTCCGGCACCTCGAAGATCTCCAGGTACATCTCCCTCTGCGCCCCCAGTGTCCTAGCGGGCTTTATGGAGAAGGTCTTTTCAATAGGCAGTGATTCGCCCTTTTCGAGTATTATCTCGTAGGAGTGGGGCCGCTCTTTGCCCTTGGTGGAAAACCTCACGGCGTACGCCATGCCCAGGTGCCTGTCGATGACGTCGCTTGTGCCGTACATCACGGCACCGCGGGCCACGGCCGTCAGCGGGCTGTGGTCGTAGATCGCGTTCCTGTCACCGAGCTCCGGAAAGGTGTGAGCGATCTTGTCCCTGAAAGAAGGTATCTGGGACGAACCCCCGGTAAGAAGCACGGCGTCTATCATCTCTTTGACGACGCCCACCTTCTTCGCCTTCTTGAGGACGTAGGATATCTCCCTGTCCAGGTTCCTGTAGAAGTCGTGCTTGTCGAGCACCTCCTCGAAGTCGTCCCTCGTGACCTTGCACACCTCCCTGCCATCCCAGACAAATGGAACGCGCCTGTACTCGGAGAGCGCGATCTTTATCTCCTCGGCGAGCGTGAGCAGCCGCGGCGGGATCTCCCTTCCGGCAAGCCCGCACCTTTCGGCCAGGTACTCGGCAAGCCACCTGTCTATGTCCTTTCCGCCGAGCATCCTCGAACGGTCGGGCTTGGCCACGACATGCACCTCGTCTATGTTCAGCCTTAGAAGCATTATGTCCAGCGTGCATCCTCCGAAGTCAAGGACCATGAAGAGCTTGTCCCTCTCCTCGGCGACCTGATAACCTATCGCCGCGGCCAGCGGCTCCTCCACGAACTCCACCGGGATGTTCCTTGCGCTCTTCTTTATGATCCCGGCGAGTGCCTTCCTGTAACCGTGGAAGCCCACTGGCACGGTCACGCACAGACGGTCGCAGAGCCTGCCCGAAAGCCTCGAAAAAAGCCCCGTCTGTGTGTTCGCCTCCTTGAGGTGGCGGTAGAGGATACGGAAGTACCTCTCCATGAGCTCTCTCCCGCCTGGGTCGCCCTCAAGTAGCATCTTCTTCATGTTGACGGCGGAAGCGCTCTCCTGGGCCTCCGCCCCTATGGCATCGGTCTCTGGCTCGATGAGAGTGGGGACGATGTATGTGTCGCCGTACTTCCTCGAGATGGCATCGAGGTGAACGAAGTCCGGCATGGCGTCTCCCCTCTTCCTCATGATGACGGTGTTGGTCGCACCAAGGTCTATTGAAACGGTATCCCTGACGGAGGTCCTCGAGTGGACCTCCGCGGCGCTGTCCTTCCTGTAGTCCGGGCACACCTCCCTGACGAATACGGGCCTCTCTATCTCACATCCGTGGTACCTCTCCTTCAACTCGTTCAGGTGGGCCACGGCCTTCTTGACCGCATCCCTCAGGACGACCGGCTTTATCCACACATGGGAGTACGGTTTGAGTGTCTCTATCAGGCGTATGTCGTTGAGCTTGTCCGAAAAGTCCTCGAGCTCCCTTGCAAAGAGCTGCGCGTACTTCTCCCTCGTGTACCTGCGCTTCTTGCTCTCGTTTATCCTCTTCTCCTCGGCGACGATGACATAGTCTATGACGTCGACCATCTCCACGTCCTGCATGCGGCTCCGTACCGAAAAGAAGGGAAGGCATGTCTCTATTATCTCTGAGATGAGAGGAAAGAACTCCTCGGTCTTGGGCAGCTTCTTAAGGAGCTCTATCAACCCGTAGAGCCGGGTGAAAGGGTCCTTGATGGCGAGCGTGGCGTTGAAGGCCTCCCTGAAGGCGTTCTTGTAGAATGATATGAACTGCTCCGTGCCTGCGAGCTCGTCCGCTATGTACAGGAGCGCGTACTTCCTGTAATAGGGCTCCTCTATCTGAACCGCCGCCTTTATGGCGAAGTCTATGGCCTTCTTGTATAGCTCGAGAAACTCCCCCCTCTTGGGCAGTCCCCTCGTCACGCCGAGGAAGGTGCGGTCTATGTAGAAGGTCTCGTCGCAGGACTTGGGCAGCTCCCTGGCTATCTCATCAAGCGAGTACTTCTTGTAGCCCGCCCCCTCGGCAAAGCCGAGCGCCACCCTGAGCGCATGGAGGGAAAGGGGCTCAAGGCCCTCCCAGTCCCTTAAATTCTTCGCTATCTCAACGAGGGAGTGCCTGCGTATGACCCTGTCCTCTATCCTGTCGGCTATATCTATGGCACGCCTCATTATCGAGGCGTAGAGGTTGCTGAAGACGGCCCTGTGCGGCACCTCGCCGGCAAGCCGCATGTAGGAGGACTTCTTGTGTATCGGAGACTCCTTGTTCGCCTCTACCGCCTCTACAGCACGCTCCATCGCCTCGGCGAAGAGCGCGCTGAAGTCGCCCGTCTTGGGAACGGTCCGCACGAACTCGAGGAGCGCCTGCCTTCTCTGCGCTTCGTCTTCCATCGCGTCTATGAACTCGAATACGCGGCGGAACGCGTTTAGGCTGGTGACGTCCGGCGGGAGCTCCTTGAGGAGCTTCAACACGGCCCCCTTGCCCTCTTCACCCTCGCGGGCGCCTCCATGCGCGCTGAGTATTTCGTTCAATCTGGTCTCAATATTCATGGCCTTCAAGCCGCTGACCCGTCGACCCGGCTGAAACCCGTCTCAACGACGGTGCCGTCTTCACGGATAATGATCTCCGCCTTTCCCGGCATGTAAAAATCCTCTATCCGGTATGTGCCGTTCAGGAAGTGGAACCTCTGGTTGGTGGAGCCCCTTGCAAGAAGGGTGGGCTCCTTCCGTGTACGGTCGAACGCACCGTCGACGAGGACATCGACGTGGTCGAGCACGCAAGAGAGGTTGTGCCTTGCGCGGAGCTCGCCGTAATCAAAGCCCGTGTACACGACCGTCGTGAGCCCGTACTCCTCTCTGGCCGCCTTCAGGAGGAGCAGCAGGCCGCGGGGCTGGAGAAAGGGCTCTCCGCCGCTGACCGTTATGCCCTCGATGCCTGCGGCGAGATGCTCCTCGAAGAGCTCCTCCGGGCTGTAAAGGCTGACCGTCTCAATGGGGTGGGTTCGGGGGTTGAAGCAGCCGGGACACCTTCGCGCACAACCCTGGAAGAACACGACCATCCTTGCACCCGGCCCGTTGACCCTCGAAAGAGGTATTACGGAATGTATGTTTATTAAATCCTTCTCCGCCACTTCGCACGGCTCTAATCACTTGTTTCTACCTTGATCCTCTCCTCGGCCTCGAGCTCCTCTTCCTTCACGGTGAAGAGCTCCACCTTGCCGAGGACCCTTGAGAGGTGCTCGGCCACCTCGCGGCAGTCCTCGAATATGCTCGAGTCCACCTCGACCTTTCCTTCCGGCGTGATCTTTATGCGTATCTCCCTGGACATGGCTCCACTCCTTGCCTGCGGCCCCTTCTAACCCTTCAGAAGCAACGTTATATTGCCGGCGACCTCGCGCTCGACATCTATCTCGAAGTCGAGCGGCAGATTCTCCTTTATCGTCTGGTAGGCGTAGAACTGCTTGAACCTCTTTGTGAAGGCCTCCAGTATCCTGGAGTCCCCCTCGAGCTGGAAGTTGCCGGTCCTCGAATCCTGCTTTATGGTTATTGTGTCACCTGCGCGGTCCACCTGTATGATATCCTTTTTCATCAGGTGCTTGAAGCTCGTTATCTCGCCCCTGCGCTTCATCTCCTCTAGCGCGAGGATTATGTACTTGCGGTCCTTAAGCTCGGTCTTTATCACAGTGTAGAATGACATCCCCGCCTCCTCAATTTAAGGGGTTATCATTGAAGAACCTCTTTATGGCCTCGCCGTTCATCAGGACCTCGGAGGTGAGCCTGTCGACGAGCCTTTCGAGGACGTCCTTGTTCTTTGAAATGCAGTCCTCGGTCTCCTCCTGCGCGTTTGAAAGGATCTTCTGGATGTCGTCGATGACGTCCTTGCCGGAGGTGATGGCGTAATCCTGAAGCTCCACGAGCGTGGTGTTCTTCATGATGTCACCGAAGCCGTACTCCACGACCATCTTCTTCGCCTTTGCGGTGGCCTCGACGAGGTCCTGCGAGGCGCCGACCGTCTTTGCGTCGTCGCCGCACATCTCGTCCTCTGCCACGAGCCCGCCCAGAAGCACCCCTATCTCCTTTTCAAGGTCCCTCTTAGTGCAGGTGCTCACCATGGATTCGTCCCTCGATATGAAGGCGTTGCCGTCCTTGTACGCATCCACGCTCACGAAGACCGGGACCTCGCCGAAGTGGTGCCACATCATTATTATGTGGCCCGCCTCGTGTATGGCGATGATCCTCTTCTCCTTGTCGGTGAGGGCCTCGGCGCGCTGCACAACGAGCGAACGCGACGCCGGGCGCGCCCTCTGGTGGCTCCACTCCCTCAGGTTCTCTATCTCCTCCTTCTTGAGGATGGAGAGCGGTGTGATGTTCCTCACGGAAGAAAGAAGGGTCTCCTGCTTGAGGTCCAGCCCGGAAAGGTTGTCAATGATCTCATCGGCCTCGTCCGCCTGCTTGCCGCTGTGCAGCGCGTTGAAGGTGGTGACTATGGCATCCTTCACCGCCTGCTCTATCTCGGCGCCGGTATAGCCCTGGGAGTTCTCGACGAGCTCTGTAAGGTCGAACCTCGAGGGGTCCTGTCCCCTCCTCTCCAGGTGGATGCGGAATATCTCCTCGCGCTCGTCCGCGCTCGGCAGATCCACGAAGAAGACCTCGTCGTAGCGCCCCTTCCTCCACATCTCCGGGGGCAGGTTCTGGGGGTCGTTCGCCGTGGCGATGACGAAGACGGGCTTTTCCTTTTCCTGCAGCCAGGTGATGAAGGTTCCGAAGACCCTCAACTGGGTTCCGGAGTCGCCCTGGAAGCCGGTGACACCGCCGAAGGCCTTGTCGATTTCGTCTATCCACATTATGCAGGGGCTTACCGCCTCGGCGAGCTGTATGCACCGCCTTATGTTCTTTTCGGACTCTCCGACGGTGGAGCCGAAGAGCTTTCCGACGTCCATCCTGAGGAGCGGCAGGTTCCATATCCCGGCGATGGCCTTGCAGCAGAGGCTCTTTCCGGAGCCCGGCACACCGATGAGAAGGAGCCCCTTGGGTATCTCCAGGCCGAAGCTCTCTATCTTCTCCCTGCTCAGGCGGAAGACGTGCTCCCTCTCTATGAACCACTTCTTGAGGTCCTCGAGCCCCCCTATGTGGTCTATGGTCTCCTTGTGGGGATAGTAGTCGAGGATCTTCTGCTTCTTTATGATCTGCTGCTTCTCATCCTGTATGTACTTTATGCAGTCCTCGTTCAATACTCCGTTGTTCTGGCTTATGGCCTTCCTGACCACCCGCTTGATGTTGTCCATGGAGAGCCCCTGGAGCGACTTGTACAGGATGGACTTGGTTGAGGCGTGCCACGTCTCCGGGATGAGGTGGCCGTAGGTGTTCGTGACCATCTCCTCGATCTCGTCGTAATCCGGCAGCGAGAGCTCGAGCACCACGATGTCCTCTTCGAGCTCGGGCGGTATTTCCCTCAACGTCGGAGAGAGTATGCAAATCGTGTTCTCGGAACGCTGCTCGTCTATGACGGCCGGAAGGTCCCTGAACCTTCTGAGGAACTCGTGGGAGGCGAAGTAGCCGGCGATGTCCTTCAGAAGGAATATGTTATTCTCCTCGTCGCTCTTGGTGATCCTGTCCTCGATGGCCTTGAGTATCTTCTCCCTGCCTATCTGTTCCCTCTTCTTCCTGTCCCCGCTGTAGAGCCCGCGGGATACCGACCAGCACCAGAAGGTGGCCCCCATCGACCTGGCGAGGTTCTCAAGTATCCTCTCCACCCTTCTCTCCTCGAAGGATACGAGCCACAGTATCGGGTACCTGGCCTGCACGTGTATCTTTATCTCGTTTTCAAAGCTCTGTCTGTTCATATCTCTGTGTTTATATACGGTTGGTTTTCGGACGATGATTTCTTATTATTGTATCACATGTTTCAGGTGAGATGTCAAATTTTATTTAACCGATTTTTGAAGGGAATTTGAGTACTTATCACTGAGGAGGTCCGGAAGGCGGCCGCCGCGACGAAGCGGCACGTGTCTTGTGGCAACGGAAGGTTGCGGCCCTGCCTAAGGCGGCGGTCGGTTGGATATCGATGCGTCCGGCACCGCGGCCGCACCAAGACGACGCACCTTCAACCTCACAAGCCCTTCAGTTTTTTCCCTTGTCCGCCGATGTTCATAACATGAACAATAACCTTGACACCCAGTAGCCCCCATGCTATGTTCAAAATATGAACAATAATAACAGCCGTAACAACGAACCGGACGACTACAGGTCACTGCTCCTTCTTGACGAGATATCCAGGAACAAGGACCTGACACAGCGGGACCTCAGCAAAAACCTCGGCATCGCGCTGGGGCTCATAAACTCCTACATAAAGAACCTCGCCTCAAAGGGCTACATCACCGTGGCCGCCATACCGAGGAAGAGGTACAGATATTATCTC
>Ga0256830_1002385_pt1 | contig 12432 bp, 8 predicted proteins | sample 128326metaG_FD_190537 | JGI IMG/M metagenome (GOLD analysis project Ga0256830, IMG submission 190537) | Hydrothermal vent microbial communities from Lau Basin, Pacific Ocean - 128-326 | ecosystem: Environmental > Aquatic > Marine > Hydrothermal vents | place: Pacific Ocean: Lau Basin | collected...
TCATTACATGCGGTTATAGCGGTTCACGGGGTCGGGTGACAAGCTGCCCTTTGAATGCTGCATGACCCCGGTACCTGCGGCCAAATATACAACATTTAGCACGGCCTGAGCATTATAATTTACGCGGCGCGAAATAAAACGTCATAATAACCACGATGAAAACAATGTCACAAAACCCGTTCGCTCTTTCACCCGACCTGTGTTATGTCAATCATGCCGCGGTCGCCCCGTGGCCGGTGCGCACTTGTGAGGCGGTCAGCCGGTTTGCTGCGGAAAATGCCGTGCAAGGTGCAAAACACTATGAAAACTGGCTGAAAACAGAAAACGCATTACGCGCCAAGCTGGCACGCCTGGTCAATGCAGCCTCGACCGACGATGTGGCATTGCTGAAAAACACCTCAGAAGGCCTGTCGATCATCGCTTACGGTATCCGCTGGCACCGTGGTGACAAGGTCGTCGTTCCGGCCCAGGAGTTCCCATCCAACAGGATCGTCTGGGAGTCTCTCGCCCGCTTCGGTGTCACGACGGAACTGGTCGACCTGGCGGCCACTGCCGACCCTGAACAGGCGTTGATCGATGCCTGTGACCGGCGCACACGGCTGCTGTCTGTCAGTACCGTGCAGTATGCGAACGGCTTCAGGCTGCATACCCCGCTGCTGGGAGACTTCTGCCGCCGCCACGAAATTCTGTTCTGTGTCGATGCCATCCAGTCGCTCGGGGCGCTTGCGTTCGATGCACAACAAAGCAAAGCCGATTTCGTCGTCGCTGACGGCCACAAATGGATGCTTGGACCGGAAGGGCTGGCTCTTTTCTATTCGCATCCAGCCGCACGCGAACAACTGCACCTGACCCAATACGGATGGCATATGCTCGCAGACGCCGGCAACTTCGACAATCCTGACTGGACCGTAGCGACCGGCGCACGGTGTTTCGAATGCGGCAGCCCGAACATGCTTGGCATCACCGCGTTGAATGCCAGCCTGGCGGTTATCGAAGAACAGCAAATCGAAAAAATCGAACAGCGAGTCCTGCAGCTGACAACGTACCTGATCGATAAAATCCTGCAGACCGACCAGCTTGTTCTGCTGACTGACACCGACCCTGAACGCCGCTCAGGAATCGTATCAGTCAAACACCGCCGCCTCGACAACCAGTCACTGTTTCAAATCCTGTCAAAAAACAATGTAGTCTGCGCAGTCCGCGGCGGCGGCATCAGAATATCACCCCACTTCTACAATACCTGCGCCCAACTCGATTATATATTGGACTTGATATTGCATTGACCTGAGCAGTGACAAGAACCGGACAGTGACGGAGCCGCTGGCCGACCGGAATCTCCTGCAAATCACCGCTGAACGATCAGCATCGGCAGGTCACTGTAGAAAGAATGCGCTGCACTCAACATACACATGCCATCACTGTCGTATCAGCAGAATCTATAGCAAAAAAGTTGAATTATTGGTTTAGGCTGGTATCTAATCCTAGTAAGTATGTGAGGTTATCATCATGGGACTGAGAAGCTGGCTGGTAGCGAAAATCAGCAACTGGTTGATCAAAGACCGCGAACTGTCGGGTCTGCCGATCTGTGATTTTGAACGTATCAGTTATGAAATCAAACCCGGCGATGTGCTGCTGATCGAAGGGCGCAGCCATGTCAGTGATGTCATCAAGAACATCACCCAGAGTCCGTGGACCCATGCGGCATTGTATATCGGCCGCTTGCATGATATCGAAGACCCGATCCTGTGCCGCCGCATCAGGGAAAAGTTCGACGGTGCGCCCGGCACGCAACTGCTGATCGAGGCGATTCTCGGTGAGGGCACGATCGTCGTCCCGCTGGAAAAATACCGTGTCGATCACGTACGCATCTGCAGACCGCACGGTATCAGCCGCGTCGACGTCAACAAGGTCATCGCCTACGCCGTCAACCGTCTCGGATCCGACTATGACGTCCGCCAGCTGCTGGATCTCGCCAGGTTTATGTTCCCCTACGGGATACTGCCGCGGCGCTGGCGTTCGAGCCTGTTTCAGCACAACGCCGGGACGCCGACACGCACCGTGTGTTCCTCGCTGATCGCCGCGGCCTTTGCGTCGGTGCACTTTCCGATCATGCCTGTGATCCAGAAGACCGACGATGGCAAGATGCGGTTGTTCAAACGAAACGAACGGCTCTATACGCCAAAGGATTTCGACTATTCCCCCTATTTCGATATCATCAAGTACCCGTTCCTGGGATTCGAGGACCTGGCGATCTATCGCAAACTTCCATGGGACAACCAGGGCCGCATCTGTGATGACGACGGCGAATGCTATCTGCCTGGCGCCGCTGCAGAACACACGGCCACCGGTGCTGACGTCAACACCGCGCCGCCATCCGAACACAAATCAAATACAGGTGCCAAGCCGGCGCTGTATTATCCAACAAGCAACCTGGCCATCAATCTACTGAAAGAAGAGATTACCAAGATACATAAAAAGTAGGCTTTTAGCAGCAACTTTGTCTAAACTTACAGTAAACAGACTCGTGTTCTGTTTCTGTCAATCTGCAGGTGACGAAAATGTCAGTACTAGTCTGGAGTCTTATTGCACTTACCCTGGTATGGAGCCTGTTCTACTTCCGGGCTTCACTGATGATCTGGACCCTGGTGACCGTCGCATGCCTTGCGGCCTGGACCTGGATCGACAGCACTTCCCCCTACCTTCAATTCACCGCCTGGATCCTGACCCTGCCCGTCCTCGTGGTGCTGAATCTCCGGCCGCTGCGCCGACAGTTGCTCAGTAACCGGATCTTCTACCTGTTCAAGAAGGTCGTGCCGCCGATGTCGGTCACCGAACAGGAAGCCCTGAACGCCGGCACAGTCTGGTGGGATGGTGAGCTGTTCAGCGGCGCGCCACGCTGGGACAAGCTGCAACAGGTTCCCAAACCCGCACTGAGCGACGAAGAACAGGCTTTTCTCGACGGTCCGGTCGAACGACTGTGCGCGATGCTCAATGACTGGGAGATCACCCACCTGCATCATGACCTGCCTGAGGAGGCCTGGCGTTTCATCAAGGACAACGGCTTTTTCGGCATGATCATTCCGAAGCGCTTCGGTGGCCTGGGGTTCTCGGCACTGGCGCACTCCGCAGTAGTCGAAAAACTGGCCAGCCGCAGCGTGACCGCCGCCGTCACCGTCATGGTGCCGAATTCACTGGGTCCGGCGGAGCTGCTGTTACGTTACGGTACCGAGGCGCAAAAAAATCATTTTCTGCCACGCCTGGCCACCGGCGAGGAAATCCCGTGTTTTGCACTGACCGGCCCCGAGGCAGGCAGTGACGCCAGTGCCATGCCTGACCGCGGCGTGGTATGCAGACAGGACTTCGAAGGCCGCAAGGATGTACTGGGCATCCGCCTGAACTGGGAAAAACGCTATATCACCCTGGGTCCGGTCGCGACACTGCTCGGGCTTGCGTTCAAACTCTATGACCCGGAACACCTGCTTGGTGACAAAGAAGACCTTGGCATCACCGCCGCGTTGATTCCGACGGACACACCGGGGATTGAAATCGGCCGGCGTCACTTTCCGGTCAACATTCCGTTCCAGAATGGCCCCAACAAAGGCAAGGACGTGTTCATCCCGATCGACTGGATCATTGGTGGCAAAGACGGTGCCGGCCAGGGCTGGCGTATGCTGATGGAATGCCTGGCAGCGGGACGCTCGATCTCGCTGCCGGCGCTCAGCACCGGTGCCAGCAAGCTCTGTGCACGGGCGGTCGGCGCCTATGCGCGTATTCGCCGGCAGTTCAACCTGCCGATCGGCAAGTTCGAAGGCATCGAGGAAGCGCTCGCGCGGATCGGCGGCCTGACCTATATGCTCGAAGCGACCCGGCGCATGACAGCCGGGGCCGTCGACCTCGGTGAAGAACCTGCCGTCGTCTCGGCGATCGCCAAGTACTACATGACCGAATCGATGCGCAAGGTCGTCAACGACGCAATGGACATTCAGGGCGGCGCGGCGATCTGCCTGGGCCCGCGCAACTTCCTGGCCAGGGCCTACCAGGCGCTGCCGATCAGCATCACTGTCGAAGGCGCCAATATTCTTACCCGCTGTCTTATCATCTTCGGCCAGGGGGCGATCCGCTGCCACCCCTATGTGCTGGCTGAACTCGAGGCCGCCAAAGACCAAGACGCGCGGCGTGGCGCGGTCAGCTTCGACTACGTGTTTTTCCGCCACGCCGGTTTCACCTTGAGTAATATGGCGCGTTCACTGTTTCTCGGCCTGACCAATGCCAAGCTGGTCAAAAAACCTGCGCATGCCAAGGTCGACAAAAAGGTCGTCAAGTATTACCAGCAGTTGACACGGATGAGTTCGGCGCTGGCACTGGCCTCGGACATGTCGATGCTGGCGCTGGGCGGCGAGTTGAAACGCAAGGAACGGCTGTCCGGCCGGCTCGCCGACGTACTCGGCCACCTGTACCTGGCCTCGGCCACCCTGAAACGCTTCCAGGACGACGGTGCGCCGCAACAGGACCTGCCGCTAGTGGACTGGGTATGCCAGAATTCGCTGTTTACGATCCAGGAAAGCCTGATGGAGTTGTTCCGCAACTACCCGATCCGCCCGCTGGCGCACTTCCTGCGGATCCTGGTGTTTCCGTTTGGACAAACATACCGCAAACCCAGTGACCGGCTGGGCCATAAAGTGGCCAGCATTCTGCTGTCGCCTTCCGCGGCTCGTGACCGCCTGACCGATGGAATCTATTGTCCAAAGGACAACACCCAGGTCATCGGCCGCCTCGACAATGCGCTGGAAAAAGTCATCGCGGCAGAACATGCGGAGCATAAACTTCGAAAAGCGATCAAGGCCGGCCAGCTCGATACCGATTCAACAGTGGCTACCCTGGAACAAGCTGTTAAAATAGAAGTGATAACAGAACAAGAAGCAGGACTGATCCGGGCCGCGGCCCAGGCACGCAGTGAAATCATCGCGGTCGACGATTTTCCTGCAGACCTGGGACTGAGCGCTGCGCAGCCTGCCGATACAGCACAACCGCTGTTCGAAACCAAGCATCATGTAAACTGAGCGGAGCAACAGATGGCTGCAGACAAATCCACCTATGGTAACTCAGCGGTATATGTGGTCGATGGCTGCCGCACCCCGTTTTTAAAGGCGGCCGGAAAACCCGGCCCGTTCACTGCCTCCGACCTGGCGGTTTATGCCGGCCGCAACCTGCTGGCACGCCTGCCATTCAGTACCAAAGAATTCGATCAACTCATCCTTGGCTGTGTGATGCCCGGCCCTGATGAAGTCAACATCGCCAGGGTCGTCGCACTACGCCTTGGCTTCGACGAAGCCGTTCCGGCTTACACGGTACAGCGTAACTGCGCCTCCGGGCTGCAATCCCTGGACAACGCCGCGCGTGACATCGCCAGCGGTAACGCTGACCTGATCCTGGCCGGTGGCACGGAATCGATGAGTCATGCCCCCCTGCTGTTCAGCCAGGCCATGATCAGCTGGCTCGCCGGCTGGAACCGTGCCAAGGGACTGGGCGCGCGCGGCAAGGCACTGCTCAAGTTCCGCTTGCACTACCTGGCGCCGATCATCGGCCTGCTGCGCGGGTTGAGCGACCCGATCGTCGGCATGTCGATGGGGCAGACCGCAGAGAAGATTGCGCACCGTTTTGGTATCTCACGCGAGATGATGGACGAGTATGCGGTACGCAGTCACCAGCGTCTCGCCCAGGCACAGGAAAACGGCTGGTTCGACGCGGAAATGGAAACCCTGTACAGTGCCGACGGGCGCTTTTTCACGTATGACAACGGTGTCCGCGCCGATACCGATGTCGACAAGCTCGCTAAGCTGAAACCGGTCTTTGACCGCCATTTCGGCAAGGTCACCGCCGGCAACAGTGCGCAGATTACCGACGGCGCCGCACTGCTGGTGCTGGCCAGCGAAGAGGCGGTCAGGCGCCATCGGCTGAAAGTCCTAGGCCGCCTGGTAGACTGCCAGTGGGCCGGCCTGGACCCGTCACAGATGGGACTTGGCCCGGTACATGCGGTCACACCGATACTGCAGCGCCACCAGCTGGGATTGCACGACGTCGATCTATGGGAGATCAACGAGGCCTTCGCCGCCCAGGTCCTTGCCTGCCTTGCGGCCTGGAACAGTGACGACTACTGTCGCGATGAACTGGGCCTCCCGTCGGCGATGGGTGAGATCGATCAGCAACGCCTGAACATCGATGGCGGTGGTGTCAGTCTTGGTCACCCGGTAGGCGCGAGCGGTGCCCGGATCGTACTGCACCTGCTGCATGCGCTGGCACGCACCAACAAAAACAAGGGCATCGCCAGCCTGTGTATCGGCGGCGGCCAGGGCGGCGCGATGCTGGTCGAACGTGTGACGGCACCACAACCGGTCACGCCCCGGCCAACCGACAGTCAGACTACGGAGCACAACCATGATGACGCTGAGTGAACTCAAACTTTCTCACTGGAAAGTCGAAACCGACACGCAGAACATCGCCTGGCTCGGTTTGGACAAGAAAGAGACCAGCATGAACGTCCTGTCGCGCGAAGTCTTGTCCGAGCTCGAGACCTGTATCGACGTCATCGAGCAAAACACACCGGCCGGACTGGTCATCCATTCGAAGAAGAAATCCGGCTTTATCGCCGGTGCCGATGTCACTGAATTCACCAGCTTCGAGAATGAAGACCAGGTCTATGATTACATCCGTTTCGCCCAGGGGCTGTTCGAGCGTATCGAGAATCTCGGCTGCCCCACGGTGGCGCTGATCGACGGTGTCTGTCTTGGCGGCGGACTCGAACTGGCGCTCAGCTGCCGCTACCGGATCGCCTGCGATGAGCCGAAGACCCGGCTTGGCCTGCCGGAAGTCAATCTTGGCATTCACCCCGGCTTTGGTGGCACGGTACGGGTTTCACGGCTGCTCGGAGTGTTTACCGGGATGAACCTGATGCTGTCGGGCCGCCCGCTGTCGGCTGGCGCCGCGCGTAAAACAGGACTCGTCGACTTTACCACGCCGCGGCGGCACCTGTATTCTGCGGCCCGGCAGGTGCTGCAGACCACGCCGCCAAAGGCCAAGCCAAGGCTCGTGGACCGGCTTCTCAGGCTGCGGCCGTTTCGCCCGCTGGTAGCCAGGTTGTTGGTACGCCAGGTTGCAAAACGTGTCTCGCGTAAGCACTACCCGGCCCCTTACGCGATCATCGATCTGTGGAAAGACTATTTCGACGACCGCGAACTGATGACGGTCAAAGAGGCCAAATCGATCACCAAGTTACTGATCAGCGACACTGCACAGAACCTGATCCGCGTCTTCTTCCTGCAGGAGAAACTGAAGGCGGAAGGCAAACACAGTGACTTCGTCGCCCACCGTGTGCATGTGATCGGTGCCGGTGTGATGGGTGGCGATATCGCGGCCTGGTGTGCGCTCAAGGGACTGCGGGTCACTCTGCAGGACCAGTCCCCGGAGCGTATTGCGCCGGCCATCAAGCGCGCCCATCAACTGTTCAAAAAGCGCCTGAAAAAACCACGGCTGATTCAACAGGCGATGGACAGGCTCATCCCCGATACCGGCGGGCTCGGTGTCAAGTCTGCCGATGTGGTGATCGAAGCGATCTTCGAGAACAAGGAAGCCAAGCAGGCGCTGTTCAAGAAAATCGAGCCGCAGATGAAAGACACTGCATTGCTGACGACCAACACCTCGAGTATTCCGCTGGCTGAACTCAACGTGGTCTTGAAAAGGCCGGAACGCCTGACCGGGTTGCATTTTTTCAATCCGGTGGCGAAAATGCTGTTGATCGAAATCGTCGCCGACAGCGGCACGGACCCGCAATGTGTGCACGCCGCCAGCGCCTTTGCGCGCCAGATCGGCCGCCTGCCGCTGCCGGTCAAGAGCACCCCTGGATTCCTGGTCAACCGTATCCTGATGCCCTACCTGCTCGAGGCCGTCGAATTGCTGGCCGAAGGCAAATCACCGGAGTCGATCGACAAGGCAGCGCTGGATTTCGGTATGAAGATGGGGCCGGTAGAACTCGCAGATACTGTCGGTCTCGATATCTGCCTGTCGGTGGCAGAGATCCTCGGCCAACACCTGGGGCTGGAAGTACCACAGTTGTTGAAAGACAAGGTGGCAGCAAAAGAACTCGGGCGTAAAACCGGCAAGGGTTTCTATACCTACAAGGCAGGCAAGCTGCAAAAAGCCAGGCTCGCAGACGACGAAGCACAGCCCGATATCATCCGTGAGCGCTTGATCTCGCGCCTGCTCAACGAGGCCATGACCTGCCTGCGCGAACAGGTCGTGGCCTCCGCAGACCTGCTGGATGCCGGGATCGTCTATGGGACCGGTTTTGCGCCGTTCCGCGGCGGGCCGATGCACTATTCCGAGCAGATCGGTTTTGAGACGCAAAAAGAACATTTTATCGAGCTCGAACAGGAATTTGGCAACCGTTTCCATCCGGATGCGGGATGGGACTTACTGAAAAAGGCATCCTGATATGACCATGACGAGATTCGAGGCACGAACTCTCGGAAATTCCACGACCAAACACAGCCGGACGATCACCATGCAGAACAGGCCCACGACGGAAACGACGGACTATATCGATACCAATTCGATCGATAACCTGTTTCAGCTCTTTTGCGAACGCCTGAACCGCAGTCCTGACGAAACCGCCTATCGCTACTATGAAGACGCAACCGGTATCTGGCAGGAAATGACCTGGTCGGACATCGCGCGGGAGGTCTCATGCTGGCAGACCTCGTTGCAAAAAGAACAACTGACACACGGCGATGCGGTCGCTGTCATGCTGCGCAACTGCATCGAGTGGGTCATTTTCGATCTCGCCGCACACAGCCTGGGACTGGTCGTCGTACCCTTGTATACCGACGACCGTGCCGACAACGTCTGCTATATCCTGAATGACTCCAACGTACAGCTGTTGCTGATCGATGACGGTGCACAGTGGGAAAAGCTGCATGCAGCACTGAAAAACGTTACCGGCCTCAAGCGCATTCTTTCCCGCTCATCGATGACAGGCACCCCGCACGATTCAAGACTGCGCTGGATCAACGACTGGCTCGACGACCAACCGCACAGCCTCGAACCCTGTGACGTCAAATCCGATGCGCTGGCCACCGTCGTCTATACCTCCGGCACGACCGGCCGGCCCAAAGGAGTGATGCTGAGCCATCGTAATATCCTGTGGAATGTCAAGGCCTCGCTGGCTTGTGTCGATATCTTCCCTGGCGATGTGTTTATCTCGTTTCTGCCGCTGTCACACACCTTCGAACGCCTGGCCGGCTACTATCTGCCGATCTGTGCCAACGCGACCGTCGCCTATGCGCGTTCGATCGCCGAGTTGGCAGAGGACATGCTGGTGATCAAGCCCACGTTGATGATCAGTGTGCCGCGCATTTTCGAACGCATCTACAATAAAATACACGAGCAGCTTCAGCAAAAGCCGGCACTGGCGAAAGGCCTGTTCAACGCGGCGGTCGAGATCGGTTATGCCAGGTTTCTGCATGCACAAGGCAGGGGCAACTGGCGCGCCGGCTTTCTGCTCTTGCCGTTGCTGCACAAACTGGTGTCGAACAAGATCCTGGCGAAATTCGGCGGTGAACTCCGGCTGTGTATCTGTGGCGGCGCCGCACTGCCTCCCGCGGTCGCCAAAACCTTTATCGGTCTCGGTCTGCCGATACTCCAGGGGTATGGCCTGACCGAACACAGCCCGGTCATCAGCGCCAACCGCCTGCACGACAATATACCGGAAAGCGTCGGTGTCCCGCTTCCCGGCGTCGAGGTCAAAACCAGTGCGCAGGGCGAACTGCTCGTCAGAAGTCCTTCTGTCATGATGGGCTACCTGAACAATAAGGATGCCACCGATAAAGTCATCGATGAAGAAGGCTGGCTGCATACCGGGGACAAGGTCGAAATCCGCGACAAGCATATCTTTATCACCGGTCGGCTGAAAGAAATCATCGTCTTGTCCAACGGAGAGAAGATTCCGCCTACCGACATGGAGATGGCAATACAACAGGATCCGCTGTTCGAACAGGTCATGGTCGTCGGTGAACATAAACCCTACCTGACCGCGCTGGTGGTACTGAACCAGGAATACCTGCAGGCCAACCCGGAAATCGAAATTTCGGCGATGGACGATGAACGACGGCAGCAATACCTGGTACAGCGGGTCTCACAGCGGCTGCGGGAATTTCCCGGTTACGCACAGATTCACCGTGTTGCCGTCTGCGAACAGCCTTGGACCATCGACAACAATCTGCTGACCCCGACGCTCAAACCACGCAGACAGCAGATTCATACCCGCTACGATACCTTGATCGAACAAATGTATGCAGGACACTGAACCTGGTAAAGATCGTGTGTCATGGGATGATCAGGTAATGTATTCAGCCTGTGTTGGTGCGTCGTACGCACCAACACGCGGCGCACCCCGTAACTATCATCAACCAGCAGTCACTTTCTTGGCGTGTTTGAACGGTCCGAGGTTGTGCACATCGGCGCAGCCCAGCGTCATCAGCCTGTTATAGGCGATATGGCTGCGCGTGCCACTGTTGCAAAACAGCAGGCAGGTCTTGTTCTTGACCTTTTCCGCATGGGCATCCAGTTCTTCGAGCGGCAGGTTGATCGCACCCTCCACCGTCCCGGCGGCAAACTCATTCTGACTGCGCACATCGACAAGTAATGCACCCTGCTGCAGAAGCTGCCTGGCCTTGTCTTCCTGTAACGGCGTATTCCACTTTCCGAGCAGGCGCATCAGGCCCTCGTACATCCACGACAAGGTACAAAAATGCGTGGTGATCACGATCGCCTGCAGAAACAGCAACAGGCCACCGACGACCCAGGCGGCAACGGCTAAATCGGCCAGCAACAGTACCGCTGCCGTGGCATTCATCACACCGGCAGCAAGACACGCGAGCCGCCGCTGAAACGGATTCTCCGGCAGCTTGATTGCCGAGAACAAGTGGCGAACCAGGTGGTTGTAGAGCAGGTCCATCGGGTGGCCCGCGGGAAAGAAGAACGCCCAGATCCCCAGCAATGAAACAAAAAACAGCAGGTACGGCAGCTGGTAGACCAGCGCGATCGCGGTCAACAGCGAGCAGACACCGGGAGTAAACCGCAGTCCCCATTCCAGCTGCTTTAACTCTGCTGGCGTAAACTGCTGATATCCTTGCTGAAACAGACTCTTTTGCTGAAACGAAAGATCACAAGGCTTGCTCATCCCAAAATCCTCTAAACAGTTGAAAAACCAATCAATACAAAAACACAGTAATCAAGTCAGAATATTAGCGTATGCTAATATTCATGTCAATCGCGACGATTTTTTATTTTTCAAGCGCTGAGGCATAATATACCGCTCTATACTAAGGGAGTACAATCAACCGTCTGGGTAGATTTCCTCAACTAATAAAGACAAACTTATGCAAATCTCGATCATTGCCGGACTCTTTTTGCTGTTTGGCGCTTTTTTCTTCTTTGTCGCAATCAAACGCCTGCTGAAAAGACAGGTCGCGTCAGCTTTCGGACATACTTTTATCTCGATTATCGCATTGATGATAGGCGCTATCATCGCCGCGTTCGGGATCAACCTGTATACCTACGACCGGCTGTCTTACGAGGAGGCCATCGCTGAACTGCGTGCGATCAAGCTCGGTGACCAGCGCTACCAGATCGACCTGCTGCTGCCTAAATCAGGCACCAGGTCGCAATACGAAGTGATCGGTGACCAGTGGCTGCTGGATGCGAGGATCATCAAGTGGTCGCCCAAGGGCAATCTGCTGGGACTGGACGCGAAATACCGTCTCGAGCGCCTGAGCGGGCGCTTCAACGATGCCAAGCAGGAAGCGGAAGCCAAATCAAGAACGATTTATTCACTGGCACGCAATCCAGGACTGGATTTTTCTGCGTATGCACAGAAATACCGCAAATACATGCCCTACCTGGACACGATCTTTGGCAGCGGCGTGTATATGCCGATGGCTGACAAGGCGATCTACCGGGTCTATATCAACCAATCCGGGCTTTCGGCCAAGCCCGTCAACAGTGCGGCGAAAAAAGCAGTCGAAAACTGGCAATAAGCACCCCTAGCCCGCATTTCTCACCACCGTTCGTCGCGCGGGGCGGTGCAAGGGTGCGGTATGGGTGGCTTTCGCGACCGAGGAGCGCGCAGGCAAGTAGGGTGCGTTGTACGCACCGCCACCACGACTAATCGCATCGCATCACGCGAAGAGGGTTTTACACGCTGGCTCGCCGACCGAGCGAAAGCCAGCCAGGCCGTGCCATGGCGCCGTCGCAGTAGAAGGGTGGTGAGAAAGGTGGGCCAGCCCGCATTTCTTACCACCGTTCGTCGCGAGACGGCGCAAGGGTGCGGCATGGGTGGCTTTCGCGACCGAGGAGCGCGCAGGCAAGTAGGGTGCGTTG
>Ga0256830_1002386_pt1 | contig 12427 bp, 7 predicted proteins | sample 128326metaG_FD_190537 | JGI IMG/M metagenome (GOLD analysis project Ga0256830, IMG submission 190537) | Hydrothermal vent microbial communities from Lau Basin, Pacific Ocean - 128-326 | ecosystem: Environmental > Aquatic > Marine > Hydrothermal vents | place: Pacific Ocean: Lau Basin | collected...
TTTTCTCAGGTTTTTCCCGCCTTCAGAGGAATAGTGGATACGGAACTGAGGCCCCTGGATCCCCGAGAAGTGGCGGACAAGGCCCACCTGGCCTTCCTGTGCCTCCCCCACGGCTCCAGCATGGCCGCTGTCCCCGACCTTCTGGAGAAAGGCCTGAAAGTCATAGATCTTTCGGGGGACTTCCGATTCAAAGACCCCCGGGTCTATGAAGAGTGGTACGGGTTGAAACACACAGCCCCCCACCTCCTGGAAGAAGCCGTGTTTGGACTGCCTGAGCTCTTCACTCCCGCCATTGCCCGGGCCCGGCTCCTGGCCAATCCAGGGTGCTATGTCACCAGTGTCATCCTGGCCCTAGCCCCCCTCCTGGCACGAGACCTGATAATCCCCTCCCCCATATACGCCGACTGCAAGTCGGGGGTGACGGGGGGAGGACGCAAACTCAACCAGAAGTTCCACTTCCCCGAGTGCAACGAGTCCTTCTCCGCCTACTCCGTGGCCAGGCACCGCCACCAGCCTGAAATGGAAGAGGCCCTGGCCACCTTCTCGGGCATCAAGCCCAACATCCTCTTCTCCCCCCACCTGGTGCCCATGAACAGGGGCATCCTGAGCACCGTATACACCAGGATAAAGGAAGACCGGCGGCAGGGATTCGACCTGGAGAAGGCCCACGCCGTATTCCGAGACTTCTACACCCCCCATCCCTTCGTCAGGGTACTGTCCCCCAGTGAGATGCCCAACACTCACCACGTGCGGGGCTCCAACTTCTGTGACATAGGCCTGGTATGGGAAGAGCGGACAGGCACCCTGGTGATCGTCTCGGCCCTGGACAATCTGGTGAAAGGGGCCTCGGGCCAGGCTGTCCAGAACATGAACATCATGGCAGGACTCCCCCAGACTGCGGGGCTCCTGGCACCGGGAGAGGTGGTGTGAAAGGCCAGCCCAACCCTGATCCATGAATAGAACCTCCAGGATGGAAGCAGGGCCCCATTCCATGTCAGATGTGTAACTATAAAACCCTAAATTCAAAAACCCTTGTAAATCTTTTCCATAGACCTAATATATTGAAACAACTATCCAATAAGACACCTCTATCTCTAGAACAGATCACCTTCCTCCTTCCAGAGAAACACTAATAAAAAAGGATAACCGGATCCTCCTCCAGCGGTTGAAAGGAGGAGAGACGAAGAATTTATGGAGGTTTTCACCATGGAAGAAAGAGACAAAGAGAAGATAATCTTGAAGGCAACCTCTCTGATGGCCGCCCTGGCCCTTCTTCTTCTGGTGTCAACGGCCCGGGCAAAACCCATTGACCGCCTTCCCGAAACCGGGAAAAGCGTGAAGGAGAGGCTCCTCAACCCTGAGGCCGAGCCAGGGGCTCCCGATCATTTAGCCCCTGCCCATTTGAAAGGCGTCACCCGGCCACCCCATACAAAAGGGGTCACCTGGCCTCCCTTCCATGCCAGTCAAATCACCTGGCCTCCCCATGCAAAAGAAGCCACTTGGCCCCCCGACGCCTCCATCCACGCCAAAGGTAAAACCTGGCCACGTCACACAAAAAGGGTCACTTGGCCTCCATACCACGCCAAAGGGATCACCTGGCCCCGCCACACAAAAAACGAATCCTTCCCCCCATACCATATGCGAAGAGTCACCTGGCCTCCCCATACAAAAGGGGTCACCTGGCCTCCTGCCGCTGCCCACGCCAAAGGTAAAACCTGGCCCCGCCACACAAAGAACGAATCCTTCCCTCCATACCATGTGAGAAGAGTCACTTGGCCTCCCCATACAAAAGGAGCCACCTGGCCTCCCGACATCATCCACGCCAAAGGTAAAACCTGGCCCCATCACACAAAGAACGTCACCTTCCCCCCATACCATGTGAGAAGACTCACCTGGCCTCCCCATACAAAAGAGGTCACCTGGCCTCCCGACTTTCTGGGACATCCCAAAAGAATAACTTGGCCTCCCCACGCAAAAGAGGTCACCTGGCCTCCCCCCCACGAAAAGAGGATCTCCTGGCCTCGTCATATAAAAGGTAAATCCTGGCCGGAACCAAGATAACAAGTATCAAAAGGGAGGGGCGACTCCGTGGCCAAATACAGAGCCTTGCTTATCCTTCTGGGCGTGCTCCTTGCTTCCCTGGCAGCATGTGCCCGGCTGGACCGCCCCTATCCTCTCCAGTCGGGCCCCCTAAAAAACGGGAATAATAATATAGAGTTCAATGAGAAATTCATCGAAGGAGTATACACGAACCTAAACCTCCAAGACCCCATGGCTGTCTTCCAGGCCGTCTTTTCAAGGCTAGACGAAGAGGTGATGGTCTACCCAACGGAGAACTACTATTACTTCCAGATCCAGGCTTCAGGCCAGACCATATGGGGTAACCTCCGGTTTGACGCCTGCGACCGGGACGAAGGCATCATCCACATCGGCTACTTTGAATACGACGAGAACGGAAACTACCAGGACAGAGAAGGAAAGGATAAAGCCATCTCCGCAAAGGACGGGGTGCTGGTAAAGCGCCTGGGACCCTTTGAATACTCCGTCAGCTACATGGGAAAGAGAGTGGTCTTTAAATTGAACAACGCCTGGGACAGCAACCCACAAAAAGCCCAGTTAAGGAAGACCGAGGTGTTTGTCGGTCCCATATTCGATGAATCGGGCCTAAAGTTCTTCCTGATCTTCGACAGAGAAGAGAGGCACTTCCTATACATACTCAACGAAGGGGGTTACGTCCCCGAAAGGTTCATACCCCTGGGTGAGGGGATAATACTGGGGAGGCGAACGGGTTTCGCCTTTTTCCACGACAAACAGCACAGGCGAAAGATCCTCATAGGGGTACACGGCAGTAGCGTGGACAGAAACAACTGGTACGACGGTCCCTTCGATCAACTCCCGGACAATTACGTGGAGCGCACAAACATCAAAAGATACCTGGAAGAGGCCTACCCTTTCGCCAAAGGAAACATCGACAAGTTCGGAGGATATCTAACCCAGAAAGAAGCCAGAATCCCCATCTTCTCCTACACCGTCTACTACGAGACAGAAGAACTCACTGATCTGGTAAGAGGCTGTAAAGAGGCAAAATCCAGGGGGGGAGAGTTCTATTCATGCATAACCCCCGATCCCTACCAAGTCATGATGGCACCAAACCCCCGGGAAGAACGGTGATCCCCCCCGCCAAGTTGCTCCAGCTCCCCAAGGGAGGAACTGGAGAAGCCCACCCTTGATTTCCTTCCCCCTATCTGTTCTATCCTAGGGCCGTTTTCCATAAGGCAAAAGAGAAAGGCCTAGAGCATTAGGGGGGAATGGTTTTGGACAACGGGCAGAACAGGGCCATGGAAGGGTCCCTCATCCTGACCCAGGGACCTTCAGGCTTCGTCTCCCTGGTGGGCAAGCCCAACGTAGGTAAGTCCACCCTCTTGAACTCTATCCTGGGGGAGAAGGTGGCCATCGTATCCCACAAGCCCCAGACCACCAGGAACCGCATCCTGGGAGTCTACACCTCCAGCAGGGGGCAGATCGTCTTCCTGGACACACCGGGCATACACCATCCCACCCACAAGCTCAACGAGTACATGGTGGAGGTGGCCCTGGCCACCTTGCAAGAAGTGGACACCATAGTACTCATCACCGACGGCACCAGGGGCATCACCCAAGAAGACAGACTGGCCCTGGAGCGGGTCTTCTCTCTGGGCAAGGAAAGACCCGTGATAGGAGTGGTGAACAAGATAGACCTCCTGAAACCGGGAGAGAAGGAACGGCGGCTTCAGGAACTGGAGAACCAGGGACCTTTCACCAGGGTCCTGGCCCTCTCGGCCCTCACGGGGGAGGGAGAGGACATCCTCCTGGACACCCTTCTATCCCTGTTGCCCATAGGACCCTACTACTATCCACCAGACATGATCACCGACCAGCCCGAGGAGTTCTGGATAGCAGAGATCATCAGGGAAAAGATCTTTCTCTTCACCCACCAGGAGATCCCCTACTCCACCGCCGTAGTGGTGGAGGATATAAAAGAGAAGGAAGAGATCCTGGTTGTGGAAGCCATCGTATACGTAGAGAGATCCTCTCAAAAGGGGATTATCATCGGCCACAAAGGCCAGATGCTCAAGAAGATAGGAGAAGCAGCCCGGGAAGAGATGGAGAGATTCCTGGGCATAAAGGTCTACCTCAACCTGTGGGTCAAGGTGAAGGAGAAGTGGAGGAAAAAGGAAGGGGCCCTGAGGGAATTGGGGTACAGAAGGCCTCAAAAGCGGGCCAAGGGCTAAAGGTGATGAAGGACCATGGCTAACGGAACCAACAGACTGGCCTTAGAATCTGCCAGGCGGTTGCTGCGCAAAGGGGCCCATGGACACCTGAGAAAGGTGCTGAACAAGCTCCATGCCGCCGACATTGCCATCCTTATGCGCCAGTTGAGCCATAAGGAGCGACTGGAACTCTTCAACCTCCTGGAGCCCCAGGAAGCGGCCCAGGTCCTGGTAGAGATGGACTCCCTCCTCCAGGTGGAGGTGCTGGAAGATATGGAGCCCAAGGAGATCCTCAAGATCCTGCACCACCTTCCCCCCGACGAAGCCGTGGAGATCCTGGACACCCTCCCCGATGAGAAGAGGGAGGAGCTCCTCCCCTATATCAAGGCGGAAGACGTAGACAGGCTCCTCAGCTACCAGGAAGAGACGGCGGGACGCATCATGACCACCGACTACCTGGCTCTCTCCGAGGATATGACAGTGGAGAAGGCCATTGAGGAGGTGCGACGGTCCCGGGAGAAGGAGGTCTTCTACATATACGTGGTGGACTCCCGGAACCACCTGGTGGGGGTCTTATCACTGCGTCAGCTCATCCTTCAAGACCCCAAGGCCAAACTGAAAGAGGTGATGAATCCCGACGTCATCAAGGTGAGGGTGGACATGGACCAGGAAGAGGTGGCCAGGGTGGTGGCCCGGTACAACATTCTGGCCGTCCCCGTGGTAGACGAGAACAACCGCCTCGTGGGAGTGGTCACCGTAGACGACATCATAGACATCCTCCAGGAAGAGGCCACAGAGGATATTTACAAGATGGTGGGTACCTCCTCCGACGAGCTCTGGGAGGCCTCCACACTGAAGGTGGCTTGGCTCAGGCTCCCCTGGCTCTCCTTCACCCTGGTGGGAGAGATGATATCGGGACTGGTGATAAGGCACTATCACAAAACCATCTCGGAGATGGTGGCCGTAGCCTTCTTCGTCCCCCTCATCATGGCCCTGGCAGGGGCCGTCGGCAATCAGACCCAGACCATCATCGTGAGGGCCATGGCCACGGGTCGCATGGAAGGCATGGCCTGGCGCATCCTGAAACGCCAGCTTGGAGTGGGGGCCATCATGGGTCTGGTGGCGGGACTCCTGGCCTCGGGCCTGGTGACACTGGTTCAGAACAACCTCCTCATGGGAGTGGCCGTGGGGGCCTCCCTCCTGGTCTCCATGACCCTCTCCTCGGTGATAGGGGTCCTGGTCCCCGTCTTCGCCAAGAAGCTGGGCGTGGACCCCGCCTTCACCGTCCCCTCCATTGCCACCCTCAACGACATCATGGGCACCTTCATCTACCTCACCCTGGCAACCTACCTCCTGGTGAGGATGGGCTAGATCGGCCCCTCCACCACCTCAGCCTTGGTTTTCGGAACCCTCGGGTATATAAGTAGGATGAATGGAGCAGGTTCGATGTCCAGAGGTTCAACCTACATACGGTACATCGAACCCCAAAAGGCGAAGACAAAAAAGGGAGCAAAACGGTCATGATAATGAAAGTCATTGAGAAGGTCGTCGGCACCAAGAACGACAGGGTGCTCAAGAAACTGTGGCCCATAGTTCACAAGGTGAACGCCCTGGAAGACCAGGTGAAGGATCTTCCCCTGGAGGCCCTGGCCCTCAAAACCCAGGAGTTCAAGGCCCGCATCCAGGAAGGTGAGTCCCCAGATGACCTGCTGGTAGAGGCCTTCGCCGTGGTTAGGGAAGTGGCCAAGCGCACGGTGAAGATGCGGCCCTTCGATGTCCAGATCCTGGGAGGCATCGTCCTCCACGAGGGCAAGATCGCCGAGATGAAGACGGGAGAAGGTAAGACCCTGGTGGCCACCATGCCCATCTATCTCAACGCCCTGGGGGGCAAAGGGGTGCATCTGGTCACAGTAAACGACTATCTGGCCAAGAGGGACGCCCTATGGATGGGCCCCATCTACCTCACCCTGGGCCTCACCGTGGGAGTCATCCAGCACGACGCCTCCTTCCTGGTGGAGTGGGACGATCCCCGCCTGTTCAAGACCAGGCTGGTCCCCTGTTCCAGGAGAGAAGCCTACCAGGCGGACATCACCTACGGCCAGAACAACGAGTTTGGCTTCGACTACCTCAGGGACAACATGGCCTGGGACATCTCCGAGTGTGTCCAGAGGGAGCTCCACTACGCCATAGTGGACGAGGTGGACTCCATCCTCATCGACGAGGCCAGGACCCCCCTCATCATTTCCGGTCCCTCGGAAGAATCCACCGAACTCTACTACGTGGCCGACAGGGTGGTGAAGCCCCTGAAGAAAGGCATCGACTACGAAGTGGACGAAGAGCAGAGGGCCGTCACCTTAACAGAAGAAGGGGTGAACAAGGTAGAGGAACAGCTGCGGAGGATGAAGGTCCTCCACGAGGACAATCTCTACGATCCCAGCAATATCAATATCCTCCACCACGTGGAGCAGGCCCTCAAGGCCTACGCCCTCTTCAAACGGGATGTGGACTACGTGGTGAAGGACGGCAAGGTGATCATTGTGGACGAGTTCACCGGCCGTCTTATGCCCGGCCGCCGCTGGAGCGACGGCCTCCACCAGGCCGTAGAGGCCAAAGAAGGAGTGAAGATCGAGAGCGAGAACCAGACCCTGGCCACCATCACCTTCCAGAACTACTTCCGAATGTACGACAAGCTGGCAGGCATGACAGGTACTGCCGTCACAGAGGCAGCAGAGTTCATGGAGATCTACGGCTTAGAGGTGGTGGAGGTCCCCACCCACATGCCCATGATCCGCATAGACTACCCCGACCTCATCTTCAAAACCCAGAGGGAGAAGTTTGAAGCCGTGGTGAAGGAGATCGAAGAGCTACACAAAAAGGGACGCCCCGTTCTGGTGGGCACCACCTCCATCGAAAACTCCGAGCGCCTCTCGGCCATGCTCAAGAAGCGGCGCATCAAGCACCACGTCCTCAACGCCAAGTACCACGAGAAGGAGGCGGAGATCGTGGCCCAGGCAGGGCGCCTGGGGGCAGTCACCATCGCCACCAACATGGCGGGCAGGGGAACGGACATCCTCCTGGGAGGCAACCCCCAGTTTCTGGCCCGGGACATCGTCAAAAAACGCTTCAAAAAGGACGAAGAGATCTCCCCTGAGGAATGGGAGAAGGCCCTGGCCGAGGCCGAAGCCATCACCCAGGAGGAGCACGAGAAGGTGGTGGAGCTGGGAGGCCTCCACATCATAGGCACGGAGCGCCACGAGTCCCGCCGGGTGGACAATCAGCTCAGGGGAAGGGCGGGGCGCCAGGGAGACCCGGGTTCCACCCGCTTCTACCTCTCCCTGGAGGACGACCTGCTGCGCATTTTCGGCGGTGAGAAGCTCCTGAAGGTCATGGACAAGCTGGGCATGAAGGAAGGGGAACCCATAGAGCACCCCATGGTGACCAGGGCCATAGAGAACGCCCAGAAGAAGGTGGAAGCCCACAACTTCGAGATCAGGAAACACCTCCTGGAGTACGACGACGTGATGAACACCCAGAGAGAGGTGATCTACGGTCAGCGCCGGGCCATACTGGAAGGCAAGGACCTGAAAGAAGACATCCTCTCCATGGCCAGGGACCTCCTGGAGAGTTACCTGGACACCTTCGCCTCCGACAAGGTTCGCCAGGACGAATGGAACCTGGAGGGTCTAAAGAAGGAGGTGGAGCGCAGGTTCGGGATAGAAGTGGAGCTGGAGGAAATCCAGGGCCTCTCCAGGGAAGAGCTCCTGGAGCTCCTGGAAGAGAGGGTGATGGAGGCCTACGAGAAGAAGGAAGAAGAGGTGGGTACGGAGCAGCTCAGGAACCTGGAGCGCATGGTCACCCTCTACATTTTGGACAACCTGTGGAAGGACCACCTCCTGGCCATGGACCACCTCAGAGAGGGAATAGGCCTCAGGGGATACGGCCAGAGGGACCCGCTGAACGAGTACAAGAAGGAGTCCTACGAGCTCTTCATGGACATGATAGAGCGCCTCAAGACCCAGGTGGTGGAGACCCTCTTTCGTCTCCAGGTGAGAGAAGAGAGCACCACGGACACCCGGCCCCTCACCCGTAGAGAGAGGAGACGCATGTACAAGGAGCACCGGGGAGAGATGGCCGCTGCCGCAGGTGCGGGAGGGGGACAGGAGACCCTCCAGCCCTACAGAAGGGACGGCAGGAAGATCGGCAGGAACGAGCCCTGTCCCTGCGGCAGCGGAAAGAAGTATAAACACTGCTGTGGTAGAAGGGCATAAAAAAGGGACCCCCAAAGGGGCCCCATCAAGGAAGGAAAAAAGAGGACTACTTGTTGACTAGATCCTTCAGGGCCTTTCCGGGTTTAAACTTGGGCACCTTGCTGGCAGGGATGACGATCTCCTCCTTTGTCTGGGGGTTGCGCCCCCTCCTCTCGGCCCTCTCCGCCACCAGGAAGGTGCCGAAGCCTACCAAGGTCACCTTGTCACCACGGGCCAGGGCTCCCTTAACTCCGTTAATGAAAGCCTCCAGTGCCTTCTCCGCAGCCGACTTGGTGATTCCCGCCTCCTTGGCCATGATGGCCACCAACTCTGCCTTGGTCATAACTCCTCCCTCCTTCTATTTGGCCTTTCTAACTCCCTCATGCTTTTTCTTTGAAAAACTAACAACAAAGTTATAAAGGTGTCAAGGGCCAATTTTCTAGGACCTATGGGAAGAGCAGAAAAGATTTTTCCCGGATATTACCATATTCAAATAACATGGTTTACAATACCCCTTACAGGGTCCTATAGTCTTAACACATTGAAACAAGAGAGATTATGGAGGTGAAGACCATGCGTTGTTCTCTGGTAGGAGTGGGGAAAATGGGGGAAGCCATACTGAAAGGGCTTCTGCCCTCGGTGAAGGAGGGCAAGATCTCCATCTCGGGTTATGAAATTTTTTCAAAAAGGAGGAGGGAGATAGAAAGCAAATACGCCCTCTCCCTGGCCTCCACCCTGGAAGAGGCCCTGGAAGAGGCCCAGGTCATCATAGTGGCCGTAAAACCCCAGCAGATGGAGGAACTCCTGAGGGAGATGGGAGACAGGACCTCGGGGAGACTCTTAATCTCGGTGGCGGCGGGCATAACAAGCTCCTTCATCCAGACCCGAGTGGCCTCCGGGACTCGAATTGTGAGGGTCATGCCCAACACCCCCGCCCTCATCGGAGAAGGGGTCCTGGCCTATACCCTGGGCTCCAACACCACCCAGGAGGACCGGGGAACGGTGGAGACCCTCCTGTCTCCCCTGGGCACCGTGGTAGAGGTCCCCGAAAGACTCATGGATGCTGTAACCGCCTTATCGGGCAGCGGTCCCGCCTACGTCTTCCTCTTCCTCCAGTCCCTGATCGACGCCGGGGTAAGGGTGGGTATTCCCCGGGATCTGGCCTCCACCCTGGCCCTCAAGACCATGACGGGCAGTCTGAAGCTCCTGGAGGAACTCCATGAACACCCGGCCAAGATGATAGAGATGGTCACCTCTCCGGGGGGCACCACCATTGCCGCCCTGGCAGTCTTAGAAAAGGCGGGCTTCAGGGGCATGATCATGGAGGCCGTGGCCGCTGCCGAGGCCCGGTCCAGAGAGTTGGGCCAGGGGTAGCGAAGGTCCCCGCTGGGGACTATATGAAGGCAGAGATACAAAGACAGGTCAAGGTTAAGGCTGAGGTTAAGGAGTGTTCAAAGTTCCAGGTTCTAGGTTCAAGGTTGGAATAAAAACACAGAACATCGAAGGTTGAACCTAGAACCTCGATGGTTGTGGGAGGGAGATGAAAGACTGGATTGTGATAAGGGGAGCCCGGCAGCACAATCTGAAAAATATAGATCTCCAGATACCCCGCAATGCCCTGGTGGTCATAACGGGACTTTCGGGATCGGGGAAGTCCAGCCTGGCCCTGGACACCATATACGCCGAAGGCCAGCGCCGCTACGTAGAGTCCCTCTCGGCCTACGCCCGCCAGTTTCTGGAACTCATGGAGAAGCCCGATGTGGACACCATCGAGGGCCTATCCCCGGCCGTGGCCATAGAGCAGAAGCGGGTAAGCAAGAATCCCAGGTCCACCGTGGGCACGGTGACGGAGATCTACGACTACATGAGGCTTCTCTTCGCACGCCTGGGGACCCCTTACTGCCCCCGGTGTGGCCGACCCATCACCTCCATGTCCCTCCAGGAAATGGTGGACACCGTCCTCTCCTGGCCCCAGGGCACCAGGATCCAGATCCTGGCACCCCTGGTGAGGGGGAGAAAAGGGGAGTACAGAGATCTCCTGGCCTCCCTGAGACGGGAAGGGTTCGTGAGAGTGAGGATAGACGGCCAGGTGAAGCGCCTGGACGAGCCCATAGAGCTGGACAAGAAGAGGAAACACTCCGTGGAACTGGTGGTAGACCGTCTGGTGGTAAGAGACAAAGAGAGAAACCGACTGGCCGACTCTATGGAACTGGCCCTGGAAAGGGCCCAGGGTCTGGTGGTGGTATGGAGGGAAGACGGAGAGGAGGTGCTCTTCAGTGAGAGGCTCAGTTGCCCCATCTGCGGGGTGAGCCTCCCCGAACTCTCCCCCCGCATCTTCTCCTTCAACTCACCCTATGGAGCCTGCCCCCGATGCGACGGCCTGGGCTTCCACAAAGAGATAGACCCGGAAAGGGTGGTGGAACCCTCCCTCTCCCTGGCGGAAGGGGCCATCATCCCCTGGCGGGATTCAGACTACCACACCCAGATCCTCACAGAGATGGCCCGCCAGAGGGGCATTCCCCTGGACGTTCCCTTCAAGGACCTGCCCAGGGAAGACCAGGAGGCCATCCTCTACGGCACCACGGAAAGGATGGCCTTTCGCTACCGGTGGAGGGGCAGGGAGAGGGGTTTTGTCGCCCCTTTCGAAGGGGTGATTCCCCACCTGGAGAGAAAGTATAGAGAGACCGAATCAGAGCGTATCAAGGCCGAACTGGAGCAGTACATGAGGGAGAAGGCCTGCCCTCTATGCCAGGGGACCCGGCTTAAGTCCGAGAGCCTAAGCGTAAAAGTCGCCGGGCTCAACATTGCCCAGGTGACGGCCATGTCTGTAAAAAAGGCCCTGGAGTTCTTCCAGGGCCTCTCCTTCCCCGACGAGAAAGAGGCCATAGCCCACAGAATCGTCAGGGAGATCGTATCCCGCCTGGAGTTTCTGGACCAGGTGGGCCTGGGTTACCTCACCCTGGACAGGGCCTCGGCCACCCTCTCAGGGGGAGAGAGTCAGCGCATCCGCCTGGCCACCCAGATAGGATCAGGCCTGGTGGGCGTCACCTACGTCCTGGACGAACCCAGTGTGGGCCTCCATCCCCGGGACCAGGGGCGTCTCCTGGAAAACCTCAAGCGCCTCAGGGATCTGGGCAACACCGTCATCGTGGTGGAGCACGACGAGGCCACCATCCGGGCCGCAGACTACGTGGTGGACCTGGGCCCGGGGGCAGGGAGACACGGCGGAGAAGTGGTAGTGGCAGGTCCTCCCCAGGAAGTGGAGAAGGCTCCCCAATCCATCACCGCTCAGTACCTCAGGGGGGAGAGATCCATCCCCATACCCCCTGAACGGCGCAAGGCCCAGGGGTGGCTGGTGATTAAGGGGGCATGCCACCACAACCTGAAAGATATAGACGTCTCCTTCCCTCTGGGCTGCTTGGTATGTGTCACAGGGGTTTCAGGTTCGGGCAAATCCAGCCTGGTGGTCGAAACCCTCTACCCCGCTTTAAGAAACCGTCTCTACAAGACCCGTACGGCTTGTGGTCCCTTCAGAGAAATGAAGGGGACAGGCCTAATAGACAAGGTGATCATGGTGGACCAGTCTCCCATCGGCCGGACCCCTCGGTCCAACCCCGCCACATATACGGGTCTGTTCACTCCTATCCGGGAGCTCTTTGCCAGCCTCCCCGAGAGCCGGGCCCGGGGTTACACCCCCGGACGCTTCAGTTTCAACGTCCGGGGAGGCCGATGCGAACACTGCAAGGGGGAAGGAGCCCTCCTGGTGGAGATGCACTTCCTGCCGGACCTCTACGTCACCTGCCAGGTGTGCCAGGGAAAACGCTACAACCAAGAGACCCTGGACATACGTTACAAGGGGAAAAACATCCACGAGGTACTGGAGATGACCGTTGAGGAGGCCCTGGACTTCTTCCACGCCATCCCTTCCAT
>Ga0256830_1002387_pt1 | contig 12425 bp, 8 predicted proteins | sample 128326metaG_FD_190537 | JGI IMG/M metagenome (GOLD analysis project Ga0256830, IMG submission 190537) | Hydrothermal vent microbial communities from Lau Basin, Pacific Ocean - 128-326 | ecosystem: Environmental > Aquatic > Marine > Hydrothermal vents | place: Pacific Ocean: Lau Basin | collected...
CGTGCTTCCGGGCATCGCGGGAATCGAGACTCTCGAGATGAACCACCGCCCTGCCGTTACGGGCCTTTCCGGCGCGGGATTGGGGGTGGTGGAAGGAAACCGCGCCCGCAAGGAGATGGAAGAGATCGCGCTCGCCGCTGGCTTGCAGGCGGTCGTTGCGGTGATTCCCGACGCGCATAGGCAACCCACCGCACATTTCTACGGTCATCCCGTCGAGACTCATCGCCGCGCGGTTGCCCATGCCCGCAAAGTTTACGACGTCGAGGTTCGGCCCGGTGCCGATGCCGTATGGCTCAATTCCTATCCCAAAGACACGGAGTTGCTGCAGGTCGGCAATGCGTTCAACGCATACCGCACGGTCGATCCGCCGTTGGTACGTGAAGGGGGAACGCTGATCGTTTCAGCGTCTTGCCACCACGGCCGCGGCTTTCACAGCCTGCACGGTCCACTGATGCGTCTCTATCGCGATCCGATTCGCAGGCCATACGTCGAGGGGCGCGAGTTGGTCGTATTCATTCCGGGGCTTTCCAAGACCGACGTCGCCAAGTCGTTTTGGGCGGGCTATCCGCACGCACGAAGTTGGCAGGACGTCTTGGGGCACCTGAGCACCAGGCATCCGGACGGGGGGCGCATGATCGTATTTCCTACGGCGCCGTTGGTTCTTCCTCGTATCGAGGGAGAGGCGTGATGAGCAACTCATCGACATATGTCGCGAACGAGGCTGCCAAGAAAGCCGAAGACTTCGCTCGTCCGCGCGGCCTCTATGTCGCCTTTGGAAAGCGGATCTTCGACCTCTTGATTTCAGCGGGCGTTTTGATCGTCTTTGGGTGGCTGATGGCGTTGATCGCGATCTTGATCAAATGGGAAGATCCCGGTCCTGTCTTGTATCGACAGGAACGCATCGGAAAGGACGGCAAAGCTTTCAAGCTGACCAAGTTTCGCTCGATGTGCATTGGTGCCGAACACAAAGGTGCCGGCATTCTCGTAGAGAAGAACGACTCGCGTATCACGCGTGTCGGTCGCATCATCCGCAAACTGAGCCTCGATGAGCTGACGCAGATTTTCGATGTGATTCGTGGAGACATGAGCATCGTTGGGCCGCGGCCGGGCCTGCGCTATCAGGCGGAGTTGTACGATGCGTCTCAGTGGCGTCGCCTTCACGTGAAACCGGGAATTACCGGTTGGGCACAGGTGAACGGACGCAACTCGATCATTTGGCCGGAAAGAATCAGACTCGATGTGGAGTATGTCGAGAAGATCTCTTTTCTCAAAGACATCGAAGTGATTCTCAAGACGATCCCTTCGGTACTGTTGGGGTCGAATCAGATCGCCGGGGGAGACTATTGGAAGCAGCGGCGTGCGGAGCTTGAGAAGGTGCGCGGAGGGATCGAGCAGGAATCCGCGTCCGAGTCGAGCGCTGAAGACGTTCCGGAGGAAGAATTGGAGAAGCAGCCGTGAGTCAACTCGTGCTGATCGGAGCCGGCGGCCATGGCCGCGGCACATTGGAAATTCTGAAAGCCCGTCGCCGTGCCGGATACGAAGTCCCCGAGATTGCCGGCTTCGTCGACGATTCTGCGGATGACGGCGATCGCAGCATTGGTGGTGTGCCGCTGCTCGGAAAGGTCGAGTGGCTGCTGCGGCGTGTCGACGATGGTTACCAGGCCATCATCGCACTCGCTTCCTCTGCGGCGAAAAAAAAGATTGCTCAGCGCTTGGATCAGAGGGGCATCGCTTGGCAGACGGCAGTTCATCCGAGCGCGATCATCGGCGAGGGGACGTCGATCGGTGCCGGGGCGATCATCGGAGCGGGTGTCGTGATCGCATACGATACGGTCATCGGTTGTCATACGACGATCAATCTCAATGCCACCGTGGGACATGACTGCCGTATCGGAGACTATTCGACGGTGGCTCCGGGAGTGAACATCACCGGCAACGTGTCGCTTGGCGAGTGCGTCGAGATCCAAACGAATGCGACGCTAGTACCCGGGTTGGTCATCGGTCGCGAGGTCGGAATCGGTCCGGGTTCCGTCGTTCTGCGGGATCTTGCGGAAGGACAGCAGGTTTTTGGGAATCCAGCACGACCGGTTCCCACTCCGACCAAGGTGACACGATGATTCCGGTCAAGTTGAAGCGAAGCCTAGGTCTCGTCGGCTGCCTTGCGGGCATCGGCGGAGCCGCAGGGGTCGCGCTCGGTGGCGGGCCATTCGCCTTAGGGGTGATGGCGGCGGGAGTGCTGCTCGCGCAGGGGCTGCTCGTCGATATCTCCCCTACGAAGATCCCGGTGGTGATGCTGCATTCGGTGGTGGCCAAGCGTGACGACAAGCCCAAGCTCTTCGATCTTTGGTGTCCGCCCGCGATGTTCGAGGGGTATCTCAAGTATCTCAAATGGCGTGGCTATTCGACGATCACTTTGCGGCAGATGTACGACCATTTGGACCATGGTGCTTCGATTCCCGAAAAGCCGGTGATTCTCACTTTCGACGATGGATATCTCGACAACTGGGTCTACGCCGCTCCCCTGCTCGAGAAGTATGGCTTTACCGGCACGGTTTTCATGCCCTCCGATTTCATTCAGCCCGGGGAGGAAGTGCGTCCGACGATCAAGGATGTGTGGGAAGGTCGCATCAAAGAGGAAGAACTGCAGCCCTACGGCTACTTGAACCGGGCGGAGCTTCGTGCGGCTTCGGCGAGCGGTGTGCTCGACATCCAGTGCCACGGGAAGACGCATACTTGGCTTCCTGTTTCGGAGAAGGTGATCGGTTTCCATCACCCACGGACGCGCATGCGGGACTTGCGTTGGATGTGGTGGAATCGGCACGTGGATCGCAAGCCCTTTTGGCATACGGAACTCGATGCAGCGGGAGTGCCCTGGGGAGCACCGATCTACGAGAACAAGCTCGCTTTGTCGCACAAGGCTCTTCAGCCCGATCCCGGCCTCGAGCAGCATCTGACGAACTACGTTGCCGACCGAGGAGGCGAGTCCTTCTTCGAGGAATCGGAGTGGTGGAAAAAGCTGAGCTATGAAGTCGAACAGTATCGCGCCAAGAACCCGACGACGGCGGAGTTGGAAAGCGATGAGGAGTTTCGGGAGCGCTTGTTGGACGAAATGCGAGGCTGTCGAGAAGCCATCGAGGCCATCACCGGCAAGGAAGCTCCCTTCATGTGCTGGCCCAACGGCGGTGTTTGCCCGGAAGCGTTCGATCTTTGCAAGGAGGCCGGCATTCTCGCTGCAACCTTGCCTTCGCGCATGAAGCAACCGCGCAACCATCTCGGGACCCGACCGGAGAGAATCGGACGCATTTCGGGTAGTTCCTATTTTCGCGGCGTCCTGAAGGTTGCTCCTTGGGTTTTTTCTTTCGCCGTGAAGCTCGAGCGGAATCGCGGCATCGTATATATGGAGATCCCGATCAAAGCCGTATGGCTCTACCGGCGGTTCGTGCCGCCTTCGGGACAAGATCCTCACGGAAGCGGAGCAGCCGGCTGAGATGTGGTTACCTCTGGTGACATGGATGGATCGAGCGATCGCATGGAAAACCGGTCGTTCTTATCCTCGCTATGAAGTCGAGTATCGCGCGATGCTCGGGTGGAGTGCCGAGGAGATGCGGCAGTGGCAGTTCGCCCGCTTTCGCTCCCTCTTGTCGCATGCCTACGAAACGGTGCCCTACTGGCGAAAGACGCTCGATGACCTTGGTGCGGTACCCGGTGATTTTCAATCGCTCGATCACGTGCGACTCTTGCCGCCGCTGACGAAGGACATCATCAACAGCGAAGGTGAGAATCTTCATTCGAAAAAACCCCCTCCCGGCCGCAAGACTCTCAAGTCGACCGGTGGCTCGACCGGGAAGAATATCTGGTTCTTGCTGGATGGAGAGACTCACGACCGGCGCCGCGCAGCGGGGCGACTGGCAGACGCTTGGGAGGGAGTCGTTCCCGGGACACGGCTGGTGACTCTGTGGGGTGCCTCGCTCGAGCAGAAGCCCTCGCGAGCATCCGAAGTCTATGACAAATTAGCGAATCGCCTCTTTCTTTCGGTTTATGGAGTCGGCGAGAGCGAACTGCAGTCCTATGCCGAGAAGCTCGCAACTTTCCGCCCGCGGGCGATCATCGCGTATCCGTCCATTCTGTTGCATATGGCGAGATCCTTCGGGAAGGCGAAATGCCGCAGGATAGGCGCCGAGGTGATTTTCTGTTCTGCCGAGGCCCTCTATCCACCGGTCCGAGAGGAACTCGAGGACCTCTTCGGAGCCAAGGTCAGAAATCGCTATGCGTCGCGTGAGTTCGGCATGATCGCCGCCGAAGGACCGGAGGGCGACGGGCTCTACGCCATGGACATGCGGATGTTGGTAGAGACCGCCCCAGGCGGCGGGCAGGACGATGAGGGTCAAGAAAAGGCAAGAGAATTGATCATCACCGATCTCGACAATCGAACGATGCCGATGATTCGCTACCGCATTCTCGATTCGGCCGTCGTCGAGCGACGTTCGGGCGCCGAGCCCTTTCCATTGACGCGTTTCAAGTCCATCGATGGGCGCGTGCTCGATGTGATCGTGACTCCGGAGGGGCGGGCTTTCGGTGGGACGTTCTTTACTCTGATCTTCCGCCCGTTCAATCGTGCGGTCGACCAGTTCCAGGTGATTCAGGATGCGTCGGACCACTTGACGATCCGAATCGTTCCGGGCATCGGATACGACCCGTCGCAGAAGGACAAGATCGCTAGTACATTGCGCGAGCAACTCGGTGCCGGCACGCGTTTCGACCTCGAAGAAGTCGCTGAGATCCCGCGCCTAGCCTCGGGCAAGCGGCGCTTTGTGGTCTCGAAGATCAATCACGATGCCGAGGAGGCAGGGGTCCAGGGTTGATGGCTCCGGGGCGCGAGCCGATTCGTTCCATTCTTCTCACCGGGAGCCTTGGTCCCGGGGGCACCGAACTCGCAGTGATGACGCTCGCTCGGAGTTTCGCCGATCGACGCGTGGTCGATCCGCATGTCGTAGTCTTGACTTCGGGCGGGAAGTGGGCAGACGGATTGCGAGCGGGTGGTATCCGCGTCAGCGAACTCGGGATCGCCGGTCCCATCAGGCGACCGGTGGAACTTCGCAAGCTCTTGAGCCTCGTCGGTATCGTTCGGCGCGAGAAAATCGATATCGTGCATACGTTTCTCTTCGATGCCGATGTCTACGGCATGCTTGCGACTCGTCTCGGTCGGCCGCGCGCCGTCATCACGACTCGTCGTGCGATCAAGGCGAACAGGCCTCACCATTTGCGCGCTTACTCATGGACGAATCGCTTCGCAAACAAGGTCGTGGCGAATTCCGAGGCTGTCGCTCGCTTTACCATCGAGAACGAAAAAATCCGCGCGGAAAAAGTGATCGTCATCCCCAACGGTGTTTCCATCGCGCGCTTTCGGAGTGGAGACCGGTACGCCATGCGCGAGCGCCTAGGAATTCGTGACGATGAAATTCTCGTTGGATCGATCGGCACGCTCAAGCCCGTCAAAGGCCAGCAGGTCTTTGCGCAGGCGATCCTGCCGATGATGCGCGAGCGCCTCGATCTGCGAGTGGTCTTCGCAGGCACGCGCACGAGAGGCTACGGAGATGAGATCGAACGCATGATCTCCGATGCCGGAATGCAAGAGCGGGCGCTGCTGCCCGGGTCGGTCGAAGAGGTGCCGGACTTGTTGGCTGCGCTCGACCTCTTCGTCATGCCATCCTTGTCGGAAGGAATGAGCAATGCGCTGCTCGAAGCGATGGCTGCCGGCCTTCCCATCATCGCGACTTCGGTCGGCGGCAACTCCGAGAATCTAGAGCACGGCAAGGCGGGCCATCTCGTCCCCCCCGATGATTCTGCCGCGCTCGCTGAAGCCATCGAACGTATGCTCGACGATCGCAACGCCCGCAACGAATTCGCCGCTCGCGCTTCTCATCGCGCGGAGTCGATCTATTCCCTCGAATCGATGCTTGATAGCACCGAATCCCTCTACCGCTCCCTCCTCTAAGACTTATCGCACCTTTTGCACTGTGTGTCGGTAAGAGGCGAGGACTTTTGCGGAAGAGTTTTCGCAGAGCGGGGGAGGCGCGTAGAATGAGCGGTCTGTTTTCATTCGGCGTGCCGACATGAGGAGTGTGTGGTGATGCGAGCGAAGTTGTGTAAAAAAAGTAAAGTCGGGATCTTTCACTTGGCCGTTTTCTTGATGTCTTCGGCGATGCTGCCGGGAGGGCTTGCCGAAGAGGGGAGCGATCCGAAAGTCGAGAGCGCGGCGAAGGAAGAGGAGAAGTGGAGCGTCAGCGAGCCTCCCGGCGAGTGGGAGGAAATCAGCATCGACACACGTCAGACGACTTGGTCGGAAGTGGATGTCAGTCCCGACGGGGAAACCATCATTTTCGATATGCTCGGAGATATCTATCGCGTGTCGATTCGCGGGGGGGACGCCGAAGCGCTTACCGACGGTATCGAGTGGAACTTTCAACCACGCTTTTCTCCGGATGGAAAACGCATCGCATTCATCAGCGACCGCAGCGGCGGCGACAACATATGGGTCATGAACGCGGATGGAAGTGATCCGGTGGCGGTATCGAGTGAAAAAGAGAACCTGGTGCACACCCCAAGTTGGAGCCACGACGGAGAGTATCTCGTCGGAATGAAGGGGTTCACGGGAACTCGGAGCATCCCCGGGGGTGAGATCTGGCTCTTTCATCGCAGCGGCGGCAACGGGCTCCAGGTCATCGAGCGCTCTCACGGACCTCAGAGTCAGAAGAACATCGCGGAACCCACTTTCTCTCATGACGATCGCCATATCTACTATAGCCAGGATACGACGGCCGGATCTCGATGGGCCTACAACAAGGATGCTACCGGACAGATCTTCGTCATCAAGAGGATCGAGAGGAGCACAGGCAAGATCGAGGTGGTCGTCGATGGACCGGGGGGCGCCGTGCGCCCGACGCCGTCGCGTAACGGCAAGTACCTAGCTTTCATCAAGAGGATTCCGCCTCTAAATTCGGCGATCTATATCAAGGACCTCGAAAGCGGCAAGGAATGGGCGCTATACGACGGACTCGATCGGGACCTCCAAGAAACGAACGGCAGCCAAGGAAATGCAACCAACATCGCTTGGCTACCCGGTGATACCGGGCTCGTATTCTGGGCCGGCGGTACCTTCCACAAGGTGGATCTCGAAACGCGGGAGGTGAGCCATATTCCCGTGCGGGTCAAGGTCAAGAAGAAGATTCAAAAGGCCCTGCGATTCAAAGTGGATGTTTCTCCCGACCGCTTTCACACCAAGATGGTGCGTTGGGCTCAATATTCTCCCGACCGGAAGAGCGTTCTATTTCAAGCACTCGGCCATATCTACATCCGGGATCAGCAGAGCGGCGCCCACCGAAGGTTGACGAAGGCTTCCAATCGCTATGAGTACTATCCGAGTTTTTCGCTCGACGGGCGAAAAGTCGTGTTCGTGACTTGGAATGATGACGATCTCGGTTCGGTGCGCGTGCTCGATTTGAACTCCGGACGGGAGACACGGATCACTCCTCAGCCCGGCCACTATATCGAAGCGAAATTTTCGAAAGATGCCTCCCTCGTGACCTATCGCAAGATTGCGGGAGGGTATCTTCTCTCGCCGATTTGGTCGCAAGAACCCGGTATCTATGTCACCACCGCCGATGGAACCGGCACTCCGAAGCGGATTTCGAACACCGGGTTCGGTCCGCATTTCAATCCGGAAGGCGATCGTATCTACTATTCCAAGACCGTCGATACCACGAAGTTGGCGCTAGAGAGCGTGGACCTCGAAGGCAAGGAGGTGCGCAAGCATCTCAAGGGTTCATCGGTAACGGAGTACGCAGTATCTCCGGACGGGCGCTGGGTCGCATTTACCGAGAAATACAATGCTTTCGTCGCTCCATTCCCGGCGACCGGGAAGTCGGTCGATGTTTCCGCTTCGATGAAGTCGTTGCCGGTGAAGCAGGTTTCAAAGCGATCAGGAGAGTTCTTGACTTGGTCTGCAAAGAGCGATGCTCTGCGATGGACGCACGGCGCGACCCTGTATGAACGAGATCTTCGCGATGCGTTCGCTTTTCTCGAGGGCGCACCGGAGGAACTTCCGGAGCCTGTCGAAGAAGGTGTCGATGTCGGATTCGATGTCGATGCCGACCGGCCGCAACAGAGCATCGCGCTCGTGGGTGCGCGCATCGTCACCATGCGAGATGCCGGTTTGTGGAAGGCCAAGAGAAAGCAAGAAGTCATCGAAGACGGTGTCGTACTCGTAGAAGGGAATCGCATCACGAAGGTTGGGCCACGCTCTCGCGTCAAGGTACCCCAAGATGCCTTCGTCTTGGACGTGACGGGCAAAACCATCGTGCCGGGTTTGGTCGACGTACACGCTCACGGTGGGATGAGCCGGTCCGAGATCATTCCGCAGCAGAACTGGATGCAATACTCGAATCTGGCTTTCGGTGTGACGACGATCCACGACCCGTCGAACGATACGAGCAGCATTTTTGCCGCCGCCGAAATGCAGCGCGCGGGAATGATCGTCGGCCCGAGGATTTTCTCTACAGGGACGATACTCTACGGTGCCAATGCTCCCGCCTATCGTGCGGAAATCAACAGCTATGAAGACGCGCTCTTCCATGTCCGCCGGTTGAAAGATGTGGGTGCGATTTCGGTCAAGAGCTATCAACAGCCCCGGCGGGATCAGCGACAACAGGTCATCGCCGCGGGACGCGAGTTGGGAATCATGGTCGTCCCCGAAGGCGGAGCGAAATTCCAGCACAACATGACCGAGATCGTCGACGGGCATACGGGGATCGAGCATTCGATTCCGCTGATGCGGGCCTACGAAGACGTGCTTCAGTTCTGGTCGCAGAGCGAAACAGCCTACACGCCGACCTACGTCGTTGCCTATGGCGGACTTTCCGGAGAGAACTATTGGTACGATCGTACGGATGTTTGGCGTAACGAAAGGCTCATGCGCTATTCGCCGCGTTTCATGATCGAGCCGCGCTCCATTCGCCGAAGCAAGGCGCCGGACTCCCACTACAATCACATTCGAGTCGCCGAGTTCTCCAAGGAATTGAGCGACCGAGGAGTGTCGGTACAGATCGGCGCGCACGGGCAGCGCGAAGGTCTCGCCGCGCATTGGGAGATGTGGATGATGGAGCAGGGTGGATTCACGCCTTGGGAAGCTCTGCGAAATGCGACGATTCAGGGCGCATGGTATGTGGGCTTGGACCACGAGCTTGGTTCGATCGAGAAGGGGAAGCTTGCGGATCTCTTCGTCATCGACGGCAACCCCTTGGAAGACTTGAGAAGAAGCGAGTATGTGCTCTACACCATGATCAATGGGCGTCTCTACGAGGCGAAAACGATGAATCAGATCGGCAAGACGGAAGTCGAGCGCAAGGCGTTCTTCTTCGAGAAGGAAGGTGGGGACACGATTCATCCATCGACAGCGCGTTGGCTGAAAGAGCTGGAAGCCAAGCATGGTTGGCGCCACTGAATGAAGACGATCTTGTCCTGGAACGTCAACGGATTGCGCGCAGCAACCCGGAAGGGTTTTCTCGCTTGGTTTCATGAAGCGCAGCCGGATATTCTCGGAGTTCAAGAGGTTCGGGCGTTGCGCGAGCAACTCGATCCGGAGGTCGTCTCTCCGAAGGGGTGGGTAAGCGACTTCTTCCCGGCAGAACGGAAGGGGTACAGCGGTGTTGGACTCTACTCACGCAGGCCTCCGGATGCACTCGAAACGTCGCTCGGAGAGTCCCGTTTCGATGTGGAAGGCCGCCTTCAGATTGCTCGTTTCGGTCGACTCGTCATTGCCAACGGCTATTTCCCCAACGGCAACGGCAAAGACCGCGACAACTCTCGAGTTCCGTACAAGCTCGACTTCTACCGTGCGCTCTTCGACCGTCTGGACGAGGAACGACGGGCGGGCCGCCGCGTTTTGGTGATCGGAGATTTCAACACGGCTCATCGCCCGATCGATCTGGCGCGACCGAAGCAAAACGAGAAGATCAGCGGTTTCTTGCCGGAAGAACGCGCCGAAATGGATCGATGGTTCGATGCGGGTTGGGTCGATACCTTTCGTCACTACAATTCCGGACCAGGTCACTATACGTGGTGGAGTCAGCGCCAAGGGGCGCGCGAGCGCAACGTCGGTTGGCGTATCGACTATGTGCTGGCCTCTTCCGGGGCGATGCGTTTCGTACGACGAGCTTTCATCCTTCCCGGAGTTCACGGTTCGGATCACTGTCCGCTTGGTGTCGAAATCGAAGATTCCATCTTCGATTGAATATCGAGCCTCCAAGGCCATCTCCTGCAGGATTGAACGATCTCGTCAACTTGTGAGGAACAATAGAGATAGGCTCAGCCTGCGTCGTGGCCGCCGTCCTGCGTCTCTCTGGATATGATCCTCGTCATATGCGCGAAGAAGCATACCGCCTAGACTGCGGCGCCTTTTCCTTATGCCAAGCCGTTCCAGGCCAAGACGGAGTTTCGACGTGACGAAGAGCAAGCATCCCAAGGGCATCCACGCGCGAGTGCTATTGACTTCGGTTTTCGGTCCATTCGCCCAGGACGACGAGTATGGCAGCCGTGCCATCAACCCGATGGAGCTGTATCAAAACCAAGTCACCCGCGAGCAGGGGCCGTTTTCTCTGCGCATGTTTCATCGATCCTGGGGTTTGATCTTGATCCAGGAGAATATCGCGGCGCCCTCGACTCTGCTCGATTTCCCAACGCGCGCTCGCTTCATCCGCGAACTCAAGAAACGAGACTACGATATCGTCGGTATCTCCGGGATCATCGTCAATGTCGGGAAGGTCCGCGAGATGTGCCGCCTCGTCCGAGAGCATTCCCCGCATTCGCAGATCGTAGTCGGCGGGCATGTCGCCGCCATTCCCGGGATAGAGAAGATTCTCGATGCCGACCATATCGTGCGCGGGGAGGGTATTGCTTGGTTTCGCGAGTATCTCGGAGAGCCGCTCGATCGCAAGATCCGCCATCCGGCGATTCCATCGTCATTCGGCTTTCGGATCATGGGATTTCGAGCGCCTGCCGGAGGGGGAAATCGGGCTGCGACGATCATTCCATCCGTGGGCTGCCCCATGGGCTGCGACTTCTGCACCACTTCCGAGTTTTTCGGCGGCAAAGGGAAATTCATCAATTTCTTCAACAATGGCAAGGATCTTTTCGATGCCATTTGCGACGTAGAGAGGAAGTTGAAGGTTTCCTGCTTTTTCATCATGGATGAGAACTTCTTGCTGTATAAGAAGCGTGCGCTCGAATTGCTCGAGTACATGAAGGAACAAGGGAAGGCCTGGTCGTTCTACGTTTTCTCGTCGGCCAATGCCGTTTCCAAGTATGACACGCGGCAGCTCGTCGAACTGGGAATTTCTTGGATATGGCTTGGCCTAGAGTCTGCGCGCTCCGGATACGAAAAGTTGAAGGGATCGGACACTCTGGCAATGACGCAGGAACTCAGGAAACACGGCATTCGCGTGCTCGGGTCGACCATCGTGGGGCTCGACCACCACACTCCCGAAAACATCACTGAAGAGATCGAATGCGCGGTTGCACATGAAGCCGACTTTCATCAGTTCATGCTGTATACACCGATGCCGGGGACACGACTTCATAAGCGAATGGAGCAAGACGGAAGGCTACTGCCCGACGTCGATCTTGCCGATATCCATGGCCAAGACCGCTTCAATTTTCGACACGCGGCCATCGAGCGAGACGAGTCGAAGTCGATTCTCGATTGGGCTTTTCGGCTCGATTTCGATCGGAACGGTCCGAGCCTCTATCGGCTGATGCGGACGACGCTAGAGGGGTGGCGTCGCTATCGCGATGACCTCGATCCACGAGTTCGCGCGCGAATCGCCACCGAGGCCGCGCAACTGCGCGTCGGCTACGGGGCGGCACTCTGGGCGATGGAGAAGTACCTGCGGCGATCGAATCAGCAAGTCAGTGAGCGAATCCGGGTACTGCGCAAGGAAATCGAGCGGGAAATGGGGGGAGTGACTCGGATAGTGAACAACTTGGTGGGGCCCGTCCTGCTTTGGAGCAGCCGGAGAGAGGCACGGCGCTTTCCAAACGGCCGGCGGCTCGAGCCACGTACCTTCGTCACTCGCCGTCGCGGTCTCGAACCCGAGTGGAGTTGATCACTTCCAACGTGGCGCGAAGATTGTTAACCAAAAATGACCGCATGCGGACACACCTGTCCGGCCCGCGAGCACCACGTTTTTCTGCGCCACGCTTTTCCCGCCCAACGCCCCGAAAAACGGCCACCAAGCTCAACGGCCGGCACCCCTTGCGATTCCGGGACGCTCGTGCTCGCACTCTGAGCTTTTTCCGGGCTCAATGGTCCTATGAACTTTCCGAAGGTGCGCATCGAAGATATTCCTCGTGAGGACTTCGTTCCTCGCTAT
>Ga0256830_1002388_pt1 | contig 12423 bp, 11 predicted proteins | sample 128326metaG_FD_190537 | JGI IMG/M metagenome (GOLD analysis project Ga0256830, IMG submission 190537) | Hydrothermal vent microbial communities from Lau Basin, Pacific Ocean - 128-326 | ecosystem: Environmental > Aquatic > Marine > Hydrothermal vents | place: Pacific Ocean: Lau Basin | collected...
CATGCTCAAGGCGGCCGACGCCCATCTCGCGATCGCCTCCCACGGGCTGCTCGCCACCCTGCGGGAGGCGGCCGCCGGCACCGCCGTACGCGAGGTCTGCGCCGTCGACGAACTCATGGCCCTGCCGCCGAGCGCCCGTCCCTTCGCCCCCTTCGGTGCCGCCGAACCCTGCTACATCCAGTACTCCTCGGGCAGCACCAGCTTCCCCCGCGGCGTGCTGGTCACCCAGCGGGCGATCGCCGCCAACGCCCATGCCATCGCCGCCCACGGTCTCGCCCTGCGGCCCGAGGACCGCTGCGTCTCCTGGCTGCCGCTCTACCACGACATGGGCCTCGTCGGCTGCTGCCTGACACCGGTGATGAGCCAGATCACCGTCGACTATCTGGAGACCACCGCCTTCGCCCGGCGGCCGCTGGTCTGGCTCAAGCTCCTCTCCGAGCGGCGGGGGACCATCTCCTTCAGCCCCACCTTCGGCTACGAGCTGGCCGCCCGGCGGGCCGCCGGCAACAACGGCGTCGACCGCTACGACCTGCGGGCCTGGCGGGTGGCCGGCGTCGGCGGCGAGATGATCCGCGAGAGCGCGCTCCTGCGCTTCGCCGAGACCTTCGCGCCGGCCCGCTTCGATCCGCGCGCCTTCCTCGCCAGCTACGGTCTCGCCGAGGCCACGCTGGCGGTGACCTTCGCCCCGCTGGGCCGGGGCCTCCGGGTCGATCGCGTGGCCCGCGGCGACACCCTCGAACGGGACCGGCTGGCCCTGGCCCTGGCCGAAGGGGATCGGCGCCCGGCCCGGCGCTTCGTCTTCTGCGGCCGACCGATGCCGGGTTACCGGCTGGAGATCCGCGACGATGCCGGCCGGCCGCTGCCGGACCGCCGCATCGGCCGCGTGCGCATCAAGGGTCCGAGCCTGATGGCCGGTTACTTCCGCGATCCCCGGGCCTCGGCCGAGATCCTGACCGCCGACGGCTGGCTGGAGACCGGCGACATGGGGTACACGGTCGACGGCGAGCTGGTGGTCACCGGGCGCTCGAAGGACCTCATCATCCTCGGCGGCCGCAACATCTGGCCCCAGGATCTGGAATGGGCGGTGGAGCACATCCCCGGCGTGCGCTCGGGAGACGTCGCCGCCTTTTCCGCGCCCGACGAGGAGGACGGCGAGCGGGTGGTGGTGGTGGTCGAGTGCCGGCTCGCCAAGAAGGCGGATCAGGAGCGTTTCCGCCGCGAGATCCGCGCCGTCCTGTCCCGCGTCGCCGGGGTCGACTGCGAGGTGGTGCTGGCGCCCCCGCGCAGCCTCACCTACACCACCTCCGGCAAGCTCAGCCGTGCCGCGGCGCGGGCCAAGTATCTGGCCGGCGATCTGCGCGACCTCGCGGAGGCCTCGGGGCCGGAGCTCGCCCCTGCGGCATGATCCCCTCGGCCGCGTCCGCGGCACGCCCGATCGGGGAAGGACCGGCATGCGGCGCGTCGCCATCACCGGGGCCACCGGCTTCATCGGCCGCCATCTCGTGACCGCACTCGCGGGCGGGGCGGACCTGCGGCTGCTGCTGCGGCGACCGGATCCCGCCCTCGCACGCAGCGGCGCGACCGTCCTGCGCGGTTCGCTCGACAGCGAGAACGCGCTCGAAGAGCTCGTCGCCGACCGCGAGGTGGTGGTCCATCTGGCGGGCGCCATCCGGGCTCCCGACCGGCGGACCTTCGAGGCGGTGAACGCCCTCGCCACCGCCCGTCTGGCCCGCGCGGCGGCGCGGGCCGGCGTCCGCCGTTTCCTGCTGGTCTCCTCGCTGGCGGCCCGCGCACCCGAGGTCTCGGCCTATGCCTGGAGCAAGGCCCGCGCGGAGGAGGAGCTGCGGGCCGCCGGCGGCAGGATGGAGATCGCCATCGTGCGGCCGCCCGCGGTCTACGGGCCGGGCGATCGCGCCACCCTCGAGATCTTCCGCGGCCTCGCCCGCGGTCGCCTGATCATGCCCGCCAACCGCGAGGCCCGCTTCTCGCTGATCTTCGTCGAGGATCTGGCGGCCCTGCTGGCGCACCTGTGCGAGGCCCCGTTTCCTCCGGGTCTCCTCCTCGAGCCCGACGACGGCCGACCCGGCGGCTACAGCTGGCGGGAGCTCGCGACCATCGCCGGCGCGCATACCGGCCGGCCGGTCCGGCTCGTGCTGCTGCCGCGCGCCGCCGGGCAGGTGCTGGCCTCGACTTCGGAGCTGATCGCCCGTATCAGGGGCGCGGCACCCCTCTTGCCCGTCGACAAGCTCGGCGAGTTCTATCACAGTGACTGGCTGTGCCGGCCCGAGGGCCTGGAGACGGTCGCCGGCTGGCGGCCGCTCGTGGACTTCGCGGAAGGCATCGGCAGGACCCTCGCCTGGTACCGGGCCGCCGGCTGGCTGTAGCCGGCGCCGAACGGGTGCTCCGGCGGGAGACGCGCGTGCGGGAGTGCGGAGGTGACGGCAGGTGATCGTGTCTTCGAGCAGGTCCTCCAGCTGCTCGAGAAATACAATCAGGAGGGACGCCCGGTGAGCGCCGGAACCGACCTCGGTGCCGATCTCGCCATCGATTCGGTGGCGGCGATGGATCTCATCATGGAGATCGAGGACCGGTTCGACATCGATATCCCGATCAACCTCGTCGCCGACTTACGCACCGTCGGGGATCTGGTAGAACTGGTTCGCCAGCAACTGGAGGGGCGCTCCGACTGATGGACATTCTCGCCAAGCATTCGGCCCTGGCGGCGCGCCACGAGGAGCTTCTGCGGCTCGGCGTCGATCCCTTCGCCGTCCGCCTCGACGAGGTGCTGTCGCCGACCCTCGCCGTGGTGCGCGGACGCGAGACCATTCTGCTCGGCACCAACAACTATCTCGGGCTGACCTTCGACCCGGCCTGCATCGAAGCCGCGGCCGAGGCGGCCCGCACCTTGGGTACCGGCACCACGGGCTCGCGCATCGCCAACGGCACCTACGGCCTCCATCGCGAGCTCGAGGAGGCCTTCGCGCGCTTTCTCGACCGCCGTTCCTGCATCGTCTTCACCACCGGCTATCAGGCCAATCTCGGCATGCTGGTGGGTCTCGCCGGACCGCGCGACGTCATCCTCCTCGATTCCGATTCCCACGCCTCCATCTACGACGGCTGCCGGCTCTCCGGGGCCACGGTGGTCCGCTTCCGCCACAACGATCCCGAGGATCTCGACCGCCGCCTCACGCGACTCGCGGGTAAGGGCGAATGCAAGCTGATCGTCGTCGAGGGCCTCTACAGCATGCTCGGCGACGTGGCGCCGATCGACGCCTTCGTCGAGGTGAAGAAACGGCACGGGGCGTGGCTGTTCGTCGACGAGGCCCATTCCTTCGGGGTCTTCGGCGAGCACGGCCGCGGCGTCGCCGAGGCCCAGGGCGTCGATCGGGAGGTCGACTTCGTGGCCGGCACCTTCAGCAAGAGCCTGGGCGCGGTGGGCGGCTTCGGCGCTTCCGACCACCCCGCCTTCGACCATCTGCGCTTCTGCTCGCGGCCCTACATGTTCACCGCCTCGCCCAGCCCCGCCACCATGGCCTCGACCCGGGTCGCGCTGCAGCGCATCGCCGAGGATCCGGGCCTGCGCCGGCGGCTGTGGGACAACGCCCGGCGCCTGCACGAGGGCCTTTCGGCCCTCGGCCTCGCCCTCTGCGCGCCGGCGAGCCCGGTGGTGGCGGTCCGCCTCGCCGACGAGCGCAGCGCCGTCGCCGCCTGGAACCGGCTGCTCGACAACGGCCTCTACGTCAATCTGGCCCTGCCGCCGGGCACGCCGGGCGGGCTCTGTCTGCTGCGCTGCAGCGTCTCCGCCGCCCACAGCCCGGATCAGATCGACGAGGCCTGCGCCCGCTTCGCCCGGGTGGCCGACGAACTCGATCTGCGGGTGCCCGCCTGAGGGCTCAGCGGATGATGCGCCGGCGGTAGAGGCGCCACGCCAGCGAGGCCGAAGCGAGCACCGGATGCCGCTTCTGCCAGGGAGTGAGGGCCAGCGGCACGCCCGAATGGCGTTCGATCTTCCAGGCCAGATATTCGGCGCCGCCCTGGAAGGTGAAGGCCGCCTTCACGAGCCGCATCACCGACAGGAGCTTGCCCTGGAAGCGGCGCAGCCGCCAGCGCCGCCGGCAGGCCGCGGCGTCGACGCGGGGGGGCGGCGCGGCTTCCAGAAGGCGCGACAGGCGGCGGTAGCGGTCGGCGAAATGCTCGACGATCTGTCGCGCCCGCTCGGGCTTCTCGGCCCTGAGCTCGGTGCCGTAGCTTTCGAGAAAGGCCCGCCGCCACACCGCCAGCGGATCGTCCGTTCCGGCGACGAGCGGCCGCGCCGCCCGGTAGGTGGTGACGATCGCCCGCGCCAGCGCCTCGCGGACGCGCATGCGGACGGTTTCGTCGCGCACCCAGGCGAGCCCCGTGGGCTGGGCGAAGCGGGCCCAGAAATAGGGATTGAAGCAGCGGGGGCCGGTGAGACGCCCGAACCCGGCGAGGTCGACGACCGCGTATTTCGCCCGCACCTTCCGCCCCTCGTGGTGGCCGTCCACGTAGTAGACGTTGGGCGGCAGGAGGGCGTTGGCGCAGGCCGCCAGCGGGTTCCGGTGCGCGTTGCGGTAGCGATCGACGAGGAGATAGAGATCGACGAGACCCTCCTCGCATCCCGCGCGGTAGCAGCTGCCGTAGAACAGCACCGCCAGCACGGCCGCACCGTGACGCGCCCGGGCCGCATCCGCCACCGCGCGGACCGCGGCGGGCACCGGTGCCGCGAGTTCGGCGTCGACGATCGCGCCGATGGCGGGCGGGATCTCAGAGGCGGACAAAGCGGAGCCGCTCCTCTGCGGTCACGGTGACCGGGAAATCCGGGGCCGGCCGGTAGATCTCCCCGTCCACCGTGAAGCGCGAAACCGGACGGATGTCGAGGCGATCCACGCCGCAGCTCTCGTACTCGGGAGGCAGCGGCCGGCGACCGCCGTAGAGCACCCGCGGCGCGTGCCGCAGCAGTTTCGGCGGCGGACAGGCGATGCTCGTGTAGCGGATCGGCCGGCCGCCGATGTTCCAGAACGGGCGCGAGCGCATCACCAGTCGGTCGAGAGTGGTCGCCAGCAGGAGCAGGCGGGCGGCCTCGCTCTCCTGCTCGCGATCGCGCACCACCCGCATCCGCTCGCAGCCGATCCCCGCCGCCTCCGGACCGCGGACGGTGGCCACCGAGAGCAGCCAGAGGAGGGTCAGAAGGTGGGCGAGCTCGCCGCGCAGCCCGCGACTGTGGATCGAGCCGGTACAGATGCGGATGGCGTCGACGATACCCGCCGCGCCGAAGAACATGCCGCGCACCGCCGGCCGGTCGGCGGCCCAGCGCACCTTCAGGATCGGACGGGCGATCAGATGGCGGTCGAGCTCGCCGGCATCCACCGCCGCCAGCAGGGTGGCGAGCCCGCGCGGCCCCGGATTGCGCAGCCCGATGTCGGCGGCGGTCATGTTGGCGGTGCCCCGCGGCAGGATGGCCACCGGCGGCGGCGGGTCCCAGATGCGGTGCGCGAACATCGCGGTGAGGGTCCGGCTGACCGTGCCGTCGCCGCCGCTGATCACCAGCAGCTCGATCCCGCGGGCCGCCATCTCCCGCAGCAGCTCGACGGAATCGCTACCCTCCTCGATGCGCAGATGGAGCACCTCGGGACGGCCGTCGAGCGCCCGGTCGAGCTCGCGGATGCGGCGCCGATTGCGTCCGCTGCGCGCGTTGCTGAGAATGCCGATGCGCATCCGCCCTACGCCGCCTCCGGCAGCGGCCTGCGGCGGCCGGGCATCTCGGCGCTCACCAGCATGCCGACGACGACCGCGGTCAGCAGCAGCGGCGGCCCCCAGGCGGCCGGCACCGGGGCGACGAAGCCCCCCTCCCCCAGCGCCAGCACGAAGCCGCCGAAGATCTGGAAGGCGAAGCCGGTCGCCAGCCCCTTGACGAACAGCGGCGTGATGCCGCCGACGCGGCGGAAACTGCGCAGGAAGCCGAAGGGCAGGATCAGCATCATCGCCGGAACGAGGCCGCCGGCCAGACGATAGTGCAGCCAGGTCCGGTGCGCGTGCACCGGCCGCATGCCGTAGCCCTCGGCCTCGACCACCCGCAGGAGATCGGCGTAGGCGAGTTCGGCCGCCGGCCGCGCCATCAGCGCCACCGCGTCGAGATCGATGCGCGCCGGCAGGAAGAGCCGCTCCAGGCGCCGGGTCTGGCGGCCGCCCACCGGGCGGCGGATCACCTCCTCGAGCTCGACGCCGTTTCCCACCAGCCGCCCGCGTGCGGCGTCGATGCGCTCCACCAGGGTGCCGTCCGCGGCCCGACGGAACACCACCACGTTCCGGAGCTCGCGCCGCTGGGCGGGATCGGCATCGAGACGGATCACGTCCTCCCCGCTCTGGATCCAGACGTAGTTGCGGTCGGCACCGAAGCGGGCCTGCTTGAAATCGCCCACCTCCCAGTCGCGCAGCACGGCCGTCGTCGGCGGCACCAGCAGTTCGTCGTTGGCGAACTTGAGCCCGACGAGGAGCACCGCCAGCGGCAGCATGCGCAGGGCCAGTCCGCCCGAGGACAGGCCGCTGCCCCACATCACCACGATCTCCCGGTGGCGCAGCAGATCGGCCACCGCGAACAGACCGGCGAGCAGCGCCGACAGCGGCAGCATCTCGCGCACGAGCGAGGGCAGGCGGAGCGCGCCGTAGGCGAGCATCGCCAGCGCGGGATTGGTGTCCCGCTTGAGCAGATCGTCGCTGGCGTCGATGAGGTCGAACAGCAGGCCGAAGGCGGCGACGGCGAAGATCACCACCGCGAGACGCAGGGCGAAATGCCGCATCAGGTACCGGTTCATCACCGTCATCATGCGCGCCCGGCCTGCTGGCGCCGCTGCAGCCAGGCGAGGACGCGCTCGAAGCCGCGATCCAGCACCGCACCGCGGGCCGGATCCGGTACCCGGGTGGCACGGCGCAGGAACAGCAGCACGCTCAGGAGCGCGAAGGCCGCGAAGGGCAGCCACAGCGTGGTCAGCGTGGGGGCCAGCCCGTCGTCGGCCAGCGATTCGCCCGTCTGCAGCACCTGGCTGTAGCCGACCAGCAGCAGAACGCCGACGATGAAGCCGTAGGAGCGGCGGCCGCGCCTGCGGCCGAGCGCGAGGGGCACCGCGAGCAGCGGAAGGAACGGCATCGACAGCGAGCGGACGAGCCGGCCGTCGAGCTCGGCCGCGATCTCCGCCGCCCGGATGCCCGGCCGCGACAGGCCGCGCAGGGAGAAGAGTTCGTCCAGGGTCAGTTCCCGCTCGTCCTGGCCGCGCGGGCGGAAACCGATCGGCTCGCTGCCCCGCAGATCGGTGGTGAACTCGCGAAAGCGCATGGTGAGGGCGGAGGGCAGCCGCTGGCTGCGGTCCTCGTCGGTGGTGCTGGGCACCACCTGCTGGACGCCGTTCTTGAGTTGCAGGAGCACGGGACGGGTGGCCCCCTCGACCACGATCCGCCCCGCCACCGCGGAAATGGTCACCGCGTCGCCGGTCTCCCCCTCGGAATAGAGGAACAGCGCCTCGAACCGCTCCTTCCCGTCGTCCAGTTCGCGCACGAGATAGGTGGTCCGGCCGAGGGTGGTGAAGACACCGGGTTCGAGCAGGGTCTGGAAGGACACGTTGGTGAGGGCGAACACCGCGGCACGGTAGGCGTAGCGGCTGTAGGGCTGGAGGTAGCCGACGAGCGCCATGTGGAGGGCGATCAGGAGGAACGACAGGCCGACCAGCGGGCGCGTGTAGCGCCAGATGCCGACGCCGCCCGCCTGCAGGGCGTCCAGCTCGCCTTCCCGCGACATCCGCGCGGTGGCCATGAACACGCCGAGGAAGAGGGCGGCCGGAAGGGCGAAGCCCATGTAGTGGGGGACGAGGTATCCCAGCATCTCGAAGACGGCGAACACGCTGCCCCGCCAGCCGACCACCAGATTGACCACCCGGATGGCGCGCTCGGCGAGGAGGGCGACGAGGGCGACCAGGATGATGGCCCCCATGGGCCGCAGCACCTGGACGAGAACGTAGCGGCTGAGCACGGTCACGGGACGCCACCCAGGAGACGGCCGGCCGGGACCCCCGCCTCCGGCCGCGGCAGCCGCAGTTCGCGCGTCGCACCGTCCGCGAACGCGAGCTCCCCCTCGACGAGGCGCCGGAGCCGGGCGCCGAGCCGCCAGCCCCCGGCCTGCCGCTCGATGTCGAACAGGAGATAGCCGCTCCGCTTCTCCGCGAGGTCGCCACCGTGCGAGGCGGAGGGCACGACGAAGGCGGGGACCGGTCCCCCCGGCCCCGCCAGGAACCCCTCGTGGAAGCGATGCTCGTGGCCGGAGAGGACGAGCTCGGCCCCCGCCCTCCGGATCACCGCACGGAAGGCCTCGCGGTCCTCGAGCGCCTTTCGCGGCCGGCTCACCGGCAGCGCCGGATGGTGGAGGAGGACGATGCGGAAGCGCCCTTCCGCGGCGAGCGCCACGAGCGCCGCCTCGAGCGCCCGGAGCTGCGCATCGCCCAGTCGCCCCGAGGCGTAGCCGGGCGGGCTCGGCACCGCGGTGGAGAGGCCGAGGATGGCGACGAACCCGCGGCGGCGCAGATAGGGGAACACCGGTTCCGCCGCCGCGTCGCCGCGCATCCACGCCGCCCAGTGCCGCCATCCCCGATCGGCCGCACCCGCCACGTAGGCGTCGTGGTTGCCGGGCACGAGGCTCACCTGCCGGGGCGGGCCGAGGGCCGCCAGCCACGCCGCCGCCCGCTCGTACTCCTCGGGCAGGGAGATGTTGACGAGATCGCCCGTCACCAGGAGATGGTCGGGCGCCTGCGCGCGCAGGTCGGCGACCAGGGCGTCCAGGATCTCGCGGCGGTGCAGCCGGTGGCGCTTCAGGTTCCAGGACAGCCAGCCCAGGATCCGCTTGTTCAGGAGCAGTCGGGGCGGCGCCGCCGGCATCGGCGCCAGATGGACGTCGCTCAGATGCGCGAAGCGCAGGGTGGCGGAACCGCTCACGCTGCCTCCCGGCGGGCGAGGAGCCGCTCCACGAGCTCGAGATCGGCCGGCCTGTCGACATCGACGGCGGCCTCGGCGAAGGGCAGCACCACCGCCCGCGCCCGGCCGCCGATGCGGCGGGAGGCCCGTTCCATCGCCGCATCGAGGGTGAGCCGCCGCAGCAGATAGGCGAGCAGGAGACCCGGACCGAGCGCCCGCGCGATGCGCCAGGGGCGCTTGCGATCCCGCTCCACCCGCTCCCAGAAGGCGAGGATGGCGGCGGCTCCCGGCCCCGCCAGCAGGAACAGGTTGGCGCCGGAAAAGGCGCGGTCGCGGAAGCGCAGGAAGGTGCGCCGCGTGTCCGGCAGCCGTTTGCGGATCGTCTCCTCGGCGACGAGGCCGGCGACCAGATCGGCGGCTTCGCGGCCCGCGAGATCGAGGAAGCCTTCCACCATCGCCACCGTCAGCAGCGGATGGTCGGCGGTGGTCACGAGCAGCGGCGGGCCGGTCTCGGCGAACAGGTCGGCCACCGACCGCGCGACGCTGGCGGCGGCGGGTGCCGCGCGCAGGCGCCCCGTGCGGACCACCTCGCGGAGACAGGCGGTGCGGTCGAGGATCGCCGGATCGGACAGGGCGACGTGGATGGTGCCGATGCGCGGCATCGAGGCCAGGGTGCCGACCACCCGGCACAGCATCGGCGTCCCCGCCACCGGCGCCAGACATTTGTGGCGCACTCCGGCCCGGACGGCCACGGGATCGGCCTCGCCGCGGCGATCGCCCGCGAGGACCAGGGCGGGAGTTTCGGCCGTCATGTCAGGCTTTTTTCGAAGATCCGGTAGGTCTTGTAGGGCACGCCGCCGATCCCTTCGATCAGTTCGCGGACCGGGCGGTTGTCCTCGAGCACCCAGGAGAGCTCGCCGCGCAGGACACCGCGACGGGCATGGTAGCTCCGCATGGCGTCGATCACCAGCAGCGCCAGCGCCGCGCCCCGCCGGGTCCCGTGAAAGCGTCGCGAAACGCCCATCAGGGGCATGCGCCAGCTCCTCACGCCGCGGACCTTGAGCCGCCACAGGAGGACCGCCCAGCCGAAGGGCAGGATCCGGCCGTCGAGCCCGCGGATCGCCTCGTTGAGATTGGGCAGGGTCACGCACATGGCGACCGGCTCGCCCGCCACCTCGCCGATGGCGAAACAGTTGGCATCGACCAGCGGCCGGATGCTGCGGGCCAGATAGTGCGCCTCCTCCTCGCCGAAAGGGATGAAGCCCCAGTTTTCGGCCCAGGCGTCGTTGAAGATGCGGCAGATGGTGGCGATCTCCTCGCGATAGTGCCGCATCTCCAGCGGGCGCACCCGGATCTCGCGGCTGTTCCGCACCCGCTCCAGCATCCGTGCGATGCGCGGCGGCCAGGAGCCCCGGACCTCGAAATCGTAGGCGACGAGATCCTTCGCCTTGCGGTAGCCGAGCGCCTCGAGGCGGGGCCGGTAGTAGGGACGGGCGTGCCCCATCATCATGTTCGGCCCGGTGTCGAACCCCTCGACCAGGAGCCCGCATTCGTCGTTGATGGAGGGGTTGAAGGGCCCCTGGATGCGACGCATGCCGCGCGCGCGGAGATCGGCCTCCGCGGTTTCCAGGAGCGCCGCGAACACCTCCGGATCGTCCTCGGCCTCGAGGAAACCGAAATGGCCGGTGGCGTCGTCGTAGCGCTCGAGATGGCGGCGGTTGACCTGGGCGCTGATACGCCCGACGCAGCGGTCGCCCCGAAAGGCCAGCCAGTAGCGGAGCTCGATGCCGCGCAGAAAGGGGTTCCGGCGCGCATCGAGATGCAGCAGCCGCTCGAAGGTGAGCGGTGCCACCCAGTGGGGATCGCCGGCGTAGATCTGCCGCGGCATGGTGACGAAGCGGCGGAGATCGCGCCGGTCCTCGACGGGGCGGACGTGCAGATCGCTCATCGGCCGGGAGACGGCCTCTCAGGCACTGGCACGGCGACGGCGCGCCTCGGCGAACTCCTCGTCCGCGGCCGACATCCGCGCCACCCAGGGATAGCGCTCGCGGTCCTCGCCGGCATAGCCGAGGTTGAACGCGGTGGCGCTCTTCGGCCAGTCGGACGCGCGATCGTAGAAGGTGCCGAAAAGGCGGTCCCAGAGGTTGCTGGTGATGCCGTAGTTGCCCTGCTCGTTGTGGAAATGATGGGCGAGATGGCGGCGCTTGACCTCCCGCAGCCAGCGCGACTTCGGCTTGAAGGGCAGATGCTCGACGCAGTGGACGAACTCGTAGAAGCAGAAGATCACGCATCCGGTGGCGAAGGCCGCGGCCGCTCCCGCCTTGCCGGCCACCAGCCCGCCCACGGGCAGGGTGACGAGGGCGATCACCGGCAGCGTGGTGTAGAGGGCGCCGAACAGTACCGAGAGGTCGTGCGGGTTCTGGTGGTGGTCGTAGTGGATCCGCTTCCACAGCTTGGCCGTGTAGGGACTCCGGTAGAGGAGCCGCGAATGGAGGATGTAGCGGTGCACGCCGTATTCGACCAGCGGATAGAGCACGAGCATGAGCAGGGCAGCGAGGATCGGCCCGCCGGCGCCGTCCGCCCAGGCCACCGCCGGGAACACCGCCGCCGCCGCCAGCAGCAGGTAGATCTGGATCGCATAGTAGGTGAAATAGGCCTTGACCAGGTCCCCGAGGCTCATCCTGTCGAGGCGGAAGCGCTTGGCGCTCCAGGGTCCCCACACGAGCGGCATGATCGCTCTCCCGAAACGACACCCGGGCCTTCGTGCCATTGCGATCCTAGCTAGTCCCGGAGGCCGCCGAGAGCAAGGCGGACGGCCGCCGCCCCGGTCAGCCGGCGGCTTCTTTCCCGGCCTCCGGCCCGGGCTCGTCGGGAGAGCTCCATTCGCGGATCAGGGCCATGGCCAGAGCGAGCAGCGTGGGACCGAGGAAGATGCCCAGAAAGCCGAAGGCCGCGGCACCGCCGATGATGCCCATGAAGGCGATCAGGAAGGGCAGCTTGCTGCCGCGGCTGATCAGATAGGGGCGGATGAAATTGTCGGCGCCGCTGATGACGAGCACGCCCCAGAGCGCCATGAACAGGCCCCAGCCCAGCCCGTGGACATAGTAGAGCCAGATGGCTGTGGGCAGCCAGACGAGCGGGGCGCCCACCGGGAACAGGGACAGGATGAAGGTGACGAAGCCCAGCAGGAAGGCCGCCGGCACCCCGGCGATCAGGAAGCCCACCACCGCGAGGCCGCCCTGGACGATGGCCGTGCCCACCGTGCCGTAGACGATGCCCCGCACCGTGTTCTCGCCCACGGCGAAGAACTGGAGCGCGCTTTCGCCGGCGATGCGTTCGCCCGCCGCCCGCAGATAGCGGCCGATGGTCGCACCGTCCCGATAGAAGAAGTAGGCGGCGAGCACGCTCATGCTGACCTGGAGGATGGCGGTGCCGGCGGTGAGCCCG
>Ga0256830_1002389_pt1 | contig 12422 bp, 13 predicted proteins | sample 128326metaG_FD_190537 | JGI IMG/M metagenome (GOLD analysis project Ga0256830, IMG submission 190537) | Hydrothermal vent microbial communities from Lau Basin, Pacific Ocean - 128-326 | ecosystem: Environmental > Aquatic > Marine > Hydrothermal vents | place: Pacific Ocean: Lau Basin | collected...
GGTAAGGAGAAACGTCAGAAAAGTCATTCTGATACACGGAGGATTATCCTGGATTGCTGGGGATTTTGCGGTGATGGTGTTTGTTCTTGGTTATTCTTTAAGGTAAATTTCGCTGTCGCTGTTTGTGGTAAGTGGCTGGCAACAGAAGTCCATTTCAGCTATGTTTGGACAAGAAATACGACAGTTTTATTAAACATCCACCAAATTCTGCAGTAATGCTGGGGTTTGCTGAGAAGCTCAGAGATCCTCTTTACAAGAATTCATTTTTTATAATGCTGTCCTCAATAACCAACGCTGGCTTTGGATTCTTCTTCTGGATGATTGCTGCCAGACTGTATTCTGCCGAAGATGTTGGAATTGCCACGGCTTTGTGGTCTTCTCTTGTTTTGATTATTCTGTTGTCCCGTTTGGGATTTGATTTTTCGATAATCAGGTTTTTTCCAAACGGAGACAAGAGCAGGATTCTCAGCACAAGTGTTGTGATTTCTACTTTGTTTGCCATAGCTTTAGGATTGCTTTTCGTTGCCAAAATAAATATCTTCTCACCAAAGCTTCACTTACTAAAAAATCCTCTGTATGCTTCAATATTTCTGACAACTGTTTTGACGTACTCTGTTATCTCCCTAACAGCACAGTCTTTTATTGCACTGAGAAGAGGAGAGTTTTATTTCTTTCAAACTGTGGTTCAGGTGTCAAGAATTGTAGTTGTATTCTTTTTGACTTTTCTTGGTGCAATGGGTATTTTTGGATCATTCAGTCTTTCACTCAGTCTTGCTTTAATCATTGCACTTTTGCTGATAAACAGGATGATTGGATATAGTCTATCGATAGACAAGAGCTACATAAAAGAGTCCTTCAGATTTTCCGCCGGAAATTACTTTGCCAACCTTTTCAGTTTTGCACCCAACCAAATACTGCCGATAATGGTTTTAAACTTGCTCGGAGCAGAGAAGGCAGCTTACTACTACATAGCCTTTGCAATCGCTAGGCTGATATTTATGATTCCGAATGCCATATCAATGTCTTTGTTCGTTGAAGGTAGTCATGGAGAGTCTCTGAGAAAGATTGTTTTTAGGTCAATTGTGGCTATCGCTTGTTTGCTTACACCTGTTATTGTCTTTGTTTATTTCCTTGGCAGCCATATTCTGCAGTTTTTTGGTAAGAGTTACATCCAAGCTTTTGAGCTTTTAAGACTGTTTGCGTTGTCAAGCTTCTTTGTTGCTATAGTATATGTTTATTTAGCTGTGAAGAGGGTGCAAATTGGAGTGAAAAACATAATATTTTTGAACAGCTTAACATGCCTTCTTTTACTTTTGTTAAGCTATTTGCTAATTCCAAAAACTGGAATTGTTGGAGTTGGATACTCGTGGATTATAAGTTATTCAATCGGAACTTTGGTTGTTGCATATTTTTTATTGAGAAACATACATAAAGAGAATGAAGCATATTAAGATTCATAATTTACGTGTTTTAAATAATGTGGTTAAAACATCAAATTATATTATGTAAAGAAAATTATGAGTATAACCATCCTTCAATATCTGGGTTGCTATATATTCTACTAATATTCATAACAGCTCTTAAGTATTCATTTTTGTCTAGAGGACTCTTCAGAACTTTTTCACCTGGACTAATCATAACATAATATGGTCTATTTAGGTATGTATTTCTCCATATGAATAATTTATCTCTGTAATATGATTTCGACACATCTGAAAACGGTTTTATGTATTCATCACTCCATCCAGCTATTGCATATTTTGTTCGAACCCACCAGTAAATAGCCGTTTTAGAAAAGAAATAGTCACTAAACACACGATCTTCACCTGTTAAATATATAAGAGTCTGCGTACCATATAATTCAGGAGAAGATATAGATTCTTTTTTAAAATAAGTTTTTAAAAAAGGTGGATTGTCATAATTAGAGTTAGGTGAAATTATAGATGATGTAATCACGATTAATATAAGTAAATACACTATGATAGTAATTTTTCTATTATTAAACACAGTACCAAACGCCAAGCTCACTAGTAGAAACAGATATACAAAAATTCTGCCAACAAAGTATTTTGTTAGACCCACTAATGATAATATGTACCCATACACTGCCGCAATTACAATTCCACCGAGAAGGTGATATTTGATCCAATCTATCGGTTGATGATCTTTTTCTTGAATTTTACCTACTAATACAATAAAGACAAATATTAGGAGAATATACATACCTATATTTCCTGTTAAAATATATATATTGGCGATTGAAGACTTGTGTGAAACGTACATTTGGATAAATTCTGATCTCATATCTAGCAGTGTCAGGAAACTTCTTACAGCCATCGGAAAAGTATTTAATCCGTGTTTTTTTGCTATAACTGTGTTATAAGCCAAGAATACTACTAAGGCAACAATAAAAATTTTTTCTTGTGTCCTCTTCCGTGGGCCCTTAAATAGAATTTTTTCGCTAATAATACTACCTGCTAGGAGTAATGATATAATTCCAGCAGATGTCGGATGCGATATATTAATTAATAATATATAAAAATACATGAATGAATAATATATCAAATTATTTCTAGTAGTACTTTTATAATAAAAATATATAAGAAAAATATATAAAAAAGCTCCAAAAGAAGTGGTTTGAGGCGAATACGACCAGAACACTTTCATATCAGAGATTGAATAAATACTTGCACCTATGAGCGAGATTTTCGAACTTCCAGTTGTATTTTTAAGGAATACATAAACCATCATAAATGGAACGACTATTATTGGTAGAACTACTCCAAGGTATCCAGCATCTTTTATATTTATATTTAAAATATCCTTTACTGTAGCTATCCAAATATGTAATACAGGAAAATAATATTCTTTTAAGCCCTTCAATACTTCCGTATTTCCATAATCTGAAATAAGCTTTGATGATTTTAGATGGCACCATACATCGAATCCCAAAAATCCAGCTGTTGAATAATACTTTAATGTTATAAATATTGCAATTGCAACTAAGACAGATAATACGCGTGGAAAATAATACTCACTATATATTAAAGAAATAAATATTATCAATATTATAATTATATGGAAATACATATTTTCTCGAAAAATCACTAATGTTAGTCCTAATGCTAACCATAACAAAATAAGTGATATCAATATAAATTTATTATATATTTTTCTATCAATATTAGTACCACCAAAGGTGTGATCAACCTTTGACAATATATCTGCAACGAGATACATAAAAATACCTACAAGCGTCGCGCTACTGTAAACTAAAATCTGTGGAATCCAAGTAATAAGATATGCGATCACCCCGCAAATACTCCCCAATAATAAAAAATATATCGTGATTTTTTCTAACCGGGTTTGTTTAAAAATCACCACAATATCACCTCATCTTAAATTTAAATTTAAAAAATTTCAATGAAAAAGGTTTTTAATTTTTTTGTATAATATTTAATATAATATTTTAATGCATATCGACCTCTCTTAGCATTATATTCTCTTATTTCAACATCTAATATTTTTGGAGATTTATTTACTAACATACTAAGGTATCCACATAAGTATGCCAGCCCTGTATAGAAGGGATATCTACAAGAGTAAAGCAAAAAGTGTAGTAATACAGTATCTAAACCAGCATCAATATAATAATGTACTTCCCCCAAATAAAATTTCCCCTTCCAAAAGCCACCACTACTATGTGTTAATCGTTTCTGGATAGCTATTACTTCTTTCAATTGTGCTGTCCTCCACCCCCTATTCTTCGCTTTAATAACTAAAATTGTATCGTGCGACGGTTCTATAGGGTATCTTAAGTCCAAGATTATTTCCTTTCTATACAGTCGTCCTGTATTTCTAGGCATGTCCAATCTAGTGTGCTCCCATCTAAGTTTTCCATTTCTCTCAAGATAGTGCACTCCACCACTAACAATTCCCAATCTTTCATTTTTTTCTAAAGCCTTGATCAACTTTTCAAAATAATTTGGCTCGATAATTGTATCTGAGTCCAATATCCCCAAATAATTAAAACCAATCTTATGTTTTTTTGAATAGTTGATGGCGTAATCTATTCCAGATTTACATACATAAGCTATCCTAAATCCGCGTTTACAAAAAGTAGAAGAGCAAACTCGTTGTGGAGGTAACCTTAAATGTTTTATCCAACTATAATTTCTCGCTAACTCTTTAATTATTTCTGGAGTATTGTCGACGCTACCATCATCTACTATTACCCACAGTCTCGGTCGGACTGACTGGTTTATGACTGAATCTGCAACTTCAGGCAGATTATCTTCTTCATTTTTGGCAGGAGTTATCAAGATATACTCGCCCATTAAAAAACCTCCAGTCCAAATACTCTTTAACTTTGTTGGTTATTTTCTTACCAGCCATCCCATCACCAAACTTATAAGAATAAGTTTCACCACTTGGTTCAAATTCTCTAGTAGCCTTTAATATCTTCTCTTTATCTGCACCAACCAGAATATTCCAGCCATCTTCAACAGTTTCAACCCATTCCGTTCTTTCCCTCAACGTTATACAGGGCACTTTCAAAAAGTAAGCCTCCTTCTGCACACCACCGCTGTCAGTTAAAATCTTTTTTGCATTTTTTTCAAGCATAAGCATATCTAAATAGCCAACTGGCTTAATCAAAAGCACGTTCTCAGCCTTTTCGAGCTTTTCATACAATCCATAAACTTTTAAGAACTTTACAGTTCTTGGATGGGCTGGAAAAACGATTAATTCTCCACATCCAATAAATGCGTTGACTATATTTTCTAGATTCTTCTTATTATCTGTATTTTCAGCCCTGTGAACAGTTGCTAAGCAGTATTCTTTTGGCTTTAATCCCAATTCATCTAAGATTTTCGATTCTCTTTCAGCAATTTTGATGTTGTAAAGCAGTGCATCGAACATAACATCTCCAGTTAGATAGACTCCATTTCGTATTCCTTCATTATACAAATTTTTTACAGCGGTTTCCGTGGGAGCAAAGAGGTAATCGCTAACATGATCAGTCAAAACCCTGTTGACTTCCTCAGGCATTCTCTTATCGAAGCTTCTCAATCCAGCTTCAACGTGAGCAACCTTAATATGAAGTTTCACAGCAGCCAAAGCTCCGGCTAATGTTGAATTGGTGTCACCATAAACCAAAACCAAATCCGGCTTTTCTTTGAGCAATACATCTTCAATTCTCTTCAGCATTTCTCCAGTCTGATAACCATGACTTCCAGAACCAACTTCTAAATAATAATCTGACTCTGGAATGTTTAGCTGTTCAAAGAATATCCTGTTCATCTCGTAGTCGTAATGCTGTCCTGTATGGATTACAACCTCGTCAAAGTGCTTCCTTAACTCCCTCGAAACTGGAGCCATCTTGATAAACTGCGGACGAGCACCAACGATTGTGGCGATTTTCATATTATCTCACCTAAATCTATACTGGATCTGTGGATTTTCTCGAAACTTGTAAAGGCTTTCAGGATAATTCTCGATGAACCATACCATAAATGCAGTTATGTCTATCTTTTTCTTGAAGAGTTCTTTCCTTTTCTTCTGCCATTCTCTTTTAATGTTATCTATCTGTATTAATTCCTCTGCCTTTTTGATTGCCTCTTTTGGATCCCTAATGTTAAAAAGCAAGCCAAATTTCTTTTCAAGTTCAATGAAATTTCCCATATCTTTTACTCCTACAAATTTATTACTCCTTATGGTGGGAGTTCCAAGCAACGCCCCCTCAGTTGCCATAGTTTGAGTATCTGTAACCAGTAATTTTGCATAATAAATCACGTCATGTATCCTGCTTTTTGGAATCCTAAGCACTTTGTCTTCAATCTCACGAGGAACTTTCCCTTCAGAGGACACAAAGACGTGTGCATACTTCCCAAGTTTTCTGACCAGTTCTATTCTGTCTTCTTTAGTAAATCCTTTTATACCAGCATCATGGACTGCATCAAAGGCATTGAACCTGAGGAGAACGTAATCCTCCCCCTTAGAAATACCTAAGAGATCAAAAATATCATCTTTAGGCGTATAGTAGTTTGGATGCAGGTAAGCAAGTTCTTTGTAGCTTGCAACTTTCAGATGTTTCGTCCCGAGATTCTGTTGGAAAGATTCTGGGGTTAAGAGGACATCTACAAAAGGCATGAAAGCCTTAAACTGTATTGAATAGGTGAGGGGATTCACCCTTGGCTCTGAATCGTTGAAAACAATGCAATTAGACCTAAGAAAAAGAGATGTGTATGCATCATAAACGCCGAACCCTATAACCACATCTGGTTTAAACTCTTTTAAGTATCTGTATGCTCTGATTACATCAAACGGTAACGATGCAATTTTGCCATATTTGGATTCTGCGTTGGTGGAGAAGACAACTGGTTCAAAACCCAGTTCTTTTGCCAGTTCGAGCGTTTCGCCGTATTTCCTGAAAAGCATATTGACTTTGTTTCCGTTTTCTACTAAATAATTAGCCATATTTTTATAAAAGTGAAACTGGGCAGGAGTATTTATGAAAATAGCGATGTTACTCATACTCCTTCAACCCCTTTCTGAGCATTGCTTCCCATACACAAGAAGTCAAGAACACGACAGACCCAACAGCCAATACTTCCAATGCCATTTTCGGAGAAATAAATAACATTAGAAAACTTCCAACAATCAATATAAAACCTATTAGATACAAAAAACCTATAGGGTTTCCCTTTTTTATGTATTCCACCCAAATTCTCCAAAGAAATGATCTTAGCAGAAACCAGCTCGTGCTGATTATAAATTTTGAATACTTTATTTTCGAACTTTCACCAATTTTATATCTTATCTTGACCGGAACATTCACAACTCTTAAACCTGCTACGCTTGCCTTTATCAGCAGATCGTTCTCAAACGCATATCCTTTATACAATTTGTCTAAATCAATTTTTTTCAGAGCATTGGTTGCAATAGCTACATATCCATTTTGCGGATCTCCGATATGCCAGTATCCTGAAGCTATTTTTGTCAGTATTGTAAGTAAAAATGTTCCAAAACGTCTCCAGTAACTCATTCGAAGATTGTAGTCTTTTCTTATAAATCTATTTCCTTTACTAAAATCTACTTTCCCATCAACTATTGGATCAAGTAAAGCTGGCAAATCTTCTGGATCCATCTGCCCGTCTGCATCCATTGCAACAAGTATATCCATACCACCTTTATTCCCGCCTTCCAACCGCTGATAGTTGCAGCTCCTTTGCCCATGTTCTTCTCATGACGAATCAAAGAAATTCTTAGATCCCTCTTAGAGAATTGTTCCGCAATCTCAGCAGTTCTGTCTTCTGAACAATCGTCAACGACGTAGATTCTATCAACAAAAGAAGGAATTCCTTTGAGGGTTTCACCAATTAGCTTCTCTTCATTATATGCTGGCACAGCTACCCCAATTTTATATCCTTTATACATCGGCTAAACCCTCACAATTATTTTTAGCTCAAACGCATCAAACACAACATCAGCTTCATCAGGTTCAATCCATCTCAATCCGAGCTTTTCAATTTCTTCCTTGCTAAACATTTCATCGTAAACAAACACATTCAACCCCTTTTCCATCAAAAACTTTGCCAACGCAAGATTTCTGCTGTGGTAAAGCTCTTTGACACCTTTCCTGAACGTTATCTCTTTAATACATATCTTTACTTTATTCAAAGGCTTGTTGATCTTCATACACTCCAGAACTATCTTCTCAGCCCAGTAATTTACCATTTCATCGTTAAGCTTTCTCGCAGTTCTTAACAACTCAGTATAACTGAATTTACCCCTCCTTTCCATCTCTTTAATCAAAAACCATGGGTACACAGGAATACAGTGCCCCCCAACTCCCGTAGATGGCTGATGTATGTGACAGTATTCGTGATTCGCATACTCTCTTGCTTCATAAAAATCAACACCAAGCTCATTTGCAATCTTGAAAAGCTCATTTGCTAATGCAATATTCACATCTCTGTAACACCCTTCCATCAACTTAATAAATTCTGCAACTCTCGCAGATGAAACCAGATGCAAATTAGGGATGAACTTTTTGTATACTTCGAAAGCTTTAATCCCGCTTTCTTTATCCACTCCTCCTATAACTTTCGGAAATTCCTTCAATCGAGAGATGCTATAACCAGTCATTATTCTCTCTGGGGAGTACGCCAAATAGAATTCACCAAGCTTTAGTCCACTCTCCTCTTCAAGCCATCTTTTTGCCAGTAATTCGGTAGTCATCGGTGGAACTGTAGTTTCCAGAACAACTAAATCTCCTCTCTTCAATATTCTACCTACATTTCTGAAGGCATTCTCCAGAATTCTAAAATCTGGGTTGTAATTTTCGTCAATAAGCAAGGGTACTATAACTACAAACATGTTACAGTCTGCAGCATCATCATATCTTTGAGTGGCAACGAGATTTTTGCTGGCATGCTTTTTAATCAGCTCATCCAACCCAGCCTCCTCTGGAATCGGATTTATACCCCTGTTAATCATTTCACATTTTCTCTCATCAATGTCTACTCCAACAACTTCAAAGCCACTATCAGCTATAACAGCAGCCAGTGGTAATCCAGCTCTGCCCAGTCCAATCACAGCAACCTTCACTTTAACCACTCCTTTCTAATTTCTACAGTTTTCCTGCACGAACATCTGTAGATAATCTTCTCATCATTCTTTTCTACAATTTCACTCAGCTTCTTCCCACAATAGCAGACGAAACCTTTCAACCTTGCAGGATTGCCATACACCAAGCCAAAGGGTGGAACATCTCTTGTTACAACGCTTCCAGCTCCTATCATAGCGTATTCTCCAATTGTAATCCCGCAAATGATAGTTGAATTTGCTCCTATACTTGCCCCCCTCTTAACCAGAGTCGGAATAATTTTATCTTCATTCCAGATAAAAGCTCTTGGATACAGATCGTTTGTAAATGTAACAGAAGGTCCGATAAACACGTCATCTTCTATTTTGACCCCTCTATAAACGGAAACAAAATTCTGTATCTTCACGTTGTTTCCTATTTCAACTTCAGTATCGATGTAAACACTCTTTCCGATATTACAATTTTTGCCAACCTTAGCTTTCTCTCTTATGTGGACAAAATGCCATATCTTCGTTCCTTCTCCTATTTCGTTGGTTTCTACCACCGCAGTAGGATGTTTGAAATATTTCATAATTTTGACCCTTCAATTCTTTCTGCAATTTTTAAGTTTAGGACTCCATGCTCGAGTGTGACGGGAAACTGTTTTCCCCTTTTAACACACTCGATGAATGTTTTCAGTTCTTCCCTTAACGGTTCAACTCTGCTAACCAGCACTTTTTCAATTATATTTTCCTGCGCGTATCTGGTATTCTCCTCCCCGTATTTTTCTGGTTTCCTATAGATGTATATTTCCTGAGTCATGAAATCTCCATCGATTGTAAATCCATCTTCTTCAACATAGATTGTCCTTATTTTCTTGCATGCAACTCTGCTTGCAGATATCGAAACTATGCAATCTTCAAACTTTACAACCACCTTTCGAATGTCATCGTTTCCTGCTGAATACAGCTCGAAATGTTCGTTATTGTTAAAAAAATAGTTCCAAGTAATATCGATATCGTGGATCATCAGATCAAGCACAACACTCACATCGTTTATCCGTGATGATGCTGGATTGTGCCTCTGTATTTCGATATATCTGGGGTCCGATATGAGCTTTTTCACTTCTTTTACAACTGGATTAAATCTCTCGATATGTCCAACCCCAACAGTCAGGGCATCTTTCTTTTCTGCAATTTTTAGCAGTTCCTCGCCTTCTATCGATGTGGGTGTAACAGGCTTTTCGATTAGACAGTTAACGTTATTGTCGATCGCCATTTTTGCAACTTTAAAATGGTATTTCGTCGGGACGCAAATACTGACAGCATCGACTTTTTTAAGCAGAGAGTCGATAGAATTGCAGGCAACTACTTCAAACCGCTCGTTTATTCTCTTCAATGCTGCCTTGTCAATATCATATACACAAACTTCTTCGATATCTCTTAGCTCAGAATATATGCGCACATGGTTTTTCCCCATTATTCCTAACCCAATCACTCCAATATCCATCCTAATCACCCACGTCATTAATCTTCTCGCAAATGTATCTCAAATCATCATCCGTTAGTGCTGGATGCACGGGCAAACTCAAAACAACTATTGAAAGCTCTGTAGAAACTGGGCACAGATCTTCGGGATAACCCAGTTCCCGATACAACGGTTGCTTATGAATTGGCATCGGGTAGTGGATGGCGGTATCAATTCCATTTTCGCTTAAATAATTAATGAACTCATCTCTTTTCATTGGAAAGTCTTCTTTGATCTTGACCACATACTGGTGATAAACATGCTTCACATCCTTCTTTTTGTATGGTGTTTCGAGCGGAACTTTCAAATGCCTGCTCAGGAATTCTGCGTTTTTTACCCTCTTCTCATTAAAGTTTTCAAGTTTTTTTAATTGAGCGATACCAATTGCTGCCTGAATGTTTGTCATTCGATAGTTATGCCCCAAAACTGCGTGCAGATACTTTTTATCCTGTCCGTGATTGGTTATAAGTCTTAATCTCCTTTCTACTTCTTTATTATTGGTTAGTACCATTCCTCCCTCCCCTGTAGTCATGTTTTTTGTAGGATAGAATGAGAAGCAGCTGACAGTTCCGAAACTTCCAACTTTCTTTCCTTTGTATTCTGCTCCATGAGCCTGAGCGCAATCCTCAATTAGGAATAAGTCGTGATCTTCACAGATTTCCTGTATAGCTTTCACATCAAATGGGTGACCAAATAAGTGTACACCAATGATCGCTTTTGTTCTTGGTGTAATCTTCTCCATTACGTCATCGGAGTCTATAGTGAATGTTTTTTCATCCACATCTGCAAAAACTGGTTTTGCATTTTGGAACAACACAGCGTTGGCTGTAGCTATAAACGTGAAATCTGGAACTATTACTTCATCTCCACTTTTCACTCCCAAGGCTTTTGATGCAATATCCAATGCTACCGTTCCGCTTGTTGTGGCCACAGCATATTTAACCCCAATATATTTTGCAAACTCTTCTTCAAATTTCATTACCCATTCTCCACTGGCAAGCATTCCAGATTTTAGCACTTCTACAACGTTTTTGATTTCTAATTCATCTATTAGCGGTTTTGAGATTGAGATCATGCTTTAAGATCACCTCACGATGTAGCAGTATTTGCTGAAGCCAGCATATTCAACATAAGATTGTCTGGTATTTAGTCTCGTTAAAATTACCCACGTTGGATGTATAAACATGTACTTCATTTCCCTGCTCAGCTAAACGCCTCGCAACTTCATAAGCATAAATACCAGAACCAGTAGGATAAGCCGGTCCCCAGAAAGCGGTCACCATTGCGACCTTCATACTTTCACCTTTAAATTTTATTTTTAATCATAAATTAAAACAAGATTATATAACGCCACAGATCGACTCTCCTAAATGTTACTCTTCGGACAACATTGGAATCACATGCGGAGTTGCATGGTTTGCCAAATCCAAACTGAACATCAAAATGGATTACAGGTTGATATCCATAGGCTCACTGCTACACCTAAACAACAGCAGAGTCTTTAGACACACTCTGATATTCATTCTCCTCCTTATTGGCTTGAAATACAGAAAATCCCTGTTTTTTATCCTTTGCATCCTTTCTCCACTTGATCGAAGATGAGATGTGGAACGAGCCGCAAACGCTCTTCTGACCTTTATTGGGTTTTAAATTTTTTACTCAGTTGCAGTAACTGAGCTTAAGCAATCCTCCATGTACTTCATGTGATTGTAGGTGACAACGATTACACTCGCCTTGTTCGATAGCGTCTCAATCACTATCCATTTGTTTTAGTAACCCAAATACTTTTTTAGCCTGAAAATTCCCTGTCATAAGATCTCAATCCAGCTTCAACGTGTCCAGCCTTAATGTGCAGTTTTGCAGCGGCTAAGGCTCCAGCCATTATCTTACCAGTCTGCTCCACATGAGTTCCGGAACCGACATCCAGTTTATGCTTAGGCTGAGGTAGTTCCAGCTCTTCGAAGAACACCCTGTCCATTTTGTAAGAGTAATGGTGACCCATATGTAAGATAGAGTAATCCAGTCCCCCTTTTCACATTCTCTTATCACAGGGCTCATCTCGATTATTTCTGGACGTATGCCGGGGATTGTGGATATCACTGTCCCCTTTACCACCTTTTCCGGTTGAAAACAAATTCACTCAAAACTTCAGCCAGAGTGACATCACTCCAGCAACACATCCTCAACTTCTTTTTTGAAGTGATATCTATCTTTATCCTTCAGTTCTTCCATTATCTGTTTTATTTCCTCTCTGTCCGCGAGCCCCTTCTCCTTGCATACCAGAAGCAACTCGGGAATGTTGAATACA
>Ga0256830_1002390_pt1 | contig 12416 bp, 14 predicted proteins | sample 128326metaG_FD_190537 | JGI IMG/M metagenome (GOLD analysis project Ga0256830, IMG submission 190537) | Hydrothermal vent microbial communities from Lau Basin, Pacific Ocean - 128-326 | ecosystem: Environmental > Aquatic > Marine > Hydrothermal vents | place: Pacific Ocean: Lau Basin | collected...
CAATTTTTACAAGCGCGCCTTCATTTTTTAAGTCATTTATTATTTTTTTTCTGACTTCAAATCTATCCATTCCCGAATACTTTTCAAAGCCATCTTCAATAGCATGTTTTTGGTCAATTTTTCCGGTATCATCAAAAATATCTATGGTGGGAAGTTTATGTTTTTTGCCAAGCTCAAAGTCATTTGGGTCGTGTCCTGGGGTAACCTTCAAAACTCCCGTTCCAAAGTCTGTTGTAACATAATTGTCAGCTAAAACCGGTATCTCACGTCCGGTTATCGGCATTATTGATATTTTTCCTATTTGTTCTTTATACCTTTTATCTTTTGGGTTTACCACAAGGGCGGTATCTCCTAAAAGTGTTTCCGGACGAGTTGTCGCTACAACCAAAAAACCGCCATCAAGCATTGAATATTTTATATAATATAAGTTTCCATCAATTTCTTTATGCTCCACTTCATCATCAGCCAAGGTGGAAATACAACGCGGACACCAGTTTACCATTCTAAACCCTCTGTAGATAAGTCCGTCATTGTACATATTTACAAATATTTTAGACACAGCTTTAGACAATCCTTCATCAAGGGTGTATCTTTCGCGAGACCAATCACAAGATGAGCCCATCTTTTTTATTTGTTTTTTTATTGTAGTTTTAGAATTTTTTACAAACTTATCAACTTCTTTTAAGAATTTTACTCTGCCCAAATCTTCTTTTGAAATTCCATCTTTTGCCAAAAGTTTTTCAACCACATTTTGAGTGGCAATGGAAGCGTGATCGGTCCCCGGTACCCAGAGTGTTTTTTTTCCACGCATTCGGTGAAAGCGAATTTCTGCATCTTGAATGGCTAGCATTAGAGTATGTCCGACATGCAAAACACCGGTCGCATTTGGCGGCGGCATTACTATTGAGTAAGATTTTTTTCTCAATTTTTGTTTCGGCAGTTTATCAGGATTAAAATATCCGGATTTTTCCCAAGTTTTATATATTTTATCTTCCACCTTTTGAGCTTCGTAAGCTTTGGGAAGTTCTTTTACTTGTTTTGTTTTTGTTCTTTTCATAAAGTAAATAATAGCTTTTTTGATGCAAAAACTCAAGCTAGGTTTTTTTGCCTTAACTTAAAAACTTAGTGACCCGACCACTAAGTTTTTTATTTAAGTTCTTTTTTGTAATTTTTATAAATAGTATTTTCCTGAAATTCTTGAATATTTAAATAAATTTTGCATATCTTAATTAGAACTAAATTAAGGAAATAAAAAATCCTAACGCATATGGGCGTCAGGATTAGAAAGATTGAGCTTTGGATTTATTATTTATAATAATAGGGTCTCTGTTGCCGTCCGAAAGTTGCGTCAATAAAGATTTGCAGTCGGATCGCAAATGGTTCTTTTTGCGCTTTTTTGAAAAAAGACATCGCATCTTTCTCAAAAAGTTTTTCAGCAGTCTCAAGACCAAGCTCTTGATATCGGTTTTTAAAAAGATCTGACTGCCGGTAAAGAAACTTTGCCTGAATGGCAAGACCGGCAAAGTATGGCTTAAGTAGCCGGTATTTTAATTCTAAAAAAAGTGCGTAAAGGACTAGAGCTTTCAGTTTTATTTTTTCAAGCAGCATTTTTAATCCCTCTATAAAAAATTGAATTAATTTTATAATAAATCATTTTCATATTTTTGTCAAATCAGATTTTTTTTGCTAATCTGTATAATATGAAAAAAACACAAAATAATATTAAAATAAAAAACTTGGAAAAAATAGCCAAGCTTTTAACAGAAGCCGAGTCCTTGGTGGGTTGTTCGTATAAATACGGAGCATATTTGCAAAAGCCAAAAGACATTGAAAAGGAATTTGATTGTTCTTCTTTCGCTCAATATCTTTATAAAAGAGTGGGGGTTAAACTTCCAAGAAGCACGCTTTTTCAAGCGGCGGAGGGCGAGGAAGTAAAAGGGAGAAACTTCCTTCCCGGAGATCTCTTGTTTTTCAGAAGTGACAGGGGGCATTATTATGATGATCTTTTTTCAAAAAAGAGAGTTTGTATAGGGCATGTTGCGGTATTTTTAGCAGATGATCTTATTGCGCATGCAAAAAGCAGTCTTGGCGGAGTTGTCTTGCAAAAGCTTTCTGAGCTGCAAAAAGATAAAAATTATAAAATAGTTTTAGCAAAGAGATATTTAAAAATTTCAGATATTGGAGCTTATAAAATTTTACCCTTTTCTCAGTTTTTGGATATTAAAGAAAAGAAATGGAAAAATAAAAGCTGCGGTATAGTTTCTCTTGCGATGATATTAAGCTTTTTTGAAAAGAAAAAAATAAATTCAAATGAAATCTTAAAAAAGGCGCTAAAAATAGAAGGGGCTTATTTAAAAAATATTGGCTGGACTCACAAAACTTTTGAAGTATTGGCCGGGCAATTTGGATTTTTCGGAAAAGCTTATGATTTTTTTGAAAAAAAAGACAGCTTTGTTTTTGGAAAATTAGTGGAATTTTTAAAACAGGCTCCCGTTATGGTTTCCATTCATAAAGATTTTAATCCGAAAAATTCGGGACATTTGGTGGTGATTTCCGGAATAAAAAATGCTAAAGTTCAGTATTATGACCCCAACACCAAAACAAGAAAAAGTGTAAAAAGAGAAATAGATATCTACAAGTTTTTAAAAGGCTGGAAAAGAAGATTTGTTGTCATTGAGAAAGCTTTATTTTTAATAAAAAAATAGACCTCGGTTTGTTTGAGGTCTAAAATTTGTGTTTAGTTTGTTGTTTTAACTGCTCCCGGTATAATCTTGCTTATATAAGCCATAGCCAGAGCGGATAAAACAAAAGTCATATGAATTCCGACTTGAGCTACAATTGTTTTTGTGTCATATGAGGATGCGTTAATGAAAGTTTTTAAAAGGTGTATGGATGAGATGCCGATGAGAGCCATGGAAAGCTTTACTTTCATTGTGCTTGCGTCTATATGACTTAGCCATTCCGGGTTATCGGGATGATTTTCCTTGTAAAGTCTTGATACGAAAGTCTCATATCCGCCCATAATAACCATAATAAGCAAATTTGCTATCATAACTACATCAATAAGACCCAAAACCAGAAGCATTATCTCTACTTCTTTTAGGCTGGCAGCACCCAAAACCAAGTGTAAAAGCTCAACCAAGAAATGATAGACATAGACACATTGCGCAATAATGAGCCCGATGTAAAGCGGGGCTTGAAGCCATCTGCTAAAAAATATAAAATTTGCCAGCCATTTTAAGACGGGATTATCGTGAGTAATTTTCATTAAAAACTCCTTATTGTGATGTAAAAGGGCAAAACCAAAGAAGTATATAAAATATATAGGATAATTATTTCCATGTCAAATTAAGATAGTCTAAATTTAAAGCGCCAAAGCCTTAGGCTTTGGCGCTTTAAATAGTAAAATAAAATTTGAGCTTTTAAAAAAGTTTTGCAAAAACTCTTTTTTTCATATTTTTTGCAATAAGATTCCAGTTATATTTTTCAATTGAGTTTTTTAAAGTTTTTGTGATAAACTGCCTATATGAAAATACTCATAACTACACCCATATATCCTCCGGAATTGGGGGATCCGGCTTCTTATACAAAAGAGTTTGTCGAAAGATTGGCAAAGAAGCATAAAGTTACTGTGCTTATGTACGGGCATCTTCCGGAAAAAACAGAGGGAGTTTCTTTTGTTCTTGTTAAAAAGGACAGAGCTCTTATTTTTCGCTTAGCTATTTTTTTATTTATTTTTTTAAGAGAATCTGCAAAAGTTGAGCTTGTATTTTCAGAAAATGGAGCATCAGTGGAGCTGCCTTTGGGAGTAGCTTCTTTATTTATAAAAAAACCGATTATATTTCATAAAGGGGATCTGTTGGCGGAAAAAAGAATAGAAAAAAGTTTGTTGTTGAGGCTTGTACAGAAATTTGCATTTGGACGAGCAAAAAAAGTTGTGAATGACATCCCTTTAAAGCGTCCAGAAATACTGCCATTTGAGCCTGAGCCAAAAGAAGCTTTTGAAAAATATGAAGCTTCCTGGAAAGATCATTTAAATAAACTTGAAAAAATATTTGAAGATGTCAGAAAATAATGAACAAAAAAAATGGAAAGAGTATTGCAAAAGTCAGCTTGCTGTGCTTTCTCCTATGCTTTATAAGCTTGGTTTTGAGCTTGAAAAAGAACAGCCGTATATAGGAGGAGAAAGATATCTTATGAGTGGGGACAAACTTGTTCTTGCGGCAAGAAGAAAAGAAGATGGAAAAAAGGTTATTGTAAAGACAAGCAGCAGAGAGGCAGGGGAAAGAGAGATAAGTGAAGAACATCATAGGAGAGAAAAATTAAATAATCTTAATTTTGCTTATGATTTATTTTCTGTGCCGGAGGAGGTGTTTTTTGGAGAAGTCGGCAGCTATGCTGTGTCTATTGTTTTTTATATGGAGCAGGAAAAAAGTTTTCTGTCTTTTAACATTAAAGATCAGTTTTTTATGACTCTTGACGCCTTTAAAAAACAGGAGGGGGTTCATGCTACCGCTCACTCTCATATTAAAAGCATAAAAAAAATATTTGGCGTTGCAGATGAAAATTATTATATAAATTCTTTTAAATCATTTGTTGAATATTGCAAAGATAAATATACAGAGGATAAAAAGGTGATAGAAATAATGGAGAGAGCGGAAAGCTTTTTAATAAAAAATAAAGAAACTATAAATCGTTACTCAGGGTTTTTAACCCATACTGATTTTGTGCCTCATAATTTTCGCGTTGTGGATAAAAATATTTATCTTTTGGACCACGTTTCTTTATTTTTTGGAAATAAATATGAAGCTTGGGCTAGATTTTTAAATTATTTGATTCTTTATAATAATGATTTGGAGTCATTGCTTTCCGATTATATTTGTAAAAATCGTAGTGAAGATGAGGTTTTAGCCTTAAGAACTATGCGCTTGTATAAGCTTGGAGAGCTTTTAAAATATTATATAAGTACGCTTAAAAAAACTTCCGGAGATCTTCTTAAGTTAAATAAGGAGCGTATTTTGTTTTGGCAAAAACTTATGGATGCTATTTTAAAAGACAAATCCATTTCAGAAGATGTTGTTTTTGATTATAAAATTAAAAGAGATCAACTCAGAAGTCAAGAGGAAGAAGGCAGACAAAAAGAGTTAGATCAACTGTTTTAGTTTTCTAAAAGTTCTATAAGAGAGCTGTTTATTTTTTTATTGTTTGTTGTGTAAACTTTTTTTGCATCTTTTGATAATTTGATATCATTGCCATTTTCATCGGTTATAATACCGCCGGCTTCTTTTAAAATACCAATAGCAGGGGATATATCTAAAGTAGAAAGAGTCCCATATATGTTTGCCTCTACTCTTCCTGTAGCCACAAAACAAGAATCAAGTGAAGAAGATGCAAAGTTTTCTGTTTTTTTGGCATTTGCAAGGAGTGCCTTGTATGACTCTCCACCCCACTCTCTTAAGCTTTCTTTTCTTCCGGTATGAAATAAAACATGAGCTTTAGAAAGCTCTTTTATACCTGATACATAAATAGGTTTGTTATTTAAAAATGCGCCCTTTTCTTTTTGGAAGCTGAATAATTCTCTTGTTATGGGGTTGTAAACCGCTCCGCAAACGGGGACATTTTCTTTTAGTAGTCCGATACACACCGCAAAGTGGGGTATATTGCGGGAAAAATTTGCTGTGCCGTCTATAGGGTCTATGGTCCATTTATAGTCACTTGTTTTTTCTGAATTTTCGCTTTCTTCTGAATATATGTCATGAGAAGGAAATTCTTTTTTTATTTCCTTTATAATAAAGTCGTTTATATCTTTATCAACACTGGTTACGATGTCGCGAGGGTCGTCATTTTTTTGCATTACAGAAAAACCTTCATTGCGTTTTTGCAAAAGAAGTTTTCCTGCTTTTTGTATAGTTTTTATTATAAAGTCATATTCTTTCATAAAATTCATTATATCATTTTAAAGCAAATAAAAAAGGCTCCTGTATAGGAGCCTTCAAGCTTCTGTTTTTGAGATTTTTATATTTTTTTGGGATATCCGTTCATAATACCATTCTCAATGAAAGAAAAATTAACACCGAGTCGATCAACTTCTATTTGTTGGCATTCCAGTTTTGTCTTCATAACTTCATTGTGACGAGTGATGCCGTCTGCACTTTTGCGAATGTTTAGTTCCGGTTTTTCTTCCGGGTCTAAAATAGCAATGCATTTACCATATTTTTGAACTAATCCTACCAAAGGATCAATCTCTTCGACGCCAATTTCAGTTTTAAAGCCTCCCAAAAGTAAAAATTCCGGCAAGCTCCATATAGCAAAAGTATTTTGTACACGGCCAGATAAAACAAATTTTTCAAGTTCTGCCGTTGCCACACCAACAACAGCTGCCCCTTTTTTAAATGCTTCATTTACTGCAAGCATTGTTTGTTTTGTAATATAAGGGATTGCTTTGCCGGAAACAATAGCAACTTTATTGATGGTAGGGTGGAAGCGTTCGATTGCTCTATTGAGAGCTTCACAGCTATGGTGTCCAAAAGCACTAGTTATATTAATAATATATCTCTGATTAAGTTCTGAAAGCTTTGATTTCAATTGTGATGATGTTTCTCCACAATCGTAATCTGAAGGAATTAGAACAAGAATTTCAGAAAAACAATTAGCATCGATTGCTAATTGAATATTTTTTATAGCTCTGTTTACTGTTTTATTTACATCTTCTTTATTTTTTGAGTAAACTCGCAAGAGTAAACCATATTTCTCAGTATTCATTTCACTTTTCCTCGTATGTAATTGTCTATGAACAAAAAAGTAAGCAGTTTTTACTGCTTACTTTTTAGCATAGGCTTATATTTTTGTCTACCTATTGTTTAGTTCGTATAAAAACTTTTTCTTGCATATCTTTTGCAATAAAATCCCAATTATATTTTGTAGTTACCATTTTGTACGCATTTTCTTTAACTTTTTTTACTTCATCAGGATTTTTAAGAATGTATTTTATCATTTCCGCTATTTGCTTCGGAGAGTCTTTATCTACCGCAAATCCTGTAGTTTCTTTGTCCGGATTTCTTTTTCTATCAAATAAAAAATCAGCTATTCCACCTTCTTGAGTAGCAATAATAGGTAGGTGTGAAACCATCGCAGAAGCAAAAGAATTACCAAAACCTTCAGATCGGCTGGGGCGACAAAATATATCAGATATTGCTCTTGCTTTTGCGGTCATTGTTCTGTCAACTTGACCGGTAAAATAAATTCTATCGGTTAAGTTTAATTCTTTTGTCATGTTTTTTAATTTTTCTTCATCTTCTCCACCGCCAACAACCAAAAGTTTTATATTTTCAGGTAGAAATTTAAGGGCGCTTATTATATCATCAACTGCATTTTTATGAACAAGCCTTGAAACTGTCACTATTAATATATCTCCCGGTTTTTTCCCAATTTTCATTTTTAACTCATCAAGTTCTTTTTGGTCAAATTCTTTAGCCGCTTGTGTGCTGGCTCCATTTGGTATGAACACTAACTCTCCTTTATAACCCATATCACGTGCCCATTTTTTTAGAAAGTTTGAGATAACTTGTATAACATCCGCTTTTGTGAAAGCGCGTTTAAATAAAGGCCATAAAGGTTTGTATAGTTTTTTTATGTATTGGGGAGTGTCTCCTTCTTGTAGGGTAAGTATACTTTTTGTTTTGGGTGCGAATATTTTAAATATTGCTTGTGGTATTCCACAGGGATGGGCCATCATTGCCCAAGATGCATCAAATTTATATTTTTTATGCAACACCAAGGCTTTAATGGGCGCTAAAAACAAAAATAAATGTTTATTGTAGTGAAGTGGGAATTTTTTGAGATCGGGAATTTCTACATTAGCTTTTGAAAAGCCTATACGGTGCACTGTTACATTTCCAACTTTTTTGACTCTCGGAGTTTTTTTATCGTATCCAAGCGCCACCATATGAAACTCTATTTCATTTGGATTTATTCTGTCAGTTATTTCTTTTATGGCAACCTCTGCACCGCCAACAGGTTCGGGATAATATCCAAGTGAAAATATGAGTATTTTTTTAATCATTGTTTTTCAATTTAATTATTTCTTTTATATAATCTTCCAACTTGTATTCTTGTTTCCATCCCAGTTTTTTTATTTTTTCAGTATTTATATTTTTTGTTGATGGTCTGCTGGTTTTACGTTCCGAAAGCATATTTATTTTATGTTTAAAAAGTTTTGCGACCTCAAGTGTTTGGTAAGTTTCATCAGCTCCAATACCAAACTCATCTCCTTCTCCTTTATCTAAAAGTAGAATTAATCCGGATATGGTATCTTGAATATGTGTGTAATTTCTTTTTTGTGTTCCGGGAAGTCTTACTTCAAATGGTTCATTATTTAAATATTTTTGCCGCAATATTTCTATGTATGTTCCGTATTCTCCGGACATTTCTCTTGGTCCGTAAACATTAAAAAAATAGGTAATAGCATATGGAAGCTTGTACCAAATGCTATAATTTTTAACCAATTCTGTATTTGCTGATTTCATCCAAGTGTAAGGTGAAAGATTGCTCCCTTTTATTCCTTCTTTTCGTGGGTCTGAAAATTTAGTTGAAGATCCCGCATAAATAAGTTTACATTTTATTTTTCGCCAAAATTCCAAAACTCCGAAAGTTCCGTCCATGTTAAGGTCCCAAACAAGCTCGGGCTCTTCAATGCTTTTTGCCACTCTTGAGTATTCTCCCAAATGATAAATGATATCAGGAATTTCTTTTATGTGTTTTTCTATATCTTTGGTGTGTCCTTTTATATACTTAACACCTTTTATATGATTTTTTTCTGATCCGGTAAAATAATTGTCTAAAGATATAACTTTATGGTCTTCTTTTACCAAGCGCTCGCACAAATGCGAACCGATAAAACCGGCGCCGCCTGTTACTAATATTATTTTTTGTTTTTTATTTGTTTCTGTCATAATTATTTTACAGCTTTATGAAGTGACGAAGATATAAATGTTTGGTAGGGTATTCCTTCTTGCGCGGCCCTCTCTTTTATTTTAAGCAGGTCTATCTCAGATAGCCTTATAGAGATTGTTTTGTTTTTTGCTAATGTATTTTTCGCTATTTTTGAATATTTTGAAATTTCTCTTTTCTTGTTTTTTACAGATTTAAAATTGCCGGATTCTACGGATTTTAAAATATCTTTTTCTTCTTTATTTAATTTATAGTTTTTTGTTTTTATAGTTTTTTGCATATTTTTAACTTAAATATTTTTTAGTAAATTTTCTACTGGGAATTATTGTTTTTAAAAACACTTCTTTTTCATTCTCCACAAATGGAATTAAGTAAATATAGCTTTCTATTTCCAAGATAAATATTTTTTGATTTTTGTGGTTTTTATTTTCTAAAATATCTAAAATTTCACCCGATTCTATTTTTATAAGACATAGTTCAAAAGAAAATCCTCGTTCTTGGATGAGCTTTATATTTTTTTCTTGATTCCAGTTTATATTTTTCATATATATATTATATACATTGTATATACAAAGTCAAGTTATTTAAGCTCTAAATTTGCGCTCGCATCCACCTTTTTCCAAGTAGTTGCTTTTTTTATATTAAAAAATGCAGAAACCGCTATCATAACGGCGTTATCTGTTGAAAATATTTTTTCCGGCACTAAAAATTTAAACCCATTTTCTTCCGCCGCTTTTTTAAGCTGTTTTCTCAGTTCGTTGTTTGCCGAAACGCCTCCGGCGAGCAAAATATATTTTACTTTGTTTTGCTTTGCCGCTTTTATTGTTTTGTGTATCAAAACATCTATCACTGCCTGCTGAAAAGATGCGCAAAAGTCATTTTGCGCTTTTCCTTTTTTTGATACTTCAGGATGTTTTTTTACAAAATAAAAAACGGCGGTTTTGAGTCCGGAAAAAGAAAAGTCAAAATCTTTTGTATGAATCATCGGGCGGGGAAGGTCATATTTTTTAGAGTCTCCTTTTTCTGCCAGCTTGGAGATTATTGGTCCTCCCGGGTATTTGAGCCCCAAAAGTTTTGCCACCTTGTCAAAAGCTTCGCCGGCAGCATCATCTCTGGTTGAGCCGAGCTTTTCATATTTTATATGTTTTTTCATCAAGATGAGTTCGGTGTGTCCTCCCGAAACGGTAAGATTTAAAACCGGAAATTCTATCTTTTTATTTGCAATCCAGTTTGAGTATATATGTCCTGAAATATGATGAATTGGAATTATTTTTTTGTTTAAGGTATAGGCGAGAGTTCTGGCAAAATTGACGCCTATTAAAAGCGCAACAACAAGCCCCGGCCCGGTTGTCGTTGTTATGTAGTCTATATTTTTTAATTTTATATCGGAGTTTTTTATTGCTTTTTTAAATACCAAAGGAAGATTTTTTAGATGTTCACGGGAGGCCAAGCCGGGAACAACTCCGCCAAAAGGGGAGTGGACTTTTATTTGAGAAGATATTTCATTTGCCAGCACGGTAAACTTTGGGTTTTTTGCACCCGTTATTTTTAGGACAGCCACCGAGGTGTCATCGCATGAAGTTTCAATCGCCAATATTATCATTTACTTACAATAGCTGAAAAAATTTGAATAATCAAGAAAAATTCTCGCACAGATTAAGTGCGAGAATAATATTATGCATTCATTGCATCTTTGCATATTTTGCGGCAAGTTTTTGCCCAAAATATTACTTTTTCAATATCAGGGCTTGTTCCAAACATGCGAAACTCAATGGTTCCGTGAACGGATATCCTGATAATGCTCCAGCAGTTTCTAGGATTGTCAGAAAAACCTTTTTTCTGGGCTATTTTGAAAAAATGATGCCAGTCTTTGTATTTTTGAGGGTAAAAATCGGGACTCACTTTTTTGTGAAGTCTGAGCCGTTTTCCTTTTGAGTTGTCTCCCAAAAAACAAAGATAGTCTGTATACTCTATAACTTTATTGTAAACTTTAAGAGCAACTTGATGATTTGGCATGCCAATATGAATATGAGTGCCGATAACGCTAAAAGCTGCCAACAACTTTTCATTATCAAGTTTTTTCGCCAGCTTTTGATATCTTCCGGATGGATCCAAAAAAGCTTCAAGCGGAACACCGTCTTCAACTTCTTTTTGAGACCTTCTTAGGCCTTGCTGTTTTAGGGTTTGTGTTATAATTCTGTCATTTTCAGAGAGTGCGTCTTTTAGTTTTTTTGGTGGAAGAGGACCGACTTTATCTTCAAGCTGACAGGCCGGAAATTCATAAGAAAATCTTTCGGTATCGCCAAGAATTTCAAGAATATTTTTTGTTGTTTCTCCGGAAACAAAAGCCCCATTACCATTTTTTAAAAAAGACTCTCTTTCAATCCCTACAAAAAGACAATACTTGCTTTTAAAGTCAAATCTAGCCATAAATTCAGATATTTTCATTGTTTGCCTCTTGTATTTTTAAAGATCAAAATATATTTTTATGGTACGCCTGAGTTAAAAAATGTCAAATTTGTCTTTGCTTGCTTGGTGTTTTTTTAATTATTTGTATTTTTTAAAAAATTATCTCACTTTTACCAAGTAAATGACGATCGTCATTTACTTGGTAAAAGTGAGATTTAAAAAGAAAAACCCGCCGGCATAGCCGGCGGGTTTGAATTTGATTGAGACTTTGTTATTTTTTAGTGTTTTACAGCCGTTCCCGGAATATGGGAGCTTTCTGCCATAGCCAGACAGATACTTAATTTTTCATGAAGCTCAAGCAGCTTTTCATGAAGTTCTTCAGCCTCCACCGGCTTTCCGATGACTTCCGGGTGGTTTAAGGCCAAGAGGGAAAAGGCCGAGTGCGGGGTTGGCGGCAAGGTAAAGCCGTCATGTTCTCCGTAAAGGCTGTTTACGGAAACCCACAAGCCGTGCAGTCCGGGAAAAAAGGGAGGGTGCTGGATAGTCCTGGAATACATAAGGACTTTCTCCTCCTCTTCTTTGAGATCTTTTTCCAAAAGACCCACGATATCGCGGCATAAAGCCGCCACGTTATTTTGAGAAGAGTAGGCGCCATACAAGATGGCCAAAATAGTGAAGCTTCGCGGGACAAAATCCGGAAAGTTGCCCACAGCGGTTCGTACCAGCTCATGATGGCGGTGGTGGTCCACTAGGCGAGTTACAGATTCCCAGATACAACTGAGGAAAGTGTTCTTCAGGATGAGATCCCCTTGGGGCAGGTATTGAAGCAACTGCTGCAGCAGAGCTTCTTTTTCATGTTCAATTTCAATATTGGTAAGCATTTTACGCCTCCTTTGTTCAGGTGATTGTCAAAGAAATCATTTTTTATAATACACCGTGTTTTTATATTTGTCAAACAAATGTACCTACATTCTACTCCCAAATGCAACATAAGCAAAAAGACACCTTTTTAGTGTAAGATAGTTATGTGACTAACTATTAACAACATAAAAAGATGT
>Ga0256830_1002391_pt1 | contig 12414 bp, 13 predicted proteins | sample 128326metaG_FD_190537 | JGI IMG/M metagenome (GOLD analysis project Ga0256830, IMG submission 190537) | Hydrothermal vent microbial communities from Lau Basin, Pacific Ocean - 128-326 | ecosystem: Environmental > Aquatic > Marine > Hydrothermal vents | place: Pacific Ocean: Lau Basin | collected...
AGCTTTTAATTTAAATGCCTCATCGGGCATCAGCGGCTCGTCTTCCTCAAATAGCGCCCAGGCCGGTGAAGAAGCAAGAAATATCAAGAGAAATAAGGCAATAAATCGTTTCATTTTTTATACTTTCTTTTGTTTACTTTCGAATACCGCGTGAGTGACCGGTGCCGCCGCTTCACTAACCCAAGTTAAAAAGTCGGGCAAACCTTCGCATATAGGGACTGCGATCACCTCTGGAAGTTCATAAGGATGCTTTTCACAAATTAATGCCTGAAGTCCTGCGTACTGGTTTTTTGTGGTTTTTATCAACAACAACGTCTCCGAATCCGTTTTTACCTCTTCCTTCCATTCGTAAACAGAGGTCACGTCAGGTAACACATTGACACAGGCAGCGACTTTACCCTCGATTATGCGTCGAGCCAAGGCCATCGCTGATACCTTGTCTGGACAACTGGTCTGAACCAGTAGAAATTCTGCTTGATTTTGCATTTAAAAGCCTTACATTAGGTGGTATGCATCACTGACGCACACATAATTTCTTAATTTAAAAACGCATATTACAGGCTTTAAGCGCTGTATTTTCAATTAATTCACCTCAAAAACAGAAAATTATTCATGAACCCATTAAAAATACTGATCATCCTGTTTATTGCGATACCGATCATCGAGATATACCTGCTCATCAAGATCGGTAGCGTCATTGGTGCCATCCCCACCATATTGATGATTATCGGCACCGCCGTGTTAGGCGCAACGTTGCTGCGAATGCAGGGTATCTCCACTTTCCAGCGCGTGCAAAATGCCATGCAACGCGGGGAAATACCAGCAATTGAAATGCTGGAAGGGCTTATTCTGCTTATCAGCGGCGCACTACTGCTAACACCCGGCTTTTTTACCGATGCCATCGGTTTTGCCGCACTAATCCCGCCCGCCAGGCGTGGCTTTATCGTTTGGGCCTTGAAACACAGCAATATCATGAAAACAACCCGGTTTTCCCAAAGCAGCTACTCACACAAAACATACGACGGCACATCAACCGCAAGCAAGGATGACAGTGACACTGTCGTAATCGAAGGAAAATACAAAAAAGAAGACTAAACCACGTCATTTATCACACTAAAGGCTCAGCTAAGTTTCATTTCTTACGATGCCACACATACTAACTGCGTAGAATATTGTGATGAAAAACTGCGTCATTGGATTTATTCTTATCTTTCTCCCCTTCGCCTCACATGCCGGCACATGCGAGCAGACCTGGTTTCATATTGCCGGTTTCTCCAAGCATATTGAAGTTTATCAAGCCAATGAATACACGCGTTACAAGCGTCAAACCCATCCCGGTTTTGGAATGGAATGTCAAACAAAAAAATACACTTTTGCTGCTGGTGAGTTCAGAAACAGCCTTGATCGCCCGTTCCAATATGCCACTGCAACCAAAACCATCGCCTCACTGCCAGGTTATAACACCAAGTTACTGGCAGGGCTTATGGCCGGCGAATACGGAAGAACTGAACGAGAGCCTTTACGTTTGGTAGCACCGATTGCTTATATTGAATACCAATACAAGCATGTTGGCCTGAACTTTTTCACCCTGCCTCCAGCCAAAGGCTTCAACGATTACGTCATTTTTTTTACACAATTCAAAGTGCGTTTTTAGACTCGACAAAATACAGTACAATAAGCCAAGCACCCACATAATACGAAACCATAATACCCAAACACGCGGAACACCAAGCCATGTCCAAAGATAAATACGCCGGCCTTTCACTTACCGAGCGATTAACACAAGCCGGAATTTTCACACTTTTCTCCCGTGCCGTAAAATCCGGCGATACGATTACAATGACAACCTTGTTGCAACAGGTAAATTACCCCTTGGATGCAGCGGAAGCCACAGCTACCACTTTTTTAAACGACCCGAACGCATTCCCTCATCAGGAGTAAGCAATGGCAAACATTGACTTTCGCCCAACGTCACTATTTGATACCGCCCTGGCAAGTGCCCTCCCCCCAAGAAACCCGCCCTTCTATCTTCATCTTCAATTTGCTGCCGAATAAACCAATGTAACACCTACACAGCAACCGAAATCATCAAATTAACCTAAAACACTGCTTGTATATCGCCATTTTTTTCTCTCATCCCCTTGAAACTCAATATTTCATCACTATTATTAGCACTCACAATGAATGAGTGCTAAAAAAAATCGCCTCAAGCCTTGTTTTTTCCCCTGAGCGACCTCATTCAATGAACAAATTACTTATTTAGTGATTGAAAAATCGTTAAAACCCAATCAAAAACTGAAAGGAGATTCATTTACATGAGCATTCGACCATTATTGGACCGCGTAGTTGTCCGCAGAGTAGAAGAAGAGCGCACTTCACCAGGTGGAATCGTTATCCCAGATGCAGCAGCAGAAAAACCTGAGCAAGGCGAAATTATCGCTGTTGGTAGTGGAACTCCCCTTGACAATGGCAGCACTCGCGCCCTTGACGTTAAAGTTGGCGACACCGTTATTTTCGGTAAATACGCTGGAACCACTGTCAAAATTAATGGCGAAGAGTTGATGATCATGAAAGAAGACGATCTTCTCGCGGTCATCAACTAACCGACTTTTCAGAACAAACCGATTAATTCATTAGAGAGGAAATATCCATGTCAGCAAAAGACGTACGTTTCGGTAACGAAGCCCGACAACGCATGATTGCCGGTGTCAACACACTTGCCAACGCAGTAAAAGTTACTTTAGGCCCTAAAGGTCGTAACGTGGTATTAGATAAATCCTTTGGTGCACCAACAATCACCAAAGACGGCGTTTCCGTGGCAAAAGAAATCGAACTGGAAGACAAGTTCGAAAACATGGGCGCACAAATGGTTAAGGAAGTTTCGTCACAAACCTCTGACACCGCCGGTGACGGCACAACAACAGCCACAGTTCTTGCTCAAGCCATTGTAAACGAAGGCATGAAAGCGGTAGCTGCCGGCATGAATCCGATGGATCTCAAGCGCGGCATCGACAAAGGCGTTAAAGCGGCTGTTGAAAAACTGGAAGAAATGTCAAAGCCATGCACTGATAACGATGCCATCGCGCAAGTTGGCACAATCTCAGCAAACTCCGATAGCGCCATAGGCGGTATCATCGCCGAAGCAATGAGCAAAGTCGGCAAGGAAGGTGTGATTACTGTCGAAGAAGGTTCAGGTTTTGAAAACGAACTTGATGTTGTTGAAGGTATGCAATTTGACCGGGGCTATCTATCACCCTACTTTGTGAACAACCAAAGCAATATGACAGCAGAGCTTGAAGATCCTTTTGTTTTGCTGTTTGATAAAAAAATCTCAAACATCCGTGACTTGCTCCCCATCCTGGAAGCCGTTGCAAAAGCAGGCAAGCCGCTGTTAATCATCGCTGAAGATGTTGACGGTGAAGCATTGGCAACATTGGTTGTTAACAGCATTCGCGGCATCGTCAAAGTCTGTGCGGTTAAAGCACCTGGCTTCGGTGATCGTCGCAAGGCCATGTTACAAGATATTGCCATACTAACTGGCGGACAAGTTATCTCTGAAGAAGTGGGCATGAGCCTTGAAAAAGCGACTTTAGAAGAAATGGGTTCTGCGAAGAAAATCGTTATCACTAAAGAAACAACAACCATTGTTGACGGCAATGGTGCACACACTGACATCGAAAACCGCGTAACGCAAATTCGCACACAAATCGACGAAGCCACATCAGACTACGATAAAGAAAAACTGCAAGAGCGTGTTGCTAAACTCGCCGGCGGCGTAGCTGTTATCAAAGTTGGTGCAGGCAGTGAAATTGAAATGAAGGAAAAGAAAGCCCGTGTTGAAGATGCATTACATGCAACTCGCGCAGCGGTTGAAGAAGGCGTTGTTGCTGGTGGTGGTGTCGCACTGGTTCGCGCGGAAACATCAATCGGTGAACTCAAAGGTGACAACCATGATCAGGACGTTGGAATCAAAATCTTGCGTCGCGCCATGGAAGAACCTTTGCGTCAAATTGCAGAAAACGCCGGCGCCGAGGGCTCCGTTGTATTAAACAAAGTCGCGGAAGGTAGTGCGAATTATGGCTTTAACGCTGGTAACGATGACTTTGGCGATATGATTGAAATGGGTATCCTTGACCCAACCAAGGTAACACGTACTGCATTGCAAAATGCGGCATCAGTTGCGGGCATGATGATCACAACCGAAGCAATGATCGCCGACATGCCTGCCGATGAAGCTGCTGCTGGCGCACCGGATATGGGCGGCATGGGCGGTATGGGCGGCATGGGTGGCATGGGCGGTATGATGTAATCACCCATCTTTGAAGCGTTGCAATACGGTTTTGCATTGGGCGTAAACTCATCTTGCAACGGAACAAACGCCTGAGCCTCTATAAAAGCTCAGAAATACTAAAAAGCCCTGCGACTTCTCGCGGGGCTTTTTTTCGTTTTAAGATAGCTTTTCAGCATAGATATTTTATTTTACGGCAAGCCGGGCAATTACATTTCACGAAATTCAAGCAGAAAACCTTATGGACAAACTCAAAGCCGTACCGCCACTTTCGTTATATATCCATTTTCCCTGGTGTATTCAGAAATGCCCGTACTGTGACTTCAATTCACACGAAATTAAAACTCGTATTCCGGAAGCTGTTTATATTGAAGCTTTACTGAAAGACCTCGAAAATGATTTACCACTGGTTTGGGGGCGAAAAATAAATACCATTTTCATGGGCGGCGGCACACCGAGTTTATTTTCCCCTGACGCAATGGATAAACTGCTATCAGGTATTCGTGCACGCATTCCGATTTCGCCCAACGCGGAAATAACTATCGAAGCAAACCCTGGCACGGTTGAGAACGAGCATATTGCAGGCTTTAAAGCAACCGGCATCAATCGAATTTCATTTGGCGTGCAAAGTTTTAATGATGACATGCTAAAAACACTCGGCCGCATTCACAGCGCCGATGCAGCACGGCAAGCAATTGCAAAAGCAAAGCAAGCCGGTTTTGAACGAATCAATATCGACCTCATGTTTGCTTTACCCATGCAACATATTGAACAAGCAAAATTTGATCTTGAATCCGCTATTGCACTAGCGCCAACACATATTTCTTATTATCAATTAACCATTGAACCCAACACTGCGTATTATCACTCCCCACCCGCACTACCTGATGACGATACTTCTTGGCAAATGTTCGAACAAGGGAAAAAAATCCTCAACAAGGCAGGCTTCAATCAATACGAAGTTTCCGCTTACGCAAAGAAAAAAGACCAATGTCGACACAATACAAATTACTGGTTGTTCGGTGATTATCTGGGAATTGGCGCAGGCGCACATGCAAAAATAACCGATGGCGCCCGGCAGACAATCACCCGCTACTGGAAACACAAACACCCGAAAGAATATCTGTCATCAACAGCAACCTCCGCCATATCCGGACAGCAAAAACTATCGGACAAAGAATTGTTGTTTGAGTTCTTAATGAACGGCCTACGACTCAACAACGGATTTAACGCCCAGGTTTTCTGCCAACGCACCGGATTGCAAATGGCTATTATAGAAAAAAAATTATCCCCCTTTATCAGCGAAGGCCTGATTGATTGGCACCAAGAATCAAATATTATTCAAGCAACGGAAAAAGGAAAACTTTTTCTGAACGACATATTATCGCGATGCTTACCCGAGTAATTCCGCTCATCATTTATTTGAAAAGAAAAACAGCACATGAGACACAACCCCAATAAATATAGCGACAACTCCCCCACAAACGAACAAAACACTGATTTTATATTACACATTTTTCATAGGCATCGCCCTTAAACCATTCGCTCAAAAATGACCGCAACGCGCGAATACGCGAATTATGTTGCGTATCACTGTGACAGACAACCCAAAGCTCAAGTGCAGGCAGTTGAATCCAATCTAATATTTGCTGCAACTCGGGATAGCGCCTTGCCAATTCAATATGCGTACCCGCAATACCTACACCTGCGCGACACATATTTAATTGTGCAAGCAAATGATCGGTGCGTATAACAAAATTATCTCTTTCAAGATGAAATCCCATTTGTCTTGCACCATCAATAAAATCCATGCTCTCATCAAAACCAATCAAGGTATGTGTGCGAAATTCATCAAACGATCCAGGTACACCGTGCTTTTTTATGTAATCTTTACTGGCAAAAAAACCCAGTGCAATATCCGACAAACGATTAACAACAAGATCGGACTGTGTCGGACGAAACATTCTCAGGGCAATATCGGCCTCACGTTTATTGATATTACTCACCTGATTAGTAATAACGATTTCAATAGAAACACTGGGGTGCTTGCGACGAAATGCCGCTATTGCTGGTGGTAACAAATAAGTACCGACAATTTCATTCACACTAATGCGAATATCGCCTTCAAGCCGCTCCGATAAACCAGCGACTTGCCGGCTAAATAATTCAGCCGCATCATTCATTTTTGCAGCAGCTTCAACAAGACCACCACCCGCCTCTGTCAGTATCAGCCCCTGTGTGGTTCGTTTAAACAAATTAAGCTCAGTCACAGATTCAATCGCCTGAATATGTCGACTCAAGGTTGGCTGTGACACACCAAGCTCCCGCGCAGCAGCAGACAAGCTACCTGTACGGGCAACAATCCAAAACGACCTGACTAAATCCCACTCAACGTTATTCACTAATGCATACCTGATCTAAATCATTTCTTGTTCCATATACGCATCAGTATAGCCATACTTCAAACACAATCAACAAAACACAGGGATAACATAATGAAAACCGCACTCGTCATGGGCATTAATGGTGGTTTTGGACACTATGTCACAGAGGCCTTGCGACAACAGGGCTGGAAAATTCGTGCACTGATGCGCAGCCCAGAAAAACTGCCCAAGCAGTTCAGCACCGTCGACATTATTACAGGGGATGCGAAAAATATCGAAGACGTTCGCCATGCCGCAAAAGGAACCAGCTTGATAATTTACGGCATTAACCCGGCAAATTATGATTGGGAGCAAAAAGCACTTACATGGTTGGATATTGCAGCAAGTGTCGCAGAAGACATGCGGCTCAGCCTCATTTTTCCGGGTAATGTGTATGTACTAAACCCGCTTCATGGGCCAATATATAAAGAAACCAGCCCAATCTCTCCCGTCTCTCGCAAGGGGGAAATTCGCCAAGCAATGGAAGAGAGATTAAAAAAAGCGAGTCAAAACGGTGCTCAGGTCATCATCTTGCGCTGCGGTGATTTTATTGGCAAACACGCGGCTAATTCCTGGTTCCAACAACTCATCAAATCATCCAATAACACAATCAAAATAACATCTCCTGGATCAAAAGATATGGTTCACACCTGGGCCTTTTTACCGGATGTTGCGCAAACCGTCTCCAGAATTTCAACAAAGCTCGATGAGCTGCCCGATTTTTCTGTTTTTCACTTTAAGGGCCAACAGTTCAGCATTAGCGATTTGGCTCAAGCAGCAAATCAGTTAACCGGGAAAGAAACCCGTATAAAAAACTACCCGTGGATCATCATTCAATTAATCAAACCATTTTCAAGCTTAATGAGTGGAATATATGAAATGCGTTATTTATGGCATGTGGAAATTTACCTGGACAATAAGAAACTGGATACCTTTCTGGGCGAAATCACACCGTCCGATCTCGCTGCCATATTGATTGAAAGCCAATTGTTAAACTCAACGACTTAAACTAAGGTGCCTCTGAATAATTCCCTGGTGAGATGAGAGCAAGGCAAAAACAATCGAAAAAGCGGAGTTTATATGTAACAAATGAGCATTTTGAGAGCGTTTTTCCTCGGCACCCCCTTGAGGGGTGAACGCCGCTATCGCTCGCCAGGGAATTATTCAGAGGTGCCCTAATAAAAAGCATACTGATACATTAACCGGGTAGATACAGAATCAATTGAATCGATATCTGAATACTTACTGGCAATGCTGGTGGATAAAATCGTTAATTCAATCGAATGGTGGCGCATAAATTCATAACCACCACCAAGAATTAAGGCAGAACCGTCATCCGAATCTGAAAAAGAAGGCGAGTCTATGGTTAAATTTCCCCAGCCAACACCACCAAGCGCATAGGCAGAAGGCGCTCTTTCTTTTAAATAATACGCAGCAACAACGCCTTGCAAACTGCTTGTGTAAGAGACAAGCTCGCCACCGATATCATCCGGTGCGTCATACGAGGCCATATCAACAGCCAGATAATAAAGAAAGCGGTTCGAAAAACCCAAACCAATCCTCATTGATGCTGCCGCTCCCGTGTAATTGCCCGTAAAGACAGCTTTTTCACTGCTAATAAAGTCCACGACGGTTGACTGGGAGCCAGCACCGATACCAACGGAAAACCCTTTCCGGTCATTATCAAAAGCGAAACTGGACATTGAAAGCCCGCTCAATAGCAGGACAGGAAATAAATTGTTAATCAAGCGCCTAAAATCGTATTGCATAGCCCATATCCATTGATAAATCCATCAACTGGTATTGAAGGCCTCTAAAGTACGTGCTGGGGCCACCACCTCTGGCGCGAAAAGTCCAGTTATTAAAGCGATAATCAAATAACACATAAACAGCCAGCGTCAGTGCATTTTTTTCTGTTATCGTAAAATCATACTTGCTGTTATCGCCATTGGTTAATATGAGGCTTCCATCTGCTGTCAAATAACCAGGGCCTATGCCAGTACCAATTTTAAAAGAATGCCCCTTGCCATTATCACTGAAATATTTTGTTCCGTAATTATAAAAAAATACGGGCATGGCATAAAAATAAAAGCCCTTGGCAGATGTGCCAAGGTCGCTATTTTTATCACCAATTGCTTGTGATTTTAGCGAGAAAGTGGAAATATTATATTGAAAATTGTAACCAATATTACCCTCTGAGAAATACTGATACGGGCTGCCAAGATTGGCAACAGGCGAATAACTCATTTTGCTAATTAACGAGCCGAGTATCTCGCCGTCACTGTTACTGACATCCAAAGAAGTCTGTTTTACACTGACACCAAGATCAAGCGCATAACCGTTCCACCAATTTTTTGCTTCATTATCTTCAGACGCAGCGAAGCTGGCATACGAAGTAAATAAAAATAAAACAAACATAAAACAGGGTATCAAAGATACTGTATTCATGGATTGGGCCACTTAGTTAATAACGCCAAAAAGCTTGTCACTCGATATTCTGAACCTGTTCGCGCATCTGTTCAATAAAAACTTTTAAATCAATACCCGCTTTCGTGGTATCACCATCCATTGATTTCGAGCAAAGCGTATTTGCCTCACGGTTTAATTCCTGCATCAAAAAATCCAACTGACGCCCCATGGGTTTGTCTTCGTCAGAAGACAGCACACGTTGCACCTCTGAAATATGCATTTCCAGCCGCTTTAGCTCTTCTTCCACATCTGACTTCTGTGTCAGAATAATCATTTCCTGTTCGAGCCGATCCCTGTCTACCTGCACATTTAACTCTTCAAAACGGGCCAACAACCGCTGTCGAACTGTCTCCAGGATATCCGGCATGCGCTCACGAACAGCTATCACAATTTGCTCCATTGCACGCAAACGTTCTTCCAAGGCCTCGCGTAATTTTGCGCCTTCACGTTCACGTGTTTTTACCAGGCCGGCTATTGTTTGGTGCAACAATTCCAAACCGTCTTGCGAAATACGCTCGATATCCGGCGTTGGCGTATCCAGCACGCCCGGCCACTTCAACACCTCCAACGAAGAAATGCCGCGTAAATCAGGCATTACATCTGCAACATCTGCACATAAACCGGCTAAGGCTTTAACCGCCACTTTATTTACCAACACTTTTTCAGACTGACTGTCAACCGCGTTAAGATTAAATACACATTCCAGTTTGCCACGACTGAGCATTTTCTTCAGTGCTTCACGAACACCCGGCTCCATGGCACGGCAGTTTTCCGGCAGGCGGATAAATGGTTCAAGATAACGATGATTCACCGAGCGAAGCTCCCAGGAAATTACACCATAATCCTGTTTTAATTCCTCTCTTGCGTACGCCGTCATACTTTTAATCATTTTTGTCCCTCTTTATTCTGCCGAAAATGGCGATATATAACCCATAACTTACAAATACAGGGCTTTTTTTGAAGCTAGGATTATCTGCGGTTTCAATTACTTAAACAAGTTTATGAGCAAAATTCAGGATTACCTGCCAAATAACACGATTATTGATCATTTCAAGACCATCAAAGTCATTGGTGGCGGCGGGTTTAGCATTGTCTATCTCGCCGAAGACATGCGCGATGGCACTCACGTGGTACTCAAAGAGTACTTTCCTGCCAAACTTGGGAAACGCGCAGAAAACATGGATGTAGTTGCAAAAACTGAGAAAACCGAAAAATACTTTAAACAAGGCCGTAAACTGTTTTTTCAGGAAGCCAGCATCCTCGCCGCGCTTGATCACCCCAGCATTGTAAAAGTGACCGGATTTTGCCAAGCCCATGAAACCATTTATACCGCAATGCGCTATCAACGCGGTATTAGTCTTCAGGCCTACATCAAAAAGAAAGACTCAAATCGCAGTGAAAAGTTTTTAGTGTCCGTTTTTATACCGATTCTTAATGCACTAAATGCAGTCCACGATATGGGCTTACTCCACCTTGATCTCAAACCGGGGAATATCTACCTGCGACAGGCAAAGCCGCCGTTACTGCTTGATTTTGGCGCTTCACATAAATTAATGCTCGCCGCCGGTACGCGCATGTTTCCCGTTGTTTCCCATGGTTTTTCTCCACCGGAACAATCCCAAAAAAACGCGAAACTAGGGCCTTGGTCGGACCTTTACGCTATTGGTGCGACCATCCGCGCCTGTATCGCCTCAAAACCGCCGCCATCAGCAAAAGAGCGAATAAAAAACAAAAAAATAATGACTGCGGCCAGCGTCGAGTTCAAAGATCAATACTCGGAAAAACTGCTAAACGCTGTCGACTGGTCGATGAACCTGGAAATAAGCAAACGACCACAGTCTGTTGAGCAATTGATGCAAATATTAACAGAGATTAAAACCGAGCTTAATGGGGACAAAACCTGAAACCTCGCTCGCACCAGCCACTTTTTTACTTACCCCAAACAACCTAATTAACTCCCTAATCTGAATAAAGTTAAAGCGATCGCGGGGCATAATAATATCCAGACCACCATGCGCTATGTGGATGCCAACCCTAACGAACTGGGGGAAATTATGAAGGCGTTATAAACTATTATCACCCTTTGTCACCCGCCCATAAACATCATCCAGTAAAGCAGCAACAATCAGGCTTCGCATATCTTGGTTAGACATAAAATCATTCACAATTTTTTCATTTCGCCCATGGCGGGACACAAAGGCTTGCATGGCTTTGGGTTCAAACACCACCTTGAATTTTTCTTTTGAACCTGCCCGCGCTTGTTCAACCAGTTTTTTATCCTGTGCCATATCACCACTAATCTGATCGAACAGCAGACGATCTTCTTCGGTAAAATCGGTGCCAAAGCGTTCATTGATAATTTGAATAATGGCCGATAATGGGGATGTGTTTTCTTCGCTACCACCACCTGTACCTACTTCGGTAGCGCCATAAACAGGCCTGGTATCCCCAATACCAAGGGCAGCACTACCTTCAAAGGTTTTATCATTACGATAGGACGATAGCACCACATCATCATCCAGATCAATGATGCCGCCACTGCTGCGGTATGGCAGCTTGGTCAGCAGATAACGACCATAGGCATAGTGTTTTTCCAGTTCCACATCCTGCCAGACGATAATCTGGCTTAGAAAACTGTACAACCGCACAAAACTTTGCAGGGTGCTTTTGAAGTCTTCGCCTTCATCGGTATAGCGTTCTTCACCCACGGCTGCGCTGGTATCCCTGAATGTCTGCTTATAGCGTTCTACTGTCGGGTCTATCCATTTATTCAAATGTCCATGATCACGTTTGGTCTGCCTGGCCTGTGGCTTGTAATACACTTCGGCAAAGGCTTCAATTTCTTCACTGCGTAAAATACCAAACGACTGTATTCTGGTATCCAGTGTATATAACTGATTGGGGTCGGTGGGTTCTTCTATTTCAGTTTCTTCCAAATAGGGTTTAAAACTTTCCTTGATGTCTTCCACTTCATTGGCAAAATCCAGCACAAAGGTATCCACCTTGCCCGGTGCTGTGCGGTTCAGACGGGACAGGGTTTGCACGGCTTTCAGGTCTTTTAATGGCTTATCCACAAACATGGTATGCAGCAACGGCTGGTCAAAACCTGTCTGATATTTTTCCGCCACAATCAGGGTGTGATATTCAGATGATGCAAACCGATCTGGCAGTTCTTTTTCACCAAAACCATTCATTCCTGCTTCGGTATAGGTCGCATCCTTAAAATCAGGGTCT
>Ga0256830_1002392_pt1 | contig 12408 bp, 13 predicted proteins | sample 128326metaG_FD_190537 | JGI IMG/M metagenome (GOLD analysis project Ga0256830, IMG submission 190537) | Hydrothermal vent microbial communities from Lau Basin, Pacific Ocean - 128-326 | ecosystem: Environmental > Aquatic > Marine > Hydrothermal vents | place: Pacific Ocean: Lau Basin | collected...
ATGGGCATTGCATCCCAAGTACGTAACACCAATAAGCCATAAGTAGCATTCGAGTGGAAAAATTTTTCGGTATCATCGAAAATGTCGGAGTTTTCACACAGCCTCGTGCGTCGTACGCACCATTCTCACCAAAGGATTTACGGTAAAGAAAGATCACGCCCCAAAGGGTACGTCGTACGCACCATTCGCACCAAAAGATTCACGGTAAAAAAATCACGCCCCCAAGGGTGCGCACCAAAACCTATTGCGCCACCCCAAACGATGGATCGATACAATCGGCAGGGGCCGGCACACCGGCGATTTTGCAGGCCTGTTGTACCGGCCCGCCGGGAAAGAGTTCGTACAGGTGTTTGCGCGGGTTGCTGGAGTCCGTGCTGGCTTCCATGATCTTCAATATTTTTCGTGCCTGGTTACATTGTCCATGGTCACGGTAGTAGTCACGTACCGCCTGGACGATGCGCAGGTGTTCGGGCAACAGCGTGATTCCGTTTTCGCTGGCGATCTCCGCGGCCCTGTCCGGGCTCCAGTCGTCGAGTGACAGCAGGTTGCCGTCCGGGTCCTTGTTGATGTCTTGTTTGCTGGTGATATATTGCATTACATCGGGCATAGTCGGATTCCTTGCTGAGATAGAAGTTGATCGGTAACCATGGCGATCGCATGCCGCAGCTGGCTACCCGTGCTGCAGCCGTTCGATCTGTTACTTCGAGTATAGTCCAGATTGGATGGTTGGCCTGCTGCCAGGCCAGGGTAGCGAGGGTTGTTACCGTGTTTCGTCGTGCAAATTGAAGCTGTGTTGGCCGGGTTCGCGCAGGCTGATGATTTTCCAGTCATGTTGCTGTGCGTGCTTGCGTAGCCTGTCATCACCATCGACTACCACCGGTGTGTCCACTTTCTCCAGCAGTGGCAGATCATTGTGAGAGTCGGAATAGAACCAGCTGTGCTCCGGCGCGTTGGGCCATTGTTCCAGCCAGCGTTGCAGCCGTAAGACCTTGCCTTCCTGGAAGCAGGGAATGCCTGTAGAGCGCCCGGTATAACGTCCGTTCTGCACCTCGACTTCGGTCGCAAGCAAGTGTTCGATACCGAATGCCTCGGCGATCGGTGCGGTAACGAAACGGTTGGTGGCGGTAATGATCAACAGCGTGTGCTTACGGGCTTTATGCTCTGCAATCAATGACATGGCGGCCGGGAGCATGATCGGTACAATATAGTCCTGCATGAATTCCTTGTGCCAGGCATCGAGTTGTGCCATTGGGAACAGGCTCAGCGGGCGCAGCTGAAACCTGAGAAACTCCTGGATATCCAGCACCCCCTTTTTGTACTGGTCGTAGAAGTACTGGTTTTTGGCTTCATAGTCCTGGCCATCGACGATACCGCGCTCGATCAGAAAGCGTGCCCAAAGGTAATCACTGTCGCCAGCGAGCAGTGTGTTGTCGAGATCAAAGATTGCGAGATTCATCGGTATTTCTCAGTGCCTTGCGGCGTGTACGCCTGTGACCAATTCTGCCAGGATTATCATGGTTTATAGCCCGGCGGTTGTTGGGAAAGCGAAATTTAAGCGTGCAATTTTGCAGTTTATGTTTTATTTTAACAAACAAGGAGTTGCTTCGTGGCTTTAGACCCAATGAAATATAGTGATTTATGGAAAAATTGTGTTTATAGTGTTATCTTTTCTTTAAGATACTGATAACAAAAGAATTTTTGCAGAATTTATGATAGACAACGAAGGCTTTCGCAGCAATGTCGGCATAATATTAAGTAACCGGGAGGGCAGATTGTTGTGGGCCAGGCGTATCGGCCAGAACGCCTGGCAGTTCCCACAGGGCGGAGTGCAGCGCAGTGAGTCATTGGAGGATGCGCTTTACAGAGAGCTGAAAGAGGAAGTCGGCCTCGGCAGGCAGCATGTCGAGGTGCTGGCTAGAACCGGCGACTGGCTGAAGTACCGGCTGCCGGAGAAGCTGATTCGCTACGATTCGACGCCGGTCTGCATCGGTCAGAAACAGATCTGGTTCCTGCTGCGGCTGCAGGTCACAGACGACTATGTCAACCTGAAGTCGAGTGACAGGCCGGAGTTCGACAGCTGGCGATGGGTGGAATACTGGTATCCGCTTTCTGAAGTGGTTGCCTTCAAATACGACGTCTACAAGAAAGTGTTGCAAGAGCTTGAACCGCATTTAAGGAAACTCCAGGGAAGCGCTGAATGATTCCGGTGTGAACGTCAGCGCAGGCCAGGTAAATCCGGGGTTCGTCTGGCCTGCCCGGGAATGTTCAGAGTTTCTTGTCCAGACCCTGACCGTTCAGGGCGTTCACAATTGGAAAGACCAGTTAGGGCTGTAAGCGAGACGTTTGCCGGTCGTACGGCAGGCGTATAGATTAATGATGCCGGGAGCTGATGGTGATGCTGGAAGTACTTCGCCGTATCGTGCAGGAAGTCAACACAGCGCGTGATCTTGATCAGGTGCTTGATATTGTCGTGACCAAGATAAAATTGTCGATGGCGGTGGATGCAGCTTCTGTTTTTCTCGTGGACAGTGAGCATAACCAACTGGTATTGAAAAAAACCGACGGGCTGAATCGCGAAGCGGTAAACAGTGCCCGGATTCCCATCGATCAGGGCCTGGTCGGTTATGTGGTGTCGACGGCGGAAACCCTGAATATCGCCAATGCGAAAAAGGACCAGCGTTATTTGCGTTATCCGAGTGTCGGCGAGGAAGACTACAACGCGTTCCTCGGTGTGCCGGTGATCTACCAGCGTAAGGTGTTGGGCGTGCTGGTCGCACAGCGGGTTGAAAAGCGGCGTTTTCGTGAAGAGAACGTGGCGTTTATGATCGCCTTGAGTTCACAGCTCGCGGGGGCGATTGCACACTGGCGGCTGCGTACTGAAACCGATATCAGCAACGATCCTGACCGTGGCAAGGAAAAGTGTTTCAGTTGTGTTCCCGGCGCACCCGGTGTGGCAATCGGCACTGCTTATGTCATCTATTCTTCCAGCGATTTCGACGCCGTGCCTGACCGGCAGGTCAAAAACGTCGAGGCGGAGATCAAGATATTCAAAAAAGCGGTAGAGAGCGTCTGCGCGGACCTGAAAGCGATGCGTGAACGCCTGGTCGATGTATTGTCGGACGAGGATCATGCCTTGTTCGACGCCTATATCCTCCTTGCCCGAAGCGATACCCTGGTCAATGGCACGATCAGGCGGATCCGGGCCGGCAACTGGGCACAGGCGGCATTGCGCGACACGGTCCAGGAGCAGATCATGCGGTTCACCGATCTGCATGATGAATACATGCGAGAGCGTGCGGATGATATCCGTGAAATAGGTTTGCGGATATTCCGTAAGCTGCACTCGGATGATTCGGCACCGATCAAATATCCGAAGCGCACCATCCTGGTGGGCGAGGAGATCGGCGCGACCCAGTTGGCCGATGTGCCGGCCAAGCGCATTGCCGGCGTGATTTCAGCCAAGGGCAGCAATTCTTCGCATGTCGCGATTCTCGCGCGGGCGATGGGCATCCCGGCGGTCATGGGCGCCAGCAATATTTCACTGGGTTGGATGGATCAGTGCGAGGTGATCGCCGACGGTTACCAGGGACGTATCTACGTACAGCCGCCGCCGGTGATCAAGATGGAATATTCGCGCATGATCAAGGAGGAATCCAAGCTAAAGAAAGAACTCAGGGGCATGCGGCAGTTGCCGACCGAGACCCGCGACGGGGTGCCGATGACGCTGCTGATCAATTCCGGGATTCTGGCTGACGAGGCGTCGCAGAAGGCCGACGATGGCGATGGTGTCGGGCTGTACCGTACCGAGTTTCTGTTTATGCTCAGAGAGTCGTTTCCGAGTGAGCAGGATCAGCGCACATTGTATGCGAATATCCTCAAGGCTTATGCGCCCAGGCCGGTCACGATCAGGACACTGGATGTCGGCAGCGACAAGCCACTGCCGTATTTTCCGGTTGCCGAGGACAATCCGGCACTCGGCTGGCGCGGGATACGCGTGGCACTGGATCATCCCGACCTGTTCGTGACCCAGGTCAAGGCGATGTTGAAAGCCTCGGAGGGACTGGAAAACCTGCAGATCATGTTCCCGATGTTTTCGAACCTCGATGAACTCGACGAGGTGCAGGCACTGTATGAGCATGCATTGTACGAGGTGCGGCAGGAGGGTTTTGATATCGTGACGCCGAAAGTCGGGGCGATGATCGAAGTACCTTCGGCAATGATCCAGGCCGAGAGCTTCGCCAAGCGGGTGGATTTTCTGTCGATCGGCACCAATGACCTGACTCAATACCTGCTGGCAGTGGACCGTAACAACGCACGGGTGGCGAGGTTGTACGACAACCTGAATCCCGCGGTGCTGTCTGCGGTCAAGTCGATTATCGATGCAGGGAAGCGCCAGGCCAAGCCTGTCTGTGTTTGTGGTGAAATGGCCGGTGACCCGATGACCGCGGTCCTGTTGATGGCGATGGGGGTCAGCAGCCTGAGCATGTCATGCAGTAACATACCCAAGGTCAAGTGGGCGATTCGCAGTTTTACGTTCAAACAGGCGCAGGCGTTGTTGGAGCAGGTGTTCAGGCAGGAACACACCCACCAGGTACGCAGCCTGATCTACAATGCGTTTGAAAGCGTCGGCTTGCACAACCTGATCCGTATCGACGCTTAGCGCTTTTCAGGCAGCCGCCGCCAGCTTGTGCCGCAGTGCCTGTTCGCGGGTCAGAAATTTTCCTTCCAGTGCAAAACCGGACACCAGATTGATATCGGTACGCTGTGCGACCTCTAGAGGCAGGCCGTCGAGAATGTGTACCGGTGCCGGGCGGCCGTCGGCATAACGTGACAGGTAGATTCTGCCCGTTTCCATGTCAAAGAACGCGGGTTGCAGGCGCAGTGAGACGGCGGTCGCCTGAAGTGGCCTGGATTTCAGTTGCAGCTTTGTCATGTTCGTTCTCCAATGTTGTCTTTGTGGTACTGTTTTAGCAGAGCGCCGATGGTGGCACTATAGTCCGTTGGCACTGAATAGAGGCTGAAAAATAACTGAACCGCCGCTGAATGCTGGCATCGTTCAGGCGGCTGCCCCGTATTTCTCGCTACTAGCCCGCATTTCTCACCACCCTTCTACTGCGACGGCGCCATGGCATGCCCTGGCTGGTTTTTGCTCTGTCGGAGTGCTCGACATAGTGTCGGCTATGCCTGCGCGCTCCTCGGTCGCGAAAGCCACCCAGGCCGCACCCTTGCACCGTCTCGCGACGAACGGTGGTGAGAAATGCGGGCTAGCGGTGTAGTTTCCTTGTCAGCGCATCCAGTTGGTTTTTCAGTGTGCAATCCTGTGTCAGCCGTCGTTGCAGCCGTGAAATACAGGCTGTTACGCTCGAGTAGTGCGAAACACCGAACGCCTGCGCGATCTGCTTCAGGCTGTGACCACCGGCGTGGCGGCACAGGCTGATGGCGATCGCGCGGGGTGTATTTTTGCTGTAGCGTCCCCGGGCGCTCGTGGTAATCCGTTCCTTGTCAGTCGCAAAGTAGTCTGCGACCGTGGTGACTATCTGTTCGATGCTTGGCCTGGCCGTCAGCATCCTGGCATCGGCGAGTTCCTTGTCTTCCGGGTCGGTGAGCCGTGCCGTGCGGGTGACGAACTGTCGACTGCCAAGCACAGGCGCGAGGCGTTGACGGTTGTAGAATTTTTCAGTCTCCGGATCTTTTTCTGTCTCGACATAGATGCGGTACAGTGCGCTGCCGTTGTGGTTGGCGAGAAAACTCCTGACCGCACTCCGGTGCAGCCAGGAGGGTGGTTTACGCTGGCCTATGTAAGCCGGATAGCTCGACCACTTGTACAGTGAGTTGACCGGGACGAGGTGCCTGCTGCCGGGCAGACGGTGGATATGACGGCTGACCTGCAGGATGTGCAAGTCATCTTCCACCAGGATCGCCTTGTAGCGGCTTTTGAACAATGGGCCTTCGTGTTCCGACAGCTGGTTGTACTTTGTCGTGTACTGGCTGAGCAACTGGCGCATTGCGGCACTGAGGTTGGCACGCGGTGTACGCAGCAGCAGGTGAAACTCGGTCTTCAGCAGGCAGTAGGCATGAATTTCTACATCATAAGTATGGGAAATAGCCGCACACAGGCCAAGAAACAGGTTGTAGCAAGTGGAGTCGGTAAACAGCGCACGCTGGCCGATACTGCGGTCCATTACGTGGTACCAGGCGTTCGGGTAACTGATACGTAGCGGTCTCGACATTTCGGTTGGTTTTCTCCGGTCTTTACTCGATCCTTGAACAGGCGCCGGTTTTGCCGTGCCCTTGTCTTTGTATCGGTAGCGGCCGGCAAAAGTTTCACCCTGAAACGTGGTTTTTCGCGATGTCCCGCGAATGCGGCAGGAACCATCCGGGGTTGCGCCGAGACCGCAGTGCATCGATCCTGGTTATGTGATGGAGGTCAGCTGCGGGCTAGCCCAGTCATCTTGAAACAGAAGCAACTTGTCTATACTTAAAGCAGTATAAGCTGCAATCTGCCAGGCTGGTAAAAACGGCCACAGGGATGCTCGATTGTGTCTACACGAACGGAAAAATACTGACTGGTAGCGAGGCAGATGGGCAGTGAACAGTCGCTGTTGGTGTGCCGGCAGTGGACAGACATAACAGCAGGAGTCAAAAGTATGAATATCAATGAGCGTATCGACCAGCTTGAACACAAGCTGGGTGAATATGATGGCAGGATCAGAAAGCTCGACGACCTGATGGATTCGGTGGATACAAAATTGAAGGAAAAATACAAGCAGGACGTAGCCAGTCTGCACCTGCAGAGTGAAAAGGCGCGGGCACGGCTGCACCTGCTGAAGCTGAAAAAGGCGCAGTCCTGGGAGGACGAGACGCTTGGGTCAGTCATGTTGGAAATTTTTGACGAGCTTGGTGAAAAGCTGGACCTGTTGTTCAGCAGGATCGACGCCAAACAGAACCTGCATTGATTGGAAGACCAGGCTGAAGTGCTGCGAACAATCCGGGGCTAGGCCGTGTTGCAGCGCAGCCTGTCGATCATCAGCGCAAAACCGATGATACAGGCACTGACATAACCGATCGAGGCAAGCTGGTGCAGGGTGGCGAAAGACTGCTGTGCCAGGGTTTGTGCGGTGGCTGACTGCTGCCTGGCCGCTGCGATCATCGGATGCAGTACAAACTGGTTGATTGCCAGCAGTGTTCCCATCGTCACGATCAGGTAGAAGCGCAGCGAACGGAAAATCGCGCTGTGCAGTCGCAGCAGGATAGAGATTGCCATGATTGCCGTGACAACCAGGCCGGCATAGGAAATGACGCTGAACAGCTTACCTGCCAGTGTGCCCGCCAGCGCCCGTTGGTTCGCCAGTACCTGGAATGTGACCGGGGCGACGACCGCGCCGGTCATCCAGGCTGCGCCGACCCACAGCGATAGGCATAGCTTTTCGCTTGCAAAAAACAGTTTTTTCATACTAACACCATGAAAAAGAGGGCTTTTATCCTAACATTATTTTTACGCGGCTGCAGCAAAACCCGGTAGCCCGGGCTGTTGCCGGCTTATGGGATAATACTCCCAGGCTTTGCACGGAAATAGACCAAGATGGAGGTTACGTGACGATTGTAATGGGGTAAAATCATCCGTGAGTCTACCCGCAATGTGCGTGTTCACTAAACAATCCAGCAGATCAATGGAGAATTCTATGTCAGTACCAGCTGAAGCGATGTTTGTCAATACACTGTCCAAAGAGGATGTTACGATTACCGAGGCCGCGGAGAAAAAGCTGGCCGAACTGCTCAATGAGGCGGAAGAAGACCTGGCGGGTATCCGTGTTTATGTTTCCGGCGGTGGCTGTGGTGGCATGCAGTACGGCATGACGTTTACCGAGGCCGGCACAGATTTCGATGTGGTCTATAAAGGTAACGGGTTCGACCTGTTTGTCGACAGTGTCGCGTTGGCATTTCTGCGCGGCGTCGAAATCGATTATGTCGAAAAACAGATGGGTGGCAGCTTTGTGTTCAACAATGTGTTTGCGGCCACCGGCGGCAGTGGCACCTGTGGTGCCTGTGGTGCGCGAACCGGCCCTGGTGGCGGAGGTTGTGCGTAGGCTTCACTTTGATTGATGGGTGCAGTTGAACGTCAGCCTTGCGCGCTGTTGGTGTCACCGCCGCAAAGCTATCGTATCGCGCCTTATCTCCAGGCAGCCGCCCAGGAAGGTATCGAACTCGTCGTCGTCTCCGAAGGCAGGCATTCGCTGGTGTCCGCAGTCGCCAGCGGGATTCATGTCGACCTGACAGCGCCTGTGCCGCAGGCGTTGACAAAAATCACCACCGCCCTGAAGCACCGCCGGGTGCTGGCGGTACTCGGTACCGATGACAGTACTGTCGAACTGGCAGCCTGCCTGGCCGATCACTACGGGCTGCCGGGCAATACACCCGCCAGTGCACAGGCAACGCGGCGTAAAGACATTGCCCGCCAGGTCATGCGGCATGCCGGGCTGCCGGTGCCGGAGTTTCTCGTGCTCGATATCGAGCAGCCGTTGATCCCGCAGCTACAGCAGTTTCGTTTCCCGGGCGTCGTCAAACCGTTGATGCTTTCCGGCAGCCGTGGTGTGATTCGTGTCGATAACCCGGTGGCGTTGCAGGCGGCAGTAGCCCGGATCAGGCCGATCTTGAAGCGTTCCGGGGTCAGTGACGAATACGAGACCACACACCTGCTGCTGGAGCGCTTTATCAGCGGCCCGGAGTATGCAGTCGAAGCGATCCTGTCAGACGGCAGGCTGGATCTGCTTGCAGTATTCGAGAAACCAGAACCGTTGAATGGCCCGTTTTTCGAAGAAACCTATTATATTTTTCCAGCGTTACTTTCTAAAGAAGTTGAGCAACAGGTCGTCGACAGCCTGTCGGCAGCCTGTGCTGCCTACGGCTTGACGCAAGGGCCTGTACATGCAGAATTCCGCCTCGCCGGCGGGCAGGTGTGGATCATCGAGATTGCCAGCCGTACGATCGGCGGGCAGTGTGCGCGGCTGCTGGAGATGGCGTTGGGCCAGAGGCTGGAGTCGATAGTGCTGCGCAATGCAATGGGCGTTTACCGCAAGCCGGCGCGGCAGCCCGGCGCCTTTGGTGTATTGATGATCCCAACACCCGGCGCGGGCTTGTTGAAAAGGGTCGAAGGTATCGCCAAGGCCGCGAAGATTCCGGGAATCGAACATATCGAAATCAGTATTGCCGAAGGCTACGAGATCGAGCCCTTGCCTGAAGGCCAGAGTTACCTTGGTTTTATCTTTGCCCGCGCGGCCACGAACCGGGAGGTGCAGGACCGCCTGCGGCAGGCACATGCCTGCCTGCGGATCATCATTGCACCAGTGCTGCCGGTGACTGTATCGGCTGTCGATACCTCGTGAGCGGCGGGATTTCCTTTCTTCCTGCCAATCGGATAAAGTAGGCGTGGTGGTGATTTTGAAGGAAGGTTAATGTCCATTCAACAGAAACTTCAAGCATTGTATAGCGGGCTGAGCAGAGAGATCATCGGCCAGGAGCAGTTGATCAACCGGTTGCTGATCGCACTGTTGGCAGACGGGCATTTGTTGGTCGAGGGTGCCCCCGGCCTGGCAAAGACGCGTTCGATCAAGGCGCTGAGCATGGGAGTTGCCGCGGATTTTCATCGCATCCAGTTTACCCCCGACCTGCTGCCGGCGGATTTGACCGGCACCGATATCTACCGTCCACAGCAAGGCACCTTCGAGTTTCAGCGCGGTCCGCTGTTTCACAACCTGATTCTCGCTGATGAAGTCAACCGGGCACCGGCAAAGGTGCAGTCGGCGCTGCTCGAGGCCATGGCAGAGCGGCAGATCACGGTCGGCAGAGAAACCTATGCGTTGCCGGAGTTGTTTATGGTCATGGCGACCCAGAACCCCATCGAACAGGAGGGTACCTACAACCTGCCGGAGGCGCAACTGGACCGGTTTTTGATGCATGTGCGGGTCGGCTATCCCAGTGCCGAGGCGGAGAAGGAGATATTGCACCTGGTCCGCAACGAGGCCAGGAGCGAGATCCGGCAGGGAGAAGAACTGCAACCGCTGAGCCAGCAGGAGTTGTTTGCGGCCCGGCAGGAGGTGCTCGATCTCTATATGAGTGAAGAGCTGGAACAGTACGTGATTCAGATCGTGCTGGCGACCCGGCAGCCGGAGAACTACGGCGAGGATATGTCCAGCTGGGTACAGTTTGGTGCCAGCCCGCGGGCGACGATTGCATTGGACCGCTGTGCCCGGGCACGTGCCTGGCTGTTGGGACGGGACTTCGTGATGCCTGAAGATATCCAGGATGTCGCGCACGATATCCTGCGCCACCGGGTCTTGCTTTCCTACGAGGCGGAAGCCGAGGGTGTGACGCCGGACAGCCTGGTGACGGTGCTGTTGCAGCGGGTTGCAGTACCATGAATGCCGTGGGCAGCGAGGACAGCTCACCGGTCAGGGTGTCGTTGCAGGAGTTGATCGATCTGCGCCGTGCGGCACAGAGCCTGGTCAGCAAAAAACGCCGGATTCGCGCTGTAACGACCGGGGTCTACAGTTCGAGTTTCCGTGGCCGCGGCATGGAATTCGATGAGACCAGGCCCTACATTGCCGGCGACGATATCCGTACGCTCGACTGGAAGGTCACGGCAAGGACCAACAAGCCGCACACCAAGCTGTATCGCGAAGAACGCGAGAGGCCGGTCCAGGTTTGCGTAGACCTGCGCAGCAATATGTTTTTTGCGACCCGCGGCGTGTTCAAGGCGGTCATGTGCGCGAGGCTGGCAGCGATCCTGGTCTGGCGTGCGTTGCTGCACCGCGACCGGACAGGCGGTTTTCTTTTTTCGGACCAGGTTCATGATGAAATCAAGCCGCGTGGCGGCAAGAGCGCGGTGTTGCAGTACCTGCGGCGCCTGGCGGCCAATCCGGCCTGGGACAGGACGCTGCAGCGGTCGTTGCAGCCGCACCAGGAAACACTGAACCAGGCACTGACCCGGTTGCGCCGGGTCGCGCGCCCCGGCAGTTTGATTTTTATCCTCAGTGATTTCCGTGGACTCGACCGGGTTGGCGAGTCCCATTTACATGAACTGGCCCGGCGCAATGAAATCGTGTTGATTTTTTGTTTCGACCAGTTTGAAAGGCGCCTGCCCCTGCCCGGAGTGTATCACGTGACCGATGGGCAGCAGACCGTTACGTTCGATAATTTCGGTGGTGGCGCAAGCCGCCGGTACGAGGCCAGGTTCGAGGCGCATTTCAGGCGCCTGGAAGCGCTTGGTAACGTGCCGGGCATTTTTCTGTTGAGTTGTACCAGTAGCGACGACCCGCTGGCGGTATTGCAGGCTGGTTTGCGGCGTAGCTCTTTATTATGCCAAACTTAGGTGACCTGTTACGTGACATTCATGAACCCGGCGGGGTTTCGTGGTGGCCGCCGGCACCAGGCTGGTGGCTGTTGGCGCTGGTACTTGGTGCGCTGCTGGTGTTCGGAATCGTGCGCTGGCACCGGTCGCGCTGGCGCAGGCGCCTGGTGGGGGAGGCTGGCAGGGAACTCGACCGTCTCTATGCCCTGTACCGCAAGACGAACGACCCTGGTCTTTTTGTGCGCGAGGTTTCAAAGTTGATGCGGCGCCTGTGCCTGACGCGGTATGGTCGAAAAAAAACCGCCGGGCTGACCGGGGAGCAATGGCTGGCGCTGCTCGATCAGCGGATGCCCGGACAGCCGTTTACCAGCGGACCGGGCAAGGTGCTTGCCATTGCGCCGTACCAGCCGGCGGAGACACTGGCGGCGGTCGATATCAAGGCACTCTATCGGCTGTGTTGTAAACGAATTGAAATCATCTAGTTGGCAGAGCATGCTCGTATTTATCTGGCCCTGGGTTTTTGCGTTGACACCTTTACCGTTGTTGGTGTGGCTGCTGGTGCCGAAAGCATCGCAGACACAGCAGGCGGCGTTGCGGGTGCCGGCATTGGATGATTTCCGGGTTGGTGGGGAACCGGGCAGCCAGGGTCGGGGCAGTGGCGGCATGATTTTATTTGCTGCCGTGATCTGGCTGTTGCTGATTGCCGCCGCGGCGCGGCCGCAGTGGCTGGGTGATATCGCCGAGGTCCCGGTCAGCGGCCGGGACCTGATGCTGGCCGTGGATCTATCGGGCAGCATGCGGCACAGGGATTTCAGGCTTAATTTTCAACGCGTAGACCGGCTGACCGCGGCGAAGTGGGTCGTGGCGCGTTTTGTGACACGGCGTAAAAGTGACCGGGTCGGGCTGATCGTTTTTGGCACCAAGGCGTACCTGCACGTCCCGTTGACTTTCGACACCAAAACGGTGATCACGCTGTTGAATGAGACGTTTGTCGGCATGGCCGGGGACAGCACGGCGATCGGTGATGCGATCGGGCTGGCGGTCAAGCGCCTGCGCAACAC
>Ga0256830_1002393_pt1 | contig 12407 bp, 13 predicted proteins | sample 128326metaG_FD_190537 | JGI IMG/M metagenome (GOLD analysis project Ga0256830, IMG submission 190537) | Hydrothermal vent microbial communities from Lau Basin, Pacific Ocean - 128-326 | ecosystem: Environmental > Aquatic > Marine > Hydrothermal vents | place: Pacific Ocean: Lau Basin | collected...
TTTAACAGGCTGTTAATTGTCCTTGGCCCGGCTGCGCGTCTTGCGGTTGACGGCGGTAAGGATGCCGCGAAGGATGTTGACCTCGTTCTGATCCAGCCGCACCCGGTTGAACAGCCGCCGCAGGCGCCGCATCAAGTGCCTGGGGTTGGCCGGATCGAGAAACTCGATCCCGACCAGCGTCCGCTCCAGGTGTTCGTAGAACTGTTCGACCTGTTCGACGCTGGCATAGTCGCCTTCTTCTGCCTGGGCGCCCTGGCCCGCCAGCGCATGCATCCTGAGTTCATAGCCGATCACCTGCACGGCCGCCGCCACATTCAGTGACGAATAGGCCGGGTTGGTCGGTATCCGTACCAGGTAGTGACAGAGATCGAGTTCTTCATTGCTGAGACCCGAGCGTTCGTTGCCGAACAGGATGGCCACACGACGCGCGTCGGGCTGGCTGGCCACCCGTTCGGCGCAGGTGCGCGGGTCGAGCATGGGCACCGGCAACGCGCGCGGGCGGGCGCTGGCGCCGATCACCAGCACGCAGTTCGCGATGGCCTCCTGGACGCTGTCGAACTGCCTCGCCGCCGCCAGCAGATCATCGGCACCCGATGCACGCGCCGTGGCCTCGGCATCGGGAAACTGTCTGGGCCGGACCAGACACAGGTCATCCAGCCCCATGTTCTTCATGGCGCGGGCGGCTGCGCCGATATTGCCGGGGTGGCTGGTATTGACCAGCACCAGGCGCGGGTTCGGCACCTCGACCGGATCTGTGGGATATTGTCCGTTCACGTCGCTCTCTCAGACACGCGCCAGCGAAAATGCCATGGCCTCGTCGATATGCGAAAGGCCGGCCGCGACCATCACCAGGCGGTCGAAGCCCAGCGCCACGCCGGCGCAGGCGGGCATGCCCGCCGCCAGCGCATCGAGAAAACGCTCATCCAGCGGCAGCTGCTGCCGTCCCTGCGCGGCACGCATACCATTCTCCCGCTCGAAGCGGGCGCGCTGTTCGGCCGCATCCGTGAGTTCGTGGAAACCGTTGGCCAGTTCGATGCCATCGATATAAAGTTCGAAGCGTTCGGCGACAGGCGGATTCCCGTCCCGTATGCGTGCCAGCGCCGCCTGCTCTGCCGGATAGTCGTAGACGAACACCAGGCCTTCGCCAAGTCGCGGCTCGACGACATGGGTCAGTATGAGGTCCAGCCACCCACGCGTATCCCGCAGTTCCATGGCGCCGGACACGTCCAGACCTGCTTCTTCTGCCCTGCGGCCAAGCGGTCAACCGGTGCGTCGAAGGGATCGATGCCGGCGTACTGCACGAACAGTTCGCGGTAGCTCAGGCGCCGCACGGCAGCGGCGCCGAAACGCGCCGGCAGCAGTGCCACGATCAGCGCCTGCACCTCGTCCATCAGGGCATGGTGGTCGAAACCCGGCCGATACCATTCCAGCAGCGTGAACTCGGGGTTGTGGCGTGCGCCTGCCTCTGCGTCGCGGAACACGCGCGCGACCTGGTAGACAGGACCGCTGCCCGCGGCCAGCAGCCGCTTCATGCAGAACTCGGGCGAGCCGTGCAGGTACAGGGCCTGCCCCTGCGGCGCACCGGGTCCACGGTAGTGCGTAACGAGCGGGTCGATGGCCGGGTCGGGTGACGCACCGCGCGACAGCACCGGCGTTTCGACTTCCAGCACCTGCCGTTCGGCAAAAAAAGCCCGGATGCCTGCCAGCATCCGGGCGCGCAGTCGCAGCGTCTCCGGGCTCGCCCCCGGGCGCCAGTCCGCGACCGTATCAGTCCTTGGCGCGGCCGACATATTCACCGGTGCGGGTATCGACCTTGATCACCTCGTCGGTGTCGATGAACAGCGGCACCCGCACCACGGCACCGGTTTCCAGGGTGGCCGGCTTGCCGCCGCCGCCGGAGGTGTCGCCGCGCACGCCGGGATCGGTCTCGACCACCTTGAGCATGACGAAATTGGGCGGCGTAACACTGATGGGCTCGCCGTTCCACAGGGTGATGCCACAGGTATCCTGCTCTTTCAGCCACTTCGCGGCATCGCCGACGGCCGCCTCACCGGCCGCCACCTGCTCGAAGGTCTCGGGGTGCATGAAATGCCAGAATTCACCGTCGTTGTACAGGTACTGCATGTCGGTATCCATGACGTCGGCGGCCTCGACCGTCTCGCCCGACTTGAAGGTGCGCTCGATAACACGACCGGTCTTCAGGTTGCGGATCTTGACCCGGTTGAACGCCTGCCCCTTGCCAGGCTTGACGAACTCGTTTTCAATGATGGCGCAGGGATCGCCATCGATCATGATCTTCAGTCCGCCCTTGAACTCGTTTGTACTGTAGGTCGCCATTGAGCACCCTTTAAACTGTCTTCAGCAAAAAACGGACGCGTATGATACCCCGAAGCCTGGTTGCGCAACAGGGCGAGCCCTGGCAGCAACAGCTGGCCACCGCCGTCACCGACCCTGCCGAACTGCTGTCCCTGCTGGATCTCGACCTGGATCTGGCCGACGCCGCCGCCCGGGCCGACAGGCTGTTTGCACTGCGCGTGCCGCACAGTTTCATCCGCCGCATGCGTCGCGGCGATGCCGACGATCCGCTGCTGCGCCAGGTACTGCCACTGGACGCCGAATGCCGCCAGGTGCCCGGATTCACGACCGACCCGCTGCAGGAAAAGGACGTCATGCCGGTGCCCGGCCTGCTGCACAAGTACCAGGGGCGCGCCTTGCTGACGCTCACCGGCGCCTGCGCCGTTCACTGCCGTTACTGTTTCCGCCGACATTTCCCCTATACCGAGGCCAACCCGGCGCGCGGCACCTGGCGGCAGACGCTGGACTGGCTGTCCGGCAACGCCGGTATCCGGGAAATCATTCTCAGCGGCGGAGACCCGCTGTCAGTCAGCGACCGGCGGCTGGCGGAACTCGTACAGGCCCTGGACGCCATTCCGCATCTTCAGCGCCTGCGCCTCCATACACGCCTGCCGGTGGTGATTCCGGACCGTGTCGACGCAAGACTGCTCCAGTGGCTGGCACACACCCGCATGCAGACAATCGTGGTATTGCACATCAATCACGCCAATGAAATCGACGACAGCCTGCGCCTGGCCACGGAACGGCTGACGCAGGCCGGCGCCATGCTGCTGAACCAGGCGGTGCTGCTCAAAGGCGTCAATGACTCGGAATCCATCCTCGCCGAACTCAGCGAGACCCTGTTTGCGGCCGGCGTGCTGCCCTATTACCTCCACCAGCTCGACCCGGTCGAGGGCGCCGCTCATTTCGCGGTCGACGACCGACGGGCGCTGGCGCTGCACGAAGCACTCGCAGCCCGGCTGCCGGGCTACCTGGTGCCGCGTCTGGTCCGCGAACTGGCGGGCCGACCGAGCAAGACGCCGCTGGCGGCTTCGCTGAAGCAATAACTATCTTGTTGATATAACCAAATGTTTTTGTATCTTGGCGGGGTTCGCTTCGTTCACCGCCACCCTGCGGCAGCTCCGTTGCCCTCTCATGCGGGCCACCAGGGCCCAATAACAGCGAAGGATGCGCCGCCCCTGGCATGACGTGAAACGCCCTCGTCACGCCGGCGAGGTCTACACGTTGAAGCGGAAGTGCATGACATCGCCGTCCTGCACGATGTAGTCCTTGCCTTCCAGCCGTAGCTTGCCTGCCTCCTTGGCACCCTGTTCGCCGCCGCAGGCGATGAAGTCTTCGTATGACACCACTTCGGCGCGGATGAAGCCCTTTTCAAAATCAGTGTGAATGACACCGGCCGCCTGCGGGGCCGTGGCGCCGATGGGCACGGTCCAGGCGCGTACTTCCTTTACGCCGGCCGTGAAGTAGGTCTGCAGGCCCAGCAGACGGTAGCCGGCGCGGATGACGCGGTTCAGGCCCGGTTCGTCGAGGCCCAGTTCTTCCAGGAAGGCCCTCTGCTCGTCCTCTTCGAGTTCCACCAGTTCGGACTCGATGGCGGCACACACCGGCACCACCTCGGCACCTTCCTTTTGCGCCAGTTCACGCACCGCATCCAGATGCGGGTTGTTTTCGAAGCCGTCCTCGGCGACGTTGGCGATGTACATGGTCGGCTTGACGGTCAGCAGGTGCAGGTCATGGATGTGCGCCTGCTGGTCTTCGTCCAGCGGCAGGGCGCGCACCAGGCCGCCCCCGTCCAGATGGGCCTTGACCTTTTCAAACACCGCCAGCCTGGCCTTGGCTTCCTTGTCACCGCTCTTGGCGATCTTGGATACGCGGTTGATACCCTTCTCGACCGTCTCCAGATCGGCCAGCGCCAGTTCGGTGTTGATGACCTCGATATCGTTGAGCGGGTCGACCCGGCCCGCCACGTGCACCACGTTCTCGTCCTCGAAGCAGCGCACCACCTGGGCGATGGCGTCGGTTTCGCGGATGTTGGCGAGGAACTTGTTGCCCAGCCCCTCGCCCTTCGAGGCGCCCGCCACCAGGCCGGCGATGTCGACGAATTCCATGGTGGTGGGCAGCACGCGCTGCGGCTTGACGATCTCCGCCAGCTTGTCGAGGCGCGGGTCGGGCACCGGCACCACGCCGACGTTGGGGTCGATGGTGCAGAAGGGGTAGTTCTCGGCCTGGATGCCGGCCCTGGTCAGGGCGTTGAACAGGGTGGACTTGCCCACGTTGGGCAGGCCGACGATACCGCATTTGAATCCCATGGTCTGGTTCCCAGGATCAGGTGAAAAACAGATTCAGCCACGACCTACCCCCGACTATGCAGCCGATGCATGGCGCGTTCGAAGTGGCCGGCCAGGATATCCGGCAGGGCGTCGGCAGCATCGTCGATAGCCCGGTCGATGCCGGCACGGTCGTCCTTTGACGGCTTCTTCAGCACGTAGTCGACCACCTCGTTTTTGCTGCCGGGGTGGCCGATGCCCAGGCGCAGGCGCCAGAAGTCCCGGCCGCCCAGGTGGCTGAACAGGTCGCGCAGACCGTTGTGACCGCCGTGGCCGCCGCCCAGCTTGAGCTTGACGGTGCCGGCCGGCAGGTCCAGGTCGTCGTGGGCGACCAGGATGGAGGCCAGCGGAATATCGAAGAAACGCATGGCAGCGCCCACCGACCGGCCGCTGCGGTTCATGAAGGTCTGCGGCTTGAGCAGCCGGTAGTCGGCGCCCGGCAGCAAACAGCGGGCCAGCAGGCCGTGGAAACGCTTTTCGGCACGGAATGCCGCGCCACAGCGGCGGGCGAGTTCGTCGACGAACCAGAACCCGGCATTGTGCCGGGTCTGGTCGTACTCGGGACCGGGATTACCCAGTCCGACGATCAGCCGGATCGGGGTGTCGGTCAGGACTCGCCGCCTTCGGCAGCCTCTTCACCGCCCTCGGCCGCTTCCCCGCCTTCCTCTTCGGCACCGCCGCCACGCTTGGCGTGGATGGACACCACCGCCTGGTCATGGCCCTCGCCACGGCCCAGCTCGATCAGGGCGCCGCTTTCCGGCAGCTTGAGATCGGACAGGTGCACGGACTCACCGATGTTGAGGTGGGAAATATCCACCTCGATGTATTCCGGCAGGTGCTGCGGCAGCACTTCCAGTTCCACTTCGATCACTTCGTGGGTGACCAGGCCGCCGGCCTTGACGCCCGGGGCCACGTCCTCGCCGATGAAGTGCAGCGGCACGTGCACGCGGATCCTGTGACTCTCGTCGACGCGCTGGAAATCCATGTGCATGACGATGGGCTTGGCGGGGTGGCGCTGCATGTCGCGCAGCACCGCCTTGTTTTCCTTGCCGTCGACCTTGATGGTGAGGATGTGCGAATAGAACGCCTCGCGTTCCAGGCGCTTGAGCACTTCGTTGTGCGCCAGCGCGATGGGCTGGGGCTCCTCGGCGCCGCCATACAGGATGGCCGGCACCTTGCCGGCACGACGCAGGCGGCGGCTCGCACCTTTCCCCGTGTCCGTGCGCGACTCGGCTTCGAGTTCAAAAATGTCCATGACATTCACTCCTGTCATTCGGGATCACCACGACCCCTGTTACACACTCCCCCGCGACCAGGGGAGACCACGGCGGCGCACCGGCCGACAGACCCGCGCGCCGTCATTCCACGAACAGCGAGCTGACCGATTCCTCGTTGCTGATGCGGCGCATGGCCTCGGCCAGCATTTCCGCCACGCTGAGCTGGCGGATGCGCGGACAGGCCTGCGCTTCGGGCCGCAACGGGATGGTGTCGGTCACCACCAGTTCGTCCAGATCGGATTCCGTTATGTTGGCAATCGCCTTGCCCGACAGCACCGGGTGGGTGCAGTAGGCCAGCACGCGCCGGGCGCCGTTGTCCTTCAGCGCCCTGGCCGCCTGGCACAGGGTGCCGGCGGTATCGACCAGGTCGTCGACCAGCACGCAGGTGCGATCCTCGACATCGCCGATGATGTGCATCACCTTGGCCACGTTGGCGCGCGGGCGGCGCTTGTCGATGATGGCCAGATCGGCATCATCGAGACGCTTGGCCAGCGCCCGTGCCCGCACCACGCCGCCGACGTCCGGCGACACGACTTTCAGGTTCGGATACTTCTGCCGCCAGATGTCGCCCAGCAGGATGGGCGAGGCGTAGACATTATCCACCGGAATGTCGAAAAAACCCTGTATCTGGTCGGCGTGCAGGTCCACCGTCACCACGCGGTCGGCGCCCACGTTGCCAATCATCTGCGCCACCACCTTGGCGGTAATGGGCACCCGGGCCGAGCGCGGCCGCCGGTCCTGGCGCGCGTAGCCGAAGTACGGTATCACCGTGGTGATGCGCGCGGCCGAGGCACGGCGCAGCGCGTCCACCATCACCAGCAGTTCCATCAGGTGATTGTTGGTCGGCGCACAGGTCGGCTGTACCACGAACACGTCCTTGCCGCGCACGTGTTCCATGATCTCGACCATGACTTCACCGTCGCTGAACTCGCTGACGATGGCCTTGCCCGGATTCAGACGCAGATAATCGCAGATGGCCCGGGCCAGCGGCGGGTTGGCGTTGCCCGCAAACACCATCATGCGGCCATCTGTATCCGGCGATGGTGATAGACCTTTCATCACTGCATTTACCTGCGGCTGTCTGTGCGAACTGTCGGGTACCGGATGCCGTTGGTACTCGGCGAACCGGCCGTCCATGAAACCGTAGTGAATGCGGCAGGATTATTCGCCGCTGCGCGGCTCACCCCTGCGGGGCCGGCTCCGCTGCGCTGCGCCGTTCAAATCCGCTACGCGGATTTGTCGAACCTTGAGGTTCGAACCCTGCCGCCTCACTGGCAACCGCTGCACCACACACTCCAGTGAACACGGCTGCCCTCTTCAACTATGGCTGGGGCGGCAGGATTCGAACCTGCGCATGCCGGCACCAAAAGCCGGTGCCTTACCGCTTGGCGACGCCCCAGGAAAATATTAACCCGGCCACCCGATATGTCGTGTTCAGTGGCCGGGTTGATAACGGCCCGTCGCCTGTTCCAGCCGCGCCAGCAGGGGCGACCGGTTGCAGCCACGGGCCACGAATCCTGTCCAGGGCAGGGGCAGTTGCTGCAGCAGGGAACGCGCCTTCGCTGCATCGGAAAACGGCGCGAACACGCAGGCACCGCTGCCGGTCATGCGCGCCGGCCCGTGCCGTGACAGCCAATCCAGCGCCGCGCCCACTTGTGGATACCGCTTCACCACCACCGGCTCGAGCCGGTTGCTCCCCTCGCCCGAGAGAAAGTCGGGTATTGTGATCCGGGGCGTGTCGCGTGTCAATTCCGGGTCGGAAAAAATCGCGGCCGTAGATACGCTTACCGCCGGATGCACCACCAGGTACCAGGGCTCGTCGAGCCCCTCGACCGAAGTCAGCCGCTCGCCCACGCCCTCTGCCCAGGCGGCCTGCCCGTGAACGAACACCGGCACATCGGCACCCAGCCCCAGGCCGATGTCCGCCAGCTGTTGCGGCGTCATCTCCAGTCCCCACAGCCGGTTCAGCGCCACCAGCGTGGTGGCGGCATCGGAGCTGCCGCCACCCAGGCCGCCGCCGGCCGGCAGCCGCTTGTCGATGCGGATGCCGACACCCTGGCGGCAGCCCGCGGCCCGGGCCAGAGCATGCGCCGCCCGCAGCACCAGGTCATCAGCCTCGGGTATGGCTTCGTTGCCGGCCAGGCGCCGCATACGGCCGCTGTCGTCCGGCTCGAACCACAGAGAATCACCATAATCGAGGAACTGGAACAGGGTCTGCAGCTCGTGGTAACCGTCCGCACGCCGGCCGGTGACATGCAGGAACAGGTTCAGCTTGGCGGGCGCCGGCCAGGCGCCGTCGGCCATATTCACGAATTGCCTCCCGGCACCCATTGCTGGACAACCAGTTTTACGTCCAGGGTCCGGTTTCTGAGCGCCAGTTTGGCAGGCAGGTCCAGGCCGTCGACGGCCTGGTAGCGGCGGAACTCGATCTGCCAGCCGTCCTGCTCGAGTTCGGCCAGCCGGCCCTGCGGGTCCAGCCTGTGCCGCTCTTCGCGCTGCGGCTGCGGCAGGCCCAGCAGCCAGTAGCGCAGGCCGCTGACCGGCAACTGCCAGCCGGTCTCGTCTTCCAGCAACTGCTCCGCGCTGCGCGCTGCACGCCGCGGCCCGTCGGCCTGTTCCAGCACCACCAGGTTGCCGTCACCGGCCAGCTGCAAGACGCCGCGGCCGAAGGGTCCGCTCAGGCGGATACGGAAACGGTCATCCTGCTGACGCCAGTCGAACGAGGCACTCCAGCCCTCGTCACCGGCACGCATACCGACCCGGCCGCGCGCCTGCCAGGCAACCAGCGCGGCCACGCGCGCCCGGTGCTGCTGCCATTGCGCTTCCGAGGCGGTCGTGGGCAACGGTGCGCGGCCGGCACAGCCGGCGGCCAGCAACAGCCAGGCGAGCACAATCGGGCGGAAGGGAAAAAAATGTGCAGTCACGGTTCCCTATAGCAAATGAACAAAACGCAGGAACGTAGGGTGGGGTGAGCAAAGCGAACCCCACCGTTCAGCGGGCCTTTATATTCCAGTCCGGCACAAAGGCGCGGAAAACGCGGAGGAACGCGCGGCTAATGCGCCAGGCGCCGTACGGTATCTTCCAGAATCCGGTTGCCCGGCGTCTTCCTGCGCGCCTCGTCCCACACCCTGCGCGCTGCCTGCTTGTGGCCCATGGTCCACAATACCTCGCCCAGGTGGGCGGCTATTTCCGCGTCCTTGCTCATGGCATAGGCACGCTGCAGGTATTCGCGGGCTTTTTCGAGATTGCCCAGCCTGAACTGCACCCAGCCCATGCTGTCGATGACGGCCGCATCGTCAGGGGTTTTCTCCATCGCTTGCTGGATGTACAGCAGCGCTTCCTGGTAGCGGTCGGTACGATCCGCCAGCGTGTAGCCCAGGGCGTTCAGCGCGCGCGCATTGTCCGGATCGGCCTTCAGTATCCGCAGCAGATCCTGTTCGGCGATATCGAGCCGGTCCAGGCGCTCGGCCACCAGCGCGCGTGCATAGAGTACATCCGCATCGTCCGGGTGGATGTCGAGGTACTGGCTGTACAGAGTGAAGGCCTCTTCGTGCCAGTCGATACTGGAAAGGATATCACCCTCCACCAGCAGCAGGCGCTGGGCATGCTGGGGCTGCACCCTGCGAAGCCTGTGCAGACGCTCACGCGCGTCCTTGACCTTGCCGCTGTCGGCCTCCAGCTTGGCCAGCCTGATCTGCACCTCCAGCCAGTGATCGCCCTTGCCGACCCGGTTGTACCACTCGGTGGCGCCCTCGATATCGTTGCGCTCCTCGGCGATGGCGCCGAGGTAGTAGTACGCCTGCTGCACCTGGTAGCCCAGCTTCAGCAGATGTTTGAAATGACGCTCCGCCGCGTCCAGCTTGCCGGCTTCCAGCGACAGCAGCGCCAGCGAATAGACCACCTGGCCATTGTCCGGCTGCTTCTTGACCAGCCGCTCGTACTGGCGACGCGCGCCGTCGAGATCATCGAGGTCCACCAGCAGGCGCGCGTAGGCCGCGCGCAGTTCCATGTTGCCCGGCATGCGCTCCAGGGCTGCCCGCATCTGTTCGTGGGCCAGCTGTTTTTTGCCCTGCCTGAACTGGATCTGGGCACGCAGTACCAGCGCCGGCACCCAGTCCGGACGCAGCCTCAGGGCGGTATCGACCTCGCGGCCCGCCACCTCCCAGCTCTCCGCATGGGTGGCCAGCCGTGCATAGGCGAAATGCGCATCCGGATCCTCCGGGTGGCGGGCCACCAGCTTTTCCATCAATGCCAGCGTCTGCTGCTTGTCCGGCTCCCGGACCAGCAGGCCCAGCAGCGCCTGGTAAGTCTGGTTTGGCGCCTCTTCACCGCGCTGGATCAGGTACTCGATCTGTGCCAGCGCCTCGTCCTCGTGGCCGCTGCGCAGTGCCAGCGCAGCCAGCGACTGGCGTGCTTCCTTGTTGTCGGGTGCCAGTTCCACCCAGCGCCGCGCCGCCTCCAGCGCCAGCTCCTGGTTCTTGGCGTAGACCGCGATCTTCAGCGCCCGCTCTGCCACGCGCGCATCGCGCGAATGACGCGCCGCCTTCACATAGGCCCCGACGGACACATCGAGATGCCCGCGCTGGCCGGCTATCTCGCCAAGCAGGATGTCGTACAGCAGCGACGAGCTGAGCTGCTCCCCGGCACCGCTGTCGGCCACGGGCTGCGGCTCGGCAGCTTCGCTGCCGGGCTGCTGATAGGGTGCAGGCGCTGTTTTTTCGCTGGCCGGCGGGGCGGCGGGCTGGAGGGTCGTACAGGCTGTCAGGAAAACAGCCAGCAATACCCCCACGACCACGCCCGGCAGGCAGTTTTTCTGTCTAAAACCAATCATCTTCTCAGGTATTCTGCCATTGTATTCGAGCAGCGCTGCCACTATACGCAATTCCGTGGCCAGCCGACAGCATGCGCGCCGCATCGCTTGTATTCACCCAGACCATGCCTCAGAATTTCCTGTTTGCGTCACACCAGTTAACGATATGCCCCTGATTGCGCTCGGTATCAACCACCGCACCGCGCCGGTCGAGCTGCGGGAACAGATCGCGTTTGCCAACGAACGCCTGACCGATGCGCTGCGAGAGCTGGCGGGCCTGCCCGTGGTCGACGAGGCGGCTATCCTCTCCACCTGCAACCGCACCGAACTGTATTGCACTACCAGCGACCGCAACAGCGGAAACCTGACCGAGTGGCTGGGCCGCTTTCACAATGTCGATCCGGCCACCCTGCATCCGCACGTCTACAGTTACCCCGACGCCGAAGCGGTACGGCATATCCTGCGCGTCGCCGGGGGGCTCGACTCCATGATCCTGGGCGAGCCGCAGATACTGGGCCAGGTCAAGGAAGCCTACCAGCAGGCGGTGGAAGCCGGCACCCTGGATTCGCAACTGGAGCGCCTGTTCCAGCACACCTTCGCGGTCGCCAAGCAGATCCGCACCGATACCGCCATCGGTGAAAGCCCGGTGTCGGTGGCCTTTGCCGCCGTCAGCCTGGCAAGGCAGATCTTCAGCAATTTCGGGGCGCACACGGCTCTGCTGATCGGCGCGGGCGAGACCATCGAACTGGCGGCACGCCACCTGCACGACATGGGCCTGGGTCGCATGGTCATCGCCAACCGCACGCCGGAACGTGCCCACCGGCTGGCGGCCCACTTCAACGGCTACGGCATCGGCCTGGACGAGATTCCCGCCCATCTGGCGGAGGCCGACATCATCATCTCCTCCACCGGCAGCCCGGAACCCATCCTCGACCGCCCCCTGGTGGAAAAGGCGCTGCGCACCCGCAAACACAAGCCGGTGTTCATGGTGGACATCGCAGTACCGCGGGATATCGATCCGGCGGTGGCCGAACTCGACGACGTCTATCTGTATTCCGTCGACGACCTGCGGGAAGTCATCCAGGAGAACCTCAAATCGCGCCAGCAGGCCGCTGAACAGGCGGAGGAAATCATCGAGGTGCAGGTGGACCGTTTCATGGCCTGGCTGCGCGGCCAGGACGCGGTGGCGAGCATCCGCCGTTTTCGCAGCCTCGCCGAGCAGGAACGCGACCTGCTGCTGGACAAGGCGCGCCAGCAGCTGGCGGCCGGCCAGGACCCGCACAAGGTGCTGGAACAGCTGGCCCGCACCCTCACCAACAAGCTGATCCACGAGCCCACCACCCGCCTGCGCCAGGCCGGCGAGGACGGCCGCCTGGATCTGCTGGAAGCAGCCAGCGAACTGTTCAGGCTGAAAGATGAGTGAACTGAACCCGACGCTCGCGCGCAAGCTGGAGTCCATCGTCGAGCGTGTGCGGGAAGTCAGTGCGCTGCTGGCGGAGCCGGACGTCATGGCGGACAACGACCGTTTTCGCGCCCTGTCCATGGAGTACGCCCAGCTCAACCCTGTGGTCGGCTGTTTCGAGGCCCTGAAAAAAGCACAGGAAGACGAGGCCGCGGCACGCGAAATGCAGAAGGACC
>Ga0256830_1002394_pt1 | contig 12407 bp, 6 predicted proteins | sample 128326metaG_FD_190537 | JGI IMG/M metagenome (GOLD analysis project Ga0256830, IMG submission 190537) | Hydrothermal vent microbial communities from Lau Basin, Pacific Ocean - 128-326 | ecosystem: Environmental > Aquatic > Marine > Hydrothermal vents | place: Pacific Ocean: Lau Basin | collected...
TTCTGGCTGGTAGCCAATTTCCTGTGCTTTATGGGTAAGGTAATAAGGATCGACACCGATACAATGCCCCCCCACCAATCCGGGGCGGAAGGGTAGAAAATTCCACTTGGTGCCTGCGGCTTCCAGTACTTCAATGGTATCGATGTCCAGTTTGTGGAAGATCAGCGCCAGCTCGTTGATCAGGGCGATGTTGACATCCCGTTGCGTATTTTCAATGACCTTGGCCGCTTCTGCCACTTTAATGGAGCTGGCTTTGTGGGTGCCAGCGGTGATGATGCTGGCATATAAGTCGTCTACAAAATCGGCAGATTCAGGTGTTGACCCGGAAGTGACCTTGAGTATGGTAGTGACTCGGTGTTCTTTGTCGCCGGGATTAATGCGTTCCGGTGAATAACCTGCAAAAAAGTCCTGGTTGAATTTCAGGCCAGACTCGGCTTCCAGTATGGGCACACACACTTCTTCGGTGGCACCGGGGTAAACCGTGGATTCATAAATGACCACATCACCTTTGTTAAGCAGCTTACCAATGGTATGGCTGGCTCCGACCAAGGGTGATAAATCCGGGCGTTTGGCTGAGTCGATGGGCGTTGGAACAGTGACGATATAGACGTTGCAGTCTGTCAAGTTGTCCGGGTTGCTTGTGTACGTGAGTTGGGTGGCAAGCTTGAGTTCATCGGCATCCACTTCCAGAGTGCTATCCTTGCCTGCTTGTAACTCGGCTACGCGCGGCGCATTGATATCCAGGCCTTTGGTGGGGTAGTGCTTGCCAAGTTCAACGGCCAGTGGCAATCCAACGTAGCCCAGACCGATGATAGCAATGCGGGTGTCCTTCAAATCAAACATCTGCTCATCCTTTCATTATATTTAAAGTTATCGGCATTTATTATTGTATTGTTGCCCGGTGTCGTTATGGTCGGCCAATGCAGTAATAGTTAAAGCCATCGGCACGCAGGCGCACAGGGTCGTACAAATTTCGACCATCAAAAATAGTGGGCTGACTAAGCCGGGTTTTGAGTTGCTCAAAATCCGGGCTGCGAAAGGCGCTCCATTCTGTGACCACGGCCAGGGCATCAGCACCGGCCAGAGCTGCTTCCGGGGAATCAGCCAGCGTCAGATCCGCACGTGTACCATAGATACGTGTTGCCTCATCCATGGCCTCAGGGTCATAGGCTTGCACCTTGGCACCGGCTTCCCACAGAGCTTCCATCAGTGTCCGCGAAGGTGCGGCACGCATGTCGTCCGTGTTGGGCTTGAAGGCCAGCCCCCAGAGCGCGATGGTTTTGCCCGACAAATCATTTTCAAAATGTTGACTGATTTTATTAAACATCACCTGTTTCTGGCGGAGGTTCACGGCTTCCACCGCGCTAAGCAATTCAGCTTTGTAGCCGATTTCGTTGGCGGTGCGTTCTAATGCCTGCACATCTTTTGGAAAACAGGATCCTCCATAGCCACAACCCGGGTAAATAAAGTGGTAGCCGATGCGTGGATCAGAACCTATGCCCAGACGCACATTTTCGATATCGGCACCCAACAAATCGGCGAGGTTGGACAGCTCGTTCATAAAAGTGATTTTGGTGGCCAGCATGGCATTGGCTGCATATTTGGTCAGCTCGGCGGAGCGGATGTCCATGCTCACTAAACGATCATGATTGCGATTGAAGGGCGCATAAAGTTCACGTAACAACTCGGTGGTTCGCGGATTGTCAGTGCCGATAACGATGCGGTCAGGTTTCATGAAGTCGTCTAGTGCTGCCCCTTCCTTGAGAAATTCAGGATTGGAAACCACGTCGAACTCCATATCGGTGCCACGTTTGCTTAATGCGGCGTTTACCGTTTCGCTAACTTTGTCGGCAGTGCCCACAGGTACCGTGGATTTGTCTACAATTACCCGGTACTCCGACATATGTTCACCGATGCTGTTGGCGACGGCCAGTACATATTGCAGGTCCGCAGAGCCATCTTCGTCGGGTGGTGTGCCCACCGCAATGAACTGAAACAGGCCATGGGCGACGCCCTCGGCAGCATCAGTGGTGAAACGCAAGCGGCCGGAGGCAATATTTTTGGCGACCATGGCATCTAGGCCGGGTTCATAAATGGGGATTTCGCCGCGCAGCAGCATATCAATTTTGGCGCGGTCAATATCGACGCAGAGCACGTCGTTCCCAACTTCTGCCAAACAGGTACCGGTAACCAGGCCAACATAGCCTGAACCGTAGATGGTGACTTTCATGGACTGACAGGTCTCCTCGGATTGAATTGTTTTATTGTACCGGCTTGTGTAAGCGCGCTTGAGTCTGCAATAGGTAATATTGCCCAAATCAGCAAACTTTCCCGGATTGTCGGTGATCTGGTCATTTTTGCTGCAATTTTTATACGAGTTTGGCGCATTATACGGTTGTAAATGGTTGAAAAACAGCATTTCCGGAATCATGTCGTCAACCCGATATTGGTGATAGTTACTTTCCGCTAGTTTTGCTGGTTAGCATTGCGGAAAGTCACTAGAATGGCTGCCTTGCGGCGCAACTCAATCCAAACATATCGAAATGCTTATAAACAGATGAGTTTGGGTGGCGGTTTTTGTTACGTAACACATTGCTCATCAATAGCCCGATATTCAAAGTAAGGACGTTACCAGTAAGTGGTCAGAATTTTTCGACAATATATTCCCATTCCTTTCCTTGTGCTTGGGTTGGTAGAATTTTTGCTGTTAGTGTCTTCTGTTTATTCAGGGACGCGGTTAGGGAATTTCTTTGGCGATCCTGACATTGTTCAGGCGGATGTGTTGCCTCTTTGGGCAAGGGCGCTTGTGTTCGCTTTAGTCGTCTTGCTGTCTCAGATGTCCATGGGGTTATATCAGCGGCGTTTCCGTTTTGGCCTGGCGGGTATGATATTGCGTATTGGTATCAGCCTCGCGGTAACCGCAGTTGCTTTGACCCTGTTGTATTACATTGTACCAGACTTGCTTTTAGACCGAGGTGTGCTGGCATTCAGTCTTTTGACGGCGGCGTTGTTGCTTGTTCTCACCCGGTTCCTGTTTGTGCGTTCGATGAATCAGGGTCAGCTCAAACGACGGATTTTGGTGTTAGGAGCGGGTGAGAATGCAGCACAAATTTCACGACAACTCCGACGCAGGGCAGACCAGCAAGGATTTGTGATTGTTGGCCACGTTCATGTGCGCGGCGAACATGATGTGGTGGATGAAGCCTTGGTGATTCGACCGGATGTGACATTATTGACATTAACCAAAGAATTGCATGTTGATGAAATCGTGGTTGCAGTTGGTGAAAGACGACGCAAAAGCTTTCCTGTACATGATTTGCTCGATTGTAAATTAAGTGGCGTTGATGTTATCGATTTGCTGGGTTTTTTTGAGCGTGAAACCGGGAAGCTCAAATTGGATATATTAAGCCCCAGCTGGATGATTTTTTCTGATGGCTTTAATCAGAGCAAAAGCCTGAATGCGCAAAAGCGTATTTTTGACATTATCGTGAGCTTGCTGCTTTTAGGGCTGGCGTGGCCTTTCATGCTACTGGTAGCCATTGCCATAAAAATGGAAGGCTGGGGCCGAGGGTCTGTTTTTTATCGCCAGATACGTGTCGGCCAGCATTGGCAGTTATTCAATGTTTATAAGTTTCGAAGCATGCGTGAAGACGCAGAAAAAGGCGGTAAGGCTCAGTGGGCAAAGAAAAATGATGATCGGGTTACGCGGGTAGGTGCGTTTATTCGCAAAACACGGCTTGACGAATTGCCGCAAATTTTTAATGTGTTAAAGGGCAATATGAGTTTTGTCGGGCCGCGCCCGGAGCGGCCAGAATTTGTCACGCAATTATCTGAGCAAATTCCTTATTTTGCCGAACGGCATCGCGTAAAACCCGGTATTACGGGGTGGGCGCAAATTTGTTACCCCTATGGTGCATCCGAAAAAGACTCGCTGGAAAAATTGCAGTTTGATCTGTATTACATCAAAAATTATAGCCTGTTTCTTGATTTGGTTATTATTTTGCAAACGGCCCATTCAGTGATTGCCGGAAAAGGTGGACGATGACGTTCATGAGCCGAAAAGTTGTACCGGGGTAATAAACGATGGTAGGAGTGGTAACTTTCGGTTACGCAGTGGCGGCATTCGCATTCCTGATGTTAGCTGTTTTATTATCGACAGCTTGGCGTGGCCGACCGGAAGGTGGCATGTTGTTGTTGGCATCTGTGTTAAGTGCTGTTTGGGCGGGTGGTGCAGCATATCAAGCCTCGCTGGGGTATTACTCCTCCCTCTATATGCTGGTCGCTGAAATATTGCGGGATGCCGGTTGGTTAGGCTTTCTTTTGCTGGTCATGGCCAAGGCTCAACAGCAGAATATCGCACGTTCACTGTTATGGGTCGGAGGTAGTCTGATCCTGATCGTGGCATTGATTTTGGGCTACATCGTTCTGAACGGGCAGAGTATTCCGGCTGGAACAGGTTTCGGCTTACAGGTTTTTCTATTTTTGATGCTGGCACTGCTGGGACTGGTGCTGGTTGAGCAGATATTTCGTAATACTCCGCTGGAATCACGTTGGACAATCAAATATCTTTGTCTTGGACTGGGTGGTCTTTTCGCCTATGATTTTTACCTGTATTCAGATGCGTTTTTACTGAAAAATCTTGATGAAGAAATCTGGGGAGCAAGAGGCTATATCAACGCCATTATCATGCCCTTGATTGCCGTTTCCGCAGCACGTAACCCGCAATGGTCTCTGGATGTTTTTGTATCGCGGAGTTTTGTCTTTCATTCCTCGGCGATGATGGCTGGCGGGATATATCTTTTAGCCATGGCGGCGGGCGGCTACTATATAAAAAATGTGGGGGGGGACTGGAGCAGCCTCGGTCAGCTTGTATTTTTCTTTGGCGCTACCCTGGTTTTGTTAACAGCCCTTTTTTCAGGGCATATGCGGGCTCGTTTCCGGGTTTTTTTAAATAAACATTTTTTTAATTATCGTTATGATTATCGTGAAGAATGGTTGCGGTTGATTCAGAGTTTGTCAGAGGCGCGGCTTGATTCAAATTTAAAAACCACCGTTGTCAGTGCTATGGCAAAAATCGTTGAAAGCCCTAGTGGCATGCTATGGTTGCTCCAGGATACTGGAGGCTATCATTTGGAAGCTGGCTGGAACATGCCAGACGAAGTCTCTTTTCAACAAAATGATAATACCGCGTTATTGAATTTTTTATCCGAAAAAAAATGGGTGGTGGATCTTGATGAGCTGGATGCAGAACGGGAATCATATCAGGATTTGACAGTGCCCCCATGGTTAGCGCATTTGTCCGATGCCTGGTTGATCGTGCCACTTTTTATGAGCGATGAGGTTTCGCGGGTTACTTCAGATGAAGGGGCATCATCTTCCGTTGTAGTGGGATTTGTTATACTGGGACGTCCGCGTACAAAAATGCAGATTAACTGGGAAGTTCGTGATTTATTATTAACGATTGGCCGCCAGTGTGCAGGATATTTAGCCTTGTTAAAAGCGAATGAAGACCTTGTGGATGCGCGACAGTTTGAGGCTTTTAACCGTCTTTCAGCCTATGTAGTGCATGATTTAAAAAACATTGTTGCACAGTTGTCCTTAATTGTGACAAATGCCAAGCGACATAGAGAAAATCCGATTTTTGTTGATGATGCTTTTGCTACCGTAGAAAATACGGTGAATAAGATGACACATATGTTATCCCAGCTACGACAGGGGCGCGCAGATAGCCGTGATAACTCTCAAATCGAGTTGAATACCGTTCTTGCCGACGTTGTGGAGAATCATTCCAGAGAGCGTCCAGTTCCCGAATTTATATCCACTGGGGATGATATGGTCATCATTGCCAGTATGGATCGTTTTTCTGTGGTGATAGGTCATTTAATTCAGAACGCACAAGAAGCGACCGCCGATGATGGATTTGTGCGTTTAAGTGTCTGCCGAGAGGGTGAACATGCGCTTTTGCTGATAAAAGATAACGGCTGTGGAATGGATAAATTATTTTTACGCGAACGGTTGTTTCGACCTTTTGATACGACGAAAGGAAATGCTGGAATGGGGATTGGCGTATATGAAAGCCGGGAATTTATTCACAGTCTTGGCGGGCAACTGGATGTGCATAGTGCAATAGGCGAAGGGACGACATTTTTTATTCGATTGAGGCTTGCAAACAATGTCAATGAAACTCCAAACGGGGTGTCATTTTCCACTGTGGATAATTAATTATGGGAAAAACCAAAAAACTACGTCCATTACTCGTTATTGAGGATGATCCTGGGTTACAAAATCAGCTACGCTGGTGCTTTGAAGGCTTCGATGTCACCGTTGCTGGAGATAGAGAGTCTGCTTTGCAGGCTGTCGAAACTCTGACACCGGCTGTTGTTACATTGGACCTGGGTTTACCACCGGACCCAGCTAATGCTTCAGAGGGATTGGCTACACTGGAAGCTATATTAAACAAGGCTCCACATACTAAAGTCATTGTGGTAACAGGCAATGATGACCGGGAAAACGCGGTAAGTTCTATTGGCATGGGTGCCTATGATTTTTATCAAAAACCCATTGAGCCAGAGATTCTTTCACTGATTATTGAACGCGCTTATAGGCTTTATGAATTGGAAGCCGAGAATCGGCAATTACTTCAGCAGCCATCTTCTCCGTTAGACGGTGTGATTGCATCCAGTCCGCAGATGCTTAAGCTGTGCCGCATGATAGAAAAAGTGGCACCCACGAATGCTACAACGCTGTTGCTGGGTGAAAGCGGTACAGGAAAAGAGGTTTTGGCAAAGGCTTTGCACCAGCTCAGCATTCGCGGCGACAAAAAATTTGTCGCTATTAATAGTGCCGCAATTCCAGAAACTCTGTTGGAAAGTGAGCTATTTGGCTATGAGAAAGGTGCCTTTACCGGTGCCAATAAAACCACTCCTGGCAAAATTGAACTGGCTGAAGGCGGTACATTTTTTATTGATGAAGTCGGTGATCTGCCTCAGTCTTTACAGGCTAAGATGTTACGTTTTCTCCAGGAACGAGTGGTGGAGCGTTTGGGGGGCAGAAAAGAAATTCCGGTTGATGTGCGAGTGGTTTGTGCGACGCACCAGGATCTGCCAGCGCTAATTGAAGCGGGAACGTTTCGCGAAGACTTGTATTATCGTATTAGTGAAATTACTCTGGACATCCCGCCATTGCGTAAACGTGAAGGAGATGTACTGTTATTGGCGCGGGTTTTCCTTAATCGTTTTTCCAAAGAAAATAAAAATGTCTTCAAAGGATTTTCGGCATCAGCCGTTTCGGCTATGGAAAAGCATCCGTGGTCCGGTAATGTGCGTGAATTAGAAAATAAAATTAAGCGAGCAGTTATTCTGGCTGAAGGTGCCTTTATTGAGCCGGATGATCTGGAACTTGTCGGTGATAGTGATGATACTTCTGTGCTTTCTGATTTGAGGCAAATCAGAGAACAAGCTGAGCGACAGGCAATGCTGCGGGCTTTGGCACTGGTAAATGACAATGTGACCCAGGCTGCTGTTATGCTGAACGTTACCCGGCCCACATTCTATGATTTGATGAAAAAACACAAAATTAAATGAATAAGATATTATTTTTATGAAAATAATGTCGAAATTAAACGTTTTTTATGGCCACCTATAGGCGATCCGGTTTATGAAAATAAAACTTTCTTTTAAGAGTTGCGATGCAAAGATGCTGGGACTGATATCAGTTATGGTATTGGTGCTTGGTTTTATTGGCGCATGTTCCAAGGTCAGTAGTGATGAGTATTTGCAACAGGCCCAGGATAGCCTTGAGAAAAATGAAATTCAGACTGCTGTTATTAATCTCAAAAATGCGCTCCAACAAGATCCCAAAAATAGCCAGGCACGTTATCTGTTAGGTAAAACCTATATTAGGCTGGGCAATGGCGCTGGGGCAGAAAAAGAGCTTAAGGCGGCTCAAAGCCTCGGCTTATCGTCAGATCAGCTTGTGGTTCCATTGGGCAAAGCCTATTTGTTACAGGGGAAGTCTGAAAGTTTATTGGAAGAACTGAAGCCTGAGCCGGGTTTTTCAAATTCACTTCGTGCAGAAGTATTTGTATTAAAGGCACAAGCCCATGTGGCGCTTGGTGATCTGGATGATGCAACTCATTTGCTGAATCGTGCGCTTGAAGAAGCTCCCGGGTTATTGACGGTGCTGTTGGTCAAAGCGCGTGTCGCAGTTATGCAGGGAGATCTGGTTTTGTCTCAGCAACTCGTTGATCAGGTTCTCACGCAGCAATCAGATAACCTTGAAGCATGGTTGATTGCGGGAGAAATTGCGCGCTTAAAGGATAATTTTATTCTCGCCAGGAAGAATTACGACAAGGTGCTGACACTGGAACCGACTAATATAGCGGCTTTGCTTGGTCAGGCTGGTGTCAGTGTTGCAATGGAGGATTTTCAAGCGGCTCTACAGAGTGCCGAAAAAATACAGCAGCGCTCGCCACAGAACCCACTTGCGCACTATGTGCGAGGGGTGGTTTTGTACAAGCAGGGACAGGCAGAAGCCGCTGAACAGGCTTTGCAGAAGGTGCTCAAAGTTGCACCAGGACATTTGCCCAGCCATCAAATGCTGGGCAGTATTTATTTTACGGATGGACGATTCGAACAGGCCAGGGTCTCTCTGGAAAAAGTCCTTAACGTTTTCCCCAATGATATTGCTGTGCGAAAACTGCTTGCGAGTACCTGGTTGAAGTTGGGGCGTCCAGAATCGGCTATACCGATACTTGAAAAAATACTTCCCGCCAATGAAGGGGACTCTCAATTGCTTGCCTTATTGGGTGGTGCCTATATGCAAAACAAGGATACTGCCAGAGGGACGGAATATCTTGAGCGGGCAGTGGCTCAGTCACCAGAAAACGCCTTGATTCAGACACAATTAGCGTTGGGGCGTTTAGCATCCGGTAAAACTACAGAGGCAGTCGATGCGCTGGAGACTGCGGTACAGCTTGGGCAGGATGTGTTTCAGGCAGATGTTTTACTGATACTCACGCATTTACGCAGCAAGGAATTTAGCAAGGCACTCGATAAAGCCAAACAGCTAGGGCTGAAGCTTCCGGATAGCGCGGTTCCGGAAAATCTTGCAGGTGCTGCGTACGCGGGGCTTGAGGATTTACCTGCGGCACGGGAGAGCTTTGAGGCCGCACTGAAAATTCAGCCCGATTTTGTACCGGCGGTAATGAATCTGGCGAAACTGGACCAGGCAGAGGGAAATGTAAAGAGCGCCAAGGCCAGGTTTGAACAAATCGTGAAACAGCATAAAGGGCATGTCAAAGCGATATTTGCGTTGGTGGACATTGCAGTACAGGAAGGCAATCGAGCTGAAGCAGATAAATGGTTAAACCAGGTTCGGGAACAAAATGTGGGTGATTTACAGGTGGGGACACTGCTTGTCCGTTACTGGATGGGACGTGGTGATTTTACCAAAGCCGTTGATATTGCCCGGGATATGAAGAAGCAGCACCCTGAAAATTTTGCGGCGCTCAGAGCCTATGGTTTGGCGCAATTGGCCGCCGGACAGAAAAACAATGCACTTGAGACCTTTAATAACCTTATAGAATATTACCCTGATGTTGCGGCGGCACACACACTTCTTGGTAAGGCCTACCTTGCCGCTGACGATTTCACGCTGGCAGGACGACATCTCAATAAGGCTGTGAGGCTGGATGACATGTTTATTCCTGCGCAGCAGGCGTTAGCTCAATTAGCGGTTCAGAATGGTGATCTGGACAAGGCAATGCGTATTGCCAGAAAACTTCAGAAGCAGCAACCAAGCTTGGCTGTCGGCTATCAGCTGGAAGGTGATCTCCAGATGTATAACAAGAATTTTTCAGCGGCAGCAAAAATCTATGCCTCGGGGTTTGCCAAGGCTCCCAGCGGAGTGTTGGCTGTCAAACACTTCCAGGCGGAAAAAAAATATCGGGCAAAGAAAGCGGATAAAGCTCTGTTGCTGGAGTGGCTGGCACAAAATCCACATGATGTCGGGGTGCGTCTGGTTTTGGCGCAGGCTTACTCAGAAGTGGCTAAAAAACAGCAAGCCATATCCCAGTATGAAAAAATACTGGAATCACACCCAAGGCATGTGGCCACACTCAATAATCTCGCCTGGTTGCTTTATGAAGTGGGCGATAAAAATGCAGTGAGCTACGGGCAAAAAGCGCAGAAACTGGCACCAGTTAACCCGGCAGTCAACGATACTTATGGTTGGTTGTTGCTCCAGGATGGAAAATCGAAACAGGGGCTGGAGTATTTACAAAAAGCCTATGAAGGAGCCCCGGATGTTGCGGAAATCCAGTTTCATTATGCGGTGGCTTTGGAACGCAATGGGCAAGCGCAAAAGGCGCGAGAGGAGCTTGAGATATTACTGGAAAAACATGGCGATTTTCCTCAAGCGGCAGAAGCCAAGGCGTTGCTAGCAAAGGTGCGCTAGGAGCCTGTCGGGCTTAGGATGAATCGACTGCGAAAACCCCGTTTTGGCCCATATTCTTGGTCATTCCCGGTAAATAGGACCAATGCTTCGACTATACCCATGGTGATTGAGATTTAGATGTCACTGCACGCCCTCTTTATTCCATGGCGGTGTTGTTGTCCTCGCAATAGAACGACTATTACTCGTCATTTCGCCTTGCCATAAAATGAATATGACGCACATTGACACCTGAATCTCAAACGCCATGGGTATATGTGGTGGGCAATGTGCTTGTGGATTCCGCTTTTCCAAAACAAAAACCTGTTCTTCTCCCTGTCAGTGGTAATTATACCCAGGAAAACTTCGGTAGAATGTAGATAACAGGTGGCATCTATTTCGCAATTTCTATGGGATTTCTAGTAGAATAGCCCGGTGCGCCAGGGTTGAGTCTGCATCAATATAGTGGGGCTGTGGGCATATAGTATCTTGGCCCCCCAGTGTATTAATGTGCTTCTTATTTCAGTGAGATATTTATGAAAAAAACGTACGTGAATGGGTTATTCGTATTTTGTTCGGTGATTTTTATCGTTTTGAGTACCGGATGTACTTCGAATAAACAATTGACGCTTGATTCTGCAACATATGACGGTGCGGCACCAATGTACATTATTGGTCCGGGCGATAACGTGAATATCTTTGTATGGGGAAATGGTGAATTATCTTCCTCGGTGCCTGTGCGTCCTGATGGTCGGATAACAACCCCTCTGGTTGAGGATGTTGTTGCCAGTGGCAAAACAGCGAGTCAATTGGCCAGGAATATGGAAAAAGAACTCGCACGTTACATAAAAAATCCGGTAGTGACCGTTATCGTAACGGGCTTTACCGGACGCTATAGTGAACAAATCAGGGTAATAGGCGAAGCTGCAAAAGCTCAATCATTACCTTATAAGGAGCATCTGACACTTTTGGATGTGATGATTACCGTGGGTGGATTAACTGAACTTGCGGCTGGCAACAAGGCCAGTATTGCTCGTGTAGTTGATGGAAAGCAGCAGCAATATAATGTGCGACTGGAAGATTTGATTCAAGATGGTGACATCACAGCTAATGTCGATATGCTTCCTGGCGATGTGTTGATCATTCCTGAAGCGTGGTTTTAGATGCTGCTAAATTTAGAATGAATCTACGGTGAAAACCCCATTTAGTTTATTTTTTTCGATGACAACGTTAAATAGACTCAATTATTCGCCGCAAATGAGTAAAAAATGGACTTAACATAGTCCTCTCCTCGCGGCGATCACCTCATTGTCCGATAGGCTCCAGATGTACGGAATGCAAACGAATTAATCGACAAGGCTATTCATGCAGGAAATTATTCAACAAATACTGAACTATCTTCGCGGGATATGGCGTTTCAGATGGTACGCGATGCTGCTGGTGTGGGTGATACCCATTATTGGCTGGGTTGTCATAGCCAAGATTCCTGATCAATACGAGGCTAATGCCCGCGTACTTGTGGACACTGATTCCATTTTGCGTCCATTGTTGCGTGGCCTTACCGTGGAGACCAACGTTCAATTGCGATTGGGATTGATGACCCGCACTTTATTGAGTCGGCCGAATCTGGAAAAGGTTGCCCGTATGACGGATCTTGATTTGCATGCGAAAACCCCGGATGAGATGGAGGCATTGCTGGACAATCTAGCACAAAAAATCCGCATTAGCAGTGCCAGGGGGGCTAATCTTTATACAATTTCGTATACTCACTCCGACCCGAAAATGGCGAAAGAGGTTGTCAGGTCGCTGTTGACCATTTTTGTGGAAAATACCTTGGGTGATACCCGGCAGGATTCTGATGCGGCGCAAAAATTTCTTGGCCAGCAAATAGTAGAATATGAGAAACGGCTTGTCGAAGCAGAGGACCGTATTAAGGAATTCAAGCGGAAGAATGTTGCATTAATGCAACGGGCTGG
>Ga0256830_1002395_pt1 | contig 12396 bp, 8 predicted proteins | sample 128326metaG_FD_190537 | JGI IMG/M metagenome (GOLD analysis project Ga0256830, IMG submission 190537) | Hydrothermal vent microbial communities from Lau Basin, Pacific Ocean - 128-326 | ecosystem: Environmental > Aquatic > Marine > Hydrothermal vents | place: Pacific Ocean: Lau Basin | collected...
ACCATATACACCTGCGATCCGATATACTCCACCAAAAATCGCTTGGTGATAGTGGCGGAGCAAATACAGAATTCTTAATCCACTTGACAGAATATTCCTCGCTTGTTAGATTAAATAAGTAAACAAATAAAGCTTCAGGGAAAATTTCACGGGATTAAATTGTGCGAGTATTTATCGTAATACCGTTGCCGTTAAGCGGCATTGAATATATTTAATCATTGTTTGCGTCCATATTATTCACGGTTTTTACCGCGAGCAAGGGCGATAATATTATGAAAATTTTCACTCAAAAGCGCGCGAATGAAATGCCGTAGGCGTTTTCAGTTTGCGTGTTTTTTGTTTTGGAAATCGCGGCGGAAACGGTTTTTCGCGGCCGAGCGCCGCAAATCAAATTAATTTTAATAATAATTTAGCGCGTAAACGCGCACAAAACTATGTTGAACGCAAAAATTTTCCAAAAACTCAAAAAAGCGATTATTGGCGGCGCGAGGAGCGCGGCAAAAACAACCGACCGCGCTTCGGTTTTTTCTTTCGCGTTTATGGCCGCGGCGCTTGTTGCCGGCGGTTTTTTTATCGCCCAAGCGAGAGCGGGCGATGGGTCGTCGCATGCGGGGATGCTGGTATACCCCAACGGCGGAGAGGTTTTAAGCGGGGTCCAGACGATAAAGTGGGACACTTCCGAGTGTTCGGAGGGGGACACAATCAGGATCTGGTACGGTTACAATAGCAGTCAAGGCGCGTTCCCGGGAACGGTGGAACCTATCAAGTCCGGACTGAAATGCTCTTCGGGTGAATATTCATGGGACACAAACGAAGCGAGCGACAAAGCGGGAAACAGAAACGACTTTATCATCAAGATTGAAAATGTGACTCAAAATGGAACGAAACTGGATTTTTCTGACGACTATTTCACCATAGATAATACCGCTCCGAGTACGAACTATTCGATCTTGCCGAAATCGCCGAATTCCGTTTCCGGTTGGTATAACGCTTTGGTTGGCGCGCCGACCGTAACGCTTTCTTGCGGGGATAATTTGAGCGGATGTTCAGATATTATTTACGCGTGGTATGACGCGGCGAGCGGCGCCGGCGTCGTCGCGACAACGACGGTGGCGAGTTCTTCCGTGAGTTTTCAGGCGCCTCAAGGCGACAATTACCTTTTATGGTATTCAACGGACGCCGCCGGCAATGCTGAGGTCTTGCGGGGTCCGAAGGAGGTGAAAGTGGACACGGAAATTCCGAACGCTCCCGTTCTGATTTCAATCGCGGGCGACGATATGGTGAACAAAGCGGAACAGACGGCCGCCGTGGTAAAAGGAAAGGCGGAACCGGGCGCGGCGATAGAGGTAAGCGTAAGCAATGTACCCTCCTCCGGCACCACCGTGGTTACGGCGACTTCCACGGGAACCGTTTCGGACAGCGGCGAATTCAGCGTTCCCGTCAACGTGTCAAGGCTGGATGACGGCAAGATTGTGGTAACGGCGGTCGCCCGAGACGCCGCCGGAAACGTTTCTTCGTCTTCCGAACCTCTTGACGCGCTGAAAGATGTTTTGTCCCCCGCCGCGGACGGAGAGCCCGACTTGACGGACGCGTCCGATACGGGAGACAGCGATTCGGACAATTACACGAGCGACAACACGCCGGATTATTTCATCGCTTCCTGCGAACCGGACAGTGTCGTGACGATTTACTACTCCGCGGGAGGAACGACCGCGCCGAAAGGTTCGGTTGCTTGTCCCGAGGCCGGCGAGGCGACGGTTCGCGCCGAAGAGGCCGGGGACGGAACTTATGACGTAATCTTCACGGTAACCGATCCGGCCGGCAACGAGTCCGGCGCGTCCGGACCCATTTTCGTGACCATAGACACGAAAGCGCCGAACGCTCCCGTAGTAACGGGGATTGAGGACGATACCGGGATTTCCGGCTCCGACGGAATAACGAACGATAACGAACCTGTTTTCCACGGAACGGCGTCAGATGATTCCGTAAGCGTGGAAGTGTTTATTGACAATTCATCCGTTGGAGCAACGACAACCGCCGCCGGCGCGTGGTCTTTGGGCAATCCCGGCGAACCCTTGAAAGACGGAACATACGCCGTTACCGCCAAGGCGAGCGACTTGGCGGGCAACGTCTCCGTTTCGTTGCCGTTCACCTTGGTGGTGGACACGAGCGCGCCGAGCGCGCCGTCCATAACTTCAATCGCTGACGACGGTTACATAAACGCGGCGGAACAAGGCGCCGTTCATATTAAAGGATCCGCGGAGCCGGGCTCCGTCGTGGAAGCCGTCCTTCTGAGCGCGTCTTACCCCACCCCTTCGGCCACGGATACGGCCGATGCGTCATCGGGAGAATACGAAGTTATGGTTAACGCGTCTTTATTGCCGGACGGGCAGGTCGTCGCGGTCGTGAGCGCCACTGACGCCGCCGGCAACACGAGCGCCGACGCCAACCGCCCCGGCAAGAAGGACACCTCGGCTCCGGAGATAGTGTCCGCGGTGACGAAAGACAAGGATATGGACGGCAGAGTTGACGCGGCGACGTTGAAATTCAGCGAGCCGATTCTCCTTTCAACTCTCAAAGCGAAAAACTTCGTCATTGCCGGCGTTCCGGCGGACGGAATCGGGAATGTCGGCGCGGAAAGCGCGAATTCGGTCCTTTCCGCGGACATTATAGTTTCCGCCGGCGTTGAAGGAACGGGCGCGAAGATGGTTGCCTACGCCTCGGGTACGGCGGCGGACATAGCCGGCAACCCGCTCACGGCGTATTCCGAAACGTCAACTGACGCCGCCGGGCCGGTGCCGATGTCGGCGCGCACGACGAGCACGACCACGATTGATGTCGTGTTCAGCGAAGATTTGCACGGCAGGTCCGTTGACGCGGCCGATCTTGTCGTCAGCGGCTACAATGTCAGCGGAATAACGGAAAAGAATGGAGTCGTAAGCGTTACGTTTTATCCGCCGATGGGAACCGGCAGCACGCCGGAGATAAAGGTGCTCGGAAACGGATATGATTATGGCATGAAAGACCTGAACGGAAATTGGACCCCGAAAGATTATTTGCTCACGCCGGCGGACGGAGTGGCGCCGACTCTCACTTCGGTTTCCATAGAGTCAAACAACGCCAGCACGACGCTTGCCAAAGTCGGCGACACGATAAATCTCAGGTTTACGGCGAGCGAGAATATAGGATCGTTGCTCGTGGTAATCGGCGGGCGCCCCGCGCCGCTTGCCATAAGTCCCGTCGCGAACAAATGGGTGGCGTCCGCGCGCCTCACGAAAGAAGAGCCGGAGGGAGTGATTCCCTTCACCATTTATTTTGAAGACACCGCTTCGCCGGCAAACGCCGGGGCGCGGGTGGCGACGACGACGGACGGCTCGTTCGTTCTCTTTGATAAAACTCCGCCCGTTGTTGACGCCGGAGCGGACAAGGAAGTGAACGCTATGGTAACGCAGGACGCGCAAACCTCCGACAACGGTTCGGGAATCGCTTCGTGGAAATGGACCAACGAAACACCTTCCGTCGGAACGGTAACCTTCGGAAATCCGAACGCGGAGGATACGACAATCTCCGCGGACACGGACGGCGTTTACACGCTTAAATTAACCGTTACTGACAACGCCGGAAACGTGAATTCGGACGAAATGACTCTTATTTGGGACACCGTGGCGCCGGAGATTGAAGGGTCTTCTCCCCACGACGGCGCGCTTAACGTGGCGACCGCCGCCGGAACGGCTAAAATAATTTTTTGGGGAGGAAACGGAAACATCGTTCTCTCGGATCAGAGCAAGATTGCTTTAAAAAATAATTCAACGAACAAGATATATTCCGGAACGCCGAGCGTTGAGGGCGGCGACGGAAATTCAACCACCCTTAACATTCCTTACTCCGAACTGGAGCCGAACACGACATACAGGATAAACGTCGCGGCCGGAGCGGTCAGGGACGTTGCCGGCAACGCGTACGCTGGAAACTTTATTTCGTATTTCACTACAAGCGACACTCCGGACACGGCCCCTCCCGACGCTCCCGTGATAACCACGCCGAACGCGACGGTTGACGGAGACTACTACACCATCATCGGAACCGCCGCTGACGACGGGGGGCAGAGGATCGTGAACCTTTACAACGGAGAGAGGCTTGCCGGAACGGCGGTGCTCGCGGCGGGAAACACGGATTGGGTAATCAACGTCGCGCTTACGCAAGACGCGGATAATGTATTTACCGCGACAGCCACGGACGGCGTTGGCAACACGAGCGACGAGAGCAATTCCGTAACCATCACGGAGGCGACCACTCCGGATACGGACAAACCGATTATCGCGGTGCTTGGACAAAATCCGTTGACTATTACGGTGGGCGACACATACATAGATCCGGGGGCGACGGCAATTGACGCCATTGACGGAAATATTTCCGCTGATATCGTTTTCGGGGGCACAATCGCTGACGGGGATGTCGCGACCGTGGCGGGCGTATATACGGTTACCTATAATGTTTCTGATTCCGCGGGAAACGCGGCGGAGGAAGAAACACGCACGGTGATAGTTAAGGAAGCGTTTGACGACACGGCGGAACTCGGCGTAACCGGAGTTACGGCAAGCGGCACTATCGCGACAGCGGACGGCACCTTTAAAAATGGATGGAGCTGGGTGTTCAGCGTAACCGTTCCCACGGACGAAACTATTTTCTCAATGAAGTTCAAGGACTTCAAGACAAGCGACGGCGAGAATGTCATTCCGGCCGCGAACAACATCCGCTTTTACAGTCCGCAATCATCGGACGCGAACGGAACCAGCACGGCGAGAATGATTACGGCGGCGGAAGCTTTTTCAGCGGGAATCACTCTGAATTCCGACCTTGAGCCGGATGTTCCCGGAAGGCAAATTGAGGTTATCGTGGAGATGAGGGTTCCGGAAGGAAGCGCGGGAGGGTCGTACTCGTCGCAATACGCGGTGAAATCGGACTATCCCGACACCCAAGGATTTTAATTCAATTAAAGCAACAGCATTATGAAATACATTTTCACAATTATACTTTCTCTGGTTCTTGTTTTTCCCGCTTCCGCTTCCGTGACGGATTGGCAAGATTTGACGACGGGCGAAGGATCAAACGCGGGGAACATAAGCGCGGGAATAGAGGGCGTGGTTATGGCGGCGCCCACGGCGAATCCTCCGGCGGGCGCGTACGCGAGCGCTCAAGACGTGACGTTATCCGGAAGCGCCGGGACGACATCCATTCATTATACCGTTGACGGCTCTGACGCCACTTGCGCCACGGGCAGTGTTTACGTCAAGCCCGTACGAGTGGACTCAACTTTGTCCATCAACGCGGTGTCATGCTACGCTAACGGCGAGCAATCTCCGATGGCCGTTTTTACCTATAAGATCACCCCTCCGGACGACAAAGGGAATGAAACAAGCGGCAGTGATAATTCCGGCGGCGGAGGCGGCGGAGGCGGCGGAGGCGGCGGCGGAGGAGCGTCCGCGGACAATACGGCGCCGACCGATACTTCGGTTTTAATCAACAACGGCGCGACGTCAACCGCTTTCGCGACGGTTACTTTGAAATTGTCGGCCAACGGCGCAAGTAAAATGATGATCGCGAACAGCGCCGATTTTGCCGGAGCCGTATGGGAAGATTACGCCACTCAAAAAGATTGGACTTTAACCGCCGGAAACGGAGAAAAAACCGTTTACGTCAAATTCAAGGATAACGCCGGCAACGTGTCGGATTCGGTTCAGGATTCAATATTACTGGAAAAGGTTTCAGTTAAAGGCGTGGAATTTGATTATCGGAGCGATCAGCTTAAAAAAATCGCGGAAGACGCCGGCGCTGTTTACGAAGGAAACGCGGACTTGACTTGCGGCCGCGCCGGAACCGAGAGAAGCGCGGACGGAGAAAAAAGAGTTTACGATAAATACACCGTTCCGTTGATTTCCGGCATTCAAGGGCTGTCCGATAACAATATTTACGCTTTAACCAACTTCGTGTTTTGCGGCACCCGGACCACGTTGATTCTGGGAGCGGGGGAGCGAGCCGGAGTGTTAAATTCATATAAGTCCGCGTTCAACAAATTACCGACCACTCAAAGCGAGTGGGAAGACGTAATTAAAATAGCCAACGGCAGGTGGCCGAACGAGCGGAGCCAAACCGCGGAGGAAAGAGCGAAACTGGAATTTAAAAAGGTTTATTTGCGCGACGCCGATATGGACAACCCCAACGACAACGCCGCCGTTACCATCATCGCTTACGGATTAAGGCCGGATAACAGGAACTTGGACAGTGAGAAAGCGGCTATCAGTATTTTTAAGGCGATTTACGGGCGTAATCCGGTTTCCGCCGTTGACTGGGACATAACGCGAGCCATCGCTTACAGCGGAGCGATTCGGTAAAGAAACAAACAAGAGATTCAATGTTTAATCCCGAGGATTGGGCCGAACATTGAATCTCTTTTGTGATTTGACAAAACAACCTATTAGTGATATAATAATATTATTATTTAGCGGTATAATAATATTATGCGAAAAAATAATGATAAAAATGGGCTTAAATGGCTAATTTACCTTATCCTGGGAGGCTTTTTAATTAAGTTCCTTCGTTTTGTGTTTAAAGGAGATAATGAAAAAAAGATAGCGAGAAATTTTAAGGATTTTTTCAAAAAAGAAAAAAGAGAAGTGGAGGAATTCGCCGCCGGCGAAGAATCGTTCGGGGAATACTGCAAGGATTCCGGCTCAATTTTTAAAAATTATTTCATTCCCAACGACGACAACGACTTTAAGCCGAAAATTTTAAGAACAAAGCCGCTCGCCGTAATCGCCGTTACGCTTTTGTTTTTTAAAATATCCGTGGCGGGATATTTGTTTTTCATCTACCCGAATTTGGCGAAAATGTCCGAGGTGATTCAGGATGAGGTTTACAACCTGATTAACATTGAAAGAAAAAAAAATAACGTGCCCGTCTTGTCCGCCAATGAAAAGTTAAACGAAATCGCCAAGAAAAAGGCCGAGGATATGATTAACAAGAATTATTTCGCCCACAAGAGTCCGGACGGAAAAATGATATGGGACATGATTGACCGCGATGAATATCCGTATTTGTACGTTGGGGAGAATTTGGCAATGAATTTCACCTCCGCCCAATCCGTCAGCAAGGCGCTGATGCGTTCGCCGTCCCATAAAAGAAATATCTTAAATCCCAAATACACCGATGTCGGAGTGGCGGTTGTCCCGGGCGAAATCAACGGCAAAAAAACCAATGTCTTGGTGGAGCTGTTCGCCTACGCCAAACGCCCGAAACCCGCCTTGGCCGTAGCGCCGGCCCCGAAAGAAAAAACATCTTCGCCCGCGGCCGCTCCCGCGCTTAGCGCGGAAAAGAAGCCGCCGGTTAAACCGATTAAACGGACCAAACCGACTCCGGCGCCGTCGGTTAACGGCGCCGAGCAAGCCGTTAAGCCGGCGGCGGCGGACAACGGCGTTGAGCCGTCCGCGCCCGAATCGCGAGTTTTGGCGGCCGAAATTGAGGCGGATAACGGAGTGAAGAAGGAAAACGAAACCAAGGAAGACGCGCGGCGCCCAATCGCGAAAAAAGATAACGGCAAAGATATTGCCGAAAACGGCAACCGGAATATCATTGAACAAAGCCCGAATAAGGAATTGGAGGCGCGCGCGACCGTTAAAGCGACCGCCGTGGAAGTTCCGCGCGAATACGATACGGCGTCCAAACTGGTAAATTATTCCCAATATGTGTTTATCGGCGCGTTGGTTCTCTTGGTGTTGTTGCTGCTGGTGAATATTTTGGTAAGAGTAAGCGTCCAGCATAAGCCGGTAATTATCCAAACCCTGTTGCTGATAATTTTCCTCTACGGAATGATAACGATTAAATTCAACTTCTTGCGATACATCACGGAAAAGATCTTGGTGTTATAACACATCATTCATTATTCACATAAACATTTACTCCCATATAACGTTATATGGGAGTAAACGAACTATTATGCCAAAGATTAAATACCATCAACTAACGGACAGAGAAAAAAAGAAGTATTTGGGAGAATTCTACACTATGGTGTCTTTACTGAAAAACAGGGACGAGGTAAAAAATTTTTTCAAAGACTTGTTGACTTTAAGCGAAGTTGTAATGATTTCCCGGCGAATCCAGATCGCGCAGATGCTTTTATCGGGGCTTACGCACGAAGAAATCAGGCAAAAACTCGGAGTCGGCTTTTCCAACATAAGCCAGGTGGACAGGTGGCTGAATAACGGCTTCGGCGGGTACAGAAAAACCATTAAGAAGTTTCAAAAGAAAAAGAGCAAAAACAGGCCAAGCGATGACTGCGATATGACATTTTCTTTTGACGCGATAAGAAAAAAATACCCGGGCCATTTTCTGTTGGTGAATATGCTCATGAAAAACAAAAAATAAAAAATAACGTTTTACTCCCATATAACGTTATATGGGAGTAAAAGTTGTGTGGTTTTGAGCTTTTGCAATCTTAAATATCGCGAATCCCAAGTATGGTCCAACCCCAAGTATCAAGTGTTATGTGATTACAAATATTTATTTTATGGTTTCCGGTTTACGCAACATTAAGTATTATACGATTTTAAGTATCTTATAATCTTTAGAGTCGGCAATATAGCTCCCATCGCTTTCTTGTTGCGCGATTTTTAAGTGTCGTATGCCTGTGGAGGGTTTATTGTTTTAGAGTATTATTTTTAGGCGCTTGTTGTTTTTATGGCGTTTAAAAAGTTTTTTTCGTCGCGCCATAAAATTAAAACAAAAAACAACATTTTACTCCCATATAACGTTATATGGGAGTAAAATGTTGTTTATGGAATATGAAGAATAATCAAAATAAAAAAGATAATCAAAATAAAAAAGACAATCAAAATAAAAAAGTTGTTATCGCCATGTCGGGCGGAGTTGATTCTTCGGTCGCGGCAAAAATGTTAACCGACCGGGGATACGATTCCATGGGTATTTTTTTGCATTTTTGGAAGGAGTCTATGGAACCCGGTTCCGGGTACCTGGAACCGGGTTCCGCGGTAGGCAATAATTTTGAAAACAAATGCTGCAGCGCCAAGGCGTTTATGGACGCGAGGCGGGTTTGCCAAAAAATCGGAATAAAATTATACACCTTGAATTTCGCCGATGTTTTTAAGAAGGAAATAGTGGATAATTTTATCGCCGAATACGGGTCCGGAAATACTCCGAATCCTTGCGCGCGCTGCAATAAACTGGTTAAGCTGGGACTGCTAATCAAGAAGGCGCGAGAGCTGGGATATGATTACGTGGCGTCCGGACATTATGCCCGTCTAAGGCCTCAAACTTCAAGCTCCAAACTTCAAGCTCCAAAAATAAAATTATACAGGGCGAAAGACAAGAGTAAAGATCAGAGTTATTTTTTGTGGATGTTGACGCAAGAGCAGTTACGGCATTTGTTATTTCCGCTTGGAGATTTTACGAAATCCGAGGTTAGAAAAATGGCCCAAAAGTTCGGGTTGCCGGTGGCGGAGAAAAGCGAAAGCCAAGAGGTTTGCTTTATCCCGGGGAAGGACCATAATGAATTTTTAAAAAGATATTTAAAATTAAAAAAAGGCCCGATCAAAACTCTGGACGGGCGGATTGTGGGCGAGCATCAAGGCCTGCCGCTTTACACAATCGGGCAAAGGCGAGGCATTGAAATCGGCGGCACCGGCCCGTATTACGCGGCGCGATTGGATTATAAAACCAATACCTTGTATGTCGTAAACAATTTTGACGACCCCGCTTTATTCAGCGACGAATTGATAGCCGGCAACGTAAATTGGATATCGGGCGAGGAGCCGAAAATGCCTTTAAAATGCGAAGCCGTAATCAGGTATCGGCATAAACCCGTTGAGTGTAAAGTTGAAAGTTATAAAGTTAAAAGTGGGAATAAGTGCTTAGTTAGGTTTGCCGAGCCGCAAAGGGCGATTACGCCCGGGCAGAGTGTTGTGTTTTACGGAAAAGACGAGGTATTGGGAGGAGGAGTTATTGAAACGAAAAAATAGCGGGATTTCCGCTATTTTTATAAACTTAAAATTCCCCCTTTATCAAGGGGTTTTTACAAGTACTCATCAAATAAATCCAGCCAATCAAGCATTAGGCGGGTTATTAGGAAGTTTTTCTTTACGTATTCTTTGCCGTGCTTGCCCAGATTGGTTCGTAATTTTTTATCGCCCAGAAGCCGGACAATGCTGTCGGCAAAGCCCTCGTAGTCGTCGGGATTATGAAGAAAGCCGTTTTCTCCGTTTATGATTTGCAAGGGGATGCCGCCGATATTGGAGGCGACAACCGGCGTTTCTTTATAAAGCGCCTCGGAGACCGTCAAGGCAAAGCCTTCTTTCAATGATTTTTGTATTACCACCGCGGACGCCCTTTGCAGGCAGTTAACCAAAATATCATCGTCAACCAAAATCAATTTAATGTCTTTTTTGTATTTGCAGTTCTCCACGGTTTGTTCAATTTCTTTAAATATAATATGCCCCTCCGGATCATCCGTCGCCAAAGAGCCGAGCAGAACCAGCCGGCAGTTTGCTTTTTTTCTCACGATTTCAAAGATTTTTATCACCCCCATCGGATCTTTCCATTTGTCAAAACGGGAAATCTGCGAAATAATCGGAGCGTCTTGGCGTATCCCGAATTTTTTTAGATATTTATCAATGAACTTCGCGGGCAAGGGGCGATTTTTTTCCGACAGGGGGTCTATGGCGGGGTGGATAACGGTTTGCGGTATGGAAATATTTTTTTTGTAGTCTTCCTTGGAAACGACGAAGTGGTCGTATTTTTTAATGAATTTTTCCAGATAATCCCACGCCTTCGGATTAGCCGCGGACAAGTCAATGTGGCACCTCCAAATCCACGGCTGTTTTTTTTCGTAGAAATCAATCAGTGGCAGAGGCTGGGGATCGTGGATAATCACCAGATCGTGGTTGATATGGGTAAAGGTTGAAAACCGCCTGTTGGCTTCGTAATACGTCTTTTTTTTCTTTTCCGACAGGTTAATCTCATCTCCCTGCAAGGCGTTATGGAGTTTTTTCGTCACGTTGAAAAAATAAGGGGAGCCGTGCAAGATTCTCCAGCCGACATCTATGCCGACATTGTTAAACAAGATGACAACGGCATTCAAAAGCTCGGCCACGCCGCCGCCTTGATAAGTTGAGTTGACGCAGAGGATATGTTTTTTGGAAAATTTTTTCGCCTTTTCTTTTATTTCCTTAATAACATCATTCCCGACAATTTTTTTGTAGTCATTTAATTTTAAGTTGTTTGGCATTTGTTTAATTTTAACACATAAAACGTTAATTGTATATTTTGCCGCGGCGGAATTTTTTAATGCCGATTCCGATTAAATTGCCAATAAAGCTAATCAGCGAGAAAATCAAAGAATAAACAAGGAAATTTGAGAAATTAAACCTGTAACCAAGGGATGATTCCCGCAAATAAAATAATCCTTCCGTCAATAGCATTACCGCGAAACCGAAGAATAATGAGCTTAACAGAAGTTTAATGGTTAATTCGCGGCTCGCGTTTTGTTTTTGGATAACCGCGATTAACAAGCCGGCGATTAAAGGAATAATCAAATATTCGGGGCTTCCCCAAAAAATTATGATAGATAATAAATACGCGATAATGACGCATATTAAGGTAAGCGATAAAATTTTTTTCATAAGCGATAGATTGAGATTTGGCCTCGCCGCAGTCTCCCGATAGGGGACTGCGGCGCGCGGGCGGCGCAAACGGTTTTACGGCGCGCCCGTTGCGGCCCCCTTCGGGAGAACGCAACGAGGTCAAAATAAAATCAGCAATGACGGGTCCGTAGGGGCGAACGGCCGTTCGCCTTTGGTGGCGGAACGGACATTTGTTTTTTGTTCGCGGAACGATTTTCCGCTTGCTGTTTGGCGCAAGCTTCTGTTGGCCAATCAGGGCGAACGGCCGTTCGCCCCTACGGGGAGGGAATCGCTTTTATCGCGGCATACTGGTATAGGTTGTGGCTATATCACCAATAAAGCTTATAGTAGCGGCAAAAATAGAAATAATAAGAATTGTTAATGCCGCGGTAAGTATTTTAGAAAATAATTTTTTACTGCTCAAAGAATAAGATATGCATACAATTCCAAGCGATCCCAAGGCGCTTGCAACGCTTATGCCGTACCACCACAACCTGTCTCCATCCCAAATTTCATCCATTCCGGTGATAAGGAAAATCAGAACAAAAACACAAAAAAACATCCCGGCAATAAAAGCAGCAAAATTGAAGTATTTTTTAACCATGTTTTTAGAGGTTTTTACACTTTTAATAAACACTTATGTGTTTATTAATGCAATTCTAACAGAGCAATAAAAACCCCCTTTCTTTTTATTTTTGCCATCTTG
>Ga0256830_1002396_pt1 | contig 12396 bp, 7 predicted proteins | sample 128326metaG_FD_190537 | JGI IMG/M metagenome (GOLD analysis project Ga0256830, IMG submission 190537) | Hydrothermal vent microbial communities from Lau Basin, Pacific Ocean - 128-326 | ecosystem: Environmental > Aquatic > Marine > Hydrothermal vents | place: Pacific Ocean: Lau Basin | collected...
AACTCCCCGACGAGCTCGCGTTGGACGTCTCCTTCTTCGGCGCCAATCGGGGCCGCCTCACCCTGCCGAACAGCATCCTGTTTTCTCGAGACCGCGAAGCTGGCTGGGTCGGAGAGGTTCCGCTCGATGCCTATCCTTCCTTCCTGGTGTTGCGTTCTCCCGTTCTGCTGCACGACTCCTCGTCTCCGAGTCCGGAGTCGGGTGGGTCGTGGGTGGGAACTGCCGACCTCCCAGAACCTGCGGTTGGTGTCGCCCCGGAGGTCGTCGTGCCTCTCCTCGAGGGCGTGATGGTGGATGTCGTCCTCTCCGATTCGGATCGAATCGAGTCCGAGGGACCCGTCTTGGCAGTGGATGTCGCGGGCTGGCCCCAGTCTCAGGATCCGCACTACCTCGCTGGCCGGATCCGGGAAGGACGGTACCGACTCGGCCCGGTGCCGCCCGGGCTGACCATTCGCGACCGCGCGTCTGGGCGCAGCTGGCAGGTGCCGCAAGAGGGCGGCGTCTGGCGGCTCGACGGCTGAGCGGCTCTGCTACGGCTCGGCAGCCTTTCTCGCTTGCACCGCAGGTCAGCGCTTGGGATCATGCCACGACCCACTGCAGGCCATGGTCCCGTCGCTCCCTGAACGCGAAGATCTCCCGCCGTCCCGAGAGAAGTCGGAGGGGGACGAGGTGGTGACCCACCTGGCGCACGACCTGCGGAACCTGCTCCAAGCGGTGCACGGGCATGCCGAACTGCAGCTGCACGCGCTGCGAGGGGGCGGCTCCGGGCCCGACCTGGGGGAGAGCCTGCAGGCCATCCGACGCGCCGCCGACCACGCCGTCACCCTGTGCGAGGACCTGCTCCAGTCGGCGCAGGGACGGCCGGCGCCGTTCGGGGCGGTGGACCTCGGCGAGGTCGCGCACTCGGCGGCGGCGCTGTTCCTGGCCCGGGCCGGCTCGGCCGCCGAGCTCGAGCTCTGCGGTCCCGAGGAGCGGGTCGTGGTCCGCGGGCGGCGCCTGGACCTCGAGCGCGCCCTGCTGAACCTGCTGTGGAACGCGCTCGAGGCGATGGAGGAGCACGACCTGCCGCCGCGGCTGCGTCTCTCCTGGGGGGCCGACTTCCTCGAGGTCCGCGACCACGGCCCCGGCTTCGACCCGGCGAAGGCGGCGGCGCCCCGGGCCGGCGATCACGGTGACGGGCGGGTCCACGGCATCGGCCTGGCCTCGGTGCGCCACGTCGCCGCCGCCCACGGCGGTCGGCTGGTCGTGTCCGCCGCCGGGGAGGGGCGCGGCGCGGTCTGCCGCCTCGAGTTCGGGGTCCAGCCCGAGCTGGGCCTCGGGGGCTGACCCCCACCCGTAGAATGGAGCTTCCGGCCGGTTCCGGCCGACGGCCCCATGACCAAGCCCCAGAACGACCCCACCCCCGTCCAGGAAGTCGACGAGGTGGTCATCCGCTTCGCCGGCGACTCCGGCGACGGGATGCAGCTCACCGGCAAGCAGTTCACCGACACCACCGCGCTGTTCGGGAACGACCTCGCGACCTACCCCGACTACCCGGCCGAGATCCGCGCTCCGGCCGGCACCCTGTTCGGGGTGTCGGGCTTCCAGGTCCGGCTGTCCAACCGCGACATCCACACCCCCGGGGACCGGCCCGACGTGCTGGTGGCGATGAATCCGGCGGCGCTGAAGACCAACCTCGCCGACCTCAAGGAGGGCGGGCTGCTCATCGTCAATACCGGCAACTTCACGCCGCGCGAGCTCGAGAAGGCCAAGTACGACAGCAATCCGCTCGAGGACCCCGAGCTCGCCGAGCACTACCAGGTGGTGCCGGTGGACCTCAACGACATCACCCTGCGCGCGGTCGAGGGGCTGGGCCTGTCCAACAAGGAGGCGCTGCGTTCCAAGAACATGGTCGCCCTCGGCATGCTCTACCACGCCTACGGGCGCCCCCTCGACCACACCGAGGAGTGGCTGCGCGGGAAGTTCGCCAAGAAGCCGAAGGTCCTCGAGGCCAACCTGCGCGCCCTGCGGGCGGGCTGGGACGTGGCCGCGAACCAGGAGCTGTTCAAGGTGCACTACCGGGTGGCGCCGGCCAAGCTCCCGCCCGGGACCTACCGCAACCTGATGGGCAACCAGGCGTTGGCCATGGGGCTGGTCGCCGCGCGACACCTCTCGGGATTGGAGCTGCTCTACGCCTCCTACCCCATCACGCCGGCCAGCGACGTCCTCCACAACCTGGCCCGGTACAAGAACCACGGCGTCCTCACCTTCCAGGCCGAGGACGAGATCGCCGCGGTCACCGCTGCGCTCGGCGCGAGCTACGCCGGGCGCCTCGGCGTCACCGGCACCTCCGGTCCCGGGCTCGCCCTCAAGACCGAGGCGCTGGGGCTCGCCGTGATGGTCGAGCTCCCGCTGCTCGTCGTGGACGTGCAGCGCGCCGGGCCGTCCACCGGGATGCCGACCAAGACCGAGCAGAGCGACCTCCTGTTCGCGGTGTTCGGGCGCAACGCCGAGGCCCCGCTGCCGGTGGTCGCGGCCGCTTCGCCGAGCGACTGCTTCCACGCCGCCATCGAGGCCGCCCGCATCGCCGTCACCTACATGACCCCGGTCCTCCTCCTCTCCGACGCCTATCTCGGCAACGGAGCCGAGCCGTTCCGGGTGCCCGAGGCCGCGGAGCTGCCGACCTTCCCGGTGCGCCACGCCCAGCCGAGCGGGGACTTCCAGCCGTACCTCCGCGACCCGGAGACCCTGGCCCGGCCCTGGGCGGTCCCCGGAACGCCGGGGTTGGAGCACCGCATCGGCGGACTCGAGAAGGAGGACGGCAGCGGCAACGTGTCGTACGACCCCGTCAACCACGAGAAGATGGTCGCCCTGCGCGAGTCCAAGGTCCGCGGCATCGCGCGGAGCTACCGCCCGCTCGAGGTGGAAGGCGACCCCGACGCCGACACCGTGGTGCTCGGCTGGGGCTCGACCTGGGGCGCCATCAAGGGGGCGCTGAAGCGCGCCGAGGACGGCGGCCCGAAGCTCGCCCACGTCCACCTGCGCAACGTGTGGCCGTTGCCGGACGACCTCGGCGAAGTGCTCGGCCGCTTCCGCAACGTCCTCGTCCCCGAGCTCAACCATGGTCACCTCGCGCGGCTCGTCCGCAGCGAGTTGCTGATCGACGCTCGTCCCATCACCAAGGTCCAGGGCCGGCCGTTCGGGGCCGAGGAGCTCCTCGACCGCATCCGCACCGAACTCGCCGCCTCGTGACGCCATGACCACCGCCGCTCCCCAGTACAAGAAGAAGGACTTCGTCTCCGACCAGGAGGTGCGTTGGTGCCCCGGCTGCGGGGACTACGCCATCCTCAACGGCGTCCAGCAGGTGTTCGCCGAGCTCGGCGTGCCCAAGGAGAACCTGGTCGTGGTCTCGGGCATCGGCTGCTCCAGCCGTTTCCCGTACTACGTGGACACCTTCGGCTTCCACACCATCCACGGCCGCGCACCGGCGGTCGCCACCGGCGTGAAACTGGCCAACCCCGAGCTCGACGTCTGGGTGGTCACCGGCGACGGCGACGCGCTGTCCATCGGCGGCAACCACCTCATCCACGCCGCACGCCGCAACGTGGACATGGTGGTGCTCCTGTTCAACAACCGCATCTACGGTCTGACCAAGGGGCAGTACTCGCCGACCACGCCGCCCGGCAAGGTCACCCCGTCGTCGCCCTTCGGGTCGGTGGACGCGCCCTTCCACCCCCTGACCCTGGCCCTCGGCGCCGGGGCCGGTTTCGTGGCGCGCACCGTGGACACGCAGATCAAGCACCTGCGCGAGGTCGTGCGCGCGGCCCACGACCATCCCGGTTTCGCCCTGGTCGAGATCCTCCAGAACTGCGTCATCTTCAACGACGGGGCCTTCGCCGACTACACCGGCAAGGAGATCCGCGACGACCGCCAGGTGGACCTGCGGCCCGGACAGCCCCTGGTGTTCGGCAAGGAGCACGACAAGGGGCTGCGTTTCACCCCGCACTCCATCGAGGTGGTGGCCGCCGACGAGGCCGACGTCTGGGATCCCGCCGACCCCAATGCGACCAAGGCGTTCCGGCTCGCCCTGTGCGACGAGCCGCACGAGTTGCCGTTGCCCATCGGCGTCTTCCGTGCGGTGGAGCGACCGTGTCTCGCCCGCGAGGTCCACGAGCAGGCTCGACGCGTCACCGAGCAGCTCGGCGCCGGCACCCTGCAGTCGCTGCTCGACTCGGGCGATCGCTGGGAAGTCGCCTGACGGACGCTTCCCGGCGCGGTCGACCCCTCGGGCGGGAAGCCGCATCCCGCTCGGTTCGCGCCGCCGTCTCCCCCGACTCGGGCATCCGGCGCCTCACGCGGATGCCGCCCCGGCGGTGGCCGACGCATCGGTGACGAGCCGCGCCGGGGCGAAGGGTTCGGCTTCGGGGCGTGCGCGGCCGAGGACCTGATCGGCGACCAGTTCGCCGACGGCTGCGGCGCAGGTCATGCCGTGGCCGCCGAGCGCGGCGGCCCAGTGGAGGCCTTCGACACGGGGGTCGGGGCCGAGGACGAAGCGGCCGTCGGGGGCGAAGGTGCGGCCGCCGGCCCAATGGGAGCGGACCGGGGCCGAGGCGAGGGCGGGGAACCAACGGCCGAGTCGCGCCGCGGCCAGGTCCCAGGCCTCGGCGGCCTCGCGCTCGCACGCGTCGGGCGCGACCGCGCGTTCGTCGCAAGGCGACAGGAGGAGACCGCCGCTCTCGGGGCGCACGTAGGTCTCGGCGTCGCCGAGCAGCCACAGCACCGGGGCGTCGGGGGGCGGCGCGGGGGTGGGCTCGAGGAGGAACAGGTGGCGCCGCCGCGGCGTCAGCGGCAGGCCGAGGCCGACTGCGGCCGCGGGCTCGGCGGCCCAGGCGCCGCCGGCGAGGACCACCGCGTCGGCGGGGACGACGCGCTCGGCTCCGCTCCGTTCGCGCAGCCGCACGCCGGTGACCCGGCCCAGCGCCGTCTCCAGGGCGAGTGCGGCCGTCGCGGTCGCGATGCGGGCGCCGGCGGCGCGGGCGCCCGCGAGGAAGCCGGAGAGCAGCGCCGACCCGTCGAGGACGCCTTCCTCGGGCGCCAGCACCGCGGCGCCGATCCCGCCGTGCAGGGACGGCCAGAGGCGGCGGAGCGCGTCGTCGGCGAGCGGGCGCAGGTCCTCGCGACCGCGGGCGCAGTCGAGGACGCGCTCCGCGGCATCCGGGGGCGCGGCCAGGACCACTCCGGTGCGCCGGAGGAGCGGCACCGGAGCGAAGCCCTCCGGCGGCGCGGCGAGGAACGCGGCGCCGCGACGCGCCAGGGTCGCGGTGGGGGCGTCCGCGATGGCCGTGCGCAGGATGGCGGCGTTGCGGCCGGTGGCGTGAGCGCCCGGCGCGGTCTCGCGCTCGACCAGCAGCACCGGCGCGCCGGCGCGCGCCAGGCGCCAGGCGACGGCGGCTCCGGCGATGCCGCCGCCGACCACGACGGTGCGCGGGCCGGCCATCTCGCTGCGTATTCTAGGCCCCGGCGCCGAGCCCCGGCGCTCCACACGATGTCGCTCGCCGCCCTCCTCCTCGTCCTCCTCGTCCCGCTCCAGGCCGACGTCGCCGCGCCGTTCCCGAAGGGGGCGGCGGCGTCCTCCGAGGAGCAGGCCACCGCCGCCGCCTGCCGGGTCCTCGCCCGCGGCGGCAACGCGGTGGACGCCGCGGTCGCGCTGCACTTCGCCCTCGCCGTGACCTACCCCGCCGCCGGCAACCTCGGCGGCGGCGGCTTCATGCTGGTCCACCTGCCGAACGGCGAGGACGCCTTCCTCGACTTCCGCGAGGTCGCGCCCCTGGCCGCGGGCCCCGACCTCTACCGGACCGCCGACGGCGGGGTGGACCCCGAGGCCTCGCGCACCGGATGGAAGGCGGTGGCCGTGCCGGGCGCGGTGTTCGGCATGGCCGAGGCCCACCGCCGCTGGGGGCGGTTGCCCTGGCCCGAGGTCGTGGCCCCCGCCCTCCGGCTCGCTCGCGAGGGCTTCGTGGTGGACGAGGAGGAAGCCGCCCGGCTCGCCGCCCATGCCGACGTCCTCCGCGCCGACCCGGTCGCGCGCGAGACCTTCTTCCTACCGGACGGTCGCCCGCTGCCCTCGGGCGCGCGCTGCCGCCAGCCGCGCCTCGCCGCGACGCTCGAGCGCATCGCCGTCGAGGGTGAGGCGGCCTTCCGCTCCGGTCCGCTGGTGGAGGAACTGGTGGCCGCGTCCCGGGCCGGCGGCGGCGTCCTCTCGGTCGAGGACTTCGCCGCCTACCGTCCCGAGCTGCGCCCGGTGGCGCGCATCCCGTGGCGCGACGTCGTCGTCCTCGCCCCGACGCCGCCCTCCAGCGGCGCGGTCTTCCTCGGCCAGGTCCTGCCCTGTCTCGAGGACCGTCCGCTGCGGCGCTGGGGCTGGGCCGACGGGCGCACCGTGAACCTCGTCGGCGAGGCCGAGGCCCTGGCCTTCGCCACCCGCAACCGCTTCCTCGGCGACCCCGCCGCGATGGCGGTGGACTGGCGCGACCTCGTCGCCCCCGAACGGGTCGAGGCGCTGTGCCGACGCCTGTCCGAGCGGCGCCGCACCCCGCCCGACGCCCTGGTCGCGCCGGCCCCCGGCGAGAGCCTCGAGACCACCCACTTCTCGGTGGTGGACGGCGCCGGCGGGGCGGTCTCGTGCACGACCACCCTCAACGCGGCCTACGGCGCCAAGGTCATGGCGCCGGGCGGCTTCTTCCTCAACGACGAGATGGACGACTTCGCCGCGGCGCCCGGGGCCCCCAACCAGTTCGGGCTGGTCCAGGGCGAGGCCAACGCGGTGCGGGCCGGGATGCGCCCGCTGTCGTCCATGTGTCCGGTCGTCGTGCTCCGCGACGGCGAGGTGGACGCCGTGCTCGGCTCGCCGGGCGGCCCGACCATCCTGACCACCGTGCTCCAGGTCCTGCTGCATCGGTACGTCTTCCGGATGGACCCGCGGGAGTCGGTCGCCGCACCGCGCTTCCACCGCCAGGACCTGCCCGACGTCCTGCGCCACGAGCCCGAGCGCCTCGACGGCGCGGCCCGCGACTTCCTGTTCGCGCTCGGCCAGCCGCTCGAGGAGGTCGGCCGCCTCGGCGACGTGAACGCGATCTTCCGTACCGCCAGCGGGCGCTGGACGCCGGTCTGCGACCCGCGCCGCAGCGGGGCCGCGTGGCGGGTGGCCAATCCGCCGCCGGCGCCGCGCGCGGCGCCCGAGCCGGTCAGAAGGTGAGTTCGACCAGGCCGCTGCCGCCTTCGGAGAGGAACACCGAGGCTTCCCGGGTGCGACCGTCCTTGTTCTCGGCCACCACACGGTAGCTGCCGGGCGGATAGGTGCCGACCGCGAGGGTGCCGTCCTCGCCGCCGAAGCGGCTCTGGAACCGCAGCCACTCCGCGTCGGGGCCGGGCAGGCGGCGGCCGGCGTCGTCGTAGACCTCCAGGGAGGCCAGGTCCGCCGGAGTGCCGTCGGCGTTGCGGATGCGGGCGCGCAACTCCACCCCCTTCTCGAGGGCGACCACCACTTCGGCCAGCTCGCCGTCGCGCACCTCGACCGGTTCGGTCTCGGCGGTGCACCACCCGTCGGCGGTGACGCGCACGCGGTAGGAGCCCGCGGCGAGCCCGCCCAGGGTGGCTTCGCCGCGTCCCCACGTGGAGCCGCCCTCGCCGTCCTCGTCCAGCGGCTCGGCGCGGACTCGGAAACCGATGGAGAGCGGTTGGCCGCTGGTGTCCCGGACGACGAGGTGCAGCCCGCCCGAAACCGGCAGGCGCAGCACGCCGGCGTCGTGCGAGGCGTCCATGCCGAGGCGGAAGGAATCGCCCACCGCCTTGCCGAGCGGAGGGCCATCGGCCCCGGTCGCGCCGCCGCGGCCGCGGAACCCGAAGTCGGCGCGCGCCTCGACGTGGTACTCGCCGGGCGGCACGCCGGTGAACTCGAAGCGTCCTCCGTCGTCGGTGCTGCCCCACCGGACGTCGCGTCCGCCGGCGATCATGCCGGAGAAGAAGTCGCCCTGCGAGTCCTCGCGCACCAGCATCACGGTGACGCCGGACGCCGCCTCGCCGGTGCCCTCGCGGACGACGGAACCGGTGACCCGTCCGCGTGGGACCCGGACCACGACGTCGGCTTCGGGCAGGTCGGGAACCTCGAGGTCCATGTCGCCGTCCCACGAGCCGCCGAACACGGTGAAGTCGTAGTCGCCCGGCGCCAGGCTGCGAAAGGCGAAGCGTCCCTCGCCGTCGGTGCGGGCCGAGGCCATGCGCAGGTCGAGCATCCCTGCGCCCTTGGCCCGCACGAAGATGCCGGCGTTGGCGATGGGAAGGCCGTCGGCGTCCACGAGCGTGCCGGTGAGCCGGCAACCGCCGGCTGTCGGGTCGGTGATGTCCACCGTCGCGACCTGACCTTCCTTGACGTAGACGTTGGCCAGGGCGCCGCCGCCGAACACCGCCATGAGGTCGCCGGTCAGCAGCGACTCGTCGTCCAGCGCCGCCGTGACCAGGAAGTAGTTCCCGGGGACGACGTGCTCGGCGCGGTAGCTCCCGTCCTCGTTGGTCGGCGTCTGGAAGGCGTCCTTGCTGTCGGGGGCGAAGCCGAGGACCATCCGCGACGGCAGGGGGTTGCCGTGTCGGTCGCGCACCACCCCCTGGATGGTGGCGCCGGCGCGGAGCTCCACCACCACGTCTTCGCGGACCTCGCCGGCCTCGAAGGGCTTGCCCTTCAGGGTGCGCGGCGCGAAGCCCTCGGCGAAGACGTCGAGGTAGCGGAAGCCGGCCGGGATGCCGACCAGCTCGAAGCTGCCGTCGGCCAGAGAACGGGTGGTGGGGGCGAACTCGGCCGCGTTCAGGAGGAGGGCTTGCAGCCGCGAGTCGTCGCTGGAACCGGCCTGGAGCAGGGCGCCGGCGACCGGCTCGCGCGTTCCTTCCGCGATGACGCGCCCGCGCAGCGTGCCCCCGGCGCGCAGCGACACCTCGACCTCGACGACCTCCCCGTCGCGCACCTGCAGCGGGACCGATTCGCTCTCGGCCCACCCGGCGGCCCGCGCCGTGAGGGCATAGTGCATCGGCAGGACCCCGGTCAGTTCGAACGCGCCGTTCGGATCCTCGAGGAACCGCAAGCCGGACAACCCGTCCAGGGCGCGCATGCGCGGGCGGACCAGGACCTCGCCCTCGGCCAGGTTCGCCTCGACCTCGGCCCACGGCTTCGGCGGCGGGGCGGCCTCTTCTCGGGGCACGGCTTCGAGTTCCGCCGGATCGGCGGTCGCGGTCGGACGCGCACCCTGCTCGGCGGAACGGGGTTCCAGCGAGATGGAGAACCGAGGCACCGGGCGGCCTTCGGGGTCGACGACGCGCCCGCGCACCGCCCCCGGCTCGGGCAGGACGAGGACGAAGACGGCGTCGTCCTCGGCGTCCGCGCCGGACTCGGGCAGCTCGAAGCGGGCCCCGGTTCCGTCGGCGGTCTCGGCGAGCAGCGCGGCGCCGGGCCAGCCGGGCAGGCGGAACGAACCGTCGGCGTCGGTCACGTCCTGGGTCAGCTTGGGCAACAGGGCCGGCAGGACCTCGCCGCCCACTCGGGTGAAGACCTCGATGGCGTCGGGGATGCCGCCGACGCCGCTGCCTCCGAGGTCGCCGGTCGGCAGGCTGGCGAGCGACACCGTGACCCCGGCGCGCGGCCTCCCCGAGCCGTCCACGACGCGACCGCTCACGAAGTCGAGGTCGCGGAGGACCAGGGGCCGGGCCAACTCCGAATCACGTCCCGAGACGCGGGCCGCCACGGGCATCGCCCGGCCCTGCGCGCCCTGGGCGACGAGGAAGTACTGGCGTCGCGGCAGGCGGTCGAAGCGGAACGCGCCGTCCGCGCCGGTGCGCGTGGTCCAGGCGGCGAGGTCGCGGACCACCGCAGGGAGCAAGCGGAAGTCGAGCGGGACGGCGAGGACCTCCGCTCGGGCGGCGGGCTCGCCGCTCGCGGTCTCGACACGCCCGGAGAGGCCTCCGGTCTCGGCCAGACGCACCTGCAGATCGGCCTCGCGGCCCGGGCGCAAGGGGCCGAACTCGAGGAAGCCGGGATGGGTCGCTCCGTCCAGGGCCAGCACCGAGAGCACGGCGCCGGCGGGCACGGCTTCCAGCTCGAAGCGCCCGTCGCCGTCGGTGAAGCGGCGCTCGAGGAAGACGTCCTGGTTGCGGATCGCCTGGAGGAGGTAGGTCAGGGAGGGACCGACGAAGACCTCGGCGTTCGCCACCGGCGCGCCGAACTCGTCCACGACGCGCCCCGAGACCGCGCCGCCGGGGACCGTCGGCAGGAGGAACGGTTCGTCCTGGTCCAGCGCCAGCGGCGACACTGCGATGCGACCGCGGTTGAGCCGCTTCGGGGCGCGGGCCACGAGCCAGGTGGTGCGTCCGAGCAGGCCGTCCAGGTCGAAGCGCCCCTCGGCGTCGGCGCGGACGGAGGCGAGGGGTTCGAGGGACAGCTCCAGCGGGTGCTCCAGCAGCTCGGAGGGCTCGAGCACGAAGTCGAACAGGGGATAGGGGCCGCCGAAGCTCGCCACCCAGGCGTGCGGCACCGGCTGGCCGTACTCGTCCACCACCAGCCCCCGCAGCCGGTGCGCCCCGGGGCCGGCCTTCAGGGCCCTCGGGTCGTAGGGCGCGGCCTCCGCGGTGGCCTCGCGGAGCGTCTCTCGCCCGTCGAGGCGCGCCGCCTCCGGCGCCGCTTCGGCCGCCGGTGCGGCTTCCGGTGCTTCGAGCCCTCCGGCGGGAGGGGTCGGCTGGAAGAGGAAGAGGAAGAGGAGGGCGAGACCGACCAGGGGCAGGCCCAGCAGGAGGAGCTTCTTGAGGTCCATGTGGGAAGGGGCCCGCCAGGGGGCGGCGGTCAGACCTCCATTACGGGCAGGTCGCGCCGCTGCTGGGTGGAGATCGCCGCGGCTACGTCGCGGGCGATGGCGCGGAGCGCGCGGGCGGCCTCGGTCTCGGGCTCCGCGACGACGACCGGCGTCCCGGCGTCGCCGGAGCGGCGCACCGCGCCCTCCATCGGGACCGCGCCCAGGAAGGGTACCCCGGCCTCCTCGGCGACCTTGCGGCCGCCGCCCTCGCCGAAGGCGTCGCCGACCATGTTCTCGACCACGCCGAGCACCGGGCAGGAGACCTGCGAGGCCATGCCGATGGCGCGTCGTACGTCGGTCAGCGAGACCTCCTGGGGCAGGGTGACGACGACCGCGCCGGTCAGCGCGACCAGTTGCGCCAGCGAGAGCTGCGCGTCGCCGGTGCCGGGCGGCATGTCCACGATCAGGTAGTCGAGCTCGCCCCAGTCCACGTCCTGGAGGAACTGCTGCAGGGCGCGGTGCAGCATCGGGCCGCGCCACATCACCGGCTGGCCGTCCTCGAGCATGTAGCCGATGGACATCGTCTTGACACCGTGCGCGGTCAGCGGTTGCAGCTTGCCGTCGCGGCCGCGCGCCGGTTCGCGGATGCCCATCATCACCGGGACGTTGGGGCCATAGACGTCGGCGTCGAGCAGGCCGACCCGGGCGCCCTCCAAGGCCAGCGCCGCGGCGAGGTTGACCGCTACCGTGCTCTTGCCGACGCCGCCCTTGCCGCTGGTCACGGCGACGACGTTGCGGACGTGGCCGCCGAGCGCGTTGCCCTCCGGCAGCGAGTCGCGGACCTTCGCCGACAGCTCGACGTCCACCCGCTCGACGCCGGGCAGGGCGGCGACCGCGGCCCGCGCCTCCTCCTGGAGCCGTTCCTTGACCGGGCACGCCGGGGTGGTCAGCTCGAGGCGGAAGCGCACCGCGCCGCCGCACACCGCGAGGTCCTGGACGAAGCCGAGCGCGACGACGTCGCGGTGGAGGTCGGGGTCCTGGACGCTGCGCAGCGCCTCGAGGACGTCTTCCTTGGTGGGGGTGGAGCTCATGGTCGCGACCGTCGGGCCTACGATGGGGCCGGGAGGACGCGGTCCTCCCCGGAGTCGTCGTGCCCGAACCGACCCCCCAGGATACGCGAGAGCGCCGCGCCGTGGTGCTCCTCTCGGGCGGCCTGGACTCGGCCGTCGTCGCCGCGCTCCTGCGCCGCGAAGGCTGGACCCTGTACGCCCTCACCGTGGACTACGGCCAGCGCCACCGCGCCGAACTCGACGCCGCCCGCGCCGTGGCCGAGCGCGTCGGCGTCGCCGAGCACCTGGTCCTTCCGCTCGACCTGACCGCGGTGGGGGGCTCGGCGCTCACCGACCCGACCGTCGCCGTGCCGCGGGCCGCCGACCCCCTGGCCCCGGTCGGCTCCGGCATTCCGCCGACCTACGTCCCGGCGCGCAACCTCCTGTTCCTGTCGCTCGCCGCCGGCCTCGCCGAAGCCCGCGACGCCGCGGCGGTGGCCATCGGGGTCAACGCGGTGGACTACAGCGGCTACCCCGAC
>Ga0256830_1002397_pt1 | contig 12382 bp, 7 predicted proteins | sample 128326metaG_FD_190537 | JGI IMG/M metagenome (GOLD analysis project Ga0256830, IMG submission 190537) | Hydrothermal vent microbial communities from Lau Basin, Pacific Ocean - 128-326 | ecosystem: Environmental > Aquatic > Marine > Hydrothermal vents | place: Pacific Ocean: Lau Basin | collected...
TTTGAAAGGCTCGACAAACTCACAGGCGGGCTCAGGCCCGGTGAGCTCACGATCATAGCCGGGCTGCCCGGGGTGGGCAAGACATCACTTGCGCTCAACATGGCGGACCATGTCGCTGTAAAGGCCCGGATCCCGGTCGCCGTCTTCTCGCTCGATACGGACAGGCAGGAGCTTCTGGCCCGTCTCGTTTCGTCGCGTTCCGAGGTGAGCCTGAACAACATCTTCAGCGGTTTCCTGACGGATGCGGACAGGACCTTGCTCGACAGGGCCGTTCTCACGCTTTACAGCTCTCCCATCCTCATCGACGACGCCACGAAACACAACGCCCACACCATAAAAGAGGCCCTGACAAGGCTGGAGCGTCCCGCACGGCCCGGGCTGGTCATCGTGGACTGCCTGCAGCTCCTGACCGAAAGCCAGCGTCCTGTAATGGACAAAGAGGAGCTGAGGCATATATGCACCTCGCTCAAGGGCGTTGCCACGGAGTTCGATATCCCGGTCGTGGCCCTCTACCAGCTGCCCCAGAGCTGGCAGCACAAGAAGGTCGTACCCCATCCGACCTTTCTCGTAAGCGAAGGCTACACCCGGGAGTACAATGCGGATGTCATAGTCTTCATATACAGAAGGACCGTCTGCAAGCGGTGCAACTCGCCGATAGAGCTCTGCCCCTGCCAGGTAAGGCACCGTGCCACCTTTGTCGTTGCAAGAAGCGACGGTACGGCAGGGGTGGCCCAGCACAGCTTTTTGAACCATGCCGTGAAGTTCGAAGACCCGGATGCGGTGCATGCCCAAAGACGGTGGCTCAAGGAATAACGGAGAAAACACCCTGCGAGGAAAAAACATACCATGAAGATGCATCGCGGGCGCCTTCCCGGCGGCCCGCTGCGGAGAGGGTAAACGCCGTGCATCTTCGAAATCTTCCCATACCCGGAGGTTACGCTGATGGTACATGCAGGAGAAAGGGCGCCTGACTTCACACTGGCCGGAACGGATGAAAACGGCGGCGAGAGGGACTTCTCGCTCAAGGACTTCAGGGGAAAGGCCGTGGTACTTTACTTCTACCCGAGGGACAATACACCCGGCTGCACGACCGAGGCGTGCGACTTCAGGGACAGCATGAACCGGCTTGCCCCGCGGTGCACGGTACTGGGTGTGAGCCCGGACGGACCGGACTCGCACAAAAGGTTCCGTGAAAAACACGGCCTCAACTTCCCCCTCCTGAGTGATCCGGACAAAAGGGTTGCCGCACTCTACGGCGCCTTCGGTGAAAAGAAGATGTACGGCAAGGTTACCAAGGGGATAATACGGTCGACCTTTTTGATCGACGAAAACGGGACGGTCAGGAAGGTCTGGCGCAAGGTAAAGGTCAAGGGCCATGTGGACGAGGTGATCGGGGCCCTCTCGGCGCTCGAATCCCACGGGGCCGGTTAGTTTGAGGATGCATTGAAGTAAGCCGGTGGCTCATTGAACCACCTCGCCGTAAGCAGCGGGGCACCAAAAACCCCTGTTAGTTGCGCCATGCGGGATTGAAGCCGATCGCTCGGGACCGCTTCGGGCCAAAGGCCCTCCCTAATGACAGAAAAGGGGCCGTTCAGGTATCGATATCCCTCGTTTTCCCGGGATGCGCCTCGCAATATGACAGTCAGGAAGTGCGTTCGATCGGATCTTTTCTTTCCCTGAGCAGAAGAGCCGGACTTCATAAGGTTATGCTTTCCCCGGCCGTGGAAGGATGATATAAGGTTTCGGTGATCACCGCTTGCGCGGTCTGCTTCACCCGTGGCTCCGGCTCGCCGCATGGAGAGGTTTCGGAACCCCTCTCCCGCGCCCTGCCGGCCGTCCAGCCATAACGGTTATGTCCAAACCTGCTATAGAAGAGATACTCCGGAAGGAACCTTCCGAGGCCAGTAACGCACTTGCAGGCCTCGGCTTTACAGACGGCGGCAAGGCGCTCAAGGCCCTCTCCTCACTGTCCAGCGGACCGCTCAAGGATCTCCTCGAAGAGCTCGTGGAACTCTCGCTCGGCTCCGCCTCGCCGTGCGAGGCGCTTGTGAACATGGAGCGGGTGCTCGGTGCTGTGGATCGGGAGGTCCTCAAGGTGTTCCTGTCCGACGGGCAGAACCTTAAGAACCTCGCACTTCTATGCGGAGCCTCGCCGTACCTCTCCAACATGCTCGCCCAAAACCCGGCCTGGTTCGAAGAACTCTTCATCGGGGGTGCGCTCGGCCGGAAAAAGGGGCTCGAGGAGTTCGCAGAGGAGCTCAAGGAGCGGACCCGCGGGGTCATGGACTTCGACGGAATGTCAAGGGCCCTCAGGAGGTACCGTAACAGGGAGTACATAAGGATCGGGCTCAGGGACCTCCTCCGCCTCGACGGCCTGAGGGGTGTGACCGCCGAGCTCTCGGACCTTGCCTGTGCGTCACTCGAAGCTGGGCTTGAGTTCTGCAAGGCCGAGCTTGTTGGGAGATACGGAAGGCCCCTTTGCAACGATAGGGGGGAAGAGCGGGAGGCCGGCTTCTCGGTCATAGGGCTCGGCAAGCTCGGCGGCCGGGAGCTCAACTTCTCGTCGGACATCGACGTACTCTACATCTATTCGACCGAAAAGGGCGAGACCACCGGGGCGGAAGGAAAGGAGCACACCAGGATACCGCTTCACGTCTTCTTCAAGAAGCTCGCCGAAAGGCTTACCAGGCTCATCTCGTCCGTCACCGAGGACGGCTTCGTCTTCAGGGTGGACCTGGACCTCAGGCCAGAAGGCCGTAACGGCGAGCTTGTAAACTCCCTCAGGAGCGCTGAGGTCTACTACGAGTCATGGGGACAGACCTGGGAAAGAAGCGCCATGATAAAGGCAAGGCCTGTGGCAGGGTGTAAGGAGCTCGGCAAAAGATTCTTGGAGATGATCGAGCCCTTCGTATACCGCAGGTACCTGGACTTCACGGCCATAGAGGAGATAAAGGCCATGAAGGAGAGGATCGACCTGGAGCGGCTCCGCAGAAGGCCTGATACAATCGATGTAAAGCTCGGCGCGGGGGGGATAAGGGAGATAGAGTTCTTCTGCCAGGTGCTGCAGCTCATCTACGGGGGCAGGAACCCGGCCCTGCGGGAACGCAACACGTTGAGGACCATAGAGAGGCTCTGCGAGGAAGGCCTGTTGAAGGAGGCCGATGCAGAGGTGCTCGAAGGGGGCTACGTGTTCCTGCGTAACCTCGAACACCGTATCCAGATAATAGACGGCCGCCAGACCCACGCCGTCCCGGCCAAGCCCGAAGAGCTCGAAAGGCTCGCCCGCATGATGGGTTTTACGGACAGGGAGGGCAGGGGTGCTGCCGAGTGGTTCTGGCAGGCATACAGGGATCTTACGGACAAGGTGCACGGGATCTACCGCACGCTCTTCTATTCGCCCTCGGACGTCATTGAAAAGGGGGTCCCGGAGGATGTGGCCCTTGTTCTTTCCAGGGAGGTCCCGGACGATGAGGCGTGCGCCCTGCTGAAGGGGCTGGGGTTTGTACACACAACTGCGGCCCTGAGATGTGCACGCCTCCTCAGGGACGGCCCCGCGCACCTGCGCCTGCCTTCAAGGGCCCGGGCCCTGAGGGAAAGGCTTGCGCCCTACCTCGTGGCAAAGGCTGCCCGAACGGCTGATCCTGACATGGCGCTGGCCAACATGGAGCGCTTTACAGCGGCCATGGGCGCAAGGACCGGCCTTTACGCCCTGCTCGCAGAAAACCCGGGGCTCACGGAGCAGCTGCTCAGGATATTCGGTGCAAGCGCCTTTCTCGCAAACTCCCTCATAGAGCACCCGGAAAACCTCGACATCCTCCTTGACAAGGAGATGTCGAGACCGGTGAAGGCCCGGGAAGAACAGCTCAGCGAGCTCCGGGAGCAGCTCGGCGGAGCCGCTGATTACGAGGAGAAGCTCGAAGCCCTCAGGCGGTACAGGAACCAGGAGTTCCTCAGGATAGGCATAAACGACATCCTGGGCTCTCTCCCGGCCGAAGAGGTCTCCAGCCAGTTGACCTCGCTCGCAGAGGCGGCGATCGATGCGGCGCTGGATATGGCCCTTGAAGCACTTATCCATAGGTACGGAAGGCCCGGGGACGAGAGGTTCTTTGTCGTGGGGATGGGCAAGCTCGGTGGCAGAGAGATGATCTACGGCTCGGACCTCGACATATTCTTCATCTACTCGGAGCGAGGGGAAAAACAGGAGACCACGGGACCCAGGGTCATCTCGAACCATGAGTTCTACGTACGCCTGGCCCAGAGGATCATAAGCATACTCTCCCTGAGGACAAAGGGCGGGATCGTCTTCACCGTGGACACGAGGCTCAGGCCCTCGGGCACCTCGGGCCCTCTCGTGGTATCGAAGACCTCCTTTCTTAGATACCACAGGGAAAGGGCGACGGTCTGGGAGAGGCAGGCCGCGCTCAAGGCACGGGTCGTTGCCGGTCAGAGGGCCTTCGGAGAGGAGGTGCTTGAAGGGCTTTCCGGGATCATCCACTCGAGACCGCTCGCAGCAGAGGAGGTGGAGGAGCTCCTCAGGATAAGGAAACGCATGGAGGATGAGATAGCCCGTGAAGGCCCGCAGAGGATCGACATAAAGACCGGTAAGGGCGGTCTTGTGGATATCGAGTTTCTCGTGCAGGCCCTTCAGCTGCGCTTCGGCGGGAGCCATCCCGCGTTGAGAACACCCCATACGCTGACAGCACTCGACAGGCTCCTCGAGCTGGGGATAATCTCCGAAGACGACCATGCATTCCTGGTCGAGACCTACAGGTTCTACAGGCTCCTTGAAACGAGGCTCAGGATCATGCACGATACGGCAGCCTGTGTGTTGAGGCCGGGTGACGAGGCCCTGAGGGGGGTTGCGAGAAGGGCCGGTTACGGCGGCGAGAGGCCCGAGGAAGGGCTCTTGACGGATTACATGGCAAGATCAAAAAGGACACGGGAGATATACCTCAAGATCATGGAGGGGTTGAAGGGGACGCCCTCGCCCCGGCCCGGCGGACGATCCACTTGACAAAGGGAAGCGGCTCCCCTATAGCTTAAATTAGGAAGGGGCATCCCTCGACAGGCTCTGTTTCGCGGATCAGGAGACACATGGGCTGTGCCGGCCGGATATTTTGAGGCTACCTGCAGCTGGCTCAGGCCTGCCTGTAGCAGACAGGGAACCTTCTCATGTAAGGAGTTGTCTTATTACATTTTACATTTCGCCCGCTAACCCCGAAGCCCGCCGCGGGGAATGCCTGCCTGTGCGTATCCGCACGCAGACAGGCGCTCGCGATGCATGTTCAAGGAGGACTGCAGGCTATGGATGCCAGACCCGAAAGGAGCTCTTTTAAGGAGGTTATCGCCAGGCTCGACGAGGCGAACAGATACCTGAACCTGCCGGAGGAGATCTACAGGAGGCTTATACATCCGAAGCGCTCCCTCACGGTATCGGTCCCGGTGAGGATGGATGACGGACGGATCGAGTTCTTCCAGGGCTACCGGGTGCAGTACGACACGGCCCGGGGACCCAGCAAGGGCGGCATACGCTACCATCCCGACGTAACCCTCGATGAAATAACAGCCTTTGCCGCACTCATGACATGGAAGTGCGCAATAGCCAACATACCCTTCGGCGGAGCCAAGGGCGGGGTTGCATGCGATACAAAAAAGCTGAGCATAGGCGAGATAGAGAGGCTTACGCGCCGCTATACCTACGAGATAGGGCTCGTCATAGGTCCTGAAACAGACATACCAGCCCCGGACATGTACACAGACGAACAGACCATGGCCTGGATGATGGACACCTATTCCATGATGAAGGGCTGTGCCGTGCCGGGAGTGGTGACCGGTAAGCCCCTGTGTATCGGCGGGTCACTGGGCCGGAAAAAGGCCACGGCCGCCGGGCTTGTAACACTACTGGTGGAGACGGCCAGGGAGTTCGGCATGAACATGGACGACCTTACGGTATCCATTATAGGCTTCGGAAAGGTCGGGGCGCCGTGCGCGGAGTTCCTGTCAGCACTGGGCGCAAGGATAATCGGTGTGGCCGATTCAAAGGGCGCTGTTTACAATCCCGGCGGGCTTGACGTAAAAGGGCTTTCCAGACACAAGGAGGAGTCAGGATCCGTGACAGGTTTTGCCGGGGCCGAGGATATCACGCTCGATGACCTTATCAGGAAGGAGGTTGACGTTCTCATACCGGTAGCCCTGGAGGGGCAGATAAACGAAGATAACGTCGAGGAGCTAAACGTGAAGATAGTCGCCGAGGGAGCAAACAACCCCACTACAGTGGGGGCCGACATGGTTCTCAGGGACAAAAAGGTGTTTGTGATACCGGATGTGCTGGGGAACGCTGGCGGGGTCGTTGTAAGCTACTTCGAGTGGGTGCAGTCGCTACAGATGTACTTCTGGGACGAGGCCGAGGTCCACAGGAAGCTTGAATCCATCATGAAAAAGGCCTTTACAGACGTGCTCAACGTGTACAAGGAAAAGAATGTCGATATGAGGACCGCGTCCATGATAGTCGGTGTCGGCAGGGTCGCCGAGGCCGTGAGCACCCGTGGCCTCTACCCGTAGAGGCCACGGGTGCGTCGGTACCGACCCTGGACAAGCCACGATCCCCGGTATCCACATGAGCCAAAAACAACTTAAACTTCCGCATCTTAGGGAATTCCCTCTAACCATACACCCGGTGTCTCAAAGAAAAAAATCTTGAAAATCGGGGTTGACTCTGCTAAAGTAACCTCTCATCTGTAAACGAAGCCAAGGTTGTTCACACCTGTTGATAACCCTGTGAATATATCTGTTTGCACGACCTTCTTATGGATACAGCGACTATTTGGAAAGACTGCCTGAACGACGTCGGCAGGTACATAAGTCCCCAGCACTTTGCGACATGGTTCCGTCCGATAAAGGTGCTTGGCGGTGACGAGTCCACCTTGGAGCTGGAGGTCCCGAACCGTTTCTTCCTCGAGTGGATAAAGGATCACTACCTCGTGTTGATCCAGGATGTTCTGCGAAAGATCACCAACAGGGATTATTCGCTTGTGTGGAAGATCTCCGAGGCGGAGCGGAGGGACGCAGCGGCCGGGAGGCAGTCGACCAAAACGAAACAGAGGGCTTCGGCTTCAGGCGGCAGAAAGAGGACCACGAAACACAACCTCTGCCCGAAGTATACCTTCGAGAACTTCGTGGTCGGAAAGGCGAACGAGTTCGCTCATGCAGCGTGCTTCGCAGTCTCCAACCACCTCGGCAGCAAGTATAATCCGCTCTTCATATACGGAGGCGTGGGGCTGGGCAAAACACACCTCCTTCAGGCCATAGGAAACAGGGTGCTGGAGGGCTCGGATTCTATCAACATATGCTACTACACCTCCGAGCGTTTCATGAACGAGTTCATAAACTACGTCAGCCGCCACAAGATGACGGAGTTCCGCAGGAGGTTCAGGAACGTGGACCTTCTCCTGATAGATGACATACAGTTCTGGAGCGGAAAGGAAAGGACCCAGGAAGAGTTCTTCCATACATTCAATGCTCTGTACGAGGCGCACAAGCAGGTCGTTGTAACGAGCGACAAGTTTCCCAAGGATATAGACGGCATAGAGGAGCGGCTGCGCAGCCGATTCGAATGGGGTCTCGTGGCGGACATCCAGCCTCCGGATACCGAGACAAAGATAGCCATACTGAAGACAAAGGCGAAGGCAGAAGGGATCGTTCTGCCAGACGATGTCGCCATGTGGCTTGCGTCCGTAAGCGGATCGAATATAAGGGAGCTCGAGGGATACCTGAACAGGGTCATAGCCGTCTCAAGCCTAACCGGCAAGGAGATCACCCTTGATATGGCAAAGGAGGCCCTGAAGAACCTGACCAAGCAGAAGGAAGAGAGGGTTCTGACCATAGACGAGATACAGAAGGCCGTTGCCGCACACTTCAATATCAAGCAGTCCGACCTAAAGTCAAAGAGACGCCACAAGACGGTAGCCCTGCCGCGGCAGGTCGCGATGTTCCTTGCAAGGGAGTACGGCAAGTTCTCCTTCCCAGAGATAGGCTCTTCATTCGGCGGCAAGGACCATTCAACCGCCATTCATGCGGTAAGGAAGATAGAGAAGGCGTTGAAGGAAAATACCGAGCTGTATCACGCGGTCAACAAGATTATCAACAGCATCGGTGTTGGTTAGGTGTTGAAAGCGGTTTAAGGGGTGTTCATAACCTGCACCATTTACCGCGTGGATTATTCAAGCTGTACAAATGTTGATAATCCGGTGACATATCAACCGGCAACAAACAGCAAAGTTCCTTGATTCTTAACGGTATTACTTGATTATAAACATATCAACAGGGCCTTCTACTTACGAATACTAATCTTTTATTTTTAAAAGGAGCAGGCGGGATGGAGTTCAGTATCGATAAAAACGAATTCATAAAGGTCCTTCAAAGGATACAGGGCATCGTTGAAAAGAGAAATACAATGCCCATACTCGCAAATGTCCTCATAGAGACGAATTCGGGCAGCATCGATATCCTGGCAACAGACCTCGAGATATTCATAAAGGACAACTGCCCGTCCAGCGTAAAAAGGGACGGCGCCGTCACAGTGAACGCACGCAAGCTCTTCGAGATCGTAAGGCAGATGCCGGAGGAATCAGTCGATATAAGCGTGGGCAACGAAGACAAGGTGACGATAAAGAGCGGCAGGGCCAGGTTTAACATAATGGGTCTTTCGGCAAAGGAGTTTCCCGCCTTTCCTGCGGTAGAGGAAGACAGCCTTACGAGGATAGACCCGGACACGCTCAAGGAGATGATCGACAAGACAAGCTTCGCCGTATCCACCGACGAGACGAGGTACAACATAAACGGCTTCTACCTTGAAAGGGATGATTCCCGCACGAGGATCGTTACCACAGACGGCCACAGGCTGGCCATAATAGAGAAGGAGACGGACATACCCGCAGAGGCGGGTGGAGTGATACTGCCAAGAAAGGGTGTCACGGAGATAAGGAAGCTACTTGAGGAAAAGGAAGGAACTTTTTACTTCGGTATAACGAAGAAAAGCGCTACAATGAAAAGGGACAACACGGTCATAAACATCCGTCTCATAGAGGGTGAGTTTCCAGATTACAAGCAAGTCATTCCTAAGGACAATGATAAAAGTTTTATAGCTCCAAGGACCGGTCTTCTCGAGTCCTTGAAGAGGGTTTCCATACTATCGTCCGAAAAGGTGAAAGGGGTCAAGTTTTCGCTTTCAAAGGACAGGCTGGTCCTCTCATCGTCGAGTCCTGACATAGGTGATGCCACGGAGGAGCTGCCGGTAGAGTACGGATACGATGACATGGATATCGCCTTCAACGCCAAGTACCTCATCGAGGCGCTGGATGCAATGGACGACGAGAAGGTTACGCTCGAGCTCAAGGATTCGTTGAGCCCGGGGATACTTAAGCCAGCAAGCAGCGAAGCATCGGGCTACTGCTATGTAATAATGCCGATGAGGCTGTGAGGCCTCATCTGACGTGACTGTTTCAAGGAGCTCCGTCTGAGTTCAGACGGAGCTTATTTAAAACTAAAGGAAACTCTGATTTATGCCTGTCTCGTCATTGCTTCGCAGCTTAGCCTCGCAACGACGAATTAATCAGAGTTTACCTAAAAAAGAACAAAGGAGAAGGTAGGGAAGGATAGATGAAGAGAACGTATCAGCCGAGCAACATAAAGAGGAAGAGAACCCACGGATTCCTTAAAAGGATGTCTACACCGGGTGGAAGGGCCGTCATCAGCAGAAGAAGGGCCAAGGGCAGAAAGCGTCTTGCCGTAGACATAAGTACGAATAAATAACACCGTGCTAAAGGCTTCCTTTACTCAGGAAGAAAGACTTTCCAGGACAAAGGACTTTCTTAGGGTAAGAAAACAAGGAAGAAGACACCACACCGAAAGCTTCATCGTCTACGTGTTGGGTAACGGACTCGGTACAAGAAGACTCGGACTTTCGGTGAGCAGCCGCATAGGCACGGCTGTGAGACGCAACAGGATCAAGAGGCTCTTAAGAGAGTTCTTCAGGCTCAACAAAAACCTCTTCCCTGAATCCACAGACATCTTTATATCCGTTAAAAAAGGAACCGCGGTGAAAAGGTACAAGGACGTGGAGAGGGAGCTTACGCCGCTGTTGAGGAGATTGAAGGTGTAACACCTTGGCAGGTTGTAGCCGCTGGATCCGCGTAAACATGACGGTTAAGATCTCATGGTAAAAAAGGTTCTGAGATCGTTGATAGCAGCATACAGGTGGTTTATTTCACCGGTGCTGCCTCCTTCGTGCAGGTTTTATCCGAGCTGTTCCGAGTACGCGACCGTTGCAATAGATTTGCACGGTCCGCTGAACGGTATTCTTTTGGCCGCCCGCAGGCTCCTTAGATGCCACCCCTTGAACCCCGGCGGCTATGATCCGGTACCGCCGCCCACGGGAAAGACGGCAAAAGGGCCTGCCGCGCGAGGGAACTTCTGATTAATGTTGGACATGCACGGCTGGCTAAACGTAACCAGAAAATTGCAAGCGCAGCGAAGCAATCTCCAAGCCGCGTAACATGTATGAATTGAGAGACAAGGATGGAAGACTCCAATAAGCGTATATTGATACTCGTAGCCGTTTCCGTGGTGCTTCTTTTAGTGTACCCCTATGTGCTCAACAAGCTCTACCCGCAGAAGGAGGTAAAGAAGCAGGCGGCCAAGGAGGCGCCTGTGGCCGCTGTGAAGGAGAAGCGGCCTTCCCCGGCTCTAAAGGATAAGGCACCCGCAGCCCCTGTTGTGCCGGTGGAAGAGGAGCTCATAACCGTAGAGACGCCCCTTTACAAGGCGGTGCTTACGACCTACGGCGGCGGGGTTAGGAGCTGGGAGCTTAAAAGATACAGAAAGACCAGAAAAAAGGACTCTCCACTCATAGACGTCGCAAAACCGCTGAACGGATTGACCCCGCTTGCAAGCCGCCTCGAGGCCGAGGGGCTGCCTGAGATGGCCGTGTTTACACCCTCCGCCAGGAGCCTTTCGCTCGACAAGGGAGAAAGGAAGCGTCTCACCCTCACCTGGACAGCCCCCAACGGCATGAAGACCGTAAAGACCTATCTCTTTAGCGGCGACAACTACACCGTTAAAAGTGAAGTGAAGGTAATAAACGGTTCGAACGGTCCGGTGGAGGGCTTCATCAAGACGGACGTCACCTGGGCCTATGCAAGGGCGGCCAAAAAAAAGAAGAGCGGGGCCTACGCCTACCACGAAGGTCCGGTCATCATGGTGAAGGGCAAGGTGAAACGCCAGCCCCTCGAGGCCGGCAGGGAGGAGGGCAGTGAAGACATAAGCTGGATAGGGCTTGAAGACAAGTACTTTATAAGCGCCATCCTGCCAGAGAGGGATACCGGTAACCTCCTCTGGGAGAGCACCGTCACAACGCTCGATAAGAAGAATGCGGCCAGGGTCTCCGTTGGCATACCGTTTGACCTCGGGCCGGGTGATGAGGCCCTTCTGGGATACAGGGCCTATCTGGGGCCCAAGGAATACAAGCTTCTCAAGGCCGAGGGATGGCGGTTCGAGGAGGCCATCGAGTTCGGCTTCTTCTCGTTCATAGCCAAACCGCTCCTGGTGGTGCTCAACTTCTTCCAGCGCTTCGTCGTAAACTACGGTATCGCTATAATACTACTGACCATTGTCATAAAGATAGCCTTCTATCCCCTCACCAAGCACAGCCTCACCTCAATGAAGGAGATGCAGAAGATCCAGCCGCAACTTTTGGCCATAAAGGAGAAGTACAAGAAGAACAAGGAGAAGATGAACAAGGAGATGATGGAGCTCTACAGGCGCCACAAGATCAACCCCCTTGGTGGATGCCTGCCCATGATCCTCCAGATACCGGTCTTCATAGGGCTCTACGAGGTCCTCGCCGTGGCGATAGAGCTGAGGCACGCGCCGTTCGCCCTCTGGATACAGGATCTTTCCGCAAAGGACCCCTATTATGTGACCCCTCTTCTCATGGGCGCCTCGATGTTCATCCAGCAGAAGATGACCCCGACGGCTATGGACCCGACCCAGGCCAAGATGATGCTTTTCATGCCCGTTCTTATGACCTTTCTCTTTCTCAACTTCCCCTCGGGCCTGGTCCTTTACTGGCTTGTAAACAACATCCTTTCCATCATGCAGCAGTATCAGATCCATCGCACGAGCTCGGGCGGCAGCGGAGCGGCAGCGGGCCCTTCGAAGCCGGCGCGTTCTTCGCGGCGCAAGCCTGCCAAGGCCTGAGCCGGATCTGAAGCGACCTTTTTCCGTCATCATGTATCCGGAAGACACCATAGCCGCCGTTGCGACCCCTCCTGGCGAAGGCGGGGTCGGTATCGTCAGGATAAGCGGCCCCAAGGCCCTCTATGTC
>Ga0256830_1002398_pt1 | contig 12377 bp, 8 predicted proteins | sample 128326metaG_FD_190537 | JGI IMG/M metagenome (GOLD analysis project Ga0256830, IMG submission 190537) | Hydrothermal vent microbial communities from Lau Basin, Pacific Ocean - 128-326 | ecosystem: Environmental > Aquatic > Marine > Hydrothermal vents | place: Pacific Ocean: Lau Basin | collected...
ATCATAGGATTCCCGGCGGGCTGAAGCAACCTCCACCGGGATGGCCCGGTACGGAATCCTGGCGGTGCCGAACAAGCGGAAGGGGACGATCGTTTTCACGCCCAGGCGATCGGCCAATTTCCAGGCGAAGGAAATTCCGTCACCCACCACCATCAGATCGATCTCTTTTAATTCGCGTCCCAAAAACAGGTCCCGCACGAAACCGCCCACCACGTACACTTCCAGGTTAAGTTCGGCTCCCAACTCACCCGCCCGGACCAGGGTTTCATACGCTACCTTATGGGGAAGCACTAAATCTTTAATGTTGGTCATAACAAAAGTTACAAAAGCAGGGTGGCGGACTCCGAGGGAGTTTATTGCGAAAGAAAAATTATTTTCAGCGCAGTTTCCCGTCTCTGACCCGAGGGTTCATTTTATTCTTTTTTCGATTCGCTTTATAACCAAGGTTAACCACCGCGAAGATTCTTTTTTCTGCCCGAAATCCCAAGCTTTCCAGGGACGACATATCGATTCCGGCGTGTACCGGTCCTCCCGGTAAGCCTTCGGAAAAATAAGCTCCGCGATCCGGATAAAACGCTTATCCCGTGCTGTTCCGGGATACCGGGATACCGGGATAAAACACCTAATTAATTTGCTATAAAATATATGGCAAATATTATAAATTGGGCGCAAGAAGGAAAAACGGGACAAGAGAAGAATAAAAAGAAAAGGAGATTCACATGAAAATGCTACAAGGAAGAAAAAGAAAATACAGAATAGTCATTATATTTCTTGTGATCATAAGTACTTTTTCAATTCATTTATTTTCTCAAGATAAAATTAATGGAAAATTCGATGATAATATCAAAAAGTTTGAGATTATGTCTCCGTTGCATGATAAACAGCCTAATGATATCAATAGGAATTTTCTAATTTTATTAGAGAAACAGAAAACTTCTGAAAAATTGGCAATATTTTACAAAAATTTTTATGATGCGCTCATTGCAAATGGGTTTAGTAAACCTGAGGCACTAAAAATAATAACGTCAATAGGATTTCCTAAAATTCAATGAACAACCATGTTACAAGAAGGTTTGGTGCTTGGACGTGCCATCCCACAACTTTGAGTGATATTCAATTCACTAACAATCATAGAATGTTCTGAAGAGTATAATTTACAACATATATAGCTTTATAACTATATAATATTACATGCACTTAGACTTGGGTGTTGACGGACTATCATCAACTTCTCTTAGACGACAAGGTTGGTGCACCAGATGATTGTAAACTCAATCTTTTTCGGACAGTATTCAAAGAAATTCATCGCTAGTACAGGCTTAGTTGCTTATGATCAGTATATTAATTGTGTATGAATTGTATGATTTGACGGAAGAGGAGATTGGGATTGTGGAAGAGAGTATAAATGTCTGAATCGCAGATTAGACAGATTATTATGATTACACAGATAAGGCCCGTTGCAGTTCATAAGAATCAGCGGCATCCATTAATCTGCGTGTATCCGCGATTCAGACGATGAGGGAGAAATGAGAATGGAGAAATACAAATATTCCGACATCACAGAAAAAATTATTGGCGCCGCCATGCGGGTGCATTCCTAATTGGGAAATGGTTTTCAGAGGGTGGTATATCAACGATGTTTAGCCCTGGAGCTGGTAAAAACAGGGTTGGAATTCCTGCGTGAAGTGGAAATGCCGATTTACTACCACGAACAGCGGGTTGGTATGCGCCGGGCGGATTTTGTGGTGGAAGGGAAAGTATTAGTGGAGTTGAAAGCCGTGGTGTGCATACGAACCGTTATTGGTAAATACAAAGAGGCCGTCTTTCCAAAAAGACGGCCTCTTTTAAAAACCGTGTTTTCTATTTTCAGCGGTTACTGGTTCTCCTTCAAGACCGCCTGCGCCGCCGCCAGTCGGGCTACCGGTACACGGAAGGGTGAACAGCTTACGTAGTTCAACCCGTTTTGATGACAGAATTCAACGCTGGCCGGGTCGCCGCCGTGTTCTCCGCAAATACCGATCTTCAGGTTTTCACGTACGTTACGGCCTTTTTCCACCGCCAGTTTGATCAATTGCCCGACACCCTTTATATCCAGACTCTGGAACGGATCCTGGGGCAGGATTTTCTGCTCTAAGTATGTCGGGAGAAAACTACCGATATCGTCCCGACTGAAACCGAAAGTGGTCTGGGTCAGGTCATTGGTGCCGAAGCTGAAGAATTCGGCTTTTTCGGCGATTTCATCAGCGGTCAGACAGGCCCGGGGGAGCTCGATCATCGTACCGACAAGATAATCGAATTTAATGTTTTGTTCAGCCATTACCTCATCAGCTACCCGGCGTACGATGGTTTCCTGGTTTTTGAATTCGGTTACCGATCCCACCAGCGGGATCATCACTTCCGGATGAACCTTTGTCCCGGCCGTGGTCAGTTCCGCGGTAGCTTCAAAAATCGCGCGGACCTGCATTTCCGTAATCTCCGGATAGGCGATTCCCAGCCGACACCCGCGATGTCCCAGCATAGGGTTCAGCTCGTGCAGGTTGGCAATCCTGGTGCGGATTGTGGTTTCGCTGATATTCAACTCCGAAGCCAACTCCCGGATTTGTTCGTCCGTTTGCGGCATGAATTCATGGAGCGGGGGATCAAGCAGGCGAATGGTAACCGGCAGGTCGCGCATGGCCTCCAGAATCCCTTTAAAATCTTCCTTCTGGTAGGGGAGCAATTCCATCACGGCCGCCTTGCGCTCTTCCGCCGATCCGGCCAAAATCATTTTTCGCATGGCCAGAATCCGTGCCGGGTCGAAGAACATGTGTTCGGTGCGGCATAACCCAATTCCTTCGGCTCCGAAAGAGCGGGCCTGGGAAGCGTCTTCAGGGCGATCCGCGTTGGTGCGAACCTGCAAAGTCCGCGTTTCATCGGCCCAGGACATGAGCTCGGCGTATTCCTGGTTGGATTCGGGGTTGGCATCGTTTAAGGGCAATTGTCCCAGATATACTTTCCCTGCCGTCCCGTTCATGGTGATCCAGTCACCCTCCTTCAGGACATGATCGTTCACGTGAATTTGTTTCTTTTGGGCATCGATATCCAGCGCACTGCAACCGACAATACAACATTTTCCCCAACCCCGGGCAACCAGAGCGGCATGACTGGTCATCCCCCCTTTGGCGGTGAGAATTGCCACGGCGGCGTGCATCCCGTGTACATCTTCAGGCGAAGTCTCGTCCCTTACCAAAATGACTTTCTTTCCTTCGGCGGCCTGCTGTTCGGCATCATCAGCCGTAAAAGCGATCTGTCCCACGGCGCCACCGGGTCCTGCCGGCAGGCCTTTTGCCAGCAGGGTGGCGGTCAATTCCGCTTTCGGGTCAACCATGGGATGCAGCAGCTCGTCTAACTGCGACGGCCGCACCCGTGACAAAGCTTCCCGGGATGTAATCAGGTTTTCGTGGACCATATCGACCGCCATTTTAATGGCCGCCGGGCCGTTCCTTTTGCCGGTACGGGTCTGGAGCATCCACAAACGACCATCCTCGATAGTGAATTCAATATCCTGCATATCGTGATAATGGGTTTCCAGTTTTATCCGGATTTTTTCCAGCTCTTGGTACACTTCCGGCAGGTATTTTTCCAGGGAAACAAGTTCGTCGGATTCATCCGACTTTGTGGCTTCGTTCAGGGGATGTGGTGTGCGAATTCCGGCTACGACATCTTCGCCCTGGGCGTTGCGGAGCCATTCACCGTAAAAGACATTTTCACCGGTGGCCGGATTGCGCGTAAAAGCAACACCGGTCGCGGAGTTTGTTCCCGTGTTGCCGAAAACCATGGCTTGCACGTTAACAGCCGTTCCCCAATGATCGGGAATGCCCTCAATGCGACGGTAGCTCTTGGCCCTTTTCCCGTTCCAACTCCGGAAGACGGCTTTAATTCCACCCCAAAGCTGGTCGTAAGGTTCGTCCGGGAAAGGCTGTCCAAGAACGTCTATAATCTTATCCTTGAATGCCTCCGAAATGATTTTCCAGTCTTCGGCTGTCAGGTCCACATCGCTGGTGTATCCTTTTTCCGCCTTGTATTCATTCAGAAGACTTTCCAATTGGTGTCGGATACCTTGCCCTTCCTCCGGTTCGATTCCTTCGGCCTTTTCCATCACAACATCGGAATACATCATGATCAGCCGACGGTATGCATCGTATACGAAACGGGGATTGTTGGTTTTCTTAATCAACCCCGGGATTGTTTTTGAGGTCAAACCGACGTTTAAGACGGTTTCCATCATACCGGGCATGGATTGCCGGGCGCCGGAACGGACCGATACCAGGAGCGGGTTTTTGGGATCGCCGAACCGCTTGCCCATGATGGCTTCCATCTGTTTCATGGCATCGTTAACCTGGGCTTCCAGTTCTTCCGGGAAGTTCCCGTTGTGTTCATAAAAAACATTGCAAACCTCGGTCGTGAGAGTAAAACCGGGAGGGACGGGAATTCCAAGATTGGTCATTTCGGCCAAATTGGCTCCCTTTCCACCCAACAGGTTTTTCATGTCGGCACGGCCTTCAGCGTGTCCATGTCCGAAAAAGTAAACAAATTTCATGAATGACTCCTTAATTAAAGTTATAATTCGGTGGGAAAAATCAGTGGGGAAGTTAACAGTGCCGCCGATCCGCTAGCAAGTAATGGTTCGGTAATGTTGTCGAAAATCAAAGGATTCAGAGAAGGATTACACTCCCCTTTTTTGTAATTTATATTTCCGATGAGGGATTGCTACATCAAAACTATGCGAAAACCCGGTGTTCTGCCGGTCGTAGCGTTGTTGTTTTTGCTGGTCGGTTGCGGCAAGGAACAAAGTCCGGACACGTTATTGCTTGCTTATCCGGCCGATATTCGCGGGTTTGATCCTGCCGTGGCTACGGACTTCCGTTCCGGGCAGATCATTTCCCTGGTGTATGACAACCTGGTGCGCTTTGACCGGGGAACCGAGCTGGTTCCCAACCTGGCGCGGGACTGGGAGATCAGCGAGGACGGGCGGATGTACACGTTTCACCTGGTAACACGCGCCCGGTTTCATGACGGTACCCCGATCAAAGCGCAGCACGCAGTGTATTCATTCCAGCGTATCCTTGATCCAACGGCCAACTCCCCGCAAAGCTGGCTTTTTGATCGTATCGAGGGAGCAAAGATTTTTATGGAAGGATCGGCTTCAGCCGTTACCGGTTTGGTTGCCCGGGACGATTCCACGTTGGTAATTACCCTTGAGCAACCGTTCGCACCTTTTATTCAATACCTGGCTATGCCGTCGGCGGCGGTTGTTAATCCCCGACAGGTTGCGGCGATCAATAGTATTCCGGCCGGCAGTGGTCCCTGGCGATTGCAACATTGGGAGCGTGACGGAGAACTGGTGTTTGTCCGCAACCGGGAATACTGGGGACAGCCTCCCCGCCTGGAGGGGCTGCGGATTCGTATTCTTTCTGAGCCCATGACACGCAGCGCTGAATTTGAAGCCGGTAATCTCGATATTTTAGGTATTACCAATATGGAGCTGAACAAGTGGAAATCCCAGGCGAAATGGCGGGACCGGATTCAAACGGTGAATGAACTGAGTATTTATTACATTGGCATGAACTGCTCACGCCCCCCCTTCAATGATGTGCGTGTACGCCGGGCAATGAACCTCGCTTTGGACAGGGAAAAAATTCTCAAACTGCTTCGATCGGGTTCGGGACTGCCGGCATCGGGGCCCGTTCCGCCGGTACTGTTAAAAGGACCCGCTCCGGAACCGTATCCCTACGATCCGGCGAAAGCCCGGCGGCTCCTGAAAGAGGCCGGTTATGGTTCCGGACTGAAAAGCCGCTTGTGGGTGGCCGGAGACGCGGAAATGTTTCATGTTCTGGAGGCTTTTCAGTCCAATTGGAGCGCCGTGGGAATCGAGGTGGAACTTTTACGCAGCGATTGGAATGTTTTTATGACGGCCATCCGGGAAGGAAAACCGGATTTGTATTACCTGAGTTGGTTTGCCGATTACCCAGATGGGGAAAATTTCCTGTTCCCGCTGTTTCACACGTCGGAATCAATGCGCAAGCGGAACCGTTACAGTAATCCGAAAGTCGATCGATTGATCGAAAAGATTCAGGCGCTTTCCAACGGTTCACAGCGGGACAGCCTGATCTCGGTGACAAACCTTATCATCCACGACGAAGCCCCCTGGGTGTTTTTGTGGCACAGTCAATCCAACACGGTGACCCAACCCTGGATTAAGGGATACGTTCCGCGGTTGATTTTTAACGCCCAGCGATACACCGACATCGGGAAACAATTCTGATGGTCGATTATCTGATTCGCCGCCTGCTTCAGACCATTCCAGTGATTCTGGGGGTAATCGCAATCACCTTTGTCCTCATGTACATCATTCCCGGGGATCCGGTGGTTTCGATGGTGGGGGAACGGTACGACGAGGCAACCATTCAACGCCTGCGGGAGGAATTGCACCTGGACGATCCCCTGTGGGTACAGTTCTTTCGATATGTGGGCAACGTATTTCGCGGCGATCTGGGCACGTCCTTTTACACCCGTCAACCGGTAATGACGGAAATCCTGAACAAGTTTCCCAAAACCCTGATGTTAGCGGGCGCCGCGATGGTGGTGGCGATTTTTCTCGGTCTCTCGGTGGGAATCGTATCATCGTTAAGACCACGTTCCCTCCTGGATAAGGGAACGATGTTCCTGGCCCTGGTTGGCATTTCGGCGCCGGTTTTCTGGGTGGGATTAATGTTGGTGCTGGTGGTGGGAGTGTATTTGAAATGGTTGCCCCCCACCGGTTTCGGAGGGATTGAATACCTGATTCTTCCGGCGATTACCCTGGGTACCCGTTCGGCGGCGTATCTGGCGCGCCTGACAAGGGCCTCCATGCTGGAAGTGTTGAACCGGAATTATATCCGTACCGCGCGGATGAAGGGACTTCCCGAATGGAAAGTCGTCCTTAAACACGCTTTCCCGAACACCCTGATTCCGGTTATTACGGTGATCGGCACCGATTTCGGCAGCTACCTGTCCGGGGCGGTATTGACCGAGTCGATTTTCGGCTGGCCGGGGATCGGCCGCCTGGCCCTGGAAGCGATTCTGAAACGGGATTTTCCGGTGATTCAGGGTACGGTCCTTTTCATGGCGTTTGTGTTTATCTTTGCGAACCTGATTGTGGATCTCCTGTACGGAGTTGTGGACCCCCGGATCCGGACGGAGCGGAGGGGAAACGGCAATGGTTGAAACCCGGTCCCCCTGGCGAGTAACGCTGGAGAAATTGCGTCATGATCCGGCCGCCCTGGTGGGCCTGGGACTGGTGCTTTTGATTGTCTTCGCCGGATTGCTGGCGCCCGTAATCGCGCCCCTTGACCCAAATACGCAGGTTCTGGAATTCATGAACCAGGGGCCGGGGTTTACGGGAGAGGTAATCCTTTACCGACTGGAGCCGGGTCTGCCCGTGCAATTGGTAGCCGTTGAGGAATTGATTGTGGAACCCAAACAGGTAAAATACAAAGATCGGATCGGGCGCTGGTTTACAATCGACAAATCCCAGTTGGTGGGAACCCGGGAAAGCGACTGGCATCAAACTTTTCGATATTGGTTGGGAACCGATAATTTCGGGCGGGATGTTTTTTCACGGCTGTTGTACGGAGCCCGGATTTCCTTGTTCGTGGGTTTCAGTGCCAGCACGTTATCGCTGTTATTGGGATTGTTTTTGGGAGCCGTGGCCGGATATTACGGAGGCTGGTGGGAAACAATTATTATGCGCTTTACCGATATTATGTTCGGTTTCCCCACCCTGTTGTTTTTAATCGGTATTACCGCCGCTTTCGAACCAAGTTTAAGCGTCGTCTTTTTTGCCATCGGTTTTGTGAGCTGGCCGGGGATGGCGCGGCTTATGCGGGGGCAAGTGGTGAGTGTGAAAAACAGTGAATATGTTAAGGCGGCAAGGGCGCTGGGGTTCAGCCGCCGCCGAATTCTCTGGCGTCATGTGGTTCCCAATTGTCTGGCGCCGGTGATTGTCACCTACACCCTGGGAATCGCCGGGGCGATTATGGCCGAAGCCAGTCTCTCCTTTCTGGGTCTGGGAGCCCAGCCGCCGACGCCCAGTTGGGGCGCCATGATTAACGCCGGAAAAGACTTTTTAAGACTGGCGCCCTGGATTTCCATGATTCCCGGCGTCGCGATTGCGATTACGGTGTTGGGGTTTAACTTGTTGGGCGATGGCCTCCGGGATGCCCTGGACCCGACGATGAAGGACTAATAAGAGCATGTTTGATCCGAACCCCGAACAGTAGTTTTAGCCTGTTTGTTCACCGCAAAAGCGCAAAGGTTATTGAAAATAAAATACTTTATTACGAGCGATGGGGAACAATTCCCGATACAGTCGTTCCTCCTGCTGGGTGTCTGGAAAATAATCCGGGATAAATAAATCACGTTGTTTCGGATTCAATTCGTTTCCTGCTATAGTATAAAAAGAGTAAATAAGGTTTTCATTTTTGCAATAATGAAGTATTGATAAAATTTAATTGCCGAAAAAACAGTAGTTTTTATAATTTACCTGGAAATATCCTTTTGGGTAACTATTCGAATCATACCTTTGGGTTATAAGTTAATTGTGAAAGGAGCAGTTACGATGTATAGAAAGCTGATCGGTGTTATCGTTTTGACGGGGATTACTTTATCCCAGGCGGCTTCAGTTAACGATTCATCCTTAACACAAACCGATTTCCGGGGGAAATACGCCCGGAACGCCATTGTGTTGCAGAATTCTTTCCTCAAGGGACAACAATTTGTCGTGAATGGTAAATCCTATCCCGTGGGATTTTTCAACAGCAGGCTGAAAAAAATTATGTCTCCCGTTCCGGAAGCAACGAAATTGCTTGATGCCGGAAATACAAATCTGAAATACGGGGTGTTAACAACAGTGCTGGGATTTTCCTTTACGGTGTCCACTCTTTTTCGCGATGTGGTCTACCCCGAGGATATGGGAAAAAATGTGCCGGACGCTTTGCTGGTGCTGGCGGCCGGTTCACTGGTGGCCGATTATTTTTATCTTAAGGCGACAAACTTATTCCACAAGGCAGTGTGGGTTTATAATCGGGAAAGTGTATTCCTCCCGGTTCGGACCACGGCGGATGAATTAAAAGAAACGATTTATAAACCGGGATATAACACAACCTTTGTCAGATCGGATTTATACGTGTTGGGATATCATGGCAACTTATATTCGCTGCGCTTGGGGAAGTGGGATCGGCCCTGGCTGGAAAGCGGGATTGAAGCTTCCTTTGCCCGGCTCAGCGACTATAAAAAATCCGCAAATCTATGGCGGTTGTATTACTATTACGGATTTTATCTGCGCCAGTTAGGCGTTTTTTATCCGTACCTGGTTGTTTCCGGCGGTTTCCAGGGGGAACCGCAGCATTCCGCTGAAAGAGAAGACGAAGGCGTTGCGGCCGGAACATCCGTAAAAAGCAGTTCGGCCGTGAAGGTGGGTGTTGCCGTGGAAGCCGGCGCTTTCCGATTGAGCATGGAAACCGGTGGCGGATCAATGGGAACCGGACATGTTGAACCGACGACGATAGCGTTGTCTTATGCCCTGAGACCCTTGCCGGAGGCAGAGTTATACAAGGATTATAATGTAACCGCCGGTATTCAATCCTTTGTTGCGACAACCGGCAAGTATCGGGGTGAGTCGGGAGGGTTTGATTTTAATTTACAAAGGAAGGTGGACGGGAAAATGAAGAATTACAATGTTGGTATTTTCATGACGGATTACATGATGTCCACAGGGGTGTTCCACGGCGGTATTGAATGGAATATCAACAAAGGCAATCCGTTGTCCAGGTATGTGGACATTATGCCCGGCTACCAGATATTGTTGTGGGCGGAGCCGGAGCCGGATTTCATCCTGCCTGCCGCTTCATTAAGCATCAGAGCGAAATTGCCGATTTGGAAAGTTGTGTTTTTCGCCCGTCTCAGGGCAATAGCTACCATCAGTCCTAAAGCAGGGGTAGTAACGGGAATATTGTTGTCGAACGGTTTCGGTTTTGCGAATTAATTTGCCGGGATTGTCACCGTCCCCGATTCAGGAGCAACAATTCGTAACCCATAACATGATTATCAAAACGTGAATGTTTTACCGGGACTACGACAAGCGTGAATTCTACCTTGATAGACCAGCCTGTCATTGACCTCCCGCAATCCGGGGTAAAAGCGGAGCACTTTTTCTTGTTTTCTGAAACATAGCGGATCGACTTTTTCTCTATTGTGGATATTATCCGGGTGAAAGGTGGTATCCATTATCCGACCAAACGAAGAAAACAATAAGGAATAACCGGAAATATCCCGTTGGCACCGGAGGCATCACATATATTGTTATTGAGTGAGTAGATCTTGAAAACCGGCATGTTTTCCCCGGGAAAACATTGGAAAGAAATTGCCTTTATCCCCCGCCTGAAAAACCGTAACATTTGGGCCTTATGAATCTTGTTGAACGAATAGAAACCTATATTCTTTCCAACCTGAAACAGCCGGAGGAGAGACGGATTGGAGTTGAAGTAGAGTGTATTTTTTACAACGATCGTTATCGGCGGTTGCCGGTGAATCCGGGGAACGAATTTTCCGCCACCGATTTGCTTGAAGTTCTGACATCACAAGGAATATCCGACAATCCCCGGCCGGGATACACGCTGGAACCCGGAGGACAGTTGGAATGGGCTTCCTCTCCTTTTAAGTGTTTACATGATCTTCAAAAGCAATTTATTGTTCATTTAAAGCGTCTGAAAGAAGCGTGTGAAGAATACGGGTTAATACAAATGGATTTTGCCCTGGAGCCTGTTTACCGGCCGGAGGATTTGGATCTGATTAATATGGAAAAATACCGTCTCATGCACCGGAAGTTCACGCGAACCGGTAAATTAGGTCCCTGGATGATGCGAAACACCACCAGTGTTCAAGTGAACATTGATATGGTTTCGGCAGAAGACGCTGCGGAAATCGCTTTTATTGCTGATTGTCTGGAACCGTTTTGCGCTTTGTTGTTTGCCAATAGTCCTTTTATGGTTGGGAAAATGACGGGTAAACAGAATTTACGTTATCAAATTTGGGGTGATACCGACCCTACTCGTTGTGGCTATTTGATGAATCATGGTATAGTATCTCCTAAGGATCTGGTCAGGAATTATTGCGAATACATTCGACAGGTTCCGGCGATTTTTATTCTTGATCAACGAAGACAGGCGGTTGGTTTTAATGGAACATTGGGGGAATGGCTCTCGAAGCTCTGGGATAGAGATGAATTAACGGACAATCTGGTGTTGGCGGCTTTGCACCAGATTTTCACCCATGTACGCTTCAAACATGTTCTCGAAGTACGGGGCGCCGATCGCCCGCCGCGGGGATACGAATTGGCCCCGGCGGCCTGGTGGGTCGGGTTGTTAACCGCGACCCAGGCCCGGGGAAAGGCGTTGGAGATTATCAACCGGTGGAGCCTCGAAGATCGAAAGCGGTTAAACCGGTCTGCTGAAATATTGGACTTAAACCAGGCTGGACCCGGGGGAAAAACCGTCCGGAACTGGCTGGAAGTAATTGGAAATATCGCCCTGGAAGGATTGGACGAAAGATGCCGGGCGCTGAAAATCCCAAATGAAAGGGTGTTCCTGGAACCGTTTTTGGAAAATGTGCTCTCAAACGGTATCATCGCGCTCCGTACCCAGCGCCGTTTTGCCGCCAGCGGCATGTCTCTCATTGATTTTCTGAAGCGGGGAAGGAAAGAAGGGATGAAATGAGCGAAATGTCAAAGGAGGTGAAACAAACGATTATTAAAATCAGCCGCAAATTGTATCAGCGGGGTTTGGTAGTGGCGACGGACGGCAACGTCAGTGTACGGACAAGTGAAGGCTTGCATATTACCGGCGTCGGAACGGTTTTGGGAGAAATTAGCGAGGAATCTATCGCGACGTTGAATGAACGGGGAGAATGTGTCGAAACGAAATCCACGACTCCTTCCTCCGAACTGGAAATGCACCTGGAAATATATCGTCAGAGGGACGATGTAAAAGCGATCATTCACGCCCATCCCCCCTATTGTACCGCCTTCTCATTGTCGAAAGAAGCGGCTCTTGACTGCCGTCTGACGGAAATAGAGGCTACGTTTGGTGAAATCCCCATCGCGCCGCCGGCTCAGCCCGGGACCGCCGCCGTGGCCCGTTCAATCCGGACCCTAATTCGAACTCACGATGCCATAATATTATCAAACCACGGTGCGCTCACAGTTGGTAAGTCGCTGGAAGAAGCGTTTGGAAACATGGAGCGTCTTGAGCATTATGCCAGAATTTGCTACCTGGCAAAAACTTTGGATCGGGGGAAATAAT
>Ga0256830_1002399_pt1 | contig 12370 bp, 9 predicted proteins | sample 128326metaG_FD_190537 | JGI IMG/M metagenome (GOLD analysis project Ga0256830, IMG submission 190537) | Hydrothermal vent microbial communities from Lau Basin, Pacific Ocean - 128-326 | ecosystem: Environmental > Aquatic > Marine > Hydrothermal vents | place: Pacific Ocean: Lau Basin | collected...
CGATGGTGAAGGCGACGCGGTCGGTGAGGAAGTCGGAGGCGCCCGAGAAGTCGGTGAAGTCGAGCTTGAAGGTGACGTGCGCGTTCGGCAGGAAGGCCATGCCGACCGTGGTCGCCCAGACGCGCCCGTCGGCGGCGTCGTCGGCCATGAAGTCCCAGGTCTCGATGCGTACGAACGGAAGCAGGGAGCGGCCGGTGGGGGAGCCGGAGAAGACGTCCCATTGGCCCTCCAGGTAGCCGCCTTCCATGACGTCGCTCGGCGCCGGAATCGGCAGCAGTGGGGCGTCGTCCACCGTGCCGCGGACGGCGATGGCGCGCATCCGGGCCGGACCGCGACGCCATTCGCCGTGGAGTTCGACGATGGTGGTGGTGAAGTCGGATGGCCCGACGCCCTGCGCGGAGTCGCCGTACCAGAACGACCCGCCCAGCAGGGTGTCGCCGGGGCCGTCCCAGTCCAGGCGGGCGACCAGCGCGAAGTCTTCGGCGAGGGCCTGGCTGCCGCCCTGGCGGCCGCTGCTGAAGCCGTCGGTCGTGAGGTCGAAGCCCGCGGCGTCGAAACCGTTCAGGACGTAGGCCGTCCAATGCAGCGTGTCGTGGTCGCCGGTCAGGCCGAGTCCGTTCTCGTGCCAGGTGCTCGGCAGCAGGGTGCGCTCGACGAAGGGGCGCTCAGCGGAGGGGAAGGTCGTGGGCTCGTGGCGTGGGTTGATGAAGCCCATCGGTACCAGCAGGTTCCCGGCATGCAGCGAGACCGATTCGGTGAGGTCGCCTTCCACGTAGGCGAACTCGACACCGATCTCGTCGCCGTGCTCGTATTCGATTTCGGAGCGGAAGCGCCAGTCGTCGTCGAAGTCCCAGCCGATGTAGAAGACGACGCGGTGCAGGTCGAAGGAGTCGGACTCGGAGGAGGCCGTACCGCCGTCGGTCGCGGCGTCGAAGTTGCGGTAGGTGACCTCGCCGTAGCCGCCGAAGTGCAGTCGGTCGAGGGCGCTCCCACTGCCGACTCCGGCCTCGAGTTCGGCGGCCAGGGCGTCGATGCGCCGCTCCAGCTCGCGGTTGTCGGGTGGCGGGGGCATGCTCGGTTCCTGGGCCGCGGCGACAGGGATGGTCGCCAGGGCGCAGGTGAGGACCGCGGCCGTCCGCCCGAGGATGTTATTGAGACTCTGTCGCAACATTGGGCGCGTAGGATAGCCTTGCCGAAGCCGGGGTCAAGTGCTGCTAGGCTCTTTTCACCCGGCTTCCCCCGGGCCCCATCCCATCCCCATGGCGCCGCGGGTCCTCGCACGAGGGGTCCTGCTCTCGGAAGCGGATTCCGCCCCTCTCCTCCCTCCCGGACTCCTGTCCGGTGCGGTGGAGTGGTCGGTCTGCACCCCCGCCGCCCTGCTGGCCGACGTGGACGCCGGTCGTCGGCCGCCCGACGTCGTCCTGGTGTCTGCCGAAGACGCTCCCCGTCTGGTGCCACGGCTGCGCCGCCATCCGGGCACCGCTCTCCTGCCGGTCCTGGTCCTACCCGGTGGTGGAGGGCTGCCCCCCGGTTCCGACGGCCGCTGGCATGGCGAGCTGCCGGCGTTGGGGGGCGGTCCCGACCTACCGCCCCCGAGCGCGCGCCGCGACTCGGAGCGGGCCGCCCACCTCTTCGCCCGCTTCCTCGCCGCCCGCGGCACGGCCCGCCCCGAGGACGCCGAGGCCTTCGGCGTCGACGCCCCCCGCACCCTCCTGTCCCGCTGGGAGGCCCTCGGCTGGGTGAGCCCGTGCGCGGACGGCAGCTGGGCCGCCCTCCCCGCCCTGGGCGAGGCCGCAGCCGAAGCGCGCCTCCCGGAAACTGGGGGAGTCCATTCCGTCCCTCCGGAAACTGGGGGAGTCCATTCCGTCCGCCGTCCGGCGACTGCGGGCGGAGGCGGGGGTTCAGGGCCGTCTGGGGCCGCAGGACGTGGCGAGCCAGCCGCCGACCTCGCCAGGAGTTCGGATCACGACGCAGGTCCTTCGGAGGTCGAGGTTTGCAACGATTCGGACGGAATGGACTCCCCCAGTTTCCGGCAGCGGCTCCGCGTCGCCGCCGTCTGGGGGCTGACGCTGGCCGTCCTCCTCCTGGCGATTCGGCTCGGGGTCGGTGGTGGGGGGCGTAGGGGGGCCGGGACTGCCGGAGAGGGCGGTTCAGGAGGGGGAGCTGGCGTGGCTGGAGGGGGGCTCTTCCTTCCGGAGTCGGGGCCTCCCCTGGCAGGGGCGGATCGGGGCGGGGAGGAGGTCCGGACGGACTCCGGAGCGGAGGAGCAGGAACCGGCGCGGGGGCGGTCGGACGGCTCGGGCGTCGAAGTCCGGGAGGCCACCGAACCGCGACGCTGGGCTGCGGGCCTCCTCGCGTTGCCGCGCGTCCCGCCCGGCGGGGGCGCTCCCACGGAGGCGGCCCTCCCACCGAGGGGGGAGCGCTCGATGCCGGGCAGGGCCGTCGAGACGGCCCCCGCGATCGGGACCGACGGTGCTGCGGGAGTGGCCGATGACGCGGTGCCGGGCGCCCACGCCCGGCCGGTGGCGCCGACGGGCGCGGACGATGGGGGCAGTGGGGGCGTGGGCGCACTGCGGGCTGCGCAACGGGAGGCGCCCGCGCAGCCCGCCATCCCGGCGCCGCCCGCCGTGGAGGAAGAACCCGCCGCCGGGCCGAGGCGGCCGCCCGCGATCCCGGCTCCGCTGCGCGACCGACCGCGTCGCATGACGGGGCCCGTGTTCCCCGCCCGGCCGGCGGGCGGGGAGGATGAGACCTCCTCCCCGTCGCCGTCGTCCCCGCCGGTCCTCCCCGCGCCACCCCTGGACCGGGCCGCTCCGGCGCGCCCGTCGGCGCCCGTGCTGCGCGGTGCGTTCCTCGAGTTGCCCCAGTCGCCGCTCGGCCCCGACACGGAGTCCGTTTCCGACGGGGAATCCGCTGCCGGGGTGGGGCACGAGGATCGGGGGCTCGCCCTCCCGGCGCCGCCCGCGCCCGCGCCGCCCCCGGAGCCGCCGAGCATCCCCGCGCCGCCCGCCAGCGTGGGCGCCGCCTCGCCGGTGCACGACGAACCGCCGAGCATTCCGCCTGCGCCCCCCGCGCTTCCCATGCGGCCGGTCGAGCCCCCCGACCTGCCGCCCCCGCCACCGTCCCACTCCGCATCCGCCGCTTCGGGGGCGGACCCCCAGGCCGGTTCGCTCGACCTCCCCGCGCCGGCGCCGCCCGTGCCGAGCTCCGCGCCGCCGCGCATCCCGGCGCCGCCCGAAGCCGCTGCCCCGGCTCGGCCCGAGGCGCACGATGGGCCGCCGAACATCCCGCCGCCGCCCGCCCCTGCGCCCGCCTCGTCGGTCGCGCCTCCCGACCTGCCGGCGGCGCCGCCGCCTGCGCCGGAGGTGCGAGTGACGCCGCCCGTCGTGCCGCCCCCCGCGCCGCCGCAGGTGGTGCCGCTCGCGTGGGTTCCAGCCGAGACGCGGGTCGTCGTCGCTCCGGTCGGCGGCCGCATCGAGGAACTGCTCGTCCCGGTCGGCGCGGTCCTGGAAGCCGGTCGCCCGCTCGCGCGCCTGCGGCCCGAGCCCAACGCCCGGCAACGGTTCGGCGAGGCCCTGGGCGCCCTCGGCGAGGACCTGCGTCTGGTCCGCGCCGTCCTCGCCGCCGCCCACGCGCGCCGTGCCGCCGCGGCCCGCGAAGCCCGGGCCGAGGCCGAGGCCCGGGCCGAGGCCGCACGCCGTGACTTCGAGGCGACCGTGGCCGCCGTCGCCGACGGCCTGCTCTCCTCGGAGGCGCTCGAGGCGGCGCGACGCGCCTGGCGCGAGACGGTGGAGGGAGCCGCGGTCGAGACGGACGCGGATGCCGCCCTCGACGACGACGTCTTCTGGCTGGTCGCCGCAGCGCTGGCGCGTCTCGGCGGGACCGTCCTCGCAGCGCCGCCGCCGCCGCGCCTCGTCGGCGCCCCGACTTCAGGTCTCCTCCGCGTCTGGACCGCTTCGCCCGGCGACACCGTGGGCGTCGGCGCGGCGTTGGCCGAGATCGAGACGCGCCCGGCCGCCCTGGTGACCGTGCTCGACGACGCCCCGTCCGCCGACCTCCGTTGGCGACCCGGGCCCGACGACGCGTGGCGCCCCCTGCCTTCGGGAGCCGTCGCCCCCGAGGGCCCCGGCTGGCGGGTGCGCATCCCGTGGCCATCCGGAGCGCCACCCGCGGCGGCGGAGCTTCGCTTGCCGCGCCGGCCTTGATCCGGAAACTGGGTGCGTCGAATGGGCCGGCCGAGGGCGGAGGGGGAGCTCCTTCCGTTGGGGCCCGGCGACGACGCACGCCTCCCGCGACGGGACCCTTCCCGGCCTCGCTCGGGGCGGACCGCCGCCCCCGAGGCTCCACCCCGGCCTCGGAGGCGCCGCTCCTGCGCTGTGACACCAGGGAAGACGCAGCGAGGAGGCTCGGGTCACACCCTTCCGTGGAGAGCACAGTCTGGATGGCCAGTTTCCGAGGAGGCCGTCCGTTGCCCCCGTACTATCCTGGAACCATGTCGCGAACCCGAGCCCTGCTCCTCGTCGCCGCCCTCTTCCCGCTCGCCGCCGCCTCCTGCGTCTTCGTCGCCGGCGCGGCCGTCGGCGCCGGGGTCGTCTATGCCCTCGGCGAGGACTCGGTCGAGGTCTTCCTCGACGCCGAACTGGAGCAGGTCCACGCCGCGGCCCGGGCCGTGCTCGCGGAGCGTGGCGAGATCCGCGAGGACACCGTTGGCGCGCGGACCTCGCACCTGGAGGCCGACTGGGACGGACGCGACGTGGAGGTGGACCTGGAGCGGGCCACCGACGCCACGGTCCGCATGGTGGTCGGCGCGCGCCGGTTCTCGGACCTGGCCCCGGACCAGGACACGGCGCGCCGCGTCGCCGACCTGGTCGCCGCCCGCCTGCGCGGTTGACCGCGATGGGGGAGGACGCGGTCGCTCCGACCCTGACGCAGGGACCGCACGGTTTGGAGTTGCGCCTCGGCGACGCCGCGCTCCGCGCCGACTTCGTCGGCGGCCGGCTCGGCTGGCGCCTGGCCCACGGCGGCGGCCGCCGCCAGCTCGTGGCCCGCGCCGTCGGCCTGCACCGTCGCAGCGGCGGCCTGCGCGTGCTCGACGCCACCGCCGGACTCGGCCGCGATGCGGCCGTGCTCGCGGCCCTCGGCTGCGAGGTCCTCGCCGTGGAGCGCCACGCCCTCGTCTTCGCCCTCCTCGAGGACGCCCTGGCGCGCGCCGAGGCCGACCCGGCGACCCGCGAGCGTCTGGGCGGTCGCCTGCGCCTGCTCCACGGCGACGCCCGCGAGGTCCTGGCCGACGCCGGGGCCCACGGCGGTTGGGACGCGGTGGTCCTCGACCCGATGCATCCGCCGCGCACCGGAAGCGCGCTCACCCGTCAGGAAATGCGCCTGTTCCGCGAACTGGTCGGCGACGACGAGGACGCCGCCGCGTTGCTCGCCGCAGCGCTGGACAGCGGCGCGCCTCGGGTTGCGGTCAAACGACCGCTCCGAGGCGAGCCGCTGCCCGGGCCGTCGCCGCAGGGCCGCGTCCTCGGCCGCACCACGCGCTACGACCTCTACCTCGGGGCTGGAACCCGTTCCGAATCCGACGGATAGAATCGCCGAGGGCTCCCCGACCGGGAGCCGCCGCGCCATGACCCCGACCACGAACCCCGAGCCCGCGTCGGTCGCCGCCGCCGACGACGCCGGTCCTGCTCCCGCCCTCGAGCCCGTCCCCGAACCGGAGGACGTCCGCCGCTTCGCGACCGAACGGGGCATCCTCGTCCTGGCCCACTCGTACCAGGAGGGGTTCCTCCAGGAGTGCGCCCACTTCGTCGGCGACAGCCTGGAACTGGCGCGCAAGGCGGCCGAGGCCGATGCCGAGGCCATCTGCTTCTGCGGGGTCCACTTCATGGCCGAGACCGCGAAGCTGCTCTCGCCCGAGGCCGAGGTCTTCGTCCCCGACCTCGACGCCGGATGCTCGCTGGCCGACTCGTGCCGCGCCGAGGACCTCGCCGCCTACCAGGCCCACCTGGAGCGCAAGCTCGGCGTCCGACCGACCACCGTCGCCTACGTCAACTGCTCGGCGGCGGTCAAGGCCCTGTCCGACGTCATCTGCACCAGCGGCAACGCACGCCGCATCGTCGAAGCCCTGCCGGACGACCGGCCCATCCTGTTCGTTCCCGACCGCCACCTCGGCGGCTGGCTCCAGGAGGTGACCGGCCGCGAGCTGATCCTCTGGAATGGCGCCTGCAGCGTGCACGAGCTGTTCTCGGTGGACACGCTGAAGGAGCTCCAGGCGGCGCACCCCGGGGCGATCACCATCAGCCACCCCGAGTGCCCGAAACCGGTGCGCGACGCTTCGGACCACGTGCTCGGTACCGCCGGGATGCTCGCCCTGGTCAAGGAGACGCGCGGAGCGACCTTCATCGTCGGCACCGAGGGCAACATGCTCTACCGCTTCCGCAAGGAGGCTCCGTGGAACGAGTACGTCGCCGCGCCGGGGGCGTCCTGCGCCTGCAACCTGTGCCCGTTCATGCAGCTGAACACTCCGGAGAAGCTGTGGCGGGCGCTCCACGAGCGCGCCCCTCGCGTGGACGTGCCCGAGGAACTCGCCGCCCCGGCCCGGCGCGCCCTGGAACGGATGCTGGAGCTGTCGTGAGGGCGCGGCGCGCGCTGCGACGTCGCCTCCCCGCGGCCGTCCTCGGCCTGCTCGCCGCCTGCGCCGCGCCCCCGGACCTCGTGTTCCACGGCGGGCGCGTCCTGACCCTGGACCACGACCCGGCGCGCGGCGCCGACCCCGCCGACGGGCGCGACCCCAGTGCGGTGGCGGTCCGCGACGGCCGCGTCGTCGCCGTCGGCGGCGAGGAGCTGCTCGAGAGCGCCGGCCCCGACACCCGGATCGTGGACCTGCGCGGCCGGGTCCTGATGCCGGCCTTCGCCGACGCCCACCTCCATCCCTTCGGCCTCGGCGCGGCGCTCTCCGGGCTCGACCTCGTCGGAACCCGCGACTTCGACGCAGTGCTGGCGCGGGTCGCCGCCCGCGACGCGTCGCTCCCGTCGGGCCGGTGGCTGGTCGGGCGCGGTTGGGACCAGAACGACTGGCCGGACACCGCGTTCCCCACCCGTGACCGCCTCGACGCGCTGGTGCCCGACCGGCCGGTCCTGCTGGTGCGGGTGGACGGCCACGCCGCCCTCGCCAACGGCGCCGCCCTCCGCGCCGCCGGCGTGGACGCCGGCACGCCGGACCCGGAGGGCGGGCGCATCCTGCGCGACGCCGCAGGCGAGCCGACCGGACTCCTGGTGGACGCCGCGGTCGGCCTGGTGCGCGCCGCGATGCCGCCCCCCGACGAGGCCGAACTCGAGGAGCGCCTGCGCCGCGCCCAGGACCACCTGCTGGCGCGAGGCGTGGTCGCGGTCCACGCCGCCGGTCTCGGCGCCCGCGAGATCGCCGTGCTGCGGCGATGGGACGCCGAGGGGCGGCTGCGGCTGCGGGTCCACGTCATGCTCGACGGCGACGACGACGAGCTGCTGGCGCACTGGTTCGCCCGCGGCCCCGAGCTCGACCACCTCGGTCGCGGCCACCTCGCGGTGCGGGCGGTCAAGCTCTACGCCGACGGCGCGCTGGGCTCGCGCGGCGCCTGGCTGCTCGACGACTACGCCGACGACCCCGGGAACCGCGGGCTGGTGCTGACCCCGCCGGAGCGCATCCGCGAGGTCGCCGTGCGCTGTCGCGAGGCCGGGTTCCAGGTCTGCACCCACGCCATCGGCGACGCCGCGAACCGCGCCGTGCTCGATGCCTATGCCGCCGCCGGCGTGCGCGCCGCGGACCGCTTCCGCATCGAGCACGCCCAGGTCGTCGCCGAGCCCGACTTCCGCCGCTTCGCCGAGCTGGGGGTCCTGCCCTCGATGCAGGCGCAGCACGAGGTGTCGGACGCGCCATGGGCCGAGGACCGCCTCGGTCCCGACCGTGCGCGCGGCGCCTACGCCTGGCGGCGTTTCCTCGACCTCGGCGTGCCCGTCCCCGGCGGGAGCGACGCTCCGGTCGAGCGCGTGGACCCCTTCGCCGCGTGGTGGGCGGCCTGTGCGCGACAGGACCTCCAGCTGCGGCCCCCGGGCGGCTGGCACTCCGAACTCGCGATGAGCCGCGACGAGGCCCTGCTCCACCTCACCGTCTGGCCGGCCCATGCCGCCTTCCGCGAGGCCGACCTCGGGCGCATCGCTCCCGGCTACCGCGCCGACTTCGTGGTCGTCGCCGGCGGCGATCCGCGCCGCGTCGCGCCCGAAGGGGTGCGGGAACTGCGCGTCCTCGAGACCTGGGTGGACGGTGAACTGGTGTCGGCTCCCGACCTCGGGTCCGCCGCCCGGCCGCCCCGCTAGAATCCGTCGCCGCGACGGCCCCGCCTCCCCCCATGAGCTCGACCTACGACCGCATCGTCTCCCTGCTCGGCGACTCCGCCGACGACCTCCTCGGCTTCGATTCCCCGAAGGTGCCGAAGGAGCGCCTCCACCTGCCGGGGCCGGACTTCGTGGACCGCGTCTTCGTCGGGAGCGACCGGCCGACGCGGGCGCTGAACGGGTTGCAGGCGCTGTACTCGCACGGCCGCCTCGCCGGCACCGGCTACCTGTCCATCCTGCCGGTGGACCAGGGCATCGAACACACCGGCGGCGCCTCCTTCGCGCCCAACCCCGACTACTTCGACCCCGAGAAGATCGTCGAGCTCGCCATCGAGGGCGGCTGCAACGCGGTGGCTTCGACCCTCGGCGTGCTCGGGGCGGTGGCGCGCAAGTACGCGCATCGCATCCCGTTCCTGCTCAAGATCAACCACAACGAGCTGCTGTCGTATCCGAACTTCTACGACCAGACGCTGTTCGCGAGCATCGAGCAGGCCTTCGACATGGGATGCCAGGCGGTGGGGGCGACCATCTACTTCGGCAGCCCCGAGTCGCGGCGCCAGATCCAGGAGGTCAGCGAAGCCTTCCAGCACGCGCATTCGCTGGGCATGGCCACGGTGTTGTGGTGCTACCTGCGGAACTCGGCCTTCAAGAAGGACGGCGTGGACTACCACGTCGCTGCAGACCTCACCGGGCAGGCCAACCACCTCGGGGTCACCATCGAGGCCGACATCGTGAAGCAGAAGCTGCCCGAGCACGGGCGACCCGGTTTCACCGACGTCGGGTTCGGCAAGACCCATCCCAAGGTGTACTCCGACCTGATGAGCGAGCACCCCATCGACCTGTGCCGCTATCAGGTGGTCAACTCGTACATGGGGCGGGCCGGCCTGATCAACAGCGGCGGGGCCAGTGGCGAGAACGACCTCGCGCAGGCGGTCCAGACCGCGGTCATCAACAAGCGAGCCGGCGGCATGGGCCTCATCAGCGGGCGCAAGGCCTTCCAGAAACCGATGGCCGAGGGCGTGGAACTGCTCCACGCCATCCAGGACGTGTACCTCTGCGACGAGGTCACCGTCGCGTAGGTTCGCCCGCTCCCGCTACCAGTCGTAACCGCCCGGCGAACTGACCTGCCACGCCGAGTCGGGGCGGACCGGGTCGTAGAACGGGTTGCTCTCGAAGTAGGTCGAAGGCGTCGCCAGGATGACGAACTTGTAGTCCTGCCCGTCCGAGCGGTACATGTAGCCGGCGCCGGTCCCGTTCGGGTAGGAGGGGTTCGGGTCCTTGGGCAGGAAGGGCAGGTAGTCCGGCACCAGTCCCGGAATGTATCCGTTGGCGTCGTAGCCGTAGCCGCCGTAGGCCGGGTCGTCGCCCCACCAGGCGTCACCCGTGGACGGATAGACCCCGTGGTCCTGCTTGTAGTAGGCGAGGGCGGCGGAGACCGAGCGGAGGTCGGCGGCCCGCCGGCTGTCGCGGGCGCGCTCCGCGTCCTGGGTCAGGCTCGGGATCAGGATCCCCGCCAGCAGGGCGATGACCGTGACCACGATCAGGACTTCCAGCAGGGTGAACGCCCGAACGGCGCGGCGGGAGACGGTGCGCATCGTCTCCTCCATCGGCTGTCCCACGGGGGCACTTGAGTCGCGCCTCGACGACGTGTCCCGCCTCGGGCGCCGGGAACCACGAAGGGCGCCGACGCCCGTCGGGGCGTCGGCGCGGGGAGAGGCTGGGGCTCGAACGAACCTACCAGTTGTAGCCGCCGGGCGAGCTGACCTGCCACGCGGTGGTGGCCCGCTGCGGGTCGTAGAACGGGTTGCCGGCCGGGAAGGTCTCGGGAGTGCCGTTGAGCACGAACTTGTAGTCGGTGCCGTCGGAGCGGTACATGTAGCCGTTGTCGGCGTCCGGGTAGCGGCTGTCGGGGTCCTTCGGCAGGGCCGGGAGGAACTCGGGGACCAGGCCCGGGATGTAGCCGGCGGCGTCGTAGCCGTAGCCGCCGTTGTTGGTCATGTCGCCCCACCACGCATCGGCGGTGCTGGGGTAGGTGCCATAGGTCCGCTTGTACGACTCGAGGGCCGACTGGACGTTCTTGAGGTCGGCGCTGCGGCGAGCATCGCGCGAGGACTGGGCGGCGTCTTCGAGCACCGGGATCAGGATGCCCGCCAGCATGGCGAGGATCGTGACCACGATGAGCATCTCGATGATCGTGAAGCCGGCTTGACGTTTGATCATGGTTCTCGTGTGGGTTCCTTGGGGTCCGAGCCTCCAGCCGTGAAGGTGGCGAAGGTCTCCATGGGGCTTATCGGACAGCGGCGCCCCATCCTTGAACCACCCGGACGCCCCTCTGCGCCGAGGGCGCAAGCCTTTCCCCGGCAAAGGCTTGGGTCAGTCCTCCAGGTCCACGACCAGCGGCGCATGGTCGCTGGGGCCGACCTCCCAGGCTCCCTTCTTGCGCTCGTCGCGGTCCACCGCGACGTCCCGGCAGCGTCGGGCCACCGGAGGCGTGCCGAGCGCCAGGTCGATGCGCAGGCCGTGTTTCCGGTGGAAGGCGCCGCCGCGGTAGTCCCACCAGGTGAAGTCGCGGCCGTCGGGGTGGACCCGGCGGTAGAGGTCCTCCAGACCCAGTCCCATGAGCCGCTCCAGGCGTTCGTGCTCCGGTTCCGAGAACATGATCCTGCCGCGCCAGACCTCGGGGTCCCACACGTCCTCGTCGCCCGGGGCGACGTTGAAGTCTCCGACCAGCAGCCACGGGTCGGCCGGAGCGAGGGCCTCGGCGAGCCACGCCTGGAGGGCGTCGAGCCACCGTAGCTTGCGCTCGTACTTCTCGCTGCCGACCTCCTGCCCGTTGATGACGTAGAGGTTCGCGACGCGGACACCGCGGAAGGTGGCGACGAGGACGCGCGCCTCCTCGGGAACGGGGTCGCCGGGAAAGCCGCGCTGCACGTCTTCGAGCTGCTCGCCGCGGCGGTGCACCATCGCCACGCCGTTGTAGGTGCGCTGGCCGTGGACCACGGCCTCCCACCCTGCGTCGTGGAAGTCCTGGTGGGGGAACTCGTCGTCGCTGACCTTGGTCTCCTGTAGGCACAGCAGGTCCGGCTCGTGGCGCTCGAGCAGCCCGAGGACGCGCGGCAGCCGCCGCCGCAGCGAGTTGACGTTCCAGGAGACGACGCGCACGGGGGGGAGGCTACCACGGTGCCCCTCTCGGCGGTAGGTGGGCCGCGGCGGCCACGGGACCGGGCCGGCGGTAGAATCCCGGTTCGATGAGCACCACGCACACCCGTTCCGACCTGTCCTTCCTGGAGCGCCTCGGCCTGACCGGCGAGCTGCCCTGCGGCTACCACGGCGCCTGGCTCGAGGGCCGCGGCGAGCTCCTCGAGAAGCGTGACCCGGCCACCGGCGAGGTCGTCGGTCGGGTGCGGATGGCGACCCGCGAGCAGTACGAGGAGATCGCCGCCGCCGCCCACGAGGCCTTCCTGCGCTGGCGCGAAGTTCCGGCCCCGGTGCGCGGCCAGTACGTGCGCCGCATGGGCGACGCATTGCGCGAGCACAAGGAGGACCTCGGCCGCCTGGTCACGTTGGAGACCGGGAAGATCCTCCAGGAAGGACTCGGCGAGGTCCAGGAGTGCATCGACATCGCCGACTTCGCGGTCGGTCTGTCGCGGATGCTCCACGGCTTGACGATTCCGAGCGAGCGGCCCAAGCACGTCATGCAGGAGCAGTGGCACCCGCTCGGCGTGGTCGGATGCATCACCGCCTTCAACTTCCCGGCCGCGGTGTGGTCGTGGAACTCCAAGCTCGCCGCCGTCTGCGGCGACTCGGTGTTGTGGAAGCCGAGCTGGAAGGCGCCGCTCACCGCTCTTGCCATGACCCGGGTCTGTGCGCCCATCCTCGAGGAGGACGGGCTCGGTGCGGTGTTCTCGCTGGTCATCGGCAAGGACGACGAGGTCGGCGAGGCCCTGACCGCCGACCGGCGCATTCCCCTGGTCTCGGCCACCGGTTCCTGCCGCATGGG
>Ga0256830_1002400_pt1 | contig 12366 bp, 12 predicted proteins | sample 128326metaG_FD_190537 | JGI IMG/M metagenome (GOLD analysis project Ga0256830, IMG submission 190537) | Hydrothermal vent microbial communities from Lau Basin, Pacific Ocean - 128-326 | ecosystem: Environmental > Aquatic > Marine > Hydrothermal vents | place: Pacific Ocean: Lau Basin | collected...
GGAGTCCATACCATTTCCTCAAGCTATACCAACAGGAAACGCCAGCACCTCGTCGATACCCTTCGCCCGCGTCATCACCATCAACAGACGATCGATCCCCAGCGCAACCCCGGCACAGGGCGGCATTCCCGCCTCCATGGCGGCCAGCAGGCGCTCATCAGGCAGGACGTCGGGCCGTTGCAGTCGGCGCCGCCTCTCCCGGTCGCGCCTGAAACAGGCCGCCTGTTCCTCGGGGTCGGTGACCTCGTGATAGCCGTTGGCTACCTCGACGCCATCGATATAGAGTTCGAAACGCTCGGCCAGCGGAGGATCGCCGGGGCGCACCCGGGCCAGGGCGGCCTGGGAGGCGGGAAAGTCATGGATGAAGACGGGACCCGCGTCCAGGCGGGGCTCGACGGCATGGCTCATGAGCAGGTCCAGCAGCGTGTCGCGGTCATCGGTATCGATGCCCTGCAGTCCACCGCCCGCCGCCTCCCGCAGGCATTGGTACAGTTCCGAAAGCGGCGCCCGGTGGGGGTCGCAACCGGCATAGACCCCGAATGCCTCGGCATAGGTCATGCGCCGGCACTCGGCCCCAGATGACAGCAAGGTGGCCACCAGCAGGGCCACCTCGTTCATCAGGGCATGATGGTCACAACCGGGCCGGTACCACTCCAACAGGGTGAACTCGGGATTGTGGCGCGGCCCCGCTTCGCCGTCGCGGAAGGCCTTGCAGATCTGGTAGATGGGACCGCTGCCGGCGGCCAGCAGGCGCTTCATGGCGTACTCGGGCGAGGTCTGCAGGTGCAGCGTCACACCACCGGCAAATCCTGGACCGGTATAGCGTGTCGTCAGGCTGTCCAGGTGGGGCTCGGTGCTGGCATGCCGCGACAGCAGGGGCGTCTCCACCTCCAGCACACCGCGCTCATGAAAAAACTGCCGGATACGCCCCAGCACATCGGCCCGCTGCCGCAGATGCTCCAATGGCGCCGCGGGGCGCCAGTCCTTTGCCTTCACACTTCGCGCCTCACAACCACGATCGCAGGCTGAAAATCCGGAACGCAACGGAGAATTTGACGTCTTTGTGCATGGCATCGATTGCTGACATGCGCGTTGACATATGCCGGAAAGTGGCTGGAAGATTCTCCATCAATTTTCGTGTCCTCAGTATTGGGTTTGCAAGCTTCATAATGATAGGGGACACCCGAATTTTATGAAAGTATTGAGAGCGAGGTGGGCCAACAGACATCAATGTCAAGGGGGTCATTATGCCTAGACCGCATTCCTCACCAGGATGGCGGGTTGATCGCGCAGAGAATGGGATTCACAAAGGATATGCCGAAGGAGCGGTATACTCATGTGTATTTCCAGCTGAATAAAATCTTTTGTGGATTCAAAGATCAAGCGAGCCCTCATCCTGGTGAGAAATGCAAGCTAGATGAGCAAGGCTCACACCTGAGATATGTTATATTGACACAGCATGTTCGGCTGTTGCAGCACGAACTGGGCGCGTCAGAAAATACTTTTAAGGAACGCATTCGCCAGACCGTGGTAACGATTCTGATTCAAGGCCAGCTCTACCATAGCTGGGAAGAGGCGCGTAGCCATAGCGAAACATTCCAGTTCAGATCCAGGACATTCAGAGATCAGGTTTTCACCGGGCAAGGACTGGATCGTTACGTATTGGTGGCGGGGAAAGGGGACCCCTGGAGCCACCGGGTTACAATGGCGCGCGCGCTCTTGGGTTTAGAGCATTCTCTGGAGATTTCATACGTTGATGAAGTGATTTCAAAAGACGGGTGGCGTTTGGTATCGCCACTTGACGGGTATGAATACGTCTATCAGATGTATCTTGCCAACGACGCTGAATTTACCGGGCGAATCAGTGTGCCTTTTGTTTGGGATCGCCTGGAACAATGCATTGCCAACAATGAATCCGCCGATATTCTACGCATGCTTAATGCATATAATATCGCATATTTGAACCATGATCGTGCGGCAGACCTTTATCCTAAAAAGCGCGCCAAGGAAATCGACGGCTTAAACGGTTACATCCAGGATGAAATTAATAATGCTGTCTACAAAGTCGGCTTCTCCCCCACCCAGGAAATTTACGACAAAATGCTGAGCCAACTCTACGATGCCTTGGAAAATCTGGACCAGCACCTCTCCACTCAACGCTATTTGTCAGGCCCGGAACTTTGTGAAGCGGATCTACGCTTGTTCGCCACATTAGTACGGTTTGATATTGTCTATTATCCTTGTTTACGTTGCTGCAAAAAACGACTACAGGATTTTCACCATTTATGGCCATACACCAAAGAGATATATCAAACGCCGCAGATTAGGCCCACAGTTAATTTTGACGCCATCAGGAAGATGTATTTCAGCCTGGGCTTCTTAAATCCGTCTTTGATTATCCCGGCGCCGACCGATATCGACTTTGATTCCAAGGTCACCTCAACTGAATACATGCTTTACTCAGCGCCATTCCACAGCCCTTAACAACTGCCGCAAAATTCACAGTTCCATGCCAGGCCTTCCTCTATGATCGAATTGAAGCAAAAAGAGTAATGATAAACCTTATTACATTGTTCACACTTATAAGAACCAAGCAGCATTTTCATCGGCAATGATTCGCAGCCACATGGCAGCTCCATCTCCTGTTCCAGTTCCTTTCTTGTCAGGCACTTGAACTTTTCAATATTATAAACCGCACATTGTGAGACCTGGTCAATGTGGGCGTTATTGAGCGGATTATTGCAATCATGGCATCCACAACCCTCATTGCAAGCCCGCCCGGCCTTAAGGCAGAGGCATTGCTTGGTGTCGCATCCGAATGAACAATGACATGAAATATTTTTTCTCATTACGCCACCATATTAACCAGGGTCGATTAACCCTGCTGATATAGCCTTGGAAACGCTGTGTTGTCGATTAGACGTATCGAGCTTTCGAGATACGTTCTGAAGATGGAATACAACAGTCCTCCGGCTAACCCCTAATATGGCGGCAATTTCCCAATTGGTTTTACCTGCCGCGACCCATTTTAGGCACTCCGCCTCGCGAGGACTTAGCTGAGGCCTGCCTTCTGGCTTTCTGTTGCTGATGAGTTGAGATGCGGCATCATGAATTCTGCGCACCATGCTTTGAACATCCGAGATATCAGAACGTGAAAGATCCGAGGCCCATTCAGCCGAGGAAAATAAGATGAGCAGGGAGTGCTTGTGGCCGCGCGTACTTACAGGAAAACTGACACAGCTTTGCACTGAGTTTATCGGTGATTGGGAAAGAATTAAATCATGAATTTCACGATCTATATCAACAGACATTCGCCCCAATGCATGCCTTAAGAAACCGGGGATTTCGGGGCGCGTTTCATTTAACCGCAACATGCCACTGCTTGTTTTGACTACGCCGCCCTGTTCGGAGCCGCCATGAATCAGCATGATGCGGGGAATCGGGTGCTCATCGAGCTTTAACAAATAGAGGAAACGGGTAAAACCAAAGCGACGGCATAACTTTGAGCAAACTTTATGGATAGCCTCAGGCGAGGGCTTGCCAAGCGCGGCTTCCAGCTTGATGCTACGTTCCAGGCTCATGGCTGACGTATTTCAACCGAATGCGGGAATCCCTGGAAAATAGAAAAAATCATTGTAAGTCAAAGAGCTATATTGAGCCAAGGAATATCAGAATGGCCGCGCCTGTAGAGTTGTACAGCTTCACAATAACCAATCAGCGTGATTGACTGTCAGACAAAGCATATCAGCCAACATACTGGAGACCCGTGATGGCAATCATAAATCGAATAAAAACCGCGCGGATGGTTATTACATGCACGCTGCTGCTAATACTAATGTCTACTCCTGCATTGTCAATGGACTCTAATTCCCGATGGCATAAGCATAGCGCCAAGAATCTTGTTTTAAATGCAAAAGGACTTGCACAAGCGTATGCCTGCGAGATCGCCCCGACGAATATCGGCACAACCGAGGCGCTATGTTTTGATATACCTCTCTATAACTTAAAAAATGGCAACCGTATAGGAATACTGAAGGATGCATTGACCGACTTTCGCGCGAACCCTGATTTTCCCAACGGCATTATTGCCACCGTCCGCAGCCATTTCCAGTTTCACCGCGACCACGGAAAACACACTTTGACGACGGAGGTCATTGGCAGCGTTCAGCCGTTTCTTGAGGCCTCCACAAGCATGACGCATCTTACCGGCTTTATTCCTGGCAGAAGCGACAACAACATTGTATCTGGCACGGGGCGTTTTGAACATGCCAAGGGGCGGGTACGCGAATCTGGCGCGGTAAATCTGTCTCAATTTAATGGCGCGCCAGGCAGTTTCATAGAGTTCGATCTGATATGGATGATCGATTTCGATTGACCGCTTTCTGACATCCAACTCACGGCCAACGGAGGGATGCCATGTTGGTACTTACGCGCAAGGTAGGTGAATCATTAATCATCGACGACGACATTAAAATAACGATCTGCGCGCTAAACAATTCTCAGATCCGGCTGGGTATTCAGGCGCCCAAAGACATTATGGTTCATCGCGAAGAAGTCTATGAGAAGATCAAAGAGCACTCGCGCCTCAAGCGTAGTGGAAAATTTATTTTTGAGCCCGCGGAATAAGAAACAGGGCATCGCTGACACTGCGCGACATTTCCCCCCTGTATAACTGAACAGTTGTGGCATATACAGGTGAAATGCTCTACTGATTTTGCACCAGCGGCCCAAATCAACTGGAGACAAAAACGATGCAAATAAGAAATATATATTCATCTGTGGCCATCGCCGCAGCCTTTCTTGCCATGAGCTTTGTATTTCCTGTCAGCGTTGCGGCGTCTGACCGTTGGGACAGAGAATTTGTCCACGGCATCACGCTCAAAATAAACGGTGAAAAATACTACTTTGAAGGCGCCGCGGATGGACCGAATGGCGAACAGGATATTCCCGGCCACGAGTGGGCACAGATCAAGCGCAATAAATATCTGGCCAAACACTACAATACCGGGCCGTTCGGCGCGCCACAGTGGTGGTCATCAGACGCTGGTGATGGTGAGTTGCTGTGGGTAATGGAAGCGATTATCGACACATGGACTGAGGCCAAAGCGGTGAAATACTACACCAACGGCTATGTGCACTACCATACCCTGGTTTCAGCAAAGGACGGATCGCGTCATCCTTCCAAAGTGGCGTGGCTTAAACATACCGCCGTAACCGATTTCACATTCGATGGCGTGCCCCCACTGCCAGGCCCTGAGTTCGCATATGAGGTTCGCCCCGGCGTGGATTACAACATCGCCCCGAACTGGGGAACGCCATACGCCCCTGGTTCTGCTCCATAGAATTTATCAAATGAAAACATAGCGGTTATGCGGCAACATCGATACGCGCAACTGTCTGTATTAAAGCTGATAAACGGGGGCAAAATTGATTCAGAGGAATATTATCTCATTTATCTTGGCGACAGGCCTGACAATGACCTTCTCTATTGGCTCCCACGCTGGCTCTCATGCAAGTGTGCCCGCCTTTCAGATAGGCCCCAATAGCACCGTAGGCACCGCCAATCCGGGCCGGATAGTACTTAACGACCTCAATGACCCCAACAACATCCCAACCGTGCCCTGCCCTGATCTGGACAGCCTCGGCAACGCAACCGCCTACATTTGCAGAGACATCGTCAGAGACGTCTCTGTCGGCGCATCTGTTCTGGTAAGAGAGGTTATCAGCCCCGATAACGAGGTTTTCTATCAGACCCTGGTATCAGAAGATAACAACAGCTCTGCCTTCGATGACAATGGAATCCTGGGGAATACGGCACGACTGGAAAGTTTTGTGCGCGGCAGCCAGGGCGGTGGCGGCCTCGGCCAAGGATCGGGCATCAAGGCAGTCGAGGCCATGAGCAGCCCCACGTGGGACGGAAATTTCACGCTACCGACTACTCCGACCATGACCGGCTCACCACAAGTCCAGTCGATAAGGAGAGCCAGTGTTATTTTTACTGGTTTTGCCGACACCCGCATGAAGGCGCCTGCATCACAGGATATCGATCAGCAGATATTGGCGAAATCATTTGATGATCCCTTTGCACTGGTGAGCGTCCGCATCAATGCAAGCAGCAACATCGCCCTGGGCGGACCCGGCAGCGCGGATTTCGACTTTGCCGGCCTCAGTGACAGTAACGGGACCCCAATCTCATCTGAACTATCAATAGTGAGTAAGCAGGAAATCAACTCCCTGGATGGCAGAGTTGGTGTCTTTACTCCTGGATCAGGAGTGGAATGGTTTCCGAGCAAGTGGCGTGCAACGATATCAGACAACCAGCTCTTCAGTTTCCGCAGCCGTTCGATCTATGACAGCAGTGGCAATCAGACGGTCACTGGCAGCCGCACTGATATCGCCCAAGAAGTAACCCTCATGAAAGATGGAAGTGAAGAGGATAAAATGCGCTCCATCAACGTTAATCCTAATTTTGAGCCTAGCCCCACCAATCCCTGGTGGACAGCAGACGCTAACACTCAGGCGGTATGGGACGGCTACGACAAAAACTTTTTTCAATTCAACTCGCTGACGGGCGACATGATTGCCGCGCCCGCGGACGGCGGCCTGGGCGACGGTAACCCGGGCATCACCCTGGGCGGCGAAACCGTGGTATGGCCGGCCGGCGCCGGAAACAACCAGCAGCGCCTGAGCAGCACCCTCGTGGCGCAACGCCTGGCGTTTCGCCGCTTTGCAGGCAACGTACAAAACAATACCAGCCAGACAGTCACCTATGAAGACGGCATGGGTGGCAAAACCCGCATCAGCCAATCCAGTGGCGCCAGACCCCAGGACATGGGTGATGATAACAACGGCGCAGTATGGGACTGGGATCTGACCTTTGCGCCTATCGGAGCGCCTGCGCCCGAGGCGCCCAGCATGTCACCGTTCGACCCTTTCGATACGGGAGGAATCGTCGATCCTTTCCTAAATCCCACCACCCCTTCCTGTCTGCCCTCCGATCCCAGCAATATTTACGGCGCTTGCTAGGGATTCTGGAGTGGATGGATGGCGGGATGAAATGTTCCGGGTCAGGACAAAAGCGAGGATAATCGCGAGCTATTGCCAAAATTCTCAACACAAGGCCAGGAAATTTCAGCCGCCAGACACCGGTTTATAAACAGAATCAGAGATTCTCTAACTCTTGACCCGCGCCGCATATTCTCCGCTGCGGGTGTCCACCTTGATGACTTCCCCCACATTGATGAACAGGGGCACCCGCACCACGGCGCCCGTCTCCAGGGTGGCCGGCTTGTTGCCGCCCCCGGAGGTGTCGCCGCGCAGGCCCGGATCGGTCTCGGTCACTTCCAGTTCCACGAAATTGGGCGGCGTCACCGACAGGGGCGCGTTGTTCCACAGGGTGACGGTGCACATCTCCTGCCCCTTGAGCCACTTGGCGGCATCGCCCATGGCCGTCTTGTCCACCGAGAACTGCTCGTAGCTCTCCGGATCCATGAAGTGCCAGGTATCGCCGTCGTTGTACAGATACTGCATTTCCGTATCCACCACGTCGGCGGCCTCCACGGTCTCGCCGGACTTGAAGGTCTTCTCCACGACCCGGCCCGTCTTGAGATTACGGTACTTGATGCGGTTGAAGGCCTGCCCCTTGCCGGGCTTGACAAACTGGTTCTCCACGATGACGCAGGGATTGCCGTCCAGCATGATCTTGAGACCGCTCCTGAATTCGTTGGTGCTGTATGTCGCCATAACTTCCTCTGGATTGATGATGACTAACCGCGGCGGGCCTGTTTATCTTGCGCCCGGGCCGTCGTAACATGGGAGAGACCCACAGAATCTAGATAATAACCGAAATGACGATCTCCGCGCGAAACTCATTTTCCCCGCCGCCCGCGCCCTGGCAACAGGAACTGGCCCGGGGCTTCCGCCGCCCCGCCGACCTGCTCAAGGCCCTGGACATCCCCTCCGACCACCCCGGCCTGTCCTTCGAGGACAGTGCGTTTCCCCTGCGCGTGCCGCGCTGTTTCGCGGCGCGCATGGAACGGGGCAACCCCGCCGACCCCTTGCTGCAGCAGGTCCTGCCGCGCAAGATCGAGTATCGTGCGGCGCCCGGCTTCGGCGCCGACCCCGTGGGCGACAAGCGGGCCATGCCCCTGCCCGGCCTGCTGCACAAGTACCACGGGCGCGTGCTGCTGGTGGGCACCGGTGCCTGCGCCATTCACTGCCGCTACTGCTTCCGCCGGCACTTTCCCTATGGCGACGCCAGGCCCGGCTGGGGCGGCGCGCTGGACTATATCGCCAACGACGGCAGCATCCGTGAAGTGATTCTGAGTGGCGGCGACCCCCTCACCCTGAGCGACGGGCGCCTGGCGGACCTGACGAGCAGCCTGGACGCGATCCCCCACGTGAAACGCCTGCGCATTCACACCCGCCTGCCCGTGGTGCTGCCCGCGCGCATCGACGAGGGTTTCATGGCATGGCTGACCCGGCTTCGTCTCGACAAGGTAATGGTCATTCACGCCAACCATCCCAATGAACTGGATGACGAGGCCGCCACTGCCCTGGCGCGGCTCAAGGCGGCGGGCATCACCCTGCTCAACCAGGCCGTGCTCCTGCAGGGCATCAACGACGATGCGGCGGTGCTGACGGACCTCAGTGAAAGGCTCTTTGCGGCCGGGGTGCTGCCCTATTATCTGCACCAGCTTGACAAGGTGCAGGGGGCGGCCCATTTCGAGGTAGACGATGAACGGGCGATGAGCATTCACCGCCAGTTGCTGATCAGACTGCCGGGCTACCTGGTGCCGCGCCTGGTGCGGGAGCAGGCGGGGGAAGCGTACAAGTCACCGCTCTCCCAAACGTCCCCCCACCCGATGCCGGGTTAACCCAATTCTCTCCCCTCCAGGGGCGAGGGGGATCCGGCCGCGCGCAGCGCGGCGATGCGCTCATCCAGGGGCGGATGACTCATGAAGAGGCGCTTGATGCCCTGTCCGAAGCTGCCGGAGATGCCGAAGGCGGCGAGCTGATCCGGCAGATGGGGCTGGTTGACGCTTTGTTTGAGTTTCTCCAGGGCGGCGATCATCTTCTCCCGGCCCGCCAGTTGGGCGCCGCCGGCATCGGCCCTGAACTCGCGCTGGCGGCTGAACCACATGACGATGATGGACGCCAGAATGGCCAGCAGCAGCTCGGCGATGATGGTGGTGATCCAGAAGGCGGGGCCGTAGCCGCGCTCGGTCTTGAAGATCACGCGGTCGACGAAGTGCCCGATGACGCGGGAAAGGAAAATGACGAAGGTATTGATGACACCCTGGATCAACGCCAGGGTGATCATGTCGCCATTGGCCACATGGCTGACTTCGTGGGCCAGCACCGCCTCCGCCTCGTCGCGGTTCATGGTGTGCAACAGGCCCGTGCTCACCGCCACCAGGGCATTGTCGCGGCGCATGCCGGTGGCGAAAGCGTTGACATCGGGTGCGTCGTAGATGGCCACCTCGGGCATGCCGATGCCCGCCGTCTGCGCCTGGCGGCGCACGGTGTGCACCAGCCAGCGTTCCGTCTCGTTGGAGGGCGCCTCGATCACCCTGGCGCCCGTGAAGCGCTTGGCGGTCCATTTGGACATGGCCAGGGAGAGGAAGGACCCCCCGAACCCGAATACGGCGGCGAACACCAACAGGGAATTGATATCCAGATTGACGCCCTGCTCGTCCAGTATGCTCTCCACACCCAGCAGGCGCAGGGTGATGCTGAGCACGATCAGGATCGCGATATTCGTCGCTAAAAACAACAAGATACGCTTCATTTCACTACTCCCTTCACGGTGATGCCATCCCAGCACACTATCATTGGGACACTCTCCAGATTTTCAACCCCGCCTCACGCTTTACGTCTCACGTTTAATCACACTCTCAACCCTGTCCACCCGCCGGAACCCCTTGGGCAACAGGTTACCGCGCCGCCCCCGTTCACCACAATAGTTCTCCAGATCCCGCGGCTTGAGGGTCACGTGACGTTGGCCGGAGTAGGCGACCAGCGGGGCGCCCTGGGGCACCACGGCAATGGCGCGCACATATTCCTCGCGGGCCGCCACGCGCGCGGTGGGGATGCCGATGATCTTGACGCCCTTGCCCTTGGCCAGGGACGGCAGGTCCGCCAGGGGATGCACCAGCAGGCGCCCCTCCGTGGTGACCGCCGCCACGCGGTCGCTGTCCGGATCGAACACCCGCGCCGGGGGCAGGACGCGCGCGCCCTTGGGCACGCTGAGCACCGCCTTGCCCGAGCGGTTCTTGGTGTGCAGGTCGCCGAGGCGCGCCACGAAGCCATAACCGGCGTCCGAGGCGATGAGATAGCGGTCATCGGCATGGCCCGCCATCACCCCCACGAACACGGCGCCTTCCGGCGGCGAGAGGCGTCCCGTGAGGGGTTCCCCCTGGCCGCGCGCCGAGGGCAGGCTGTGGGCCGGCAGGGAATAGACCCTGCCGGTGGAATCGATGAACAGGGCCAGTTGGTTGCTGCGCCCGGTGGCGGAGGCCTGGTAGGCGTCGCCGGCCTTGAAGGACAGGCCGCGCGCATCGATGTCGTGTCCCTTGGCGGCGCGCACCCAGCCCTTCTCCGACAGCACGATGGTGATGGGCTCGGCGGACACCAGCGCCGCCTCGTCCATGGCCTGAGCGGCGTCGCGCGCCACGATGGGCGAACGCCGCTCGTCGCCATAGGTCTCGGCGTCGGCCTCCAGCTCCTTGCGGATGAGGGTTTTGAGGCGCTGCCGGGAATTGAGGGTCTTCTCCAGTTGATCACGCTCCGCGCTCAGTTCCTCCTGCTCGCCGCGGATCTTGATCTCCTCCAGCTTCGCCAACTGGCGCAGGCGGATGTCGAGAATGGCGTTGGCCTGGATCTCGGTGATGCCGAAGCGCTCCATGAGGGCCTGGCGGGGATGATCCTCGGTGCGGATGATCTCGATCACCTCGTCGATGTTGAGATAGGCGATGAGCAGGCCGTCGAGGATGTGCAGGCGCTGCCTGACCTTCTCCAGGCGGTATTCCAGGCGGCGTCTCACCGTGGTGGTGCGGAAGTCCAGCCACTCCACCAGGATCTCGCGCAGGTTGCGGGTGCCGGGCCGGCCATCCAGCCCGATGACGTTCATGTTGACCCGGTAGGTGCGCTCCAGATCCGTGGTGGCGAAGAGGTGGGACATGAGGGCATCCACATCGACGCGGTTGGAGCGCGGCACGATCACCAGGCGGGTGGGATTCTCGTGATCCGACTCGTCGCGCAGGTCGTCCACCATGGGCAGCTTGCGGCTGTTCATCTGGGCGGCGATCTGCTCCAGGATGCGCCCGCCCGATACCTGGTGGGGCAGCGCGGTGATGACGATGTCGCCGTTCTCCCGTTCATAGCGGGCGCGCATGCGGATGCTGCCCGAGCCGGTTTCGTACATCTTGAGGATGTCCGCGCGCGGCGTAATGATCTCCGCCTCGGTGGGGTAGTCGGGGCCCGGTACGAACTCGCACAGCTCCGCCACGGAGGCCTTGGCGTTGCCCAGCAGGTGCACGCAGGCGGCCACCAGCTCGCGGGCGTTGTGGGGCGGGATGTCCGTGGCCATGCCCACGGCGATGCCCGTGGCGCCGTTGAGCAGCACATGGGGCAGGCGCGCGGGCAACACCCGGGGCTCTTCCAGGGTGCCGTCGAAATTGGGCACCCAGTCCACCGTGCCCTGCCCCAGCTCCGCGAGCAGTACCTCGGCAAAGGGAGACAGGCGCGCCTCCGTGTAGCGCATGGCGGCAAAGGACTTGGGATCGTCCGGCGCCCCCCAGTTGCCCTGCCCGTCGATGAGGGGGTAACGGTAGGTAAAGGGCTGCGCCATGTGTACCATGGCCTCGTAACAGGCCGTGTCCCCGTGGGGGTGAAACTTGCCCAGCACGTCACCCACCGTGCGCGCCGCTTTCTTGTACTTGGCCGTCGCCGCCAGCCCCAGCTCGGACATGGCGTACACGATGCGCCGCTGCACCGGCTTCAACCCATCCCCGATATGGGGCAGCGCCCGGTCGAGAATGACATACATGGAATAATCCAGATATGCCTTTTCGGTGAACTGCCGCAGGGGCAGTTGTTCTATGCCTTCGTAGTTCATATCAATAAATTCAGAGCAAAGAGAAAAGAGGAAAGAGCAAAGATAAATGTAGTTTTGCCATAACTTTCCTCTTTACTCTTTTCTCTTTGCTCTGATTTGCTCTGATTTCAGACATCTGCCCTGTCTCCCTTCTCCTCCAGCCACGCCTTGCGGTCCGCCGCCCGCTTTTTCGCCAGCAGCATGTCCATGACCTGGTTGGTGTCGTCCTCGGCGTCGATGGTGAGCTGCACCAGGCGGCGGGTATCGGG
>Ga0256830_1002401_pt1 | contig 12363 bp, 14 predicted proteins | sample 128326metaG_FD_190537 | JGI IMG/M metagenome (GOLD analysis project Ga0256830, IMG submission 190537) | Hydrothermal vent microbial communities from Lau Basin, Pacific Ocean - 128-326 | ecosystem: Environmental > Aquatic > Marine > Hydrothermal vents | place: Pacific Ocean: Lau Basin | collected...
TCGCATCTATCATATTGTTTAGCTGAACCTCTGTAAGTACCTGATTACAAACGAAGTCAGTAAGTGTAGGTATTTCTATTATGTCTGTTCTTGATGCCATACTAATATATTTTATCCTCGCAAATTACCATTTCACAAAGTTCTTTGGGGTGTTCTGGTTTTTCTATTTTCACTGCACTTATCACTACATCGCCGCCAATTTGCTTATTTACACTATATAATTCGGCAAATATTGAGCTTTTGATCGGCGACCAAGAAAATAAAAATTCTAGCTTGTCGCCAACCTCAAGCGGCAATCCGTGATTTGGCAGAACCTTCATTGAAAGCTGTATATGCTGATTCCATATTTCTTTCAATATTCTACATTTTAAATATTCGATATCTCGATCATTTATTCCTCGCTTGAAATACTTAAATGATATTTCTAATTCATTCGCACGAAAATGTTGGAAATTCAGCAAATTAAATCCACCTGCATCGTTTTTTGCTATACACTGATACAAGACACCCTCTAATGTAACGACCTGCGGGGGGAGGTATGTTTTTGAAGGGTCATACTCCTCATATACAAAGTTCAAAAACCTACTTTCCGAGGACATTCCGCCCGAGATCAAATCATTTCCATATCTAATTTTTACAGATTCGTATTTTGTTTGATTTCCGATAAATTCATGAGATTGAATCATGTCGGAATTTATAATATTGGCCTTTTGGTTTTCGAGTAAATACGGGTTTGATATTGATATTTTTCCTGAGGTGTCAATAATTAAAAAGCAGCCGATATGCTGCAATATTCGTTCTATTACGTTTTTGTAACTTATCGGAAGATTCGAACTTGATGGGTCAAACACCGAATTGTCTTTATTTGTCTCAGATACATAAACATTTGTGCCATGAAACATCTTTTCTATTTCATCTACTTGCTCCCAGTTTACGAATCTATCAAATATTATTGTGCTGCCCCATGCAGATAGTCCAGCACCAGTTCCGAACGCCCTGACTAATAAGTCTTTGACGATAGAAATTGGATTTCCCGACACGGTATAGCATGTGTAAAATGTTATTTTTGTTCCAGATAAATCATCCAACGCAACCTCGTTATGATCTGTAGTTATTCGGTCATCGGGTATCGCAGTAGCCTCGAATCCTTCGCGAGTCATAAAATATTTAATTGCGTTTTTTGTATCTTTTGGTATATTCCAATCCGTTTCTGCAATATTTACCACACTGCTAAAAAAGTCCTCATCTACATTTCCCGTTAATGTTAAATTAGTTGGAGATGTTAAAGCGAATCCCCTAGTGCCCGTAAAAATTATTTCATATTTACCTAAATTTAATATCCCTGGCTGCACACTTATCTTACGCAAATCAACTTTATCCAAATCACTATTTTCGATAGCTGGTACATTTCTTCCAGACTCACTAAAATAAGACAAAACTCCGTAGTTTGTGAATCTCGAACCATTTGAATTATACTCATTGCTAATTATGACTAGCTCACCTTTACTATCTGTATAAATATTTGCCTCATTAGGATTATTTTCAACCTGCAGCGGTCGATTTACAATACCCATCATGTTATCTCTGATAGTTAGTATTGTTTCTCCGAATTTCTCAGATGGTGTACCGATAACTCTACCAGAATACATTAAGAGCTCCTGCCCCCCAAATGTGCTGTAAATATCGATCGTAGAATTTTGTATTTGATCGGGATTAAGTATTGATCCGTCCTGTGTTGTCGCAAAATAAGTATCTGAATTTGCTAAAAATATTTGGACGTTTGCACCCCTAGACTGATTACCTTTTCCATTTGCGATTATGGGTTTTTTTGTGCTTATCCGTACTGGTTTTTTTATCCTGCTTGAAATATCTATTTCTAATGAATTGTATTCAGTCCCAAAATTGTATGTCCCGTCTGCATTTTGACTAGTCCATACTTTCGATTGTACGCGCATGACCACGCGAAGTCCAATTTTGGGGACGTGTGGGTTATAAAGAATTGCCTTTTGCGCGTCTGATAAATCTAGTACATGTGCCATATTTTACCCTGGTTGCCCAGTTAATTGATTTCCTATTTCCATACTTGTAATTACCCTCGCTGTAATTTCTTCTCCGTCCAAAAAAATTACAATATTTTGTGCATTATTTCCTATGCCCTGCTGGATGTTGGATAGTCCAATATTCGCACCTTGTGCCTGATCTATTGCACCCTGTCCGATACTTGCGCCTCCCGGCACTCCCGCAACTTCCTCGTTTTGAGCATTTTGTGGTGAGCCGCCTATCAATCCTGATGCGAATCCAGACAATCCCAGTAATGCAATTCCAGCAATCGCCATTGGAATGCCTGCCGGAAATCCAAGGGTGGCCGCACCTTTTAGGAAAAACAGGCCCAAATATTTCAGCCCCTGGCTAATTATTTCACCTATAAATGACCTAAAAGCCGCCGCTGTATCCTTACCTGTTTTTACAGCTTCGCTTAGCTGTTTCCCCAAATTTGCAGTAGCATTTGCAACGATATTAATAGCCGCTTCGAAAGATTGTTGTTTCAGGTTTCGTAATGATACTGCGAATGCAAGCGAGGCCTGTGTACTTGCCCCGAATGACTCAGCGACACGAAATCCGATACTTGACATTGCATCTAGTAGCTCATTCGTATTCGCAAAATTCTCATTTACAAATTGCAAGTCAAGCCCTATACTTTTGATCGCATTGTTTATACCCCCCTGATTGTCAGGTGTTTGTAATGCAGTATCCCGTTCGCCTGTTGCGGGAGTTATTGACGGTGCTACCGAACCAATAATATTTGATAATTTGATACTTTTTAATGCCTGTTCGGTAAATCCATTCCCAAACCCATCCCCAAACGCGACTCCAAGCTCCTCCCCCTTCTTTTTTGTATCGTCTTTTTTATCATCAATATCATCGTGCATTACCTCCACAAACTGCGCATTTTCATAATCTATTCTGTCATTAAATCCTTTATTAAACGCATCTGCTAATCTTTGTGAATTTTTAAATGCTGTCGTAATAATGCTCAAATCCAATAAACCATCAACCGCCGTTTTGATTCCTGCCTTAACTGCTGCAAAATCAAGATTAAATATACCCTGAAAAGACTGTCCAACCCCATCAATAACTTTCAGAAACCCATTTTTTATAATCGTTCCTAACTCGATAAAAAATGCCCCTAACCCAGCGAGTCCAGCCCTTAATGTTTGCGAACGTTTATATAATGCAATAAATCCAGTTACCAATAATCCAACTGCCGTAACAACTATTCCTACTATATTTGCTCTTAGAACAGTATTAAAAAATATCATTGAGCCCCCAGCCTTTTTAATTGCAGCACTTAATGCCAAAACCTTTGTAGCAACCAGAGATGCAGAAAATGCTAGCAATGCAGTCGTAACAAGTCCGATTATTTCGATATTATCGTACATAGCATCTCCTAAGGTGATTGTACCTTCTGCGAACTTCGTTAGATACCGTATTCCATCTGCCAGAGTATTTACAAATTGAGATAACGAATCTAAGCCGCCACCAACTAGTGCAATTTGCAATCCTTCCCACGCAGATCTTAGCCCCTTAATACTACCCGCAAATGTATCGAGAAATTGAAGTCTTATTCCTTCCGAAAATTTACCGTTTTGCTCTCCCGCTTTTTCTATTTCTTTTGTATATTCAGCAAGTTCCTTGCTTCCCTTACTCAATAAAATATTATACTCTTGTATAGCCTCTGCCCCAAAAATTGTTGTCAGGGCTGCCTGTTTTTGCTTTGATGTATATCCCTTAAACCCAGTTTCTAATTGATCAATAAGATTAGATATGCCAACAAAATTCCCCTCCAAATCGAAAGCATTTAGCCCTAATTTTTCTATTTCTTCCTTCGCTCGCGATGTTGGCTTTGTTAATCTCAGCAATGAAGTTCCAAAAGCGCGAGTCGCCAACGATCCTTTCAATCCCGCACTCGACAAAACGCCGATAACCGCAGCTGATTCTGGCAAGGAAACGCCTAATGCGTTCGCTGTCGCACCTAGGTAATTCATCGCATCAGCAAACTGCGTAACATTTGTATTTGCCGAAACAGTTGTCTTTGCGATAATGTCAACAACGCTACCCAAGTCCTTTGCCTCTAGTCCGAATTGACTAAGTGTATCTGTCGCTATATCCGAAGCCCTGCCCAAATCAAGACTCCCAACCGTTGCTAGTGCTAGTGTCGATGCGATTCCATCAAGTGTTTGCTGTGCGCTAAATCCCGCCCTCGTCAAAAATTCCATCGCCTTGCCAGCCTGATTTGCACTAAATTCAGTAGTGCTACCAAGCCTTTTCGCCTCTGCTTCAAGCAGTTTAAATGCGTCTGATGCCTTGTCAATTTGCTGAAGCCCAGCAACTTGCGCCATTTGCTGTTGAAATTCAGCAGCCGTTTTCGTTGCCGATATTGCTTGTGATGCGATCAGGGCAAAACCACCAGACACGAGGCCCATCGGCGAAAGTAGGGTTGATAATGCGCCGCCGATCCCCGGGATTGACCCAGCAATTCCTTTTATAGACCGAGAAACTCTAGTAGCAAAGCCCTTTGTTTTGCTCTCAACTTTATCTATTTGAGAGTTATATAGCCTTATACCCTGCAGGCCTATTTTTATGCCTATATCTCGCATCCTCAAATTTATACAAAAAGAACTTGCGTCCGTTTTGCTTATATAACGACCTGCATGTCTAAAAATATATGAATTTTTTCTTTCATATATCAATAGTATTTGCTATATTTGTATTGATACTTAAACATCTATATAATTTAATTTAAAATTATGAGTAAAGAAAATGAGATCGTCATTGACGATCAAAAAAAAGATGGGCTTGCATTTATGTCGAGCAATATTGAATCATTAGGCACTAGCTTGGCCTCACTCAAAAGTTCAAAAGCTGGAATTAACATAATCCCTGAATATTACGAATTCACCAAGGATGGCGAAAAAGTTAGGGGAATATTTTTGGGGTTTCAGAAATTTGAAATCGTAGACGCGGAGACGGGCGAATTTAAAATACTAGATTCAATCGTTTGGATTGACCAAAACAAAAAGCTATGGAGCAATGCTGGTGTAAGCCTTGTAGGGGCGATGCGCAATGTATCACAAAATACCCCTATCGAAATAGAGTTCATTGAACTAAAAAAAGTAGCCAAGGGAAAAATGAAGGTTTATTCAGTGAGACCATTAATTATCGAATAAGATGAAACTGAAGGACCTCTTAAAAGAAGTACAACAGCTAGGCCTATCGGACTCATTTAGTGAGTCCGCTGGCCCTATCCCTTCATCCGAAAAACTCACAAGTGTATGTAATGATCCACTACCCGATTTTGTAAGACTATTAAAGGATAAGATTGTCGATCGGAGAACGGGAGAAAAAATATGGATTAGTCAATCCATGATTAAACGCTTTTTGAAGGTGGTGGATGGTGAACTTTGCTCAATGCGTTTCCGGGCAACCCTCGTTGAGGGTGCAGAGGAAAAAAGTGGGAAAGCAGCCATGATGGGAAACCGTTTCCAATGGCTTGCTTTTGGGCTACTTGACTATAACGGAAAAGAGCCCGAGCCTATCATAACAGAGAAAACAGGAAAGATAGGTGCTGATGAAAAGAGAATTGTTAAAAACGCAGCATTGGCGCAGGGTACTTTAAAAAGACTCGGATACGAAATCATCGAGGGGCACAGGGAGTTGCGGGTAAAATGTATTAAGGGGGAATGGGATTTGTATACCGAAAAGGATGGGAAGAAATACATCCTCGATGTAAAGTACTCTGGCTTAATCGGCGACAAATGGCACGAATGGGGTTGGCCAGACAATGCGGAAGATTTTACTGACAAGGTTTCACATATCATACAGGCCAAGCAATATCTGCTGCTGGCCAATCTATTAGGAATTGAAGTAGACGGATTCATTTTCCTTGTTTTCGACAGCAGGGCAGAAAAGGAGGGTCAATATAAGGAGTATCTACTTTCTGTAAGCGAGCAGGGGATAAATGAGCACAAAAGGCTCATTCTCAATATAGTTGAGGAGTTCCTTAAATGGATGGACAATGATATGTTTGTAACAAATCCATCTTTTACAAAGTGCAAATCATGCCCCATTTCTGAAATTTGTCCAAATTTCAGAAAATACCCAGAAACAGTTAAAATTGAATTATAATGAGCTACACTGCAAGCGCAATAATAACTTGCTTTTTATACGTTCTGATATATATTTCACTTTATAAAAACAAAATAAAAGAATGAAAACAAAAATTTTCAAAAAAGGGAAACTTGTTGAAGTAGAGTTACCTCTATCGCCGTACTATTATTACAATAGTAATAAAGATATAGCTTATCAGGTTTATGTGAGACATTGTCGATTTCAAGATTACGAAATTGTAGTTAATAAAATAGAATATTTAGCTACAAGTACATATCTTATACCCGCAGGTGTATATTTAGCTTCCCATATTAATGAGCAGCTAAAAAGCGACATAAAAAATGTCATTCATTTATTCTTTGACCAAGCAATTTCTCCCTACGCGAAATTTTACTTTATGGTAAGAATGGGAGAAATGTTAACAGATATGACTGCACCCACTGGAACTAACCCATCAACAAAAATGGGGTCGGATATGTCATTTGGCGACATGTGTATATACATGTTTAGCCAAACGGTAGATGGAGGTGGTGATTATGTTGAATTTGAGCTAATAAGTAAATATCCAGAATACCAAAAATCATGAAAATATTATTTTTCGACATTGAAACAAACGGCTTCCCCCAAAAGCGGGGAGCCGATCCCGTTAATTTCGAACTATTCCCAGAAATCCTAAGCATTGCTTGGATTTTATGGGACTTAGAGAAAAATCACTCATCCGAAAGAGGATTTGTGATAAAGAGAGAAATAAAAAACTGGGTCGCCAAGGCTCAGGATGTACATGGATTCGATCAGCACAAAATAAACAAGGAGGGCGTTATGGCCCAGTTTGTTTATAGCAAATTTATCACAGCTCACAATGAGGCCGATTTAGTTGTTTGCCACAATGTTGCATTTGATTATCCCATTATCCAAGCCGACTTGGCTAGGAATAACATCGCTGGCTTTGAGGAAAAGCCATCTTATTGCACAATGAAAAATACTACAGACTTGTGTAAGATCAAGCAAACCCACAGCAGGTATAGAAATTCAAAAAACTTTAAATGGCCTAAGCTACAAGAACTCTTTGAATTTTTATTTAGCAAAAAGATGGGGGATTTTTACGATGCGCATAATGCATTGGATGATGTTAGATGCCTTGCTGAATGCTTTAAAGAATTAGTTTGTATTGACCATGTAAAAATAAAAACATATAAATAATTGAAATTACGAAAACAAAAAACGGATATAGTATTTTTACTATATCCGTTTTTTATACCAATATTCAAAAAGCTCAAACAAGTTCCAAATGGGCAGTTCCCATGTCTCTCGCGATTAATTAAAACTAACGGCATCCCGTTATTTTACATGTAGTTTCATAAAACTCCCCTGTAGGAGTTTTTATGCCACGCTGTATCTCAGCAATCTGAGATTTACTGAAGAGGGCAATTTTTGCAGCGTAAGCTATTAAGCTTTTTGCTAAAATTGCGTTTCTTTCGTGGCCTGGAATACCTAGATTTAACCTACTTTGATTTAGAAAAAAATCAAAGTCTGGATGCGCTACATCGTATAGTACCGGGGTGGAAGGTAACCCCATCTTGCTGTATGATGGACAAACATTGTAATATGTCTTGTCCTTCTTTTTCACGACAAAGAATTGTACGTTAAAAAGCATTTTTTCGTGACCTCCTATTCTAATTTGTCTATTTTTGCACCATTCATAGCGATGGAGTTTCAGTAAAACTTGCGTTTCACTAATTTTTTCGTAAGGAATCATTAAAATTCTTCCTCGCTTTATTGGACTTATTGACACGCTTTCGTGCCAGCCGCTGAAATTTTTAAACGTATTTACCTTTTTAATTTCAGCGTCTAATTCGTCCCAAACTTCACACTCTACCAGGGTGAAGTTTGTTTCTTCTTTCATGTTTTTATTTATTAATATGTGAAATTTAAAAACAGGCACCACCTACGATCTTCGTATAATGATGCCCGCTATTTGGTTATCAATCCAGTGCGTAGCTAAATACGGCTACGTGGTTATGGTTTCTCCTTCTAATTAGCCTTTTTTCATCGAGGTAATGTGAGCCATCGAACTCATCGAGCCGCGACATTTCCAATATAGTATAGCCGCCATTAATGGCTGAATAAGGTGATCCGAATAAATCGGAATGTTCTTCATCGTGGAAGACATAGCCATCTTACACGATGGAAGGTCGGTATTTTTCAATATCGGACTTCTCCGCATATATCAGAAATGCAAGGTCAATATCCTCCCTGTCATCTAAGAATAAGAAGGAGTCATTCTTCCCCTGGTATTTTGATATTTCACGGACAAGCATTATGTCCTTCTCCTCGTGGTAGTAGTGATCAAGGCTATGGCTAGTTGATATTCTTACTGACACAGAAAGAAAATCGCTTCCGTATTGCTCTGTTATGTCTTCGTACCCACTTTCGTAGATATCTGAATATAAAATAGTTTCCACGAAATTGCTGCCATCCCATTCGGATATATATTTCTCGCAAGCCCAGTCCTTTTCTACTACCAATGGTGTAAGCATATCGCCAGACCCTACATACACGATGTCTCCTATATTAGCGTATTCGTTCTCAAGCATTATATACTCATCCTCAAACATAGACATATACTCCTCAAAGTCACCATGCTCATCGGCATTGTATTCGTTTGCATACTTATCATGCTCATCCTGATCAAAATCCTTATTTTTCTTAAAGTACCCGCCAACTGGGTACCTTGTCATTATATCATCTTCTTTTACGAAAAGTATTTGGTCTAAAGCGTTCTCTGTGTTTTGGTCATTGAAAATTCTCATAATTTTAATTTTTAAAGGTGATTAATATATTCTATATAATATACGTACGTATCGTGTAAATGTTTTGTATTTTCTTGAAAAAGTTCAAGGAGGCGTAAGGATTAAAAACGGGCATTGCTTACGATTTTCGTATTACAATGCCCGCTAAGTTATTTAGTGCCACATTCGTTCAAAAACTATTGTACCATTTTGAAGCGTCTTTTTTTCATACTTATTACCCTCCCTAGAGTAAAGTCCTCCATCTAAAAGTAAAAAATCATCTACGCTTAACAGCGTATACTTAGAAAACATATCATACTCACAAGTTTCTACGCTTTGATCGTACTCTACCACTACGCTATCATCAAGGTCAAGGTAACACGCATTTTCTTTTATCACGTGTCTTTCTGCATTTATTAAAAAAGCTATAGTAATATTGTCAGTATTCTCCACGAAATAGTAAGAATCTGAGGTTCCCATATACGCGGAGCTATCATGAATGAGCACTGTGTGTAGTTTCGCATCGTAGTATAAGGTTGTGTACATATTATTCACATAGTCGGATGATATTACAATTGAGCGATCCAAAAAGTCATCTCCAATCTCATCCGTGATATCACGGATGCCGCTTTCGTAAATGTCTGAATATAAAATAGTTTCCCTATGATTGCAACCGTCCCACTCAGATGTATATTTCTCGCAAGCCCAGTCTTCTTCTACCACCATGGGTGTGTACACATCACCCGACTTACAATAAACTATATCACCTACATTAGCATACTCGTTCTCAAGCATTATATACTCATCCTCAAACATAGACATATACTCCTCAAAGTCACCATGCTCATCGGCATTGTATTCACTCATGTACTTGTCTTGCTCATCCTTATCGAAATCCTCATTTTTCTCAAAGTACCCGTCGACCGGGTACCTTGTTAATATATCCTCATCTTTTACAAAGAGAACTTGATTTACAGCATCCATTGCGTTTTCGTCATTGAAAATTTTCATAATTTTAATTTTTTTAAAGGTTATTAATTATCTTATATAAGTATACGTACACCTCGTGGAATGGTTGCATTTTTCTTGAATTTTTTCAAGAAAAATACAAAAATCTAGTCTTCATATACTATTGCTTTCAATATAGCATACAAAGGAAATCCGTAACCCTTCTCTATATACGATTTTTTTAGCTGCTTAACAGCAGCAACGGCCTCTTCTGCACTTTCAAAATCTGAATTTATTTCTGCTGGCAGGAGTGCGTATCCAGCGCACGATCCAGTATGGGCCTTCTCCCATACTTGCCAAACTTCTTTGAATTTTTTATTCATAATAGGTCTATTATTTGAACAATTCTGAACGCATCCCTGTTTAGTTTTGAGCTTTCCAGCAACGTTTTTAATGCTGCCAAAGCTTCCTCTATTGTGCCATATTTATGCCCCCCAGAGGGCATCATCGTACACGTGTGGGAAAGTAATATAAGTTCCCAGATCTCATATTTTTTTGTATACATTATTTAGGGATTTTATTATCCTCGACACTAAAAAATGGCATGATTTTAAAATGTTGTGGATGGGCTTTGCCCTTATCGCAGAACTTAATAATTGCTTCTGCTGCCTCACCTATGGAGTCGCATGTGCCCTGGCACGTCATGGCATACGCCCCATGATTTATTATTCCTTCGGTGAAAACACCGAATTTCTTTGTGATTTTCATAATTTTATTTTTAAAAGGTTTAAAAAAATTCCAATAGGGAGGAGGGCCTCTCCGTCTGGTGTGATTAAGGCTATCTATACTTTTTTGGCAAATACTCGCGCAATGATAACTCTGAGTAATAATCTGAATATAATTTCAGATCGTAACTATCTGAATCATCCCTGCTTGTTGCTTCTGCTGCAATGTTACCTCCATGTGTATAGAAGTCGTTGTTTATCCTAGTAGCAACAAACCCAATTTTGTTACTAATATACGAAATAGCGTATTTGGCTTGATTTCTAGTTAAATTTTCAATAGTAATTTTCATAATTTTAATTTTTAAAAGTGATTAATATATTCTATACATTAATATACGTACGTATCATGAAAAAGGTTGTGTTTTTCTTGAATTTTTTCAAGAATCGTGAGCGTTTACTGTTTTATATACGCTACTAAATATTTCTTCGCATTTACTATACGCATCAAGTAATGTATTGATGTATTCATTCGCATTGTCGCCTCTCTGGGCATCTAGTTGAAGCGATTTGTATGTATTCTTGATCGCTTCATAATCATCAAGGAATCTATGCTTAAATCCGTTCTTAGTTATAAGTTCGAACAAATTCACAATCCCCACTAAGGATGGGGGAAATTCGCCCCTTACCTTTGCTCCTGCAATAGATCGGTCTAAGCTGTCTGGCTTTCTGTTTGTTAACTTGCTAAATTCTCTTTGATTCATGCCCAGCTCCTTGAGCATGTTTTTGAATCTCGCTCTTTGCATGTTGAAATCTTTCATGTTGCAAACATACAAATTATTTTTAGCTATCAAAAATAAATATTGACTTTATTCAATATAAATAAATATTTACTTGATATTTACATATTTTTAATATAGGTTTGTGGTGGACAAAAATTGCTTATTTTATTTTCGTTTGGCAGACTTAATAGAATAGCAAAAACCCGCAAACTGGTGTAGTTGGTCTGCCAACCTGGAGCTTAAATTAAGCTACGCGCTACACCGTTTTGCGGATTTTTTGTGCCTAGTTTTTCAGGAAGATAGACCCTTGATTTTGCCTATATTGTCCAAAAACATCTAAAAATAAATATATGCTGCTATATACAAATGTCAACCACGTTGCCAGAAAAAAAATGAATATTTCTATAAACGAATATTGCATTATAGATATGATTTACCATTTATCGAATAATCCAAAATCCGATAGAAGGGGATGGTGTACAATGAGTAGGCTAAGGATGGCGAATGAGATCGGCTTTGCGAAAAGGACGGTTATCAGTATAGTAAATGCTGCTGAAAAAAGGGGATTTGTGGAGAAATCGAAAGGATTTAATGGGGTTAGAACTACGAAAAAATGGTATAGTATTGTTGTGTATAATCAGGATGAAATAGGTGAAGATGTTGCACCGACATCGGTGAAGACATTGCACCGAGTCGGTGAAGATGTTGCACCATCACCGGTGAAGATGTTGCACCAAAACGGTGCAGAAACTGCACCTAATATTAATAGTAATAATAGTAATATTAACAATAATAAGAAAGAGAGTGCGCGCGCGCAAAATTTTGACGATAAATATGATTTGGAAAACATGGAAAAAATGATTGTTTCCAAGGTGCTTAAAAGTCAAATTCTCAAAGAAGGATGGGCTATGAAATTTAAAAAAGAAATCAATGGTAGGTCGCTTGAGAAAATAG
>Ga0256830_1002402_pt1 | contig 12356 bp, 8 predicted proteins | sample 128326metaG_FD_190537 | JGI IMG/M metagenome (GOLD analysis project Ga0256830, IMG submission 190537) | Hydrothermal vent microbial communities from Lau Basin, Pacific Ocean - 128-326 | ecosystem: Environmental > Aquatic > Marine > Hydrothermal vents | place: Pacific Ocean: Lau Basin | collected...
TGCGCTGATGCCGATACCGGTATCCTCCACGTGGATCACCAGCCACTCCCGGCCCGCCGCGTGCCCCGGTGACACCTCCCGTGCCACGGAGACCGATATGCGCCCGTCCTGGGTGAACTTGGCGGCGTTGGCGAGGATATTGGTCAGTGCCTGCTGCAACTTGGTGGCATCGGCGTGAACGCTGCCCAGGCCCTCGTCACAGGACACCAGCACGATATTGCGGTTCTTGTCCGCCATCGGCTTCACCGTCGCCACCACCTCCGACAGCAACTCGCAGACATCGAAATCCTCGAGAAACAACTGCATCTTGCCGGCCTCGATCTTCGACAGGTCGAGCACGTCGCTGATCAGGTTCAGCAGGTGGCGGCCGGAGTCCAGGATGCGCTTGAGGTCGTCGCTGAATTCCTGGTTCTCACCATTCACGGCCTCCTCGTGCAGCAGTTCACTGTAGCCGATGATTGCGTTCAGCGGCGTGCGCAGCTCGTGGCTCATGTTGGCCAGGAACTGGCTCTTCTCGCGGTTGGCCGCCTCCGCCGCCAGCCGGGCCTGCATCGCCTCCTGGGCTGCCTGGTGTTCCTCGGCCAGCGCCTGGTCGCGCTGGCGCAGACGGCCGAACAACTGGTCCACCGCGCGCCAGACCTGCTCGATCTCGGCGCTCATGCCGGAACGGGGAGCCGGCAGCTCGACGTGTTTCTCCAGGTTCACCGAGGTCAGCCGCCCGGCCAGTTCGTTCAGCGGTGCCAGCAGGTGACTGACCCAGCGCTGCATCAGCACGAGAAGCAGCAAGAACACGCCGAGGGCCCAGCCCATCTCCTGCCACACCTCCCGCACCAGGCGCTGATAGAACGAACCGTTGTACTCAAGCCTCACGCTGCCCACCAGCGCCAGGCTGGACGGCGAAAACAATGGTGTCTCGGCAACGAACGGGGTCGCACCGGCATCCACCTGGTTGCGCCGCTCCCGCACCTCGCCGCTGTTCAGCGAGACCTTCACGCTCTGCACGATGGGTTCGCCGTAGACCGGGTCCTCCAGCAGGATCAGCTGGTTCAGGATGTCGTCCAGTGCCTGCCGCCCCTCCTGGTCCACCGCGTTTTCCAACAGCTGGGTATACGGTGCGATCAGCAATTCCGCCTTGCTCTGCTGCTGGGCCTTCAGGGTCGGCGCTGCGACGAAGCCCCAGTGCACCACGATCACGGCCATGCTCAACAGCACCACCACCGCCAGGGCCAGGGATACACGTGACGTGAGACTACTCATAACGTTTCGACATCTTCAGCAGCAGGGGATTGATCTTCACTTCGGCCCGCGCCAGCGCCGCCATGTTGAAATAGGGTTTCACCCGGTTGGTCACGGACAGGCCGACGGTGACGCCGCGTTCGACATCCCCCGGGAAAGGCGAAAACACCATGCGGCGTTCGCGTTCGGCATCCCTCATCAGCCTGGCCAGCTGTGTCCCGGTCAACCTCTCCGCGACGAATACCGCGCTGGGCACCCCCGTATCGGCAACCAGGCCCTCGCCCACCCGGCCGACCCGTGCCACCAGTTCCACGCCACCCAGGCTGCGGTTCTGCTGCTCCAGGCGCGTGGCCAGTTGCCGTGCCCCCACCTCGTCGGCGTCGTACACCAGCAGGATGTCGACCCGCCCGCGCAGGTCCAGCTTCTGGCGGAACTGCTCGTCTACCGCGACGATACGCGGAAAGATGGACAGCGAAATCTCCACCCGGCGCCTGTCCGCCTCGTCGGCCAATGCCGCGCCGGAAAACACGCACAGTGACACCAGCCACCCGTACAGCAGAACGGCGAGGTAACCCGGCGATACGACGGGCGAACGTGCGTGGCTGCGGGTCTCGTCCATGAATCCGGCGGGCCTGTGCTAGAAATCCACGCTGGCCTGGAGCCAGAATTCCCGCCCCGGCCTTGGATAGTCCTGCGGATAGGCGGGAATCACCGCCCCCCCGAACGGCACCAGCGGGGCCGGATAGGTCACCCGTTCATCCAGCAGGTTCCGCACCCCGGCGCGCAGCGTGAACCCGCTTTGCAACCAGTGCTCCGCGGTAGCGGTCACATCCAGCCGCTGGTAACCGGGGAGATCGGCGCGCGGGTCGCCGGGCTCGCGCTCCCGCGCGCCGACGTAGCGGTACTGGGCGTTCAGCAGGTAGCCGGGCAGAACGCGGTACCTCAGCCCCAGGCTGCCGGTCAGATGCGCGACGTCGGACACGTTTGCATCACGATCCTCGTGCCGCGGTTCGACGAAGGCCAGCGCGGAATCCAGCTCCAGGCTTCGTCCAAACTTGCGCGTGAATTCCAGCTCGGCGCCCATCACGCGCAGATGGCCCGCGTTGGAATACCGGCCGGTGGCCGGGTCGATCACGATCAGACGATGCAGGGCCGCCCAGAACAAGGTCGCGCGCGCAGTGCTCAGGCCATCGTTGAAGATATAGCCCATCTCGAAGGTGTCGATGAGTTCGGATTCGATGTCGGGGTTGCCGCCCACCACCGGGTTATTCATGGTCGCGATCTCCAGAAACGACGGCGGACGGAACGCGCTCGCATACTGCGCCTTCAGGGTCTGTCGTTCATCGAGCCGATACACCGCCGCCAGCCGCGGGCTGTTGGCGCTGCCCACGTCGTCGTAGCTGTCGAAACGCAGGCCGGCGGTCACCGTAAGACGATCGCTGACATTGTACTGGTCCTGCACGAACAGCCCCCAGGCCTGCCGCGTCAACCCCTCCTTCAGCCAGTTGCCGTCTCCGCGATACTCGGCCAGCGGCGCCGGGGCCGGTACCGTGGTACCGGGTATCATCGTATTGGGGTCGAAGTTCCGCACCACCCAGGTGTCGCCGGTGTCGGTGTACAACCACTCGAAGCCGAACAGCCACTGGTGATCGTCCATGCCGCTGAAATTGAGCTCGGCCCCGGTACGGTACTTGCGCTCACTGTAGTTCGGGCTGCCGACGAGCCCGTCGGGATAAAACGGCTGGCCGCTCGTCGGGTCGTCGCCCATGAAACCGGGCGGATAGAACTGGTGCAGCCCGGAGCGCAGGCGATAGTCCAGCCAGCCGGCATGGCCCCTGAGTTCCAGCCCCCGGCCCGGGCGCCAGGTCTGTTCGGCCTGTACCGACACCATATCCGCCCGACGCATGATGCGGGGCTCCGGGGCCGGCAGCGCATTGGCCAGGCCGAACGCATCGCCCGAGTTGGACTTCGCCCACTGCGCCAGCAGGCTGAAGTCGCCGAATTCGAAGCGGGCGATCGCGGAACGATTCTGGCGCTTCTCGTTGCTGGGGCCCGGGGCGCGGGAGAACGGCGTGTCGCGCAACACGTCGGGGCCGGCCTGCACGCTGTCTCCGTCGATATTTGAACCGGCCACGTTCAGACTCAGGCGCCAGTCCCCTGCTGCATTCTCGTAGCCCCAGCGTGCGCCGCTGCCGATGTTGCCGAGGAAACCCCGGCGCAGGTAGGCCTGGTTTCCATCGCTACGGGTGATCACGTCGATCACCCCGCTGTAGGCGAATTCGCCGTACACGGTGGAGCCGGGGCCGCGAATCATCTCGATCCGATCCACCTGTTCCACCGGAATGCGCAGACCGGCAGTGGCGCCACTGAGGGTCGAGTTGAACGGCACGCCATTGAGCAGCAGCTTGAGTTTGCCCGAAGAAAAGGCCCCACCGACCCCGCGTATCAGGACCTGCATCTGGCTGTCCGAGGCCATGGACAACTCCACGCCCGGGATCAGTTCCAGCGCCTCGCCGACGGTGCGCACGCCCTTGTTCAACAGGTCCCCGCCGTACAACACCGACACCATGCCCGGCACGAAATCCACGTTCATCCGGGTTCTGGTGGCAATGCGGGTTTCCTGGTCCAGGGCCTGCAGCAGTTCCTGCAGGGCCGGGTCCTCCGGCGCCGGAGCAACGCCCCCGGCGTCGCTCGACAACGCATCCGCCATCGCCGGGCCAGCAACGCCCAACCACGCCACCAAGCTGCCCACGCCAAGCCATACACCATTCATAACATCCTGTCCTCGAAACGATGCCCGTCTATCGGTCATCCCCAGCTTACGTGGCCGCACACGTCGGTGTATCAGTTCGGCAAGCCGGGTTTGAAACTTGAGCGGGAATGCCCTTCCCTGATCGCGTCCGGCGATCCGTCTTCAAGTGTCGGCAAAAAGCGCCACTGGCATCAAGGCCGACGACCCCGGCCCGCGCGATGCCGGCTTCAACGCGACGAACTCAACGCAACAAAAAGGGGGCCAAAGCCCCCTCGTTGCAAGACCCATCGACAGACAGCGGCCGCTCAGGCGATGACCGCCTGCGCCGCCGGTACCGCGGCGCCACTGGTGATCGGCGCACCCATGTCGGTGAGCACCGCGTCCAGCGCCCCCAGGCAGAACAGCACGTTCTTGGCATTGCAGGCATGGCCCATGAGGCCGATGCGCCAGACCTTGCCGGCCAGCGCGCCGAGGCCGGCGCCGATCTCCAGGTTGAATTCGTTCAGCAGTCGCCCGCGCACGGCGGCCTCGTCCACGCCATCGGGCACGCTCACCGCGTTGAGCTGCGGCAGGCGCGCGGCCTCGGGCACCACGAAGGACAGGCCCATGGCCTCGATGCCGGCGCGCAGGGCCTGGTGATGCTTCGCATGGCGCGCCCAGGCATTTTCCAGCCCCTCTTCCTGCAGGATCACCAGCGCCTCGTGCAGGCCGTACAGGGCGTTGACCGGCGCGGTGTGGTGGTAGGCGCGCTTGGCGCCCTCGCCCCAGTAACCCATCACCAGGTTGAGATCGAGGAACCAGCTCTGCACCGGGGTCTTGCGGGCCTTGATGCGTTCCACCGCCGCATCGCTGAAGCTCACCGGCGACAGCCCCGGGGTGCAGGACAGGCACTTCTGGGTGCCGGAGTAGATGGCGTCGATGCCCCATTCGTCCACCTTGACCGGCGTGCCGCCGAGGGAGGTCACCGCATCGACGATGGTCAGGCAGCCGTGGTCGTGGGCCAGCTTCACCAGGGTCTCGGCATCGGACTGGGCGCCGGTGGAGGTCTCGGCGTGCACGAAGGCCACGGTGGACGCCTCCGGGTTGGCCTTCAGCGCGGCCTCCAGCTTGTCCGGGCTCACCGGCATGCCCCACTCGTCCTCCACCATCACCGCCGTGGCGCCGATGCGCTCGACGTTTTCTTTCATGCGTCCGCCGAACACGCCGTTCTGGCAGACGATCACCGTGTCGCCCGGCTCCACCAGGTTCACGAAACAGGTCTCCATGCCGGCAGAGCCGGGGGCGGAGACTGGGATGGTCAGCTGGTTCTCGGTCTGGAAGGCGTATTGCAGCAGCTGCTTCATCTCGTCCATCAGGCCCACGAACTCGGGGTCGAGATGGCCGATGGTGGAGCGCGCCATGGCGTTCAAAATACGCGGATGCACGTCGGACGGACCGGGGCCCATCAATGTGCGCACGGGGGGAATGAAGGTGGAAATGCGGTTGTCGGTAGTCATGGTTGGTCTCGTTGAAAACAGGTTGAAAATAACGGAACGCAAGAAATTCGGGAAAGCCAAAATAACCTAGCGATTTTATCGGTTATTCGTCCGCCAGGCAATCCGCCAGCAATTCCACCCAGTGTTTCGCCGGCACGGCGCCGCCGTTGCGCAGATGCAGCAGGCAGCCGATATTGGCACTGGCGATCACCTCCGGCTGCCCGGCCTGCAAGGCCTTGAGTTTATTCGTCTGCAATTGGGCAGACAACGCCGGCTGGAAAATCGAGTAGGTACCCGCCGAGCCGCAGCACAGATGGCCGTCCTTCACCGCGGTCAACTCGAAGCCGCAGCGTTGCAGGATAGCCTCCACCACCCCATCCAGGCGCTGGCCGTGTTGCAGGGTGCAGGGGGCGTGGAAGGCGACGCGCGCGGCCTTGGCGCTGATCACCCTCTCCACCGGCTCCGCGGCGATCAGTTCCGCGATATCCTTCACCCGCGCGGAAACGATTTTCGCCTTTTCCGCGTAGGCCGGATCGGCGCGCAGGTAGTGGGCGTAATCCTTGACCTGCAGACCGCAGGCGCTGGCGGTGCTGATGATGGCCTCCACCGGGTGCTTGGCATCCGGCTTCACATGGGGCCACCAGGCATCGATGTTGCGACGCATCATGGCCGCGGCACTGTCGGTGGCATTCAGATGCTGATTCAGTGCGCCGCAGCAGCCTTCGCCAAACAGGCGCATGGCGCTGATCCCCAGCCGGTCCAGCAGGCACGCCGTGGCCCGGTTGATCTGCGGCGCCGCCACGGATTGCACGCAACCGTCCAGCAGGATCACCTGCCGGGTGTGTCGCGCCACCGGCCACTGACCCGCCGCCCCGGCCGCCGGCGGGATGGCCTTGCGCAGCGCTGCCGGCAACAGGCCCGACAGCCGGCGACCCAGCGCGCTCGCCAAGGCAAACCGGGCGGGGAACGGCACGACCCGCAACAGCCCCCAGCGCAGCAGGCGTTGTGACCACGGCCGCGGCGCACCGCGTTCCACTTCCGCGCGGCCGATGTCCAGCAGACGACTGTATTCCACACCGGAGGGACAGGTGGTTTCACAATTGCGGCAGGTCAGACAACGATCCAGATGTTCACGGGCAACAGACGTGTCCACCTCGCCTTCCAGCAACTGTTTGATGAGATAAATGCGCCCGCGCGGGCCATCCAGCTCGTCGCCCAGCAACTGGTACGTGGGACAGGTGGCGTTGCAGAAACCGCAGTGCACGCAGCGGCGCAGAATGGCATCGGCCTCGCGGCCCTGTTCGCTGGCCAAAAGTGTGTCGGGTAATCGTGTTTGCATGTACTACGGCCCCCAAAAGCCCCTTCTCCCCTCCAAGGGGAGAAGGCTGGGATGAGGGGTGAGCGGCACGGCCGCTGCCGTAGCTGGCAACCTGCCAGGTTCATCAACCCTCACCCTAACCCTCTCCCAATCGTGGGAGAGGGGATACCCGTGCCCTGTCCCGCAGTGCGGGTATCTTGACGAAAAATCTGGCATCACGCCCCCCGCACAGGCGGCCGAGATATCCCCGCCGGGTCGAACAAGGCCAGCACCCGTGGCAAGCCCCTTCTCCCCTCCAAGGGGAGAAGGTTGGGATGAGGGGTGAGCGGCAACGCCGCTGCCGTACCTGGCAATCTGCCAGGTTCATCAACCCTCACCCTGGCCCTCTCCCAATCTTGGGAGAGGAAATATCCGTGCGCGATCCTGTGCTTGTTGAATTCAGACAAACGACCGGACATTACAGCCCCTCGTACAGGCGGCCGGGATTCAAGATCCCAGCCGGGTCGAAGGAGGCCTTTAGCTGTCGGTGGAGGGCCTCCAGCCCGGGACTCAACGGTGCCACCTCGACCCCCGCCGGGGTGAACAGACTGGCGTGGCCACCCGCCTGCTGTGCAACGGCGCGCACCGCATCGGCACTCGCCGTGGTTTTTGACCAGCGCTGCGCACCGGCCCAGTCCAGCAGGCAGGGGCCCGGCAGGGATTCAGTGAATACCGGTGTGGCCGGCGGTACGGACAAACGCCACAACCCATCGCCCCCGTCAAAAAACGGCAGACGACGTTCCCGCAGGTCCCGCCAGAAACCGCCGGCCTGCTCGGCGTCCGTTACCTCCGTCGGCGCAAAGGCCGACAATTCCTTTGCAAGCATCGCGCTGGCCGCCGACAGCGCCTCGGGCGCGGCGGACAGGCGTAACCACAACTGTCCGGCCTGCTGTCCATCCGCGGGCAGGTGGCAGGCCGCCGACAGCGGCAGCGCCGTGGCGGACAAATGGCTCATGGTTTCGATGGCCGTGGACGCATCCATTTCCACCATCAATGTGCACTCACTGACGGGGCGCGGCAAAACCTTTAACGAAACGTCCAGCGACACACCCAGCGTTCCCTGCGCCCCTGCCTGCAGGCGCGACACGTCGTAGCCGGCGACGTTCTTCATCACCTGGCCGCCGAATTGCAGCAGCTCGCCGCGGCCGTTGAGCATTTTCATGCCTAACACGAAGTCGCGGGCCGCGCCAGTGAACGGCCGGCGCGGGCCGGACAGGCCGCAGGCGACGGTGCCGCCGAGGGTGGCGGACACGCCCAGGTGGGGCGGCTCGAAGGCCAGCATCTGCCCCTGCTCCGCCAGCGCCGCCTCGATCTCTACCAGCGGCGTGCCGGCGCGCGCGGTGATCACCAGTTCGGTGGGCTGGTAATCGATGATGCCCGTGTGCTGACCCACCTCCAGCGGCTCGCCGGCCACCGCCCGGCCTAACGTGAATTTGCTGTTGCCGCCGACGATGCGCAGCGGCTGTTTGTCTGCGAAGGCCTGCCGCACCTGCTCGGACAGGTTTTTTGCCACGTCCCCCATCAAAACCGCTCCAGCTCGGGAAACGGCACTTCGCCGTTGTGCACGTGCATGGCGCCGAACTCGGCGCAGCGATGCAGGGTGGGCACGGCCTTGCCCGGGTTCAGTAAACCTTCGGGATCAAACGCTGCCTTCAGCGCGTGCATCTGCTGTAACTCGGCGGCGGAGAACTGGTGACACATCTGGTTGATCTTTTCGATGCCCACGCCGTGCTCGCCGGTGATGGTACCGCCCAGCGCGACGCACAGGTCGAGAATGCGCCCGCCCATTTCCTCGGTGCGCGCCAGCTCGCCGGGGCGGTTGGCGTCGAACAGGATCAACGGGTGCAGGTTGCCGTCGCCGGCATGGAACACGTTGGCCACCGGCAGCTTGTACTCTTCGGACAGCGCCGCGATGCCCGCCAGCACCTTTGGCAATTGATGGCGCGGGATGGTGCCGTCCATGCAGTAGTAGTCGGGGGAGATGCGCCCCACCGCGGGAAACGCCGCCTTGCGGCCCTTCCAGAATTTTTCCCGCTCGGCGGCGTCGCCGGCCACCCGCACCTCGGTGGCGCCGCAGTCCTGCAACAGCCTTTGCACCTGGCCGACCTGGCTGTCTACTTCCTGTTGGACCCCGTCCAGCTCACAGAGCAGGATGGCCGCGGCGTCTTCCGGGTAACCGGCCCGGGCGAAGGCCTCGGCGGCGCGGATCGCCGGGTTGTCCATCATCTCCAGTCCGGCGGGAATAATCCCCGCGGCGATGATCCGGCCCACCGCGTCACCCGCTTTTTCGACATCGTCGAAGGCCGCCAGCAACACCTGCACCGACTCCGGCTTGGGCAGCAGTTTCACGGTGACCTCCACCACCACCCCGAGCATGCCTTCGGAGCCGGTGAACAGCGACAGCAGGTCGAAGCCCGGCGCGTCCAGCGCGTCGCTGCCCAGGGTCAGGCGTTCGCCGCTCATGGTGACTATTTCCAGTTTGAGGATGTTGTGCACGGTGAGGCCGTACTTGAGGCAGTGCACGCCGCCGGCGTTTTCCGCCACGTTGCCGCCGATGGAGCAGGCGATCTGCGACGAGGGGTCCGGCGCGTAATAGAGGTTGTGCTCGGCCACCGCCTCGGAGATGGCCAGGTTGCGCACCCCGGGTTGCACCCGGGCGGTACGGTTGCGGGGATCGATGTCGAGGATGCGATTGAATTTGGCGAGACTCAGCAGCACGCCGTCGGCCAGCGGCAGGGCCCCACCGGACAGCCCGGTGCCGGCGCCGCGCGCCACCACGGGCACCCGGTGCTCGCTGCACAGGCGCAGCACCCGTTGCACCTGCTCCACGGTTTCCGGCAGCACCACCAGCAGGGGCGGCTGGCGGTAGACGGACAGGCCGTCGCATTCGTAGGGGCGGCGTTCGGCCTCGGTAACAAGCACCGATGCGGCGGGAAGAAATTCGTGAAAACGCTGCGCCAGTGCGGCCTGAGTCGATGCGGCGGTCATTGGCGCGCCCTTGTGTGGTCCGTGGGTTGTGCAAACGAGGGGCGAGTATACGGGGCGGGATTTGCCGGCTTCAACCCCGCTCAACGCAGGTCATTGAGCGCCCGGGGGCTACGAGGCGGGCGGGGACCCGGTCGCCGGCAGGCGGCCGTGGCACCGATTCACCCGCCGGCGTATTCGGCGGCCTGGTGGAAGAAATCGAAACATTCCTCGAGTTCCCGCTTGCGTTCCGGGTGCTGCTCCAGGTCGATGAAGTGCACGCCGCACATCTGCTTGCCGTCCACCCTGCGCTGCCATTTTACCTCGGCGCGCAGCGGCACCGGCTGCTGGGATTCGTACCGCTGAATGTCGTCGAAGGGCCGGAATATCTCCAGGTCGATGGGTTCGTCGGGGTCCAGCTCCTTTCGCAGGCGCAGGCGCATGCCGCTGAGACTGAGATCGCTGCAGATGCTCTCGTAGAACTGGCCATGCTGCCAGAAACGCACCCGCAGCGGTCGTTCCAGGCGTGGCGCGGCGCGCTTGTCGTCGGTACGACGCACCACCTCGGTCTCTTGCTCGAAGGTGAACTGCGACAGCAGTTGGCGCAGACTGAGACTGACCTGGTACAGGTCGTCGCCGATGCTGGCGGTGGTTTCCACCTTGATCGCGTTTTCCCTGACGCTCTCGAACAGGCCGGTGAGCATGATCTGCAACATCTGCAACTGGTTGAGCTGGCTGCCGCTGACCTCGGCGATATGCTGGTTGGCCTCCGCGGTGGAGGAGATGTCGTCGGCGATGGTCTCGAACACCTCGCCGGTGTTGCGCGTCCGCTCCTGGCTGGCATGCACGCCGTCCACCACCATGCTCATGGAGTGGGCCACCTGCCCGACCTGCTCGTTCACCTGGTCGATGATCGCGGTGATCTCGGCGGTGGAATCCGTGGTGCGCGCGGCCAGGTTGCGCACCTCGTCCGCGACCACCGCGAAGCCCCGCCCGGAATCACCGGCACGCGCGGCCTCGATGGCCGCGTTCAGCGCCAGCAGGTTGGTCTGCTCGGCGATGCCGCGAATGGTGCCGAGGATGTCGTAGATCCTTTCCGCCGCATCCTTGAGTTCCGCCACCTGCGCCGAGGCCTGGTTCACCTCGCCGACGGTGTCCTCCATGGCGCGGATGTTGCCGTCGATGAAATCCTTGCCCCGCGCGGCGCTGGCCTCGGCCTTCTGCGCCCGCCCGCGGACGTCTTCCGCGAGCTGCTGCACCGACTCGGAGATACCGGCCAGCTCCGTGGTCGCCTGCTCGACCTCGCCGGTGCGCTCGTTGATGGAATCGCTGACCTTGCCGATCTCGGCCGAGATGGTGGCCACCTGGTACGACGACTGCGCCATCTGCGCGCTGTTGCCGTCGACGTTGCGGATGATGCCGGACAGGCCGGCGAGCATGCCGTTGAAGCTGCGCTCGAGCACGCCGATCTCGTCTTCGGACAGGGTCTCCACCCTGGCGGTGAGATCACCCTTCTCCAGTCCGCCCAGCGCTGCACACAGGGTGTGAATGGGCTTGGTGAACAGGCGGGCCAGCGCCGCGATCACGACGAACAACACCACGAACTCCAGCCCGGACTGCCAAAACGAGTCGATCACGTAGGCGGACAGCTCCCCATCGAGCTGCGCCGCAACCTCCGGCTGCAGGGTCTGCTGCTTCGCGATGGCGATCATTTTCTGCAACTGCCCGTAGCCCACCCAGCGATTGATCACGATGGTCACCATCACCACCACGAAGAAACTGAGCTGCAGCTTCCAGCGAATACTCATCGCGAAGAACCATTTGAACAATGAATGCCGCATGTATTTCACTGCCTCCAATCAACTCCGCCCCGGGGACGGGGCAGGTAACATCATGTCAACGGGGTAGCGGCAGCGCCGGGGAAACCTGTAGCCAACACGCGGCTTTCGGGGCGGGAGGGGCTCAGTCTGTCGGGGTCGGCTGCGCACGGTGCTTGGCGCGAATGAACTCGGAATGAGGCACGTAGATCAGGTCGGCAAGCCTGCGCAGCAGGTGCTCCTCGTAGGGCTCCACCTTGCCGTCGGCGAACACCACCTCCCACAGCATCTCCACCAGCTGCACCTTCTCGGCCGGGGAATAGTGGCGGTTGATCAGCGAGGTGAACTGGTGATAACAGGTGGCGTCGCTGGCCTGCTGCTCCGCCAGCGCCATCAGCTCCGCAGCCTCGGCATCCGTCAGCCCGAAACGCCTGCCCAGCGCACGGCACACCGCCGCCTGCTCCACCGGCTTCACCTCGTCGTCGGCGCGGGTCATCTCCACCAGCAGCGCCGCGGCGGCGGTGCGCAGATGCTGTTCATGGGTCTGCTCATCCTGTTCCGGGGAGACCTTCAGGTGCTTGTCGAAAAACTGTTTGAATCTATCGATCATGGTAGTGTCGAATGGAAGCCGCCAGCGCGATATGGCCGTCCAATGTAACGAATCGCGCGCCACGGATTCAAGCCAACAGCGAAACAGCAAGGAGCCTCCAATGCGCCGACCTACTGCCCCATACGTCCTGCTCGCCGGCCTGCTG
>Ga0256830_1002403_pt1 | contig 12349 bp, 9 predicted proteins | sample 128326metaG_FD_190537 | JGI IMG/M metagenome (GOLD analysis project Ga0256830, IMG submission 190537) | Hydrothermal vent microbial communities from Lau Basin, Pacific Ocean - 128-326 | ecosystem: Environmental > Aquatic > Marine > Hydrothermal vents | place: Pacific Ocean: Lau Basin | collected...
CCGCCGGCGTCGAGCGCACTGCCATGACCTTCCTCGTGGACGCCTACGACGAGGAGGGCGAGGGCAAGGACCTGCGCGTGGTCCTGCGCTTCCATCCGCGCATCGCGCCGGTGACGGTGGCCGTCTTCCCGCTGGTGAAGAAGGAGGGCATGCCGGAGAAGGCGGCGGAGATCGAGGCCCGGCTGCGGCCTTTCTTCCGCACCGCCATCGAGGCCAACGCCTCCATCGGCAAGCGCTACCGCCGCCAGGACGAGATCGGCACGCCCTTCTGCGTCACCGTGGACGGCCAGACCCTGGAGGACGGGACCGTGACCCTGCGCGAGCGCGACACCATGGACCAGGAGCGGGTCGCGGTGGCGGATCTGATCCCCCACCTCCAGGATCGCATCGCCGCCTGGCGGCGGCCGGACCCGGTGTCCTCGGCCTGAGGCATGGCGCGCACCGTCCTCAACGGCCGGCCCGTGAGCCCTGGCGTCGCCGTGGGCCCGGCCCTCGTGGCCACGGAGCTGACGCCGGAGCGGGTTCCCGAGCGGCGTATTCCGGCGGCCGAGGCCGAAGCCGCTCTGCAGGCCCTGGAGGAGGCGCGGCAACGGGCCATCGAGGGACTGAAGCGGATCCAGGCCGCGACCACCCGCGAACTCGGCATCCAGGACGCCGCCATCTACGGCGCCCAGATCTCGGTCCTCCAGGATCCCGATGCCCTGAAGTTCCTGCGTGCGGCCATCCAGGAGCAGAGGCTCGCTCCGGAGTCGGCGATCCAGGCGCTCCTCGACCGCTTCACCCAGCTCTTCGAGTCCATGGAGGGCGGCGACGTCCAGGGCTGGGTCGCCGACCTGCGCGATCCCTGGGTGGCGGTCCTGCGCGAACTCGGCGCCCGCGAGGCCGAACAGTGGAGCGGCGAGGGCGAAGCCGCCGTCCCGCTGATCCTGGTCGTCGCCGAGCTGAGCCCCGCCGTCGTGGGCCGCCACCACCGCACCCCCCTGGCCGGCATCGTCGCCGCCCGCGGCGGGCGCTTCTCCCACGGCGCAGTCCTGGCCCGCTCCTTCGGCATCCCCTGCGTCTCCGGGATCGAGGGGGCGGAGACCCGGATCCGCAGCGGCGACCGGCTGGTCGTCTACGGCGACCAGGGCCGGGTCGTGGTCGGCGCCGGCGAGGACGAGCTGCGCGAGGCGCGGGCCGCCGCCGACCAGATCCGGGCCATCCAGGAGGCCCTGACGCGGCAGGCGCGGGAGGAGTGCCGCACCGCCGACGGCGTCCGCATCCGGCTCGAGGCGAACATCGAATCGCCCCGGGACCTGGATCTCTTCGACCCGGACATCGTGGACGGGGTCGGGTTGTTCCGCACCGAGTTCGCCTTCATGGAGCGGCGCAGCTTCCCCTCCGCCCGGGAGCAGCAGCGCCTCTACCGGCGCATCCTCGAGAAGATGGAAGGGCGGCCGGTGGTCTTCCGGACCCTGGATACGGGCAACGACAAGCCCCTGCCCTACTTCGAGACGCCGGCCGAGGCCAACCCGGCCCTGGGCTGGCGCGGTCTCCGCGTCAGCCTCGAGTTCCCGGACCTCTTCCTCGTACAGCTGAAGGCCCTGGTGCGGGCCCGGGCCGCCGGCAGGGTCCGGATCCTCCTGCCCATGGTGACGACCCTGGAGGAGATGCGCTCGGCCCGGGAGTGCTACGAGCGCGTCCTGGACGAGGCCGGCTTGAAGCGCGAGGAGGCACCGCCGCTCGGAGCCATGATCGAGGTCCCCTCCGCTGCCGTGGTCCTCCCCGCCCTGGCCCGGGAGTGCGACTTCCTGAGTGTCGGTACCAACGACCTCATCCAGTACCTCTTCGCGGTGGACCGGGACAACGGCCGCGTCGCCGATCTCTACCAGCCCTACCACCCCGCCCACCTGCAGGTGCTCCAGCGCATCGCCCGGGTCTGCCGGGACGCGGGCAAGCCCTTCAGCGCCTGCGGCGAGATGGCCGGCTACATGGCCGGCGCTCTGTTCCTGGTGGGGGCGGGCTTCCGGACGCTTTCCATCGCCCCCGCCTTCGTGCCCAAGATCCAGGCCACCCTCCGCGAGGCGAGCCTCGCCGAACTGGAGGCTCTGGCGGCCCGGGCGGCGGATTGCGAGGTCGCCGAGGAGTCCACAGCCCTCCTCGAGGAAGCCGCCGCCCGCCTCTGGGAGCGAGCGGTGGAGCGCGCCCGGGCCACCGACACCGCCTCGGGCTGATTCCATAAAAACCGTAACGGTAAGGGTTTACGGCCATTTCCCGGGGTTCCCCGGGGGCCGGCGGGTGCCCGCCGACAGGGGATCGGATTCACCTTATTCGGTCCAGGCTAAAGACTTGGGTTGCATCATGCCGGGTCTTTCCCCTTGCACCGGCCCTCCGGCTTCCGATACTGGAACCTGTCGGCCCAGGGGAGGGGAGTCCCTGCACCGGCGGCCGCCCCTCCGGGGGCGAGGAGGTCGAACGTGGGGCGTGAACGGAAATCGGGATCGGGCAACGGGCGCCGCAAGGGACCGTGGGCGCATGGGGAGATCGAGAGGCTGAAGCGCCTCTACGGCCTGCGGCCGGATCAGCAGATCGCCCGCGAGCTCTCGCGCTCCGTCGAGAGCGTCCGCCGCATGGCGCGGCGGGTCTTCGCCGGCCCCCCGCGCACCGGTCCCTGGAGCGCCGAGGAGGTCCAGCAGCTGAAGGACTACATCGGCGCCTCGCCGCCCGAGACCATCGCCATGATCCTGCGCCGGACGGTCTCGGAGGTCGAGCACAAGATCGAGGAGCTGCGGCGGAACCGGCATTCGGGGCCCTGGTCCTCGGCCGACCTCCACACCCTGAAGCGTCTCTATGGCACCCGGACCAACGAGGATCTGGCGGTGATCCTGGGCCGGACCGTCAGCGAGATCGAGGAGGCCGCCCGCAGCCTCGCCCTGGCCAAGGACAAGGGCTTCCGGCGGCGCCGTGGTGACGGCAAGCCGGTGCGTATGCCGCGCTGGACGGCGGAGGAGGTGGAACTGCTCCGGGATCTCTACCCGGACACGCCGAACCTGGAGATCGCCCGCCGGTTGGGCCGTACGGTCAAGGCGGTAGTCAGCAAGGCCAACGATCTCGGCCTCAAGAAGAGCGAGAAGCGCCTGCGCCAGATGGGCAAGGAGAACGTGCGCATCCGCTACGGCCAGGCCCGGCCGGACGAGGTCCTCCACCGGAATCTCCGGCCGGCCGGACGTCCCTCCGGCGAGGCGCCGGCCGAGGGCGCGGCGGCGCCTCCGGGGGGAGAGGATCCTCCTCCGGAGGCGGAGGCCGGCCGGGGAAACGAGGAGGACTGGGGCGGCCGGCAGAGCGCCTGAGGGCGGCGCCGCGCGCGATCGGGCCCGCTCTGGGATGATGCCGCCCATGGACGCCACCCTGACCGGCCTGCGCAAGGGAGAGCGCGGCATCGTTTTTTCCTGGGACGACGGCTTCGAGGCCGAGCTCAGCCCCTGGCAGCTGCGGGTGCGTTGCCCCTGTGCCCACTGCGTCTCCGAAGCCACGGGCCGGCGTCTTCTGGACCCCGCCAGCATCCCCCGGGACCTGGGCCTCCGCGACCTGAAGCCGGTCGGGAACTACGCCTACCGCTGTCTCTTCAGTGACGGCCACGACACCGGTATCTACCCGCTGGAGATGCTGCGCGAGATCGCCGAGGATCCGCCGCCGGAGCTGCCGTGAGCCCTCTCGCGGCCCTCGCCGGCGGATTCCTCTCGCCGCTGCTCCTTGCCGCCATCTTCCTGGTGGAGTGGTGGGCGAACTGGTTCGTCTTCGGGCGCGAGTTCCGCCGCACCCTGGCCCTGACCCTGCTCGCGAACCTCCTCAGCCTCGGTGGAGGCGGCCTGCTTCTGGCGAGCGGCGCCCTCGGGGAACCGGCGGCCGAGGCGCCCCTCGCGGTCTGGGCGGCCGCTGCCCTCGGCCTCTACGCCGCCCACCTCGCCCTGGAGGCGGCCGTGGTCCAGCTGCTCATGCCGCGCTGGCGCCCGCGCTGGGAGTGGGACCGCTACGACTTCGGCGTCTTCGCCGCGGCTCAGGCCTTCGGGTTCCTGGGCCTCGCCCTGCAGCGTCTCCTCGCCGATTCCCCCGGCCTTTCCGGATGACGGACCGTCCGCCCTTCTCCGGCCCGCCGCTTCGGCTGCGGGAGTTCCTCCTGGCCCTGGCCGGCTTCCTGGCCGTGACCGCCCTGTATTGGTGGCCGATGCTGCGGGAGCCCGGCGCGGTCTACTCCACGGGGCGGGACTGGTTCCAGAACACCTGGAACCTCTGGTGGGTGCGCCACGCCTGGGAGCAGGGACTTCCCTTCCTCTGGACGGACCGTCTCTTCGCGCCCACGGGGACCTCCCTGGCCTTCCATACGATCAGCTTCGCGAACTCGATCCCGGCCCTCTTCCTCCTGGACTCCCTGAGTCTGGAGACCGCCCACCACCTGCTCTTCGTCTCCAGCTTCCTGTTCAGCGCCCTCGGCGCCTGGGCCCTGGTTCGCTGCGTGACCGGCAGCCCCTGGGGCGCCTTCCTCGGTGGCCTCTACTACAGCTTCCATCCCTATCACACGGCCATGGTCACGCAGCTGAACAACGCCCAGTTCCAGTGGCTGCCGCTGTTCCTGCTGGCCTTCCTGTTCCTGATGCGCAGCGGACGGGCGCCCTGGATCCTCTGGTCGGGCCTGTTCCTGGCCTTGTGCGGCTACGCCGACTGGTACCAGCCCTTCTTCGCCGGGCTGGCCGCTCTGGTCCTTCTGGCCGTGCACCTGCGCCAGCGCGGCGGCGGTCGCAGGCCGGCCTTCTGGGGGCGGCTCCTGGCCGCCGGTGGTCTCGGCCTGCTCCTCATGCTGCCGGGACTCTGGCCCCTGATCCGGGAGATGGCGCAGCTGGGCGGCGGCGCCGAACTCGAGGAGCCCATCCGCTACGTGGGGGAGATGCAGCTCCTCGGCGTGCGCCCCAACGGTTCGCCCGCCTTCCACTTCTGGCCTGTGGTCCTGGGATGGTCGGTCTGCCTCCTGGTCGGCTGGGGGGCGTTGCGCGTCCGCGGCCGCGAGGTCCGCGCCTGGTGGTGGCTGCTCGGCGTCGCCTTCCTGTTCCTCCAGGGGCCGTGGCTGGTGGTCCTGGACCGGCACCTGAGCTGGCTGCCCCTGCCCATGGCCCTGTTTCCCCACGTGCCGGGCCTGAGCATGATCCGGGTGCCGCACCGCTTCCTGATCCTCCTGGTCCTGGCCCTGGCGGTGCTGAGCGGCTTCGCCCTGCGCGCCCTCCTGGAGCGCGCCCGCGAGCCGCGCCGCGTTCTCCTCACGGGGCTCGCGGCCGTGGCTCTGGTCGCGACGGAACTGCGCCCGGCGCCGCGGCGGCCCGTGGACCTGCAGCCGGCGGAGATCTACGCCTCCCTGGCGCAGGACCCCGAGGACTACAGCGTTCTGGAGCTGCCCCTCGACTTCCGGGACGGCTATGTCATGTGGTTGCAGACCCGGCACGGGAAACGCCTGCCCCACGGATACACGAGCCACATCCAGCCCGAGGCCCTGGTTCACCTCCGGAGCGAGCTGGTGCGCGCCCTGATGCCGGTGGACCCGCAGACCGACATCCCCTACCTCCCCGAGCATCTGGATCTGGAGGAGGCCCTGGGGGTCACCGCCTCGGCGCTCTCCGAGGAGACCGCCACGGCCTGGAGGCGGGAGCTGGAGGAGGAGCTCGGCGTGCGCGTGATCCTCTTCCACGAGGAGGCGGACTTTCCGCCGCCGGCCGGCCTGCCCGCTCTCCCGGAATCGCCGGGACTCGTGGACAAGCTGCGCATCGCCCTCCTGCCCTTCTGCCTGAACCCCTTCACCCGGGACAACGAGGTCTGGAGGCAGCTTGCCGCCCGGCGCTTCACCGAGACCCTGGCGGCGAAGTCGGCCCAGGCGCGGGCCCTGATCGAGCGCCTCTACGGGCCCCCGGACGACGTCCAGGGCGTCCACGGACGGACCCTGGTCTGGGATCTGCGGCGCCGCTGAACCCGGCCTTCAGCGGCGGCTGCGCAGGAGCGGGCGCGGCGTGAACTCCGGCGGCACGCTCAGGTCGGCGCCGGAGCCGATGTAACCGAGCTGCTCGGTGCCCTGGCTTCCCCGGGCGGCGGACGCCGAGGTGGTCCCGAAGAGGTCGTTCAGGGGGCTCAGGAGGAGGAGGCGGACGCTCCGGTAGGCCTCGAGCTGGGAGGCGAGGTTCCACTCCAGATCCAGGGCCTCGGGCGGCACCTTCGCCGGATCCAGGTACAGGAACTCGCCCTCCTCGGCCGGATCCTGCTCCAGGTCCAGGAAGCTTCGCTCGCCGTCGCCGAAGACCAGGAGCTTGCGCTTCGCCGTGCGGATCATGTCGATGCTGCGCAGATAGCGGCGCAGGGGGAAGTCCTCGATGCGCCCCGGTCCGGCGCCGGAGCCGGGGGGCGGCGACAGGAAGGGGTAGGTCCGCAGATAGGGAGCGGGGTTGTCGTAGTGGGCGAGGACGTAGTCGCGGACCTCCGGGAACAGCGGCCGCCGTGCCTCGGTCCGCCGCCGCTTGCGCTCCTGGTCCAGGAGCTCCGGGTGCAGGACGCCCTCGAGGTCCAGGAGACTCACGCCCTCCAGGGCCTGGAGTTCGGCACTCGGCGGCCGCAGCTCGCCGCTCCAGACCTCGACGAGATCCACCAGGGTCGGGAAGACGTCCACCAGGCTGACGAGTCCCGACACGCGCAGACCGGCGCGCAGGGCCTGGGGGAAGCGCATCACCAGGGGCACGTGGAGGAGAGGATCGGTCAGGGCGAGCTGATGACCCAGACGGCCGTTGTGCCCGAACTCCTCGCCGTGGTCGGCGGTGACCACGACGACGGTGGACTCCAGGAGCTCGAGATCGCGCAGCCCCTGGAAGAGGCGTTCCAGGAGCCGGTCCTGATAGCGGATCTCGGCATCGTAGAGGGCGCGCAGGATGGCGAGTTCGCGCTCGTCGAAGGAGCCGCCGGCGTGAGCGCGCTCCTCGGCCGCTTTGCGGTCGGCGACGTCCTGGGGGAGGGCCAGGGCCTCTTCCACGCTCACCCCCGGCGGCAGGAAGCGTCCGGCCTCCTCCCGGGGCGGCAGGTAGGGGTCGTGGGCTTCGTTGAGGTTCAGGAACAGGAAGAAGGGGCGTTCCGGATCGCGGGCGCGGTGCCCGTCCAGCCAGTCCAGGGCGGTGGCGACGATGCGCTCGCCGCCCTTGTCCGGGGGCGGCGGCGGCCCGGCGCCGAGCTGCGCCTGCACTCGCTCTGCGAGCCTCGGCAGGAGGAGGTAGTCGCGGGCGGCGGGCAGGCTGAAGTCGAAGACACGCTGGAAGCCCTGGGTCAGGCCGCTGCCGGCGGTGATCCAGCTCTTCTCGTGGATGGAGCAGGTCTCGTAGCCGCGCAGAGCGAACTCCTCGGCCAGGGTGTGGAAGTCGCCGACCGGCCGCCCCAGAGCCCGGGCCTGACCGTCCTCGAGACGCGGGTGCTCCCAGCCGGTGCCGTGGCTCGGTCCGTGCAGGCCGGTGAAGAGGGCGGCGTGGGAGGGCAGCGTCCAGGGGGCGGCGGCATAGGCCTGCTCGAAGACGACGCCCTCCTGGGCCAGGGCGGCGAGGGCCGGATCGGTGTCGTGCTCGTAGCCGTAGGTCCCGAGATGCCGGGCGGAGACCGTGTCCAGGACGATCAGGAGGACGTTGGGAGCGCCGCCGCCTGCGGGCGCCGGCACCCGGGTGGAGACCGGCGCGTCGGCGACGGGCAGAAGGGGGCTCAGGAGGGCGGCGGCGGCGGCCAGGAGGACCAGGAGACCGGCGGTGGGGGGCGCCAGGAAGAAGCCGAGGACCCAGCCCCAGGCGCCGCAGAGGACACGGGCGAGGATCCGGCTCAGGAGGGCCCCCGCCAGGAGCAGGCCGAGGCTCGCGGCGAGGGCCGGCACGCCGGTGCTCGGCCAGGAGGCGGGGAGCCAGGCGAGGTGCAGGAGGACCAGGGCTGCCAGCGTGGCCAGGGCGCCCAGGACCGAGGCGGCGGTGGCGAGGCGGGGGTCGCGGTCCTGGCGCCGCCGTCCGGCCACGACGGGTGCCAGGGCGGCGCCGGCGAGGCCCGCCAGGGTGCCGGCGCCCGCATAGAGAGGAAGGACACTGGCCCAGAGCGCTGGATCACGCTGGTAGGGGAAGCGCTCCAGGACCGCGGCGGTCTCGGCGAGGCTCGCCAGGGCGCCGGCGGCTGCGCCCAGGAGAGCGCCGTGGAGGAGGCGGGAGGTCAGGGCGGACACGGGGCGGGGGAGGCGCAGGGAAGGCCGCCGGCCGGCGGCGGACCCGGTCCGGGGGCGCGGCGGCGGCATGCTACTATCTCGGCTTCCTGCGCCCGTTTCCCGCGCCCGCGTCCGACCCGACTCCCCCGGCGATGCAACGCCTCCGCCCCGCGACCGGCGCCCTGGGCGCCGCCGCCTTCTGCGCCCTTCTCCAGGGGGCGGTCACGAGCAAGGCCGAGCCTGATGTCGCCTGGCTCCACGCCGCAGCCAACCTGCTCCTCCTCACCGGCCCCGCGGCCCTCGGCGGAGGTCTGGTGCTGGCCCTGGCCGGCGGGCCGGCGGCCCGGACCGGCCGCGGCCTCGCCTCGGGGATCGCCTGGGGGCTGGGCCTCTTCCTGGCGCCGGTCCTGGCCTGGGCGGCCCGGGGAATCCTGCCCCTGGGTGCGGGCTCCTGGCTTCTTCTGGCCCTGCTCCTTCTGGCCCTGCTCCTCGGCCTGCGCCGGGCCGGTGCCGAGGGCGCCATCGAACCCGGACCCTTCGGCCAGGTCCTGCGCGGCCTCGGCCTGGGCTGCTTCGCCGCCAGCCTGGCCGGCTTCGCCGTTTCCGGCCGGCCTCCGGCCATCGGCTACCTGCCTCCGGTCCAGGAACGCCTGGAGAAAGGTGCCCGCCGGCCCGCAGAGGACGCCCCCCTGATGGCTCTGGTGGTCCTCGACACCCTGCGCGCGGACCGCCTCGGCTGCTACGGCTACGACCGGGAGACCACCCCTTTCCTGGACGCCCTGGCCGCCCGCGGGATCCGCTACACCCAGGCTCATGCGCCGGCCAGCCACACGCCTCCCAGCCACGCCAGCCTCTTCACCGGGCTCCTTCCCAGCCGCCACGGCGTCATGTCCACCTTCGGCGGCATGCCCCAGGAGTCCGAGGTGCCGACGCTCGCTGCCCGCCTGGGTGGAGAGGGCTATGCGACGGCGGCGGTGGTCGCCAACCTGGTCATCACCCGCGGCCGCAACTTCCACCGCGGCTTTCACCTCTACGACGACAGCCTGGTCTGCGTCCAGGGCCTCGGCGCCGCCCGCGAGGCCCTGCTCACGAAGGCGCCGGTGGCGGCGGTCTTCAGCAGTCTGCCGCTGGGGCCCTTCACCCTCGGCCAGGTCATGGCCAGGCTCTTCGGAACGAACGTCGAGGTGCCGCGCGCCGACGAGGTGAATGCCCTGGCCTTCCGCATCCTGGACGAGGCCCGTGAAGCCGGCGGGCCTGTCTTCCTGTTCCTGAACTACATGGATGTGCACGCGCCCTACCAGGCGCCCGGGGAGTATCTCGACCGCTTCCTGGAGCACGATCCGGGGCGTTTCCGCACCCCCCTGTCCGCGGGCGAGTTCCACATCCGCCTGAACGCCTTGAAGGAGGCCGTGCGCGCCGGCGAGGAGACCGAGGCGCAGCGCGAGGAACTGGCGGCCTTGAGCGACCGCTACGACGGCGAACTCGCCTGGCTGGACAGCCAGCTCGCTCTTCTCGTCGAGCGTCTGGAGGCGGAGGCCGAGGCCCAGGGCCGGCCGTGGCTCCTGGTCGTGACCTCGGACCACGGGGAGCACTTCGGCGAGCACGACCTCGTCGGCCATGGTTACGACCTCTGGGAGGAGACCCAGCACATCCCGCTGATCGTCGCCGGTACGGGGATCGGCCCCGGTGTCGTCGAGGAGCCGGTGAGCCTCCTGGACCTGGGGCCGACCCTCCTGGCAGCGGCCGGAGCGACCGGCGGTCTCGGCGAGGGCCGCGTCCTCCCCGGTCTGCCCGAGGGAATCCTGCACACTCCGCCCGGCGAGCGCGGCGTCCCGGAGGGGCCGTGGCGCGTCGTCGCCGAGTGGGGCGACCTGAACCGGCGTGCGCGCTACGCTCCCCTGGGACGGATCGCCGTGTACGAAGGGTCCTTCAAGGCCTGGTACGAGGTGGACGAGTCGCCGGGTCTGGCCGAGGGCGGTCTCCGCTACCTGCGTGCCTACGACCTGGCCGCCGACCCGGGGGAGGCCGTGCCCCTCGACGGCCCGTTGCGCCTCGCCGGAGAACTCGCGGACTGGGCGGCTGCCTGGTGGCAGGGCTACGCCTCGGGCCGCTCCCGCTTCGAGGAGGTGGACGAATCCGACGCCGCCGCCAGCCGCCTGCAGCAGATCGGCTACGCCGAGGGCTGATCCGGCGCCGGCCAGGCCACCCGCAGGGCCTCGCCGCCGGCCTCGCCCCAGATGCGGAGCGGCCCCTGGCGCAGGTCGAGGCGGCTGATGCGCTCGCGCAGCAGGCGTCCGATCAGCGCGCGCTGGAGCATGCCGGCCTCGATCTCGAAGCGGTCGAGGAGGAGGAGACCGGGGCGCGTGCGCAGCCGGGCGCGCAGGCCGAAGGCGGCGGCCGGGTGGCGCGCCCGGATCCGGAGGAATCCGTCCCGGGCCTCGACCTCCTCGAGCTCCAGGCCGCCGAGCTGCGGGGCCAGGGCTGCGGCGAGGCCCTTCAGGTCCAGGTCGAGGCCGAGACGCATGGATGGCAGTCTAGGGGCGCCCGCCGGCCCTCCTCCTGTCCGGTGGGGCCGCCGGCCCCGGCCGGCCCCGGGTGGGCGGGCCCTCTCCTTTCCCCGAGGTTCCGGCCGAGGTAGTCCAGTCCATGGTGGGCCTGCGTTTCCTCGCCTCCGCCGCCGGCTGGCTTCCGGCCGTGGCCCTCACCCTGGCCGCAGCTCTGCCCGGCCAGGGGCCCGGCGGACCGCCGGACCCCGCGCTCCTGGCGATCGTCGGCGACCGCGGAGCAGCGAGGGCAGAGCGGATCCAGGCCCTGGAGATCCTGGCCCTGCGCCAGCACCCGCTTCCCCTGGAGACCCTCCTGCGGGTCCGGGAACTGTCCCGGGGCGAGGGCCTGGAGCCCTGGCTGCGTTGTCTGGGCCTCTGCGGGCCGGGGGCGGTGCCGGAACTCCGGCCCTTCCTGAAGCGCCGGGACCCCCGGGTCCGGGCCGAGGCGGCCTACGCCCTGATCCGCCTGGATGCCGAGGGCGGCGAGGACCTCGGGCGGGAGCTCCTCGCCGCCCGCCGTCAGGCGGAAGAGGTCCGGGTCGCCGCCCTCCGCGCCCTGGCCGAGCGGGCCAGCCCCTTCGCCCGGGTCCTCGCCCTGCGCAGCCTGGAGTCGGCCAGGGGCGCCTTCCTCCTGGAGTGTCTCGCGGTCCTGCGGCGGAAGCCCGAGGAGGGCGACGCCCCCTATCTCGTGGACTTCCTGGAACGCTCCGAGGGGAGGGCCCGGCGCGAGGCCGTGGCGCTTCTCCAGGAACTCACCGGCTACCGCATCGGCGACGACCCGAAGACCTGGCGCTACTTCTACCTGAAGCACCGGACCGAGGGGACCCCCTTCCGTCTGGAGGACGGCACCACGGCTCGGGAGGCGCCGACCTTGAGCTACCACGGCATCCCGGTGCTGGGGGCGAAGGTAGTCTTCGTCCTGGATGCCTCCGGTTCCATGGAGGCGGTCCTGCCCGAGGTCCGGCGGGGACCGCGCACGCGGGCGGCGCGAGCGGTGGAGGAACTGGCCGGCCTCCTGCCTCGGCTGCCGGAGGATGCCGCCTTCGACCTGGTCTTTTTCGGCACCGAGGTCCGCTCCTTCGCCGGCGACCTCGTGCCTCGGCAGCCCGAGACCCTGGCCGAGGCCACCCGCTTCCTGCGCAACCAGGTCTTCGACGGCGGCACCAACCTCTACGGCGGCCTCGCCGAGGCTTTCCGGCGGCCCGGGGTCGAGGAGATCTTCCTCCTGAGCGACGGCGAGGCGACCCAGGGCGAGTTGGTGCGGGCCGAAGAGATCCTGGCTCGGGTGGAGCGCTGGAACCGCTGGCGCAACGTCCGGGTGAACACGGTCGCCCTCGGCGCCACCCCCGCTGCCATCGCCTTCCTGAATGCCCTGGCGCGGCGCCACGACGGGATCTGCCGGGTGATCCACTGAAGAGGGCCAGCCGGGGTCCGGCCGCCGGAGGGGAGATGCCTGGTGCCCCCTGCTCCAGCGGATGGGGCCAGCCTCCCGCGGTGGCTTGCCGGCCGCGGCGGCGGACGCCATCCTGAGGCCGTGGAAGCCATGTGCATCGAGACCTGGCCGTGGCAGGATCTC
>Ga0256830_1002404_pt1 | contig 12347 bp, 5 predicted proteins | sample 128326metaG_FD_190537 | JGI IMG/M metagenome (GOLD analysis project Ga0256830, IMG submission 190537) | Hydrothermal vent microbial communities from Lau Basin, Pacific Ocean - 128-326 | ecosystem: Environmental > Aquatic > Marine > Hydrothermal vents | place: Pacific Ocean: Lau Basin | collected...
GTCGCGAGCATTCCGGGGTGCAGCGTCGGGGATCTTCGTCAGGCGGCTCTCATTTCGCCCACTGCGGTCGATGAGGAGTGCGAGGCCTCCGCGGTCGCCGAAAGCGATTTCTTCGAGACCGTGGTGTACGACCGTTCCGTCGAGCCAGAGATCTTCGTCGGGCACATAGACGATCGCGTGGTCGAAGGCTTCGAAGACCGGTACCGTCGTATCGAAAGACCCGCGATCGTATGTTCTAACGAGTGCGATCTGCGCGTCGATGCCAGCCTCTTCCAGCATGGCGACCAAGAGTCCGGCTTTGTCTTTGCAGTCGCCGAAGCGTCGATGGAAGACATCGCTGATCTTGTAGGGCTTGAGGGCGTGGATTCCCAGTTCCAGCGCGACGTAGCGCGTATTCTCGATCACCCAGTGGTAGAGCGCCGAGATCTTATCTCTGCGGCTTTGTCGTCCGCGTAGGACTTGGCCGACCTTTTGGCGGGAATCGGCATCGAGATCGAGTTGATCCTTCAAGAGTTCGGCGTACATCGTTCCGAGTTCCGCCCAGGAAGTCGCCGTCCCGACGATCACGTGGGGGAGGCGCTCGCTCGGCGGTGGAGAGTCGGGTAGGGAGTCGTATGCATCGAGCGGAGGCGTTTCGACGACATGAATCCGTTTGCCGTCCACAATCGTTTCGCTCTCTTTGGCCCCTTCGGGGAAATTGACTAGGTGATGGCGGATCGGCAGGGAGAGCGGCGCCTCCGTGGTCAAGCGCGCACTGAGCACCGGAATCCCGCTGCCGACGAACCAGAGGTCACCGAAGTAACCCTCGGCTATGGGATTCGCCGGGCCCCGATCATCCACGCGATAGCGTATTTCGATCAGATCGCCGTCTTCGAGTTTGGGGAAGCCGAAGCTGCGGATGCGGCTGTCGTACCACATGCGCAGTTCCGGGTTCGAAATCATGGCTTGGTCGCGAATGATCAACGGATGCTCCGTGCCGTCGAGACGAACCAAACGTGCTTCGAGCACGTGGGGACGTTCGAGTTTCGGAGAGTACGGAAAAGAATAGCTCTGTGTCGTGCCGACCTTTGCGGCATCGCGGATCGCGTAGACCAGTTGCCGGAAAGTGGTGGACAGTCCGTTGCGGCGGACCTTGTAGGCCGCGGCGTCGGCAACGACGACCATGGCATGCTCGTTGCTTAGGTTCTCGGCGGCTCGTTCGTAGATCGTTCGGGCCTGCTCGAGCGAAATGCTCCATTCGCTGCTGAACGCGGCGTCGTCACCGGTCACTTCCGCGATGCGTTCCGGCAGCGTCCCCGGGTCCGGTAGAGACTTCAGCGCACTTCGCCACCGCTGAACCGCTTCGTCTTCGCGGCCGTCACGCAGGGCCCATTCGCCCGCGAGCAGGAGTGCTGCGGGATGGTCGGGACTCACCCCGAGCGCGCGTTCGAGCGTCTTGCTCGCTTCATCCGTTCGCCCAACTCGGTCTTGAGCACGAGCGAGATCGAGACGGAAACCGATGTCATGAGGGTAGAGGCGCACGGCCGTCGTTGCAGAATCAATGAGCGTCTGGTGGTCTAGCATCGACTCCAGCCAGCGGTGGTACTTTTGCCGGGCGAGCGCGTCTCCCGCAACGAGTTGGAAATACTCCCGATAGGCCGTCCGCGCCCGCATCGTCAGTTCCCGCCCCGCCGCAAAGGCGGCCTGTCTTTCTCGGATGACGGGTTGGCGGGGAAAGGTCTTCGTCAGGGCGTCGAGTTCGGCCAGAGCGCCGGAAGGAAAGCTCCAGGAAAAACCCGCGAGCGCGACCCAAGCTTCGAGGTAGGGGTCGCGCTCGCCGCAAGCCTCGAGTTGGGCTCTTGCAGCATCGATGGTCGAGCGCCTCTGGTTGAAAGGGAAGAGGTAGTGCACCCACTCGCGAGCGGCGGCAGGATGCGTTGGATCTTCCGCCCGCCATCGTTCGAGGGCGCGACGTCGCCGAGACGGCTCACTTTCGATGGTTGCTAGCGTCGATAGTGCTTCCGGATCGCTCGGACGCGCTCCGACGGAAAGGCGCGCGAGCGTCAGCGCCCGGTCGCTGCGGCGATGCGGCAAGCCCCGTGCGTGCAGGTCCCGGGCCCAATGGATCCTAGCGCGTAGATCGCCTCTCTTGGCGCGTTCCTCGAGTTCTCCCGCGAGCGTGCGGACTTTGATCTTCTTCTTGGAGTGCCTTTTCCGTTTTCTCTTGCCGGTGTCGATCTCGGCGTCGATCGCTTTGAAATCGGCCGGCATCTCCATGGAGACGGACGACGCGAGGGGTTTGCCGTCGGGGCGGGTGAGCCGAGCGAGAAAGGTCCACTTCCCTTCTTCCTGATCGACGCGTGCCGTCAGGCGATGCCATCCCGCATCCAATTTCAGCGCGACCGCGTGTTGATCGAAGGCGAAATCGTGCACGCCTTCGGGCGAAGCCACCTCACGTCCGTCGATGTAGATCGAGGCGCGATCATCCGCTCCGTAGCGCAAGGCAACCTTCGTGGATCGCTTCAGGTGAAAATATGTTCTCAGCCAGACGTGGTGACGCGTGCTCGGAAAGACGAGATGGTGAAGTGAGACCTGTCCGTTGGGCGAAGTTGGGATACGACGCCAAGCCGATACCGCGCGCATGTCGTTTTCCGCCTCTCGACTCGATGCTTCACCGATCAAGTAGGAATCGAAGATGCCCAAGCGCTCTTTGCGTCGAGAAGCGGATTCGAGATCGGAGCGGGAGTAGTCGGCATGCAGCAGCATCATGTCCATTTCGTCGGCGACGAGTGGATCGATGCCCGCCTGCTGCCTGATCGCCTCGATGGCCGCTGCGATACGTAGAGGATCTTCCGCCGTTTGAGCCAAGCGCAGGACGTCTCGAAGGGGTAGGAGGGCATAGGCATCGCCTCGGTCGGCTCTTGCCGTGGCGAGACGATCGATCCACCACCGTTCAAAGCAAGCATCACTTGAAGCGGGTCGGCCCGATACATCCGATACGAGGAAAAAGGAAAGGAGCGCGGAGAGGAGAGTGAGAGGGGCTTTTTTCATCGTCGGCGAGCATGGACGCTCGTTCTGCGCTCCGCAAGTCGGTGCGGAACTCCGCTCCGCCGGGTTTGCTCGGCCGGCCTACTCGGGGTCGAAGAAGGTTTCGAGCCCTTGGGAGATGGCGCGGGCCAATTTTTCGCGACCGTCGGGTGACTTGAGCAGGGCGGCGTCTTTCTTGTTTTTCAAGTTGACGGTTTCGAGCAGAATTTTTGCCGGGACCTGGTTTCCGCGAAGCACCGCCGGCAGCCAGTTCCTTCGTTTTTTTCCGCGTCCGCGCACGACGTGGTCACGAATGGGCTGCCGCTTGTGCACGGGAAGATTCATCGAGCGGTAGGCTTCTAGGATGGAGTGTGCGAGTTGCCGGGAAACGACCTCGTCGCTCAGCCGTTGGTGACGCGGAATGGAGACCTTGGATTGCATCTTGAACTCCTTGTACTTCTTGTAGCGCGAAGCCCAAGAACGCACGGAGTGCGTGCCCCGGCGATACCGCTCTCCGGGAATGTAGGCCATGCCGCCACGGAGGCTCGCATGCAGGGCATCGGCATGCAGCGAGATGAAGACGATCTTTTCCGGAGGCGTGCCGCCCTTGCGCAACCTCTTGTAGATCGCATTGGCGAGATACCAGCGAAGGTTGACGCCCATCTTGGTGTGGCGCGAGGAGTTGAGCGTGTGCTTGGGCGAAGTGGCGATGGACTTGGGCTTGAGGATATCGAGCTTCTTTCGATTCGAGATTCGGCAACCGCGTTTTGAAGACGTGGCGAGCAAGTGCACGGTGGCACGGGTCTCTTTTTCCATGCGCCGCTTGATGCGGCAAGCGATGTCGTAAATGTAATCACTTTCCCAGATCCCGTGAGCTTGCGCGCCGAGGTCGATTCCGCCGTGCCCCGGATCGAGTAGGACGTGAACGCCGCTGAGCGAAGTCGGGCGCGTGGGCAGGCGAACGGCGGCGGTCTCGTCGGCGCCGATCTTGGCCCAAAGGCGTCGCGGATGATTGCGGGGCAGATACTCGGCGAGCAGCATGTCCATGGGGATGCGCACGCGAAAGCCGACGGGAAGGTCGCGCACGTTGCGGATCTTGCTGCGCTCGATGATCTCCTCCGCCGCGTCGTCGAGTTCCGCGGGACTGACGGAGGTGAATCGCAGCAGTACGGCGGTGTAGATCGCCTCGCCGCGGGCGAGCCTGTATTCGGCGTAGTCTCCGGCGGCATCGGTCTTGTAAGTCAACGCTCCATCGGAACTCGTCCTTTCGCTGATGAAGAGCGGAAGAAGGAGCTTGCGGGGAATGCGCAAGGGCTCATGCCGAGGAAGGTCGAGTCCTTCGAGGCGGTTGAATGCGGCGATTTCCCGGAAATTGTCGCCTTCGCCCGTAAACCAAAGCGCCGCTTGCCATAGCCCTTCGCCGTAGGTGGTCGCCGTCGCCGCATAGGGGAAGTGTTCCCAGGCATTGTCTCGAAAGCGGTCTTTCGGGAAGAGAGCGCGCAGCGCGAGAAAACGGTATTCCTCGCGAATCAGGTCCCAAGGTACGACGACCGGCCGGTTTTCGATCAGCGCGCGCCCGTCATTGGCGGCCTGCAGGGCGGCGGAGGTCTTGGACGTTCCGGTGATCCGCCGGGCGAGCGACAGATAGCCTTCGCCCCGTTCCGGCAGAACATGCAAGACGATCTCGCGTCCGTCGCGGATCACCGCTTCGATTCCATCGTCGAGAGTCAGTCGACCGAGTGCTCCCGGTGCCGGGGCGGCGTCGATGGATCGCGCGATGCCCAAGCATAGGAGACAGGCCATCGCCGCAATCCCGATCCTTCGCCCACACATGGGGCGGGATCTTACTTGGGTCGCGCGATTTATTCACAAAGTCGCGCGATTCCGACTAGAAAAAGGGGGTGACGCGAACGGCGAGCGATGGTCGTCCTTCGGCTTCGGGGATGTCGAGCGTGATCGAAGATCCGGCGGGAACGTCTTCGGTTAGATTGCGAATCGTCGGTACGGTCGTGCCGCCTTCCAGGGTTTCTCGATAGCGAATGCGAAGGCCGATTCGTATTCCTTCTTTGCCGACGTGGTGGGGGATGACGGTGACATGAACTTCGTCGCTCGTATCCCCTCCTTCCGGCGAGCGCTCGAAGGAGATCTTGGACTCGTCGCCTACGAGCCCGAAGACGCGGTGGGATTCGAGCACCTCGATGCGCTCGTTTCGGCGTCCGAGGACTTCGATGATCAAGCCGATGGGCTCGGCGGTGGGCGCCGTACGCACGAGTTGCGGGACCTGCGTCCACTGCGTGTTGACCTGCATCACCAATCGCTCGGGAGGATCCTTGCGCCCCCAAATCTCGGCGACGGTGAGGCGGCCGTTTTCCACCGCGCTGCGGCGATGAGTTCGGGTCGGTTCGTTGCGGCCAAGCGCGGTGCGCGTCCTCCACTCCACCTCGCTCGCGTCCTCATGCGAGGCCTCATCGCCGTCGTGCACCTTGAAGCTTGCACGAAAGGACCAGGGGATGTCACGTCCCTGGCGGGTGAGCAAGGTGTCGAGCATCAAGCGCTCGTCGGCGGTGCCTTCGAGCGTTTGTTCGTGCAAGACGTGAGTGCCTGTGCGATCGATCAACGCGACCGTGACGGTGATGCTCACTTGCTTGCCGTAGACGAGGCGTATGGATGGAGACGTCGCGGAATGCGTCGTGACGGAGAGGCAGAACGCGACGAGCAGGGCCGATACGCCGATCGCAGCCGGTGATGGACGTTGGCGAGTCGTCATGACAAAAGGGCCTCCGCAATGAACTTCCGCCTCCGGTCGAGTCGACGACCCGCCACGGCGATGCCGAGGACGGCGACGAGCAGGCCGATCATAAGGCACGCGGAAAGCGCTGTCGGCCAGGAGCAGAACCCTCGCCACCACCCGGCGAGCGGGATGGTCGGCAAACCTTGGCCGATCGGCATCAGCAGGCGACTCGGGCCCGGCGGCCAAAGCGGAGATGATTCGACCCGACCGGGGGCGGGCCAAGGCCAGAACGTCGAAAGCCACGCTCCGATCCCTGCGCCCGCGAGACAGACGCCGAGACCGAAGACGACGAGGGTGAGCGAAAACGCAAAGCCGTCCAAGTAGGCCATGAGCAAGGCGAGGATCGCCACGCCGACGATCGCCGGAGAAGCCAAGAAGAATTCGATTTCGAGGAGGTAGACCACGCCCCGCACCGGCAGCATGGCCATGCCCGCGCTCGCTCGTCCCCCAAGGCCGAGCGCGTTCGACATCAGCGGGGCCGTCGATTGGGCCAACATCCAGGCGGAGAAAAAAGCTCCCGCATGCAACAAGGTTTCGCCGCCGAAAACACCGCGGCGGCTGAGTACGATGGTCAGGATCATGATGAGCAGGCCGCTTGCGAAGGACTGGCCGAGCAGGATGCGTGCGCGCTCCGTCAACAGGAGACGTCGAAATTCCAAAGGTCCGATCCGCCGCCATCGGCTGAAGGCTCGTCGGTCGGTGTCGGCTCCCGGCCCGTTTGCCGCGGCGATGCCGGCCAAGCAAAGAAGTCCGAAGGCTAGCATAAGCAGCCCGAGGCCGACGACGACGGCGGCCCCGTCGCCGCGCCAAGCGGCATCGAGCGCCAGCGAGACGAAATAGCCCGGAGTTCCAAGCAGCGGCCCATCTTCCGTCAGCGATTCGAGCGAGCCGCCCTGCGTGAGCAGCCACAAGACCGGAAGGCTGACCAAGAGCACCCGCCCCCACATACCGGAGAGCTTCACTCCACCGGCCGGGCCTCCATGGCGCGCGCTCAGGCGCCGAACGAAAAGGGCGGCCGAGGCGGCGACCATCGCGGATCCCGCGGCTGCGGGGACCATCAGCAAGCCGGCATCTGCGCGCACCTGGCCGGGACCGATCACGAGCGCCAGCGAAGTCGGCCAGATCACCAGTGCGACCGGCTCGAGGAAAAGCAGCGAAACGAGGTCGGCCGCCAAGCGATCGAACGGTCGGATCGGCAGCACGGTCAGTGGTACTCGAAGCGTCTCGCCCTTGCTCGGGTCGGCCATCAGAACGGCAAGAATCGCCAGCACCGAGGCCGCGTCGGTCATCAGGCCGCCGGTATGCGCGGCGAGGTCGTATTGGCCGCGCTCGGGAAGCAAAGTCATCAGGGTCACGCTCACCCACATGAAGAAGACGGCTCCACCCAAGAGCAGCGCGCCCGAAAAGAGCGAGGCGAGCATACCGCCGGCGACCCCCTCGATGCCGCGGACTCGGCGGGTCGCTCGTCGCCACCGCGCACGGACGAGCGCAAGATCGAGCGCGATGAGCTGCACGAACGCCGATCGCATCACGGTTGGTACCAATCGAGTGTCGGCGTCGCCGTTTCGGCTCCGAGCCGGTCGAGCAAGGCGTCTTCGAGGGAGCCGTTTCCGGCGAGGATCTCCTCCAACGTGCCCGAGGCCAGCAGGCGGCCCCCATCGATGATGCCGACATGGGTCGCCAGCGATTCCACCAGCGGCAGCACGTGGGATGTCAGGAAGATCGTGACGCCGCGTTGCCGCAGAGCCTCGAGCATACGACGGATGCCCCGGGCGGAGAGCGGGTCGATCCCCTCGAAGGGCTCGTCGAGAAAAAGCAGGCCCGGGCCGTGAATCATCGCCGAGGCGAGGCCGGCCTTTTTGCGGGTTCCATGGGAGAGGGCCTCCACCGGGGTGTCGAGGTGCTCGCTCATCCCGAGGCCCGCGGCCAATTCCTCCAGCCGTCTGCGAGCTGCGCCGTCGTCGATTCTCCTGAGGCGGGACAGGCGCAGGATGTTTTCTCGGGGAGAAAGTGAGTCGAAGAGCACCGGGAAATCGGGCACCACTCCGATCCTCCGGCGAATGTCGAGAGCGCTGCGTTCCACATCGAGGCCGAGGACGCGAGCCGAGCCCGATGTCGGGCGAATCAGAGCGGCCAAGATCCTCACCGTCGTGGATTTTCCCGCGCCATTCGGGCCGACGAAGGCGTAAAACGCTCCGGTGGGGACGGAGAGCGTCAGATCATCGAGAGCCTTGCGGGCTCCGTAGCGCCGGGAAAGGGCCCGGGTCGCGAGGGCTTCGGGTGCGGTCATCGTCGAGAATATAGGGCGGGAATCTCGAAGAAAGCCGGTCGCGTTTCAACACTTTGCGCGACCTGAAGGGAGATTTGGAATAACATTGTCTCCGTGAGGGAAATCTCTCCCGAGGAGAGTGTAGCGATGTTCTGCTCGAAGCGAAGGACATACCGACCCATGCTCCGCCTCGTTCTCGCGGCGGCCCTGTCGTTCTTGCCGGTGGCCCCGGTCTCGGCGGATGACTCCCTTCCTTCCGTTGCGCCCAAGGACGGTCTTGCGGGGGTCACGCTCGATCGAGCCGGTCGTGCTCTCGCCGACGTGACCATCCGCTTGGTGCCGATCGGCCCGGAGTCGGCCGAGATCATCCGCACCAAGTCCGACAAAGCGGGGCGCTTTCTGATCGGCGGACTCGGCGATGGGGCCTATCGCGTGGTGGCTTCCAAAGGGGGGTATTCCGTGCTGATCGGCAAGGTCGATACGCTGTTGCAGGCTTCGTTGGAACTGATCCTCCACCCCGCCGGGCAGGCGAGCGCGCTCGGTACGCGGCCGCTCGATGCGGCTTGGGCCTTGCGGCTCCCGGCGCGGGATATTCTCGAGCAGAGCGATTTCGAAATCGATGATCGCTTCGTTCGTGAGCCGAAGCAGGAGAAGGTGCGGGCTCTGCCCGCGTCCTTCCACTTCGCCGCGACTCAGACGGGTGCCGACGGTGGTGGACCGGAAAGCTCGTTCGGGGTCGATACGGCGATCAGCGGTGGTGTCAGTATCGGCCGATTCGGGCGTTTCGAGGCGGCGTTCCGCCACGCCGGCGGGACGAACGACGCGCCGGGTTGGAGCGAGGCGGCGGATGCGCTCGACCTGGCTTGGTCTCCGGAGCGGAAGAACGAGCAAGGCGAGCTTCGAGTCGAAGTTCGTGGTCGGCGCTCCGATCGTGGTCGCCACGCCGCGGGCGAAGCGCCGGGGTCGGTTCGTTCGCGGGCCGCGGCCGCCGAGATGAACGTCGCCTACCGGCGCGTGCAGGGCGAGTCGTGGTGGAGCGCACGCGCTTCGCTCGCTTCGCTCGATGCCGGCCAGGAGTCGACTTTCGGACCCTACGCAGGGCAAGACCTCTCGGCCGGACGCGCCAACCTAGAGTTTGAAGGGTCCCGTCCGTGGGGCACGGACAAGCACGTTTCAGTGCGCGCTTCGGTCTACGGTGCGAGGGGCGCTCGCATGGCGGGGGTGGGGCAGGGAGTCTTGGCTGCATCGGCTCGCGAGGGGTTGGCCGACCTCGGGACCGTCGACGGCTCCGGATTCGATCTCGAGGTGGCCAATGCGTGGGCTCCGTCGGATGGAACCGGCGTGCGAGCTGCGTTGCGTCTCGGTCGTCGCGGTGCTTTCGATCGGCAAGTGCGCTCCGCGGCGATGCTCGAGGCGGTGCAAAAGCTCGATGATGCGCTTTCCGTGCATGCGAGCTTCGGCCTGATCGGAGGCGGCGAAAGTTCCGGGCGCTTGGCGTGGGCCACCGCCATCCGGCGCGCAGGCGCACGCCTCGACTGGTCTATCGCGCATTCGAGCGAGAGCGGGTTGGCCAATTGGGACGACGGCGGGGATCTGCTGGCTCCGCTCTCGCGCCATTTGCTGACCGACCTCGAAGGGCGAATCGGGCGATGGATCGCCGGTGTGACCTATCGTCCGGGAGACCGCCTTCCCGTGCTGAAGCTGTCGCTCGAGCGTATCGACATCGATGGACGTCTCGTCCTGCGGCTGCCGCGCGATCTACCGATCGTCGCCGTGGATTCGGGCGGACGCGGCGTCGGGCAAACCGTCGAGTGCTCTCTGCATTCACCGCGCACGGGGACGACGCTGGGGTATCGCTGGACGCGTGTTCTGGACGTGGGAGCCGGCGGGATACTCTTGGGCGGTGCGGGAGGATGGGTCCGTCAGGGCATCGATTTGCGCCAATCCCTCGGGCGGCCGCCGCTCGGAGCGACGGCGTGGCAGATCGTGCTCGGCTACGAAGAGAATCAAACGACCGATGTCGCGGAATCCAGTGCTCCAGCCGAAGTCGGTCGCATCGTGATGCTCGAACAGAGGCGCATTTCCGGCGGCTTGGCCGTGGCTTTCTAGGGGGTAGGTGGTGCGCATTTCTCGCTGGGTCGTGATATTGCTGATCACCGTGGTCAGCGCGCTGGTCGTTCTCTCGGCCGTGCGCACATGGCGGGAGCATGTCGCAGTGACCGGATTGACCCTGCGCTCCTCGGACTTCGGGGTGGAGGTCGGTTCGGTGCTCGAAGGCGGGCCCGCAGAAGCCGTCGGCCTCCGAGCGGGAGATCGCATTCTGCAGATCGCCGGCCATCCGGTGGCGGGGAAGTTGGTTGCCGAGGATCTGCTCTCGCGAGCACTTCCCGGTCGAACTCTCGGTATCACGGTCTATTCCGACGGGCAGCGCCGGTCGGTTCAGATTCACACCGGCGTGGTGGCCGTCTGGCAAACGCCACGGATCGTGGCTTCCTTCGTCGCCTTGTCTTTTCTGCTCGGCGCGATCGCCGTGTTGCTTCGGCCGCGTCGCAGCGGGGCGGAGGGAATTTACCTGGCGTGGTGTCTGTGCGGAGCCTTGGTCCTAGGAATTTCCTGGTCGTCTCGAGCCGATCTGCTCGACTGGTTGTTTTTCTGGCTCGATCGCGGCGCGCGCTTGGTTTTTCCCGCGCTTTATTTGCATCTCGTCTTGCGCTTGGGATCTTGGCGTCGCGCGCTGCAGCGGTGGACTCCGCTGGTCTACGCGCCCGTCGTCGGTTTGCTCTTGGTAGAGATCCACATGATCGGCTTCGGAGGGGCGCTGCGCTTGGCCGACCCTGTGGCCGGTGTGGATCTGCTGCAATCGCGTGTGGAGACCTTCTGGATCGCACTCGGTTGGATCGGAGGAGTTTCGGCGCTGGTCGCTTCCTACCCGAGCAAGTCGTCGGTTCTCGCCCGTGCTCGCTTCCGGTGGGTGCTTGCCGGCACCGTGGTGGGAATCGTTCCGTTCTTGGCTTTGTCGGTGCTTCCGCAGTGGGCGTGGGGTAAGGAACTCTCTTTCGCTTGGCTGGCTCTGCCGTTTCTCAGCCTCGTCCCGCTCACCTTCACCCAGGCCGTGCTCGACTACCGCGTGATGGATCTTGCGCTCTTCGGGCGGCGTACGCTGTCGTTTTCGACGGCGATGGTTTTGTCGGGAGCGCTCTTTCTCGGCATCTGGAACGTGACCGAGATCTTGCTTTCTCGGATCATGACTCCGACAGGGCTTGCGCCGATGCTGATCGCAGCGTTGATCACGGCGGCTTTGGGGCCCGCCATCCGTGCGGGAAGCCGCGATCTGGCGGGGCGCATCTACTACCGGCGTCGCTACAACTTCCGGCGCGCATTGCAGCGCGTTGCGCGCGATCTCAACGCCGAACGCGACCTGCCCCGTCTGACGGCGTCGCTCGAGGCGAGGGTGGGGGAGGCGCTCGATGTCTCGCCCATCTGGCTGCTGCTGATCACCGAGGGGCGACAACTCAAGGATCCGCTCGGCCGTTTGGACATCGACAAGGAAGTGCCCGAGCAGGTCGTCGCACGCCTCGGTCTCGGGCAGATCGTCACACTCAGCGACGTGCCCGATGCACCACGATCGATGCCTTGCATGCATCGCCGAGGGATTCAGGTCCTCGTTCCTCAGCGTATGGAAGATCGTCTCATCTCCGTTTTGGCGGTCGGTGTGCCTCGCAGCGGATCGTTGCTCGATTCCGATGATCTCGATCTTCTGCGCACCGTCTCGGCGCACGCGGCCGCAGCCATTGCGGGAGCCTTGCACCTCGAAGAGTTGCGCGAGCAGGTCGATCTGATTCGCCGTTTGCAGTCGCGTTCGGAATCACTGATCGACTCGAGTCCGGTCGGAATGGTCGTGGTCGATCGTCTCGGCTATCTGCGGCACTGGAACCCCGCCATCGAGTCTCTGCTCGGAATTCCGCGGGCGGTCGCGAATGGGCGGCATTTTACGGACGTCTTGCCGAGCGGGTTGCATTCCATCGTGCGCCACTCGCTGCTGCGCTTTCTCGGCGGATCACCCGTCGCCGACGACGAAAACCGTCGCGGGCTGCAAGCGGTCGAAAGCCCCGCGTCGCACCTCGAGAGCGTCGATGGGCAGGAACGCGCTCTGCGTCTTCGACTGGCTTTGCCGTCGGGAGGTGAGCGCGTGGTGAATCTCGTCGCAACACGGCTTTCCGGTACGGACGAGACCGCCGGTGTGCTTTTGAGCCTCGACGATGTGACACAGCGGCTGGAGAT
>Ga0256830_1002405_pt1 | contig 12344 bp, 8 predicted proteins | sample 128326metaG_FD_190537 | JGI IMG/M metagenome (GOLD analysis project Ga0256830, IMG submission 190537) | Hydrothermal vent microbial communities from Lau Basin, Pacific Ocean - 128-326 | ecosystem: Environmental > Aquatic > Marine > Hydrothermal vents | place: Pacific Ocean: Lau Basin | collected...
TTACCCGAACCTAAGAATGAATGGGACTTTTACTTTAAATTCGGTAGCAAAACCGCAAAGCATGATTGTTTTTAGGACCGGTTTATTCAGTCAGGTAATTTTTAACATGCCTGCGGTAACTGTAGTAGGGAGTTGAGCATCTTCCAATTCTGACAATCATTTGGATTTTTTCTTCATTTTTGATTCCCATTAATACATTCAGTTCATCTCTGACAGGTTTCATCTCATCATATTCTTGAATTGCTTGATTGTATGGATGAACATAAAGCTTAGAAGCTGTTGTAGCTAAATTAAATCTCGCATAGTCACGACCCGTTTTTATCCAGTCGATATAATTGTTTTGCTCCGTTTTCCATAGGATGATTCCCCTTGAACTTTCAATGCCTTTCAAAACACTTTTCAATGATAGGTTAATTGATTTTTCGCTGTGCCACTTCTCTTTATTGCCATTATCAAGCGAGTTTTCTGCCAACCATTTCATGATTCCCTTAAAGCCCATTTGAGGAATACTTATTCCGTCTCTTTTTTCTGCCCGTTCTTTTTCTGAATATCGAAATAGATGTCTTGTTTCTTCATTCGTCCTAAAAGTTTTAGATTCGATTTCAAACCCTTTGTAGAAAATATCAAAGTAGGCTTTCATTTCCTTTTCCCTATTAATGAAAATCATTGTTGAATGTGCATCTCCCGTCAAGTTTTGAATAATATTAAACTCTTTCTGTGTAATCAATTCGCCTTTATACACGCCTCTGTTTGTTTGTCTTTGGTAGATGTATTTAGCCAGTGAGTGTTCCTTGAGCCCATTTTGAGATACACTTATTTTTGCAACTGGTTTTACGCCAAAATCATGGGTAGAATGGTAGCCTTGGGGAAAATATTGAACATTTGTTTGATAGCCAAAAGTAGATATGCCAATCACTAAAGTCTCTATAAAACAACCTGCTCCAATATGGATTTGCCGTGATGGGGGATCGGTAGCAGGTAGTAAAATATTCTCATCTATATAAAACAACATTTCGGTATCGCTGAGTATCCTAAACTTCCAAGACTGGGTATTATGGGGGCTGGGAGCATTTACGCCCAAAGCGATTGCTTTTAAAATAGGCTGTTTGGAATCTGAAGGTTTTGGTCTTTTGTCTACATTTTTTTGATTCGAATATGCTAAATCAGATAGTGGAGATGCTAACAATTTGCCCTTTCCAAATAAGGACATAAACATAGCAGCAGTAAGTATTTGTCCGTTTTTTACGATAAAATCTCTTCGTTCCATCATGTATTTTGTTAAATGATTAATAAAACAAAATTACATTGGATCGCAGCCCAATTTCATTGACCTATGTCAAGAAAGGAGCCTTAACTTGAAATTATTTTTTTACGGATACGACTCAGTGTTTCGGGTTTCACATTTAGGTAGGAGGCCACTAAATATTGTGGCACGCGCTGGGGAAGATCTGGCCTTCTTGTTATGAGCTTTAAATATCTTGCTTCTGCATCATCAAGCATTAGAGATTTTGCTTTTTGCTGCCAATTCATAAATAGGGCTTCAGCCATTAATCTACCTACTTTCTCAAATATTGGGCTTTGTGTATATAGCTCTTGCATATCCTCATATCCAATTACGACTAAGTCCGTATCTTCAAGACATTTAACATCTTTTCCCGCTGGTGAATTAGTTAAAAAACTAACATAATCAGTGATAAATTCTTTGTCTAAAGAAAATTCGTCAATTATTTCTTTTCCATCTTTATTGTAGGAACAAAGCATGCTTCCTTTTACAATAAAACCAACCTTCCTACTTATTTGCCCTTCTCGAATAAAGTATTCTCCTTTTTTGAGGGAAAGGGCTTTAAACTTTGAAATAAATACTTTCAAATCTTCTTCTTGCAAAGACAAAAGTTGTGCAATATGTTTTTGTATTTCCTCTTTCATTACCTCGAAGTACCTCCATCAATCGGCAAACAAATACCCGATACAAAAGAAGCTTCATCAGAAGCCAAGTATACATACCCGTAGGCAATATCTATCGGTTTGGCTAGCTTGCGTACAGGAATGGATTTGGTGATCTCCTGAGCTACGTGATTTGGGATTTTGTCTGTCATAGACGTGACAGTATAGCCAGGAGCAATGCTATTGACGGTAATGCCGTATTTGCCGAGTTCCAAAGCCCATGTTTTGGTCATGCCGATGATGCCTGCTTTGGTAGCCACATAGTTGGTTTGCCCAAAGTTGCCGCGTATCCCTACATTAGAAGCCGTAGAAACGATTCTCCCATAGCCTGCAGCTCTCATATAGCTTGAAACAGCACGTGTAGAATTAAATACCCCTGTTAAGTTGACATCAATGACCAACTTCCACTCCTCATCGGTCATTTTCTGGAGGGTTCTGTCTCTGGTAATTCCGGCATTATTGATCAAAATGTCGATACGACCATATTTATCTACGACTGCTTGCATTTGCTTATTTACCTCCTCAGCGTCTGTAACTGAGATTTTGACAAATTCCGCCTGTCCGCCTTTGGCTCGTAGGCCTTCAGCTACCGTTTCACCTGCTTCTAGTAAGTCCCAGATAATCACTGTTGCCCCTTCCTGGACAAATAGTTCAGATACTGCTTGTCCGATTCCCCGACTTCCGCCGGTGACAACTGCTATTTTATTGGAGAGTCTCATAGAGTAGTGTTAGTTTTTTGAATTAGGAGGCTAAATTAGAGAAAAAGGTTTAGAAACTATCTTGAAATGTCTTTTTCGAAGAAAAACTCAGGACAGTTTATTAATCATCATCATCATCTATCCAATCCATGCTTCGCTTCACCGCTTTTTGCCACTTTCTGTATAGTTTCTCACGTTTATTAGCATCCATAGTTGGTTTAAAACTCTTGTCTATTCGCCATTTGGCAAGCAGATCCTCCTTTGTCCAATAGCCCACAGCGAGACCGGCTAGATAAGCAGCTCCCAAGGCAGTAGTCTCTATGATTTCAGGCCGCTGTACTTCTGTATCCAGAATATCAGCCTGAAACTGCATGAGGAATTCGTTTGCAGATGCGCCTCCATCTACCCTTAATTTACTCAGACTTGTGCCAGCATCTTTTTCCATGGCATTGAGCACATCGCGGGTTTGGTAGGCCAATGACTCAAGCGTAGCGCGAATGAGATGCCCTTTAGTTGTTCCACGTGTCAAGCCGAAGATGGCCCCTCGTGCATACATATCCCAATAAGGAGCACCAAGACCTGCAAAGGCAGGCACGACAAATACTCCTTCTGTGTCTTTGGTTTTTGTGGCATAAAATTCCGAATCAGGCGCTTCATCCAAGATTTTTAATCCATCCCTCAACCACTGAATAGCCGCCCCAGCAATGAAGATACTTCCCTCAAGGGCATAGTTCACTTGATCGTTGAGGCCCCAGCAAAGCGTGGTCAATAAGCCAGATTGCGACTCTACAAATTTTTCACCTGTATTCATCAGCATAAAACAACCGGTACCATAGGTATTTTTGGTCATTCCTGCCTGCACACAAGCTTGTCCAAAAAGGGCTGCTTGCTGGTCTCCTGCAACTCCCATAATCGGAATCTCTTTGCCAAACCATTCAGCATCAGCTTTCCCAAATTCACCACTACAAGCTAGTACTTCAGGAAGTATGTGAGCGGGAACATCCAATTCCTTCAACATTCGCTCATCCCACTTCAGCTCTTTAATATTGTAAATAAGCGTACGAGAAGCATTGGAAAAATCCGTTACATGAGAAGCGCCATTGGTCAAGTTCCAGATCAGCCAGGAGTCCACCGTACCAAAGCAGAGATTATCAACTTTGATATCCGGATTATTTACCGCAATATAATCGAGGATCCATTTTATTTTTGTCCCAGAAAAATAAGCATCAATCACCAGCCCTGTATGCGCTTTGACATAGGGTTCAAGCCCTCTTTCCTTCAACTCATCACAGATACTTGCGGTACGTCTGTCTTGCCACACGATGGCATTGTATACAGGAGTGCCTGTGGTCTTATCCCAAATGATGGTCGTCTCTCTTTGATTGGTAATGCCTATGGCTTCGACCTGAGAAGCATCTATTCCCTGATTTTTTAGGACTTCTCTGGCAACAGCTACTTGCGTATTGAGAATCTCCATGGGATCGTGTTCTGCCCAGCCTGCTTTGGGGAAGTATTGGGTAAACTCCGACTGAGCGACTCCGACAATATTGCATGATTTATCAAACAAAATGGCACGCGAGCTAGTGGTGCCTTGATCTAATGCGAGTATGTAGGTATCTGACATAAGTAATAAGTATGGAATTGTTTTGAGTGGGTGTAAGTTAGTCAAAACAACAAAATAAATTACTTATTTTACTCCAGAAACAACAAAAAATACTTAAAGCTACTAAGGGTACTAAGGGAAGGCTTTATCCATCCCCAATAATCAAGCGACCTATGACGGCTACCTACACTAAAATCTTGCGCTCCTATTCATTGAAAAGTATGGGTTGAGGCCTCTAACCCACAAGCTTGTCTAAAACTAGCATGTACTAATACATCTGAAAGCTTATGCAGTTTTTCCAGTACATCCCAGGCTGCTTGTTCGCTGATCATCAAGTATGTATTTTCTGGATGTTCGAATCGATTGAGGGCCGAAGCCGTAACACTGATCAAAAGACGTGAAGCAATCAATGGAAATAAGACAGCTAGTTCTATCTCTTCAAGTGGGTATACCGCATGATACCCTTTTACCATTTCCACCGCAGTTGCTAAAGGATCTGATTTAAACATGAGTGCATAAGCCGCAGCAATCGCTAATTCATTGATCGTATATGTATAGACCATATCCCCAAAATCAATCACACTGATGACCTCAGCCGTTCCATCAGCTTTAGCCTTCAATAAAATATTGTAATCGTTGGCATCATTGTGATTGATACTTTGGCGTAGTTGAGGAAAAAATGGAAGAGCTTTCTGCTCAAATAACGCAAGAAAGTACTGGGCTAATTGTTGCTGTTTTGGATCTGTTATATGAACTAAATGCCTCTTCACCCAGCTGGTTTGTGCAGGATCCCACTTGATCCAGCGATGAGCTGCTGCATGCTCAAATCCTCGAAAAGCTTTAGAAAGCACCCCACAAGCTTTTCCCAGACTTTGGAGCAGCTCTGGCGTATGGGGTTTATACTTGGCCCATAATTTACCCTCAACCCAACTCAGCAATCGCATGAGCCTCATTTCCCCTTTATAGTCAATTTCTATGAGGTTTTTTCCACTAAGCGTTGAAATAACACGTGGAAACTGCAATTGATCAGTATGCTCATTCAAATGCATTAAAGCATGAATCTGCATCTTCAAATAGTCTGCATCTTCCCCTTGATAGGATATTTTCAGGATATAAGCCTTTCCGCTAGTAGTTGCTACATAAAAGTTGAGGTCCAACTCGCCGGGAAGCTGTCTAATCATTGCATCATCTATCCCAAAATGCTGTAGCAGTAAGTGTTTGAGGATACTTACATCCTCATTGTATGGTGGAGTTTCAGTCTGATTCATAACAATTTGAGCTTAGGAAATCTCTATGCTAATAGCCACTGAGGTTATGAGGACACTAAGAGAACACTAAGTTGATCAAAATCCTCTTAGTGCTCCCTTAGTGTTCTGTGTGTCTCATATGTTTGTATTATGTGGTGAAAAATTGATCATTGTGAATGATCAAACAAGCCCTACTGCTGAAAAATCCAGCCAGCTTCTTTTCCCTGATTTTTAATCTTTTGCTGATAAGCAGCCACATCAGCTCGTACATCTGCACGATAGATAGCTACCCTATAGCGGGATACATCATTAGGGCTAGGCAATAAGATCATTGGCTGATGGCCTTCCTTTCGCATTTTCGCTGCAAAATCTGTAGCTGCTATATGGCTTTTATAACTTCCTCTGATCAGATAAAACATATTTCCAGCAGGAATAGCAGGAGCTAGCTTGGAGGGAGCGACTGCTCGTGTACCGTCCAGTCGATGCTGATTATAAATCCAGCCTTTTACTTTACCCTGACGGCGCAAGTAAGTAGCATAAGCATCTATTTCAGCTCGATTTTCCGTGTAATAAATGGAAACCTTATATTTATTATTGGCCGCATCCGGATAGAGAATAGTCGTTTCAAATGATTCTTCCACAAGCTCATTGGCGTAGATATTGGCGGATTCTAGGTCATTAAAACTGCCTGCAACTAGGTAATAAGTGAGGTCGCTATTTTCCTCAGCAGCCTCTTTATCTTTCGTTGGAGATAGGCTTCTTTCGTCAAAAGGTGCGGGATTGAGTACTGTTTCAGTTTTCTTCTCCTTTGGTTTAGGGGGTTCTTCTAAATATATCCAGCTTTTTTCTACTCCTTCGCGTTTGAGCATAGCCTGATAAGCTTGTACCTCATTCTGTTTTTTAGAACGATAGATAGAGACCCTATATCTTTTGGCTTTATCATTTGGGAAAATAATAACAGCATCATAACCTTTAGGGGCGATGCTTTTAATCTTTTGATTTGCTTGACCAAAAGTAACATAACTTCCCACGATAAGGTGATACATTTCCGCTTGTGCGAAAAGACCTAATGTAAAAGTTGTAAAGAAAAATAAACAAAATGTCGTACGAAACAAAGATGCATATTTCATAGAAAGCGCTTTAAGTTGAAATAAATGCCCAAGATTAATATTTTTGTCTGATAGAAATACGGTACTATAACGCGATTTAGCACATTTTAGTTTTTTGAAAGACTATAATTATATAACAAAGGTAATATTTCTCAATAATTTTAGATAAAAAACTGGGTACAACTTATCTAAATTGTACCCAGTTATTCTTAGAGATATGAGTTTTTATTTTTCTTCAAAAACCCAAATGTCATTATATCCTTTTTTCTTTAAGCGATTCATCACCTGATTTACCTTGTTCTCATCGGCAGATCTATATATAGATACTCTGTATGGGCGGGAAGAACCTTTAGGTGGATATAAAACAACTGCTTCGTAAGCAGGAAGCTCGGCTTTTATTTTTCTAACATGCTCCTTTGCTTTTTTTGCACTTGTAAAGCTAGCAAAGATCAGATAAAAGAGTTGTTTTTGTCCAGCTTGAGAAAGTCCTCGGTCTTGCTGACTGAGAATACCAATATCAATATCTTCCTTTCCCTCCTGCTGCCCTCCTCTAGTTGTTCCTTCATCGGTATTGATAGAGCGTGTATTAGAGCCATCAAGTTCGTCAAATTCAGTATTCAATCTGCTCGTTTGATTTGCAGCAAAAAGTTCTTGACTTTGCTTTTGGGAATTATCTTTAACGCTAGTCGAAGCATTGAGGTGCTCAGGATCATTTTCGTTGGAAAAAGTATCCTCAGTTTTCAATTCTGCTGTATGAGTAGTATTATTTAGATCAACAACTGTTTCATTCATTTCCCTTTCAGCGAATTCACTGGTCTTATCAGTGGCCCCACGGTTTTCTTCAGAAATGGGAATGGGGGAATGATTCTGGCTAATATAATCCCTGTTAGCTAATTTTACGCCGGTAATTAACGTTGCTCGTTCAGTTCTTGCGGTATATATGATCGTTATACCAAGCATAAGAATTAGACCGACCATAAAAACGGTCTTCAAAGCAGAAGTAGAAGTTTGAGCAACTTGTTCTTGCACTTGTTCTTCAACAAAATCGTTCAAACTACTTCGCTGTTCTATTTCTACTGCTTGTGTGGGAGAAGTATATTGTAAAGGCTGAAGACCGAAATAATCGTCAGTGAAAATACTTCGGTTATGTTGGCTGGTACTAAAACTGACTTTCCCTTCAGCGTTTCTACGAAGAAGACCAATTTCAGTAATTTCAAATTTGCGACGTGATTTAAGGGCACGGGAAATCGTCTGGCTTATATCCGCTACGATTTGCTCGGCCTCAGCTCGACCCATGTGAATATTATTGGTGAGGTATGCAGTAAGTAAAAGTGAATCTCTTACTTCAGTATCAAATTCAATTTCTAAAACAGGAGGTCTAAGTTCGCCTACTTGGGAAGCTATATGAGCTGCGCGATGAATTTTGCGGAAAGTCCCGATCTGAGGGATTGCAAAAGCATCCAGTTCTTTAAAAGCACTCCGTAAGTATATATCAATATTGGGGTTCATAAAAAATCATCAATACATCTGTCAGCATATCATACAGTACCACAAAAATAATGCCTATTATATACATAAAAATGACTTCCTCGATATAGATCTAGATGAAAATAATAGATCAATAAGGAAATAATTTAATATATAAACTTCTTTTAGCAAATTTTATTATAGAAAAAGGGACGCAAAGCGTCCCTTTTTTTTATTTATAGATATATTTAAAACGATTAGCCTAACTTTTGTTAAAAAACAAAGGTAAGACCTCCACCAAAATCAATGGGGCGTTCAGGGTAATTATTCCACCGTTGATAGTTTGCACTCAATAAGTTATCCACTTTAAGATATACTGAAAACCGATCAGTAATTCTATAATCTGCTGATAAGTTTACATTAACAAAGGTAGTTCTGCTAAAAATATCTCCATTGAGCCGCTGACTTACAGGCGTTTGACTGTAAAGATTCATTTGGCCATTTATTGTCAATTTTTTATCCCAGGTATAGGCTGCATATATATCGAATCTAAGTGGAGTAGCATAGAAATTTTTCTCAACAGTACTCGTGTTATAGGTGTTTAGATTGAAGGCCGCTCCTGCTTTGATGTCACTATTGAGGTCATAATTGATCTCTACATGTACACCTACCGCCGTCATGAGAGAATCATATAAAGCTGAAAAATAGGCCCCTTCAGGAGGAGCAAAGTAAATAAGCTGATTTTCTACACGCTTATAATAGGCCTTAGCTGAATAATCAAATTGTTGCCCTATATTCCCTTTGATGCCAGCATAAACATTGATCTTTTCAATGGTAGGTTTGATCTCTATATCATTGGTCAGATAGGGATTTTCATAGATCATGTTGTAATAATAGTTATAAGTCATGCCGGAGGTTACTCCCGCAATAACGCTCAACTCTTCGGGCAAGATAGCAAAACTCGCTTCTATCCAGGGTCCCAAATTAGAAAAAGCAGTAGAGTCCACATTGTTCTTAAATCGATTCCATGCAAAACCTGCACGAGCCTGAAAACCGGTTGACTCGTATACCAAACTTGGCTGGAATCCCAGAAAACTACGCCGCTGACTATTTCCAGCGATTTTAGCTGTGCTGACAGTCAATTCTGATTTAATGTCTAGGGAAATATCTTCTGTAATATAAAAGCCTCCACGGGGGAGTATATTCAGGTGAAACTCTCGGTTTTCACGCTGACCATCGTAATTTTTAAGTTTCAACCCCAGATCGTAATAATAGGGTAAATCTGGATCATCTAAACTAGTGATTCCTGCCTTAAAATTTACGCGCGTAAAACTCATGCGGGTAGTGTCTGTATTCCCTTCTCGAATATTAGCTGTATCGGCATAGTTATTATAGGCTGTATTATACATATCAAACTTGCCATATAGCTTGAAGGCATCATTTTGTATACTGCCATTAAGGGAGCCATAGTCTTTGCGAAAGTTCCTAAATTCTACCCTATCATTATGGGAAGATTGGTGCGTAAAGTCCATGCCGTAATCATAATCGGTCTCTTTCGTATTATTGAGATAGACTTTCAGAAGAGGCGTGGTAAAACGAGCGAAGCCCAGTTTGACCATATTCCCATAAGCTACATGCTCTTCTGCTGCCAGATCGATAGGAGTAGGATCGGGGGGAGTGGGTTTAAAATCCGTTTCAATTTTAAAATCCTTGGAATCATAACGGATACCCTCCGTACTTGGTTTAGACAATTTGAGTTTAGGAGTACCTATGGTCGGTTTGTTGCTATCAATTACATCATCTATTCGTTCATTTTCTAGGGTAAGGGTATCCTTACCTGCTAGGGGGTCGTTTTGGGCCTGAGTCATGCTCAAACAAGCAAAAAGGCTTATCAAGAGGCATATATATTTATAGGATTTCATGGATTCTATGTTGTTATAATTGATTAATTGTTTCCATTATTGGTATTTATCCCTTCAGCTTCACGCTCTGTCTCCAAAATCTGGTTGAGGCGTTCCTGAGCCAGATCCTTAATATCCTGGAAAGGAGCCTCTGCGATTAGGCTTTCCAGCACACCTTTGGCCTGAAAGGTATTTCCTAATGCAAAATCGGCCTCGGCTACTACGATAAATGCCTTGGCCCGCCAATAACTATTAGAAGGATAGGTTTCTTTGAGGTATTGAGCAGCATCTTTAGCAGCCTCATAAGCTCCTTCGTCATATTGGATTTGTGTAATCCAATATTGGCTTTGCTCACCAAATTGATCTTTGTTTTCAGCCTCTACTGCTGCAAAGGTGCGTAGTGCTTCTGTTCGGTTCCCTTGATAATACTGGCATTCCCCGATTTCTACCTTTGCTTTGTTCACCGAGTAGATAGCCGCTTCCTTGTTGGCGATGATGCCTTCTAGCACACGTATGGCCTGCGAATAATCTTCGACCGACTTATAGTTTTTAGCGATCCCAAAGTCCGCCTGAATACGGTTTTGATATGAGTCAGCCGTATTTCTCAATTCCTCATATAATTTGAGGCTCGCAGGATAGTCTCTTTGCTCAAACTTAATTTCTGCCGCTTCACTTAAAGCAGTACTCGTAAAAGGATTTCGTACGGTGGGGCTATACACCAACTTATAATCGGCCAAGGCAGAGTTTAGCTTGTTGATCGCTTTGCGCGCTCTCGCCCGATAAATAAGTGCCTCAAAAAAGTTGGGACCGTTTTTGAAGTCATTGATATAGATGCTGAACTGCCGGATGGCTGATTCATAATTGCCTGCAAAGAAGCGATCTTGTCCTGTGTTGAAGGAAAGTTCAGCGAGATTTTCATCTAGTTCGGGGTTTTTGTTACGATAATCTGCTAAGACTCGATCAAACTCATTACCCGGTAGCAAGCTCGCTAGGTTGTCTAGCGCGATTTTGGCGTTTTTCTTGTCAAAGGTATAATCAGTGAGTACTTTTTTGAAATACATGATAGCTCCTGCTTCGTCGCCTGAGTTGTAAGCTGTAAAAGCAAGACGGTTGTAGGCATCAGCTGCCAATGGACTACGTGGATACTCTTGGGTCAGCATGCGCGCATAATCCGCAGCCTTGCTATAATCCTTGATCCATGTAGCGTATATTTCAGAAATTCTGTCCAGCGCATTGTCTCTTAATTCAGACTTGCCAAATCCTCTAATAAGCTGGTCAAATGCTCGTACAGAACGCTGATATTGCCCGATACGATACAGGCCCTCCGCCATTTGATAATAGGCATAATCCCTTTGGGGAAGGCTATTGTCTTCTGCTACTCGTGCATAATAGGTATTAGCCTTGCGATAGTTTTTCAATAAGAAATAACAATCGCCGCTGCGCAAGTAGGAGTCTACTACATAACGTTGAGGTGCTGTTCCCTTATTGGCGATAAAAGCATCAAAGGCTTTGATAGCTGTGGTATATTTTTTTTGTTTGAAGTTGCTCCAGCCCAAGCCATAGCTAGCCGCGCTATAGTAAGTGTGATTTCTCGCTCCAGGTGTATTTTGGTAGCGCTTGTAGTCTTGAATTGCACGTGCATATTCTCCTAGCCGAAACTCTGACTCCGCGATCCAGTACTTAGCTGATAAGCTTATTTTTGAATCATAGTTGCTGGCCGCAGCTTTTCGCAAGAAAACAGCGGCTTTTCGATAATCTTGCTTTTCGACTAACTCCAGACCATAATAATATGAAGCCATTTGATAGGCTTTGGAATTAGTCAAACCTTCAGTTTCTAAATAAGCAATAGACTCGGCAAAGTCTTTAGACAAAAGTAATAATTCACCAATCATTGATTTCACCTCTCCCGAGTAAGGGGCTCTTGGATAATCTGCTTCTAATTGTCTTAAAGCTTTAAGGGCCTGCTCATACTCTCCAGTACTGTAGCATACTTTGGCATATTGATAAAGTGCATCTTCTGTGACTGCTGGATTGCTGTTAGGAACTGGTTCTTTGGCTTTTTGAAAGGCAAAACGAGCACTTCTTTCATCCTTGGTTTCCAGATAGCAAAACCCCAAATAATAAGAGGCCATTTGCTGCAAGGAATCATTTTCGGTCAGTACTTTTTGAAAATAGGGGATAGACTTATCATAAACGCCACGCTTATAATATGCAAAGGCGTACCTAAAGTTGCTGGTACGACTGAGGGCTTGAGATTTTGTACGTTCATATTCACCAAAAAACTGTAAGGCCTTGGGATAGTCAGTACGCTCATAGCTGGCATTGGCAACGATCAGGTATACCTCTGGGGCTTGCTGTTTTCTACGATTGCGAAG